>ERZ857503.331-NODE-331-length-40322-cov-18.288003_pt1 | contig 40322 bp, 36 predicted proteins | sample MGYA00519766_ERZ857503 | MGnify/ENA primary metagenome ERZ857503 (study PRJEB31778, sample SAMEA3449345) | human gut metagenome | biome: human gut; feature: human-associated habitat; material: faeces | place: United Kingdom | collected 2010/2012 ...
GGGTTAGAGCCCAGTATCATTAGCAGCTCATTCGAAGTTACGACGTTTATCAACGATTCACATTACGTTATTCATACCATTCAGCCTAGCTCCCCTGCCATTCGATACTAATGACAGTTGTCATCCCCTCACGGTTCTGACTCCTCCTCATCGGAAGGGCTTCATTGTTGGTTCTGTTATCGCACGAGTTCATTACTTAATATCGCACGTTCCCATAGGCTACTGTTGACGAAACAACAGGTTTAATCATTCTATTTCCAGTCCGTGGAATGGAACGTTAAACAATCACATACAAGACTTACATGTCACAGCCAAGCTTCTTCCACAATTATTTGCTTTCTGATGCCCTTTAAACGCCTCATTTTGTTGATAAAAGCCTCCATGATAATGATGGTCACAACCGGGAAAAGTTCTTTATTTTCCTTGATGGCGTCAATTTCGAAGACAATAAACCGCTTGCCGAGCAGGTCGATGTTCTTGTCCGAGTTGAGCAGGAAGTCGAAACGTCCGCCCCGGTAGTATTGACGAAGAGTAGTCAGAAAGTTATCCAGATTGAAATCTTCCCGGCTCACCTTGATAGCCCGTTCTTCCAACTCCGTGCGGTACACGTCCCGCATGAACTCGTAGAACGTGTTGAAGTTCGGGATGATACTCCGGTCAGCCTTGATTCGGTCGATGTACGCTGTTACCGCACTGCCCAATTCTCCCGACTCCGTTTTCGTAATCTTGTCGTCCTCGCTCTTCCACAAAGTCAGCAGCAATGTTTTGATACTGTCTTTCTTCTCCACGTCAAACACGAAATCATCCGTGTAGAACGGGTTGAAGCTGATGGGATTTTCTTCGGTGTACGTGAAGTAAATCCCGTCCTCCCCCTTGGTCTTCTTGTTTATCATCTCGCAAAGCCCCTGATAGGAGTTACCCGTATCCACTAAAACGACATGTGTTCCCTGTTCGTAATATTGGCGCACCATGTGGTTCATGAAGAACGACTTTCCGCTACCGCTGGGACCCAACACGAATTTGTTTCGGTTAGTCGTGATTCCCTTTTTCATCGGCAGGTCGGAAATATCCACGTGCAGGGGCTTTCCCGTGAGCCTGTCCACCATCTTGATGCCGAAAGGCGACGGCGAGTTCTTGTAGTTCGTTTCCTCCGCGAAGAAACAGACCGCCTGTTCCAAAAAGGTATAAAAGGATTCCTCCGCCGGAAAATCGGCGGCGTTGCCCGGAATACCCGCCCAGAACAAGGTCGGCGTGTCCACCGTGTTGTGGCGCGGCTTGCACTCCATAAGCGCCAACTGGCTGCCTACCTCGTTCTTAATCCGTTTCAGTTCCTCCCGGTCGTCGCTCCATGCCATCACGTTGCAATGGCAGCGGACGGAAGTCAGCCCGAAACTGTGGGCTTCGTTCAGGTACTCATCGATCCACTCCTTATTAATTTGGTTGGAGCGGCTGTAACGTGAGAGCGAGTGCATGTTCTTCGCCATCTTCTCGAACTTTTGCAGGTTGGCGGCGCTGTCGTCAATGAACACGTACTGGTTCAGTATGTGGTTGCACGGCAGCAGCAGCCCCACGGGTGAGGCGAACGACAAGCGGCAGTCGCTCCGGTCGGTGGACAATTTCTCATACCGTATATCCGTTGTCACGTTGCCCGGCAAGTCCTCTACATCCGAAAGGGTGTGCAGGCAAAGGATATTGTCGCCGATTCGCATCTCGTCCGCACCCAGCGACATATCCTTGAGCGTGGTGGTGTCGGTCTGTGAGAGCGAGAAGTATTTCTCCACGATACCAGCCTGTCCAGCCGTCCCGACGATTTCATCCGTCGTCAGCCGGTGGAGCCTGACAAACCCGCTCTCGTTCATGATAGAGGCGAACTGCCCGACCGCTTCGATGAACTTCGCCACCGCCTCCCTGTCCTTGATTTCCTTCGGGACGATGAACCCGCGGCACAGCGAATTGAAATTGCTCTGCGTGCGGCTGCGCTCTTTGGTCGTCTTGGTCAGGAACAGGTAACAGGTATGGTTCAGGAAAGGTCGCTCGTTGAAATGGCGTTCAAACGAACGGGAAAGAAAACTGATGTCCTCTTTGTCCGTGTCCGGCTTGTAGCTCTCGCGGATGAAAATGTCCTGTTTGTGGACTATCGAGTAATCCGGCAGCACCTTCATCGCCTTGACCCAAGCCGAGTGTATCGCTTCGTATTCCGTAGAGGTCACGGTATAGAGTTCGGGCAGTTCCACCCGGAAGGCTACCGTGACGTCCGCATCCTTCGATACGATAACATCGTTCTCAACCGAGAGCAAGGGAAACTTGCTCTCTAAGGTTGTTGCTTTCAGTGTATTTCTCATCTTGTTCTTCCTATTATATAGATTGTATAGAGAATTAAGAGGGTCTGCGACCCTTTTTGAATAGCCGGGGGATTTTACGCCGGTTGATGATGTACTTCGGGTGGCTGCCACGGGCTTGCATTTTCATCAGCCCGTGTTCGCCGTACTTGGCGTTCAGGGCGAAGGTCTGCCACACCAGAACCGATGCGGCGACCAGCCCGAACCCGATGCAGAACCATTGGTTCACACCCGACAGGTACATTATCACAAAGAGTATGAAGAGAGCCAGCAGACCGCCCACGAAAATGAACAGGTACTGCGCTTTCAGCCCCTTGAACTCAACCGATTTTCCAATCCCCCTGTTGATTGGAAACTCTGACATACCTTATATTATAAGAAGAATGAGCGGAGAATGGTGGCGGCTACAATCAGGAAGATACACGCGCCGAACCAGCTTGCGGCGGTCTTGCTCGTGTCGGGATCTCCGCTGCTGAACTTCCCGTACACCTTAACTCCGCCGATGAGTCCCACGACTGCACCGATGGCGTAAATCAATTTGGTCACCGGGTCGAAATAACTCGTCACCATCGAAGTGGCTTCCGTGATACCCGCCATGCCGTTACCTTGTGCCATAGCGGAGGATGCAGCCATCAGAAGGGCTGCCGAAAAAAGAACCTGTTTCTTTGTCATAAATACTTTTTTTGATTGTGTCGCAGGAGCCGGATAAGCTCCCGCGACGGTTGATACTGTTTTTACTTTTTGGATTTTAGTGGCGGCACTCCGCTTATCCGTACTCTTTCTGTTTCATTGTCCGTTACTGTTTTTAATTGTTATACAAAATCCCGGATGTCGAACCCGCTGATGTCCGCAGGCATTTCCACGCCGGTTTTATTTTGGGGATGGACTACATTTCCAATCGCCTTTCCCTCCCCAGAGATAGTCTTACCGGAAATTTCATCCATTAACCCCGTTATTCGTTTTGCCCGTTCAGCGTTACTTCCAATCATCTTGTTGAAAAGTTCGTTGCCTTCCATTTCGGAGAAGACCTGTCCGGCACGCTTGCGCTCTTCCGCTGTCGCTGCCGGGTTGTCAGCTATCTTCACCGCTTCCCCGATTTCCTCGAAGCTGGCTCCGGTGGCATATTGCCTGCCCGTTGTTCGCTTTTCCTCTTCATCTTCCGCATACTCCACGGGAACGTCGGTAATACGGATGTCGGTAAAGGCTTCGTCCAGCTTATCATCGGGCAGCCGTGCCGCAGGCGTTTCGTCCTTTCCGTCGGCAAAAGTAACGGCAATATCCGTAACATCCTCACCTTCATCGGGTTTGGCTGCTTGTGGCTCCGGGATGGTCGCTTGTGGCGTTTTCACATCCATCTTGAACAGGCTTTTGCCGACAATCCCCTCGTCCCGTCGGGGCGGCTTTGCGGGCGGTCGCTCCGCTGCCGCAGTAGCGTCTTTCTGCCGCCTTCCCAGCAGAATATAACTCACGAGCCATGCGTTATAGAGCAGCAGCAGGCATATCAACAGGGTTTCCATAGGCTGTCTATCTGCTTTTTTATTTCTTTCTGATAAAGGGCGTTTATTTCGTCCTTATGCTCATTCAGGTGCTCCAACAGTACATTATCTATATAGCTGCCGATAGTTGATTCACCATTGGATAGGAGATTGACTATCATTGCAATCTTCTCCTGTACTTCCCGGCTGATATAGACGCATTTACGCACCTTTATTTCTTTGGAAGCCAAACACTCCATTACTGTTCTTTTTTTACTCATATCCCTGATTCTTAAATGTCAGACAAGGGGTTGCAATACTCGTTATACAATTCTCCAATCTCCGCACGATAGCGTTCCAAATGCGCTGCAATCACATTATCCAGATAGCTGAACAGGGAAACCTTTCCGTGACCGATAGTCTGCACGATAGCTTGCATTTTCTCATGATGCTCCTGACGGATATAAATCGTTTTACCTGATCTTGCGGAAATCTCCGCTTCTTTGAGAAAACGCTTGGCGTAACTCTTCTTTTTATCTTGCAATGTCAAATTCTTCTTTTTCATATCAATATACTTCTTCATAATGTTTCTTATACAATTTCTTTATCACTTCCTCGTATTCCTCGAAATGCTGTGTCAGCACATGGTCGATGTAACCGAACAGGGACAGTTTGTCTTTTCCGATAACCCGGATGATTCGCAGAATGCGGTCGTGATAATCTTTTCGCACATACACGAGCTTTCCCGAACGGGCTGACATTTCCACCTCCCGGATAAACAACTCCAAATATTCCTCTTCGCTTTCGTTTTTCTTGCTGCGGGATACTTCCTTTGTTTTTGGCGGTGGGGCAGGTTCTGCCTTTTTAATTTCTTCCGGCTTTTCCTTCTGTTGCAATTCTTCCGGAACAGGAGCAGGCGGTTTGGGTATGGGGGCAGGTGGAATATCCGGTCGGACGGAATTGATAATCGAACCGGCATCCACATCCACATGAAGTTTCTTTGCCATAGACTACTGCTTTATGATGGTTAGTATTTCATCCGACAGTGCATCCAGATTGCTGCCTTTTATCAGCGTCCTGTCCGGTGGGAAGAGCGTGGAACGGAAAAGGGCTTTGTCCTTTTCTTCCGTAGCCTCACGGCGGAAGCGTTTACTGTCGGGAAGGACGGTTTTTAGGATAGGCACGCCCATCTGTGCCGCCACCGTTTCATAAATCCGGTAGAGGTCTGTCCTTTCCCGTCCGTCCACCATGTTCCAAAGCAGGTACAGACCTTTGATGTTCGCTTTTCCGCTGCTGATTAAATGGTCGTTTACCATTGAGGCGAATTGCAGGGAGCTTTCCATCACTACACGGTCGGCGGCTATCGGGCAGAAGATATAGTCCATCGTGGCTATCGTGTTGATGATACCCGTATTGTACATCGTACCCGGAAGGTCGAAAAAGATAATATCCAACGGCATTCCCGAATTGATAAGCCTTTCGGCTGCACTTGCCGCATCTTCCGGACGGCTTTCCAAGACCGGATAGGCTTTTTTCTGCAAACGCTTGAACTGCTCGTAAGCGGCAACCTTGAAGCGTTCGTTCTGACCGATACTCTTCATATCACGTTCACGCATATCCTTGATGCTGAATTGCGGAAAGTCGCAATCCACTACCGCTACATTCATCCCCTTGACATAATGCAGGTAGCTTGCTGTAAGCACAGTCAGGGTTGTTTTTCCTGCGCCTCCCTTTTGAGTGGAGAACGCTACTAATAAAGGCTCATTCATGTTTCTAATTTTTAATTGGTTATACAATTTATCAGTTAATCTGTTTTTTTACTAATCACTTGCTTGGTTGATAAGTAAGCCTGTCGCTCTGTCAGTCAGCATATCCGTTCATCGCCCGCTTGCTTCATCCGTCAATCCACCGACCAATCAGTTAATAAGTGGACTGTCCAATCGGCTTGTACACTGGTCGGTTTGTCGGCTTACCGATTAACCGCCTTGTGTGTCTGTCGTTCAATCTGTCGGTCGGTTCATTGTCCGGTAACTTGACTGCCCCACAAACAAACTGCCTGAATATGTAATTGGCAGATGGATAATCCGGCTTGCTGACCGCCTCAGAAATCAACTTGTCGATTGGCTTCTCAATCAATTCTCCGGCAAATAAACAACGAATATTCTTCACTTGTATCGTTTCCGGGAGCGATGGCAGCTTGTGGCTTCGGGATGGAAGTTTGTGGCGTTTTAGCATCTAAAAATCAAGCCGTTAAAGGCTGTACTTTTGTCCCCAAGCGATAAGGCTCGTTACCCACATGGCTGCGCAGTGTGATAAGCTCTCTCCAATCCGTCCCCCGGACGGATTTTTATGTTCACCCGAACATAGCAAGGTGTCTTTTGAGTAACTCAAAAGGCAACGGGTTACTCCCGTCACACCTTGCTCTTGCAGAGGGCTGGGGATTCCTCCGAAGTCGGAACCCCCTTGTTCATACCTGCCGTAGGCGTTGGGGAGATGGCTTCTGTCGTGATACCACTAAAATCCATCATTGAATGAAAGGAAAAGAGAAAAGGACAGGGCGGACGCCCAAGTTAAACCCCAAGACGCACTGCGTGATGGTGCGTTTTGATGATGAGGAACACGCCCGTTTCCTCACCATGTACGAGCGTTCGGGCGAGTATGCAAAGGCGGTTTTTATCAAGGCGAGGGTATTCGGTGAGGTGTTCAAGGTTATCCAAGTGGACAACTCCTATCCCGAATACTATTCCAAATTATCCGATTTGCACGCCCAATACCGGCGTATCGGGGTCAATTACAACCAAGTCGTGAAGGAGTTGAAGAGCCGTTTTTCAGAGAAAAAGGCGATGGCACTGCTCTATAAACTCGAAGGAATCACGCGCGAGCTGGTTACTGTCAGCCGTGAGATTCTGGCACTCACACAGAAATTTGAAGAGCAATGGTCGCAAAAATCAGTGTAGGAAATTCCCTGCGCGGCGCGTTGGAGTACAACGGGCAGAAGGTGAACGAGGGGGAAGGCAAGGTATTGGCATCCAACAAAATCTTCGACAACGGCACGGGGACGATGGATATTACCCGCGCGATGGCGGATTTCGAGCGGTATCTCCCTGCCCGTATGCGCACCGAAAATCCCGTAATCCATATCTCGCTCAACCCTCATCCCGATGACAGGTTGACCGATACGGAATTGAGTGATATAGCCCGTGAGTATATGGAGAAAATCGGTTATGGCGGACAGCCTTACGTCGTGTTCAAGCATGAGGACATTGACCGCCACCACCTGCACATCGTTTCCATCCGGGTAGGGCTGGACGGGAAGCGGCTCAACAACGACTACATCCACCGCCGCAGCAAACGGGCGACAAACGCGTTGGAGAAGAAGTACGGGCTTCGTCCGTCGGGCGAGCGCAAGCAGCGGATGGAACCCGGAACGTTCCGCAAGGTGGATGTTTCAGCCGGGAACGTGAAACGTCAGATAGGCAATGTACTGAAAGGACTTTCCGGCAACTACCGTTTCCAATCATTGGGTGAATACCGTGCGCTACTCTCCCTTTATAATATCACTGTGGAAGAAGCGCGGGGAGAGGTGAACGGCAGGGAATACCGGGGCTTTGTCTATTCGGCAACGGATGATGCAGGTGTCAAAGTCGGCAATCCCATCAAAGCCTCCCGTTTCGGGAAGTATGCCGGATATGATGTTTTCGAGGCAACGTGTGCCGCATCCAAAGACCTGATACGGGAAAAGGACTTGGGCAAATACACGAAAGGCAGGGTACTCGCCGCAATGCGCCGGGCGTCCGGCAGGGGGGAACTTGTCAGTCTGCTTAAAGCCAAAGGCGTGGATGTGGTATTTCGCGAAACGGACACCGGACGGATATACGGTGCGACATTCATCGACCACAACACGGGCTGCGTGCTGAACGGCTCGCGCATGGGAAAGGAACTTTCCGCGAATGCCTTGCAGGAGTGGGTGAACGCAAAGGACAGCCCGATACCAACGGGCATAGGTACTACCGCAACAGGACAACCCACCGGTGAAAGGGAACCGTCCGCTCCATTCGTACCGCAACCGCATGAACCGGGCGAAGAATCCGTAACCGGAGGAATGTTCGACCTGTCACTGACCACAGGCACAGACCCGGAGGAAGAAGCCTTCCGCCGGAAGATGCAGCGGAAAAAGAAGAAGAAAAAAGGAAGAGGGATTTAATTGTAAAACTAAAAAACAGAATCAATATGTCGCAACAAGAAGACGATTTGAGGGCACTGGCGAAAATCATGGATTTCCTACGTGCCGTAAGTATTTTATTTGTCGTAATCAATATCTATTGGTATTGTTACGAGGCTGTCAAGCTATGGGGAGTGAACATCGGCGTGGTCGATAAAATCCTGATGAACTTCCACCGGACGGCGGGGCTGTTCGGGTGCATCATCTACACCAAGCTGTTTGCCGTCCTGCTGCTCGGACTTTCCTGTCTGGGCACTTCGGGCGTGAAAGAGGAAAAAATCACATGGACAAAGATATGGACGTTCATGGGCGTGGGATTCGTGTTCTTTTTCCTTAACTGGTGGGTGCTTTCCCTCCCGTTGGGCGTGGAGGCGAACACCGCCCTGTATGTGTTCACGATGGCGGTCGGCTATATCTGCCTGCTCATGTCGGGGCTTTACATGAGCCGCCTGTTGAAGAACAACCTCATGGACGACGTGTTCAATCAGGAGAACGAATCGTTTATGCAGGAAACACGCCTGCTTGAAAACGAGTATTCCATCAACCTGCCCACCCGCTTCTATTACAAGAAGAAGTGGAACAACGGTTGGATTAACGTGGTAAACCCTTTCCGTGCCTCCATCGTATTGGGTACGCCGGGTAGCGGAAAATCCTATGCCGTGGTAAATTCGTTCATCAAGCAGCAGATTGAAAAGGGTTATTCGCAATATGTGTACGACTTCAAGTTTCCCGACCTTTCGATGATTGCCTACAACCACTTAATCAACAACTTGGACGGCTACAAAGTCAAGCCGAAGTTCTACGTGATAAACTTCGACGACCCGCGCCGCAGCCACCGTTGCAACCCCATACATCCGGATTTCATGGAGGATATTACCGATGCTTACGAATCGGCTTATACCATCATGCTCAACCTCAACAAGACGTGGGTGCAGAAGCAGGGCGATTTCTTTGTGGAAAGCCCGATAATCCTCTTTGCCTCCATCATCTGGTATCTGAAAATCTATCAGGACGGGAAGTATTGCACGTTCCCGCACGCCATCGAGTTCCTGAACCGCCGGTACGAGGATATTTTTCCTATCCTGACGAGTTATCCCGACCTTGAAAACTATTTGAGTCCTTTTATGGATGCGTGGCTCGGAGGGGCTGCGGAGCAGTTGCAGGGGCAGATTGCATCGGCAAAAATCCCGCTTTCCAGAATGATTTCACCGCAGCTTTATTGGGTGATGTCCGACAGTGAGTTCACGTTGGACATCAATAACCCGGAAGAGCCGAAAATACTCTGTGTGGGCAACAATCCCGACCGCCAGAATATCTACGGGGCGGCACTCGGCTTGTACAATTCCCGCATCGTAAAGCTCATCAATAAGAAAGGGCAGCTCAAATCCTCCGTAATCATCGACGAGCTGCCCACCATCTATTTCAAGGGGCTGGACAACCTCATCGCAACGGCACGTTCCAATAAGGTGGCAGTCTGTTTAGGCTTCCAAGATTTCAGCCAGTTGGTGCGCGATTATGGGGACAAGGAGGCGAAGGTCGTGATGAACACCGTCGGCAATATTTTCTCCGGGCAAGTGGTGGGCGAAACCGCCAAGAACCTTTCCGAACGTTTCGGAAAAGTATTGCAGAAAAGGCAGAGCATCACCATCAACCGGCAGGACAAGTCCACCTCCATCAACACGCAGATGGACAGCCTTATCCCTCCGAGCAAGATTTCCGGCTTAACTCAGGGTATGTTCGTCGGCTCGGTATCGGATAATTTCACGGAGCGCATCGAACAGAAGATTTTTCATGCGGAGATTGTGGTGGATGCCGACAAGGTGAAGCGGGAGGAAGCCGCCTATAAGAAAATCCCCGTTATTACGGACTTTACCGATGCGGAGGGCAACGACCGCATGAAAGAGCAGATACAGGAAACCTACAACCGCATCAAGGCGGAGGTCAAGCAGATTGTGGCGGACGAACTCAAACGCATCGCTGACGATCCGGAACTGGCGCACCTGTTGCAGCAAAAGGGATAGATTCATAAACCCTATATATAATAATGTATAACGGACAAGGGCAGCAACCTTAAAAAAGTTACTGCCCTTGCTCATTATTTTACGATTATCATTTCTTACGTTTCTGTTCTTTCTCATCATCCCTGTCCATCCGCTTGTTCAGCCGTTCCTGCATCTTGTCCAGAAAATAAGTGCGGCTTTCGTTCTTGCGCCGCTTCATATCCGTATAGGCACTGTAACAATCCCGGATGTCCACACCCAACAGCGTACCGACAAATGCCGCCAGCTCATGTATCGGGGCTTCCCCGTTATTAATGGATTTCATCTCGTCGAGGGCGTACACCATCTCCACCAATTCGATGGCACTACCCGTCCATTTGTATGAGCCTTTTATTTTCAGCAGTTCGGGTGAAACACCCTCCGCTACGTTTTGCAGGCAGGTACGCCTCACCGAAAGGAAAGCGTACAGCATCTCCATCGCCATGATACGGGCGACAAGGTGGTCATATCCCGTGCTGAACTCCGAATCGTCGTCCAGATGGCATACGTCTATATCTACGATGCTTTCCTGATTCCCGCGCAGGAAATAGAACTTGTCCATATAGGTGGCTCCGCTGCGGTAATATTGAAAGAAGGACACATGACGGTCGAAAAACATCTTTTGTTCTTCCTGCTGTTTCTCATAATACTCGTCCAGCGTGTCCTCGCCGAGCGGTCGCTGGCTCTCGATGCGCAATATTTCGTGGAAATATATCAATCGTCCCAAAAGCATTGGTTTGTGGTCTTTGAAGAAAGCAATCTCTTCGGTTTTGTCACTGAAAGGGATGGATTGTATATCAGCTTTCAGTCCTGTTAATTTGTCACGGAGGAAAACAATAATCGCCTTGCAATCCTTGATGATATGCTTCCCGTTCAGGTCGATGGCGGATATTTCCTTTTCCACCTCCTGCATTATTTCTTCGTACTTTTCTTGCATTCTGTTCAATTTCTGATTCAGGGCGCAAAGTTACGAATATCAGCAAGATGGCTTATCACAGAAATTCGACATATAATTATAGAAAGTAAGCATCGGCAGGTTTACTCCGAAGCAACCTGCATCGCTTTTCTCAGGTTGCCGGGTGTATCGCCGAGATACTGTTTGCAAAAACTGCTGAAGTGTTGCGCTGACGAGAAGTTGAACTCGTCGATAATGTCCGTCAAAGGAACAAAGGACTGTGACAGCCGGTAGCGGATGTTTTCCGCACGTTTCTTGATGAGCCATTGGTACACCGGAATGTCGAATTCCTTTTTGAAAACCCTGCGGAAGGTATGTATGCTGTATCCGCACAGTCCGGCAAGTTCTTCGGTATTGTTGGCTTTGCGATAGTGGGTTAGCACAAGGTTTCGGAAAGGTATTTGCTCGCCCGTCATCGGATGGAAGAAGATGCGCAACTCTTCTGCCGTATAGTAACGGGTGAATACCCATATCAACTCCTTATGTTTGAGTTTCCAAAGGTCGGAATCGTGTGTTTCGTCCGTGATATACGTAGCCACGGTGTCCATAAGCACCCGCATGGAAGTCGGGGCGGTCAGCTTGCAGCAATAGACCTTGGAATCCGGCAACCTGTGTGAATAGAGATAAGAAAGAATACATTTCTCTGCCCGGCATACCGTGTTGTTGAACTTATGCACCAGCAGGGTAACGTCACTCAAAGCTGTTCCGTTACATTCGTTCCCACGGGGAACGAACATCACTTCCCCGGCGCAGAGGATTTCATCATGGAACAGCGTGCTGGTAATCCGCGCGTGTCCCGATTGACAGAAGATAAGATAGTTGATATTCGTATCCTCGTTGTTTACGGTCGCACCCTCCGGATAGCTCTTTCTTTCAAAAGAACAGTCGGCGGGGAACTCGTCGCAGAACGGAGGCTTTTGTTTAACAATATGGGGCATACGCTATAATTGTTTTCTGCTGAATTATCAGTCTGTTTGCGGAATATCCGTGCTTTCCCAGAGGGTGACGATTTCACCTTCCAGTTCGCACATCACGGGCTTGGGGGTTCCGAGCGACACTGTTCCCATGAGTCGCGTATGGGTATCGTCGTCCGGTTTGTTGCCGATTAAACCGGTAAAACTTATCGGTTTTGACGAGTCGAACTGCTCAATAACCATTTCTTCCACATTGTGATACCTGCGGCTGACGTTGAAGCGGAATTGCTGAACGGGGTGAAGCATCACGATACGGGCAAAAGCCTTGGTCGTTAGCTCTACCCGGTTGGGGCTTCGGTCTTTTCTGCCCGTTTGGTCGAAGTCGAACCAAGCGATGCTATCCTCCGGGGTGATTCCTGCGGAGGATGACAGTTGGCTCACTTCCCGGTTGGACAGCACCTTACCGAACAAGCGAAAGTTTCTGAAATAGGCATCCAACTTTTTCCCAATCAGCAGTTCGGCTTTGGATGCTTTTCCTTTTTGGGGATTGCACCGGAAGGTGTCTTTTTTCTCTCCATTCAGGTAAACGGACAATAGACTGCCGTCGTACACTATAGCCAGTTCGTACCAATGGTCGGTGGTGAACTTGCCGACGGTGTATTCCGAGAACTTGACGGCGCACCAATCTACTGCCGCCACGTAGAGTTTCCCGTCCATAACGCCCAGACAAAAGCTGTTTTCCTGTTCGAGGATGGCTCCGCCCTGCACGTTTTTGAAACATACAGAGGTAAAGAATGTGAAGGACTTGTCACCGCTCAATGACAGTTCCGGTACGGACGATGCCGGAAAATGGGCATAGTCGCAGGGACCCAGCATACCATAGCCTGTGGCTAAGGCGGGAAATGAAAATGTATTTCTCTCATTTTGATTTACCATAATTATCTAACTTTTATATGTTGATACTTCCTCAGTTTCCCGGCAGGACTTCTGCCCCCGTTTGTCCCCGGAAAGGTCGTCGATAAACAGCGTCTCGTCACAATAGTCCGCTACACAGGAGCGATGGGTGACTATTAATAAGGTGCGGTTGCGGCAGGCTTCGGTGAGCCGTTGCATAAGCTGTATTTCTGTCTTTTCATCCAGTGAGGCGCTGATTTCATCGAGCAGCAGAACGGAGCCGTTGTGCAGCAGGCCACGGGCAATGGCGATGCGTTGCGCCTGACCTTCGCTTAGTCCGTCGCCGTGTTCGCCGCAGCGGGTATCGAGACCATGCGGCAGACTGAAAACGAAGTCGGCGGCAGCGGTGTGAAGGGCGGCACTCATTTCATCGGAGGTGGCGTCCGGCTTGCCTAATAACAGGTTCTGTCGGATGGTGCCGCTAAGCAGGGTGTTTCCTTGCGGCACGTAGACCAAGTGGGTGCGCAGGGATGCCGACACGGGGATTTCATAAGTTTTATTGTTCATCTTTCCGCAAAGGGTTATCTGCCCCTCTTGCGGTTGCAGCAGGGAGAGGATGAGGCGCAACAGAGTGCTTTTTCCGGCTCCCGTCTCGCCCATGATAGCGGTGTGGCTGCCGGGGGCAAAGTAATGGCTGAAACGGTGCAGTTGCGGATACGTCTTGCCGGGATAGGCAAAGATGACGTTTTGCAGACGGATGCCTGCGGGAGCCGGGATTGGAAGGTTCTCCCGGTAAGTATCGTTTTCCTCCGGGCAGACGTCCGTTTCAGAGGGAAGTTGTTCCAAATCGCCGAGCCGGGCAAGGGCGGTGAGCGACTGCACGAGGGCAGGTATCTGTCGCGCCAGTTCCGCAATGGGACGCTGTATCTGCCCGGCCAGTTGGAGGTAGGCGGTCATCAGCCCGAAGGTGACGGTTCCGTTTTTCAGCCCGTTGATTCCCCAAAGGAAAGCCGCGAGGTAGCCCGCCTCGAAACCCGCCATTACTGCCGTGCGCGAGTAGTGGGTGAAGTCGGTGCGCCGGCGGATACGGGCATAGCGCGAACGGTGCAGGTCGTTTATCTGCCGCAGGACGCGGGTTGTTTGTCCGAGGGTGAGCAGGAGGATGCGGTGTTGCAGGCTCTCCTGCATCCGTTCTTGCAGGCGGCTTTCTATCTCGCGGATGCGGCGGGTGTGGTGACGGATGCGACGGAAGAATACTTTTCCCGCCAACAGGAACAGAGGCAGCAATATAAATAAGGTAAGCGCCAGCGAGGGGCTGAACAGCCAAAGGAAAATGAAAGCGGCTGCCAGTTGCAAGGCCGAAATCATCATGGAGGGCAGGGTGCGGCACAGGCTTTCGGCTACGGTGCGGACATCTTCGGTGAGGCGGGACAGCACATCGCCGGAGTGAAACGCCTCGCGTCCCTGCCAGCGGCTGCGAAGCAGGCAATCGAAAAGGCGGCTTTGCAGGCTGTTTCTCATGGCGGCTTCGGACAGTTCCATCGACCGGTTGCTGAGGGTGGAAAATGCCAGTTCGGCAACCACCGTGGCGATTAATGCGAGTGTGCAGGGCAACAGTTCCCCGCCGGCATGTCCCGTGGCAATGTCCACCAGCCGTTTGCTCACGGCGATAAAGGCCAGTCCGGCGGTGATGCGCAGCATCCCGGCGACAGCGCTTGCGGCAATGCGCAGCCGGTAGGGCCGTGCAATCTTTGCAGCTTCACGAATCATTCTTGTCTCTTTCCGCATAACTTGTCGATGAATATCTGCCGGAATCCTTTATAAAGGAATTGCCCGTAACAGCGGGCTACATCTTTCGGGGCAAGGGGGAACAGTGTGAACAGCCGTTTCCGGTAACGGATATAGGAATGCAGTTTCCCTTGCCAGTAGCCATCGGGGCGCGGGGTCTGCCCGGGGGCGTAACGGCCGAAGTTGCCTTCGCGCAGAATGACGGCGAGTATCTTTCCCGATTGGGAACCGTAGCGGGAACTGTAAAAGGGGAATTCCCCTGCGGGCAGCCCTAAGCGGTCGACGGCGATGCAGCCGAACATCTTCCAGCCCCGCAGCAGACCGAAACGACGCAGCAGGGTTTCCAGTTCCCGATAGTCGATGATTGAAGAATGGGCGTGAAGCAACAGTACCCAGTCGCAGAGCTGCCGCAAGCCCACTCCTCCGTTAAGGAAATGGTGATAGAGGTGCAGGAAGACGAACAGCACGTCGAACAGTGGCGGCGGCAGGGGGACGTCGGTTTCTCCCGTGCGCATCGTTCTCGTGGTGCGGGACAGTTGGTCGTGGCTCCACCGTTGGAAGCGGCGGTTGGCGGCGGGACGGTCGAGGATGGCAGCCACGCGGTGCAGTTCGATGCGCACGCCGTGCAGGTAGCAGCCGTAGTGCTTGGCGCCGGACCGGTTGTTTTCGCCGGGACGGCTCTGCCAGCCGCAGGCGCGGGCAACGGCGACGGCGCGGGGGTAATCCGTTTCGCCGATGTAGAGGTCGATGTCGCCGCACTGCCGCCATTCGGGCTGCGGGTATTGTTGTGCGTAAGCCTGTCCTTTGAGCAGCACGGGGGTGATGCCCGCTTCTTTCAAACAGTACACGGCTTCGGCAAGGCAATCGTTGAGCAGGCGGTGGGCCTGCATGTTGCGCACGGAGTAAGCGAGCGACGCCCGCATCCATTCTTTCGGGGGACACAGGGGGTCGGGGAGCGAGAGTGCGCCTTGTCCTACCAGTATGCCGACGGTTTGCCGGAGCGACAGCTCGCGCAGCTCGTCCCAGCGGACAGGTTCCGGGCTGAAACAGCTTGCGTCGGCAGGTGTTTGCCAAAGGGCGGCGCGCAGGAGCGACAGCAGTCGGGTATTTATCCGGTCTTCTTCCATGTTTCTTCTTTCCTATATTTAATTATTCATTTCCGATGATACCTGCCTGCAACCAGTCGTCCAGCAGTTCCCGGGCATCCGTCCGGGCGGTGGCGGCATCCACATCGTAGCGGTCGGTGAGCAGGCGGGCTACCGTATCCCCGTCGAAAGGGGCGTCGCTCAAAGCCTCCCACACGTAGGCTGCGGAAGTGTTGAGCGACACGATGCTGTCGAAATCTATCAGTTCCAAACTCTCTCCTACAATCACTGCTTCTCCGGCTATGCGGCGCAGTACGAATCCGTTCTTTTTCTTCATGGTTTCTATATTCATTTATTTGTCAGACTGTATGTTTGTTCCCGTCCGCCTTGTCCGCCTCCAAGCCCACAGCAAGTATCGCCGCACGGGCAGCAGCAGCCACCACAGGAAAGCGGCGGCGCGAGCATCAGGCGATGAAAGGCTGCGGGACTTGCCGCAACGGATGCGGTGGGTGGCATGCCCCCGGATACCGTTGCGTGAACAGCTCTCGCACCGGGCAAGATTGCCGTCGCCCATAAGTACAACGCGGTCGCCTTGCAGGCGGATGATGCGGTGGACAACGTAGCCATCCCTGTCGGTAGATGCAAGCACCACATCGCCGCGCCGCAGGCGTGCAGGCGGCGGGGCGAGGATGAGGGTGTCGCGCTCGCCGTCGATAAAGGGCTGCATGCTGCTGCCTTTGGCACGAAGCCTGATGTGTCTGCCCTGCGCGAGCAGGCGGCAGACTTGCGGAAGCAGGGTTTCGTTGGCAATGGTGCGGGTATCGTTCATCTTCTTGTCTTTCTATTATTTCACGGTTGCTTTCACGGTTTCCGCACAGAGGCGTGCCGCTTCGCCGTCGGGCAGGCATTCCAGCCGGAATACGGGGACGGCAGCGACGAGCCGTTCAAGGGTGTGATGCACGGCGGCGGCCATCGCCTTGTCCCACTTCATGCAGGAGCACGAGGGCAGGATGGCGGCGTAGGCGGCCACTCCCTCCAAGCGAACAATGTGATTACAGGGTGCCTGCACCAGGCGGACAAGGGCTGCGGCAGGGATGCTGTGTGGGCGGTAGCAAGGCGTCTTGCCGCTCCAAGGGGTGCCGTAGACAAGGAGACGACCGTCGGGCGCGAACCTCACCACGGGGTTATCGTCGTTCAGCAGGCGGCTGCAGGGGACGTGCTCCATCCAGAGGCGGCTGTGGGTGCTTTTGCCCGTGCCGCTACGGCCAAGGAAAAGGTAGCCGCAACCGTCATTCTCGATAACGGAGGCATGAAGCAGCAGCGTGTCGAGCGGTGCAGAGGCAAAGGCATAGAGCAGCATCAGGCAGTTGTCCAGCCCGTAGAGGCGTTCGCGGACGTCGCCCCGGAGGACGGCGCGGGCTTGGCGGTAGCCGCTGTCCGTGCCGAGGCGGCAGCACACGGGGCGACCCGGCAGGGCGAAGTGGATGAGCAGCCCGCCGCTCGCGGTAGTGAACAGCTCCATTATGCCGTTATCGTCGTCGAGGCGAATGAGGGGTGTTGCCGCAACGGGCAGGCCGTCGGCATCGTTATCTTCGGCATCGAGGACGAGCGAGAAGAGCAGCGGGGCACCGTCCTGCGGCTGCTCCGTGCGGAAAGGGGCGTAGGGAGCAAGGGCTGCGGTGGGAACAAGCTCCGGCGGCGCAGTGAGTGAAAACGGATGGCCGCCTACGCGGTAGTGGTGCGTTATATTCATATCTTTATCCGGCAATGGGTGATTGTTGTTGTTATTTTGCCCGGCAGGGCAGGTGGTTTTCTCCGGCGAGCTGCATCTCCTGTTTAAAGGAACGGAGTGGAGTATCTCCTGCCCGGTCATCCGTGGCGTGAGACGCTCCGCTCCGTTCAATGGGACAAGGGCGTGCGGCGGCTGATTCGTGCCGTAGATCGTAGGACGGGATGACCCAAACACCCCGTCCCCGTGCGTCATTTGTTCTTGAGGTGTTCGGGCACTTCGATACGGTAGGCCCCGGGCTGGATGTCGTGGAACGACTCGAACGCCTTGTTCCACGGCAGGTATTGCCACGTTGTGCCGCTGTCGAATGCCCAGCCGTTGTCCGCCGTGAAGCCCTTGTTGGTATAGGTAGTCCCGGTGAGGCAGGCCGAGGCATCAAGGTCATCGCCGTCGGCGCCCGTGCGGTTGGTGATAATCTGGTCGTTGGCGTCTTTTATCGTCATGCCGTTGTAGGCAGCGCAGGAGGTAACAACGGCGGAGCTGGAGCTCCAATAGCTCGTTATCCGTCCGAATTGGATATTGGTGCCCGTTGTCCTCGTGATGGAGGGGTTGAGGGCGAGGCAGTACTCAGCGGTGCCGTTGCTATTCCCTGCAATGCCGCCGACATAGTCCTTACCGCTGACGGTGCCTGTTGCGTAGCAGCGGGTGACAGTCTGACCGTTCGCAATATTTCCGGTAACCCCTCCGCTGTAGTTGCTGGTTGCTGAGACCGTAGCTGAACTGTAGCAGTCCCCGAAAGAGGAGCCTGATGATGCATTCCCGACAATCCCTCCGGCATAACTAGTATTTTGATCCGTCGCCGTGACGCTGCCGTTCGTATGGCATCCGGTAATCGAGGCGTTACTGATTCCGGCAATGCCGCCGACATAGTTCTTACCGCTGACTTCTCCACTGAAAATACAGTTCTTCGCGGTGGAGTTATTACTGAGCACCCCGACAATGCCGCCGACCAGTATTCCGCTTGATTTTACCGTGCCGCTGACGCGCAGGTTGCGCACCGTGCCGGCGTTGACGTGGCCGAAAAGCCCGGCATTGTTAGTGCCGACGTTCACATTCAGATTGCTGATGTGGCTGCCGTTTCCGTCGAAGGTGCCTTGGAAAGAATTAGATGTCGAGTTTCCTATCGGCGTCCACTCCTCGTTGTTCAGGTCTAAGGTGGTCACTCCATCGGCTATCTGTACGGTTTTGCCTTCGAAGGTGACGTGGCCGGATGCGCCCGTGGCGGCTTTTGCCTCATCGGTGCCGTTCACAAGATTGGCAAATTCACGCAGCTCGGTGGCGGTAGAGAGGGTAAACGTTGCGGCGTCCTTGTCGCGGGTGTACCAGTCGTAGGGCTTGGGCAGGCGGCTGGTCTGCATGAGCTTGCCCTCGGCCGTGATGGTGAGGTCGAACCAGTAGCGCATGCCCGCCTTGATTTCCACATCGCTGAAGCCGTCGATGGAGACGGACTTCGTTGTGCCACCCTCGAACGTTACGGTGATAGTGGCGCCGGTAGCCTTGTTATTCTCCTCTGCCGCAGGCATGGCCGGGAGGAAGCAGTCGTAGGAGCTGCCGGAGGCAATGGTGGCATATTGCGTGAGCCCCTTCTCCAGGTTAAGCGTCTTTTCAGTGCGCTTGTCTTTCTCCTCAACGGTGGACGTCATCGTGTAATCCTCCCAAATGGTTACCGTCTTTGTAGTACACAGAACGAATTGGTTCGGGAAGCTGAGGGTGATGCTCTTTATCTGTGCTGCGTCAGCCTGCCGGTTGGTTATCGTGAAACGGAACAATGCCGACAGGTGGCGGAAAGAAAGCGGCGAAATCCCTCCGTTACCGTCTGCCTCACCTGTGGCATACATCATAAGTGAACTCTTCAGATGCTTCAAATCGGCATCGCCGGAACGGTCTTGTTGGTTCTGATAGATATTCTCCACAATAGATATTTTAGCTTGCAGGTATGTTTTGCCGCCTACGGTACCCCATTGCAGGTTTTCGGGAAGCATGTTCGTATAGAAAGCGGTTATTTTAGTTCCGGCGTCGGCAGAGAAACCGTCACAACTGAAATCCGCTTCTTTGCTATGCTGCGCCTCATCGTAGTTTTGAATGTTAAAAGTGAACCTGTCGTCAATATGGTTTGTGGAACCGTATTTGTATACCACAAACTTGTCGTCATTGTTCCACATAAACAGTTCGCCGGCATCAGGGTCAGTATTGCCCCACTGCACCTGTGCGCGGGTGCCGGGCGCTTCGCCTGTAATGGCGGCGCGTACAACGGTGGGGGTGCCTGCCTCTCCGGGCTCTTCGCCGGACATTGCGCCGTCGTCCTGACAGGCATTGAGGGCCGGCAGCAGCAGCGCCATTGCCAGCCAATAGTTGAGATGTTTTTTCATGCTATTCGTTCTTTTTTATTATACATTTCGCATTGCGTCTTAGAGGTGGCGTTTTACCACCTGCCGCCGTTTCCGAAATCACTGCCACCGTTGAGCAGCGGTTGCTCCAGTTCGAGTTTCACCACCGTAGCCTCCGGCTTTACGTAAGGTTGTTTCACTTCTTTCTCTTCAGTGGAAAGGGACCGGCCTTTCGGCGTTTCTTTTACTTCTTTCATGGTTTCGTTCTTTTTATGTTGATAATAATTTGAATATTCGGTCTATATGCCCCCGGGACACATACACATACAGACAAGTCTGATGAAGACGGATAAGGAAAGATAAGGGCATGAAAAATTGCACGAAACGGAAGAAAAATGGTTTCGTGAAACTATTGAAAATCAGTGATTTATAAGCTAAAAAATGGCGGTGCGATGAGAGAGAGAGAGAGAGAGAGAGAGAGAGAGAGTAGCAAAATATTTCATTCTGCCAAACATTTGGGATAAATTATTTATATTTTTAACATACGCTCCCATTTTCCTCTTCTGTTTTTCATTTAACGCACTATTTTGCTTTGGGCGCAAATATATGAAAATTATCGTTATTTCGCTCATGTTTCGCTCTTTAAATTATAAAAAAAGTCTTTTTTCTCCCTTATCCCGCAACTGTTTCCGGTTCACGTTTCACTTTCCGTTACACGTCATTAAGTCAAAGAACTTGTTGCCGACCCTATTTATCCTTTCCGGATGATTCGTCTTCGTTGTCATTGTTCAAATTTACGTTATTGCCGTCTTTCTTCCCAATCTTTTTTCCCAATGGCAGGTTTTGTTTCCCGAATGGTAGAATATCCTTTCCGAGCGTATCCTTGATATTGTCGAGGAAAGAGAATAAATCAAACACTTCCTTTTTCAGTTTGCGGCTGATGGGAATGGATTTATCGCCGATATAGAGTACATTGCCGATAAATTTATCAATTCTATTCATATTGACCAGGTAGGACCGGTGTGGCTGTATGAATATGGCAGAAGGAAGTTTTTTCTTCACTTCCGCCAAAGGATAGGTGACGATGTAGTTTTTCTTTCCGACAGCTTGGATACAACAGTAGCTGCGGGCGGCTTCTATCCATAAGATTTCTGAGAAGAGCAGTTTTACATAGTAACCGTCATCATATACATACAATCCGTCTTGAAACGGGAATGAACCGGGAGCCTCCCCCTTTTCTTGTACGGGTTGGGCGAAACTGATCTGGCAGAGAGCCGTCTTGTTCTCTTGCAGATATTCATCAAACTCTGCCTGGCTTTCAAAGCAGACAATTTCCAGTTTTGTCCCGAAGCCTTCGGGTAACTGGACGCATAGGAAACTTAGCGAATTTTTCAATACTACATACTTCATAATAACCATATTTTGATTGTTCAATCCAGCTAAGAAAGAAAGCCAAACAACCCTTGCAAAATTTACTTTGTATTAATCCGTCAATTTTTATAATAACGTAACAGGCTTATTTATCCGACATTTAATGAAAAAGGGCAAAGAAAAGGATTCCTTTTGTTTTCTTGCGAACGCCCCGTCAGAATTTGCCGGAAGGGGGGTCATCCTTTGTATTTGGCGTATGCCTGCGCCAGCTTTTCGTCGTACCGGTTTTCTTTGTAGGCGGGACCGTTGTAATGCCTTGCAAATTCTGCCCAGTCTTTCGTGCGCAGGTATTTGTCCCAGCCGTTTGTGCGGAGGAAGGCGGTGAAGAGGTTGAGCTGTGTGCCTTCGTTGAGCTGCATTTCGGTACAGAAGTCGAAGACGTTGCCGCAGCCGCACACTGCGTGGTTGAATCCCATGATCTGCCACATGCCCCAGCTTGCCGAACAGAGTGCGGCTTCCCTGTCGATTTCCTCTGCCCGTTTGAGCCGTTCGTATTCTTTCATTCCTTGTTTGTAATATTGCTTCGTCCATTTGGGATAGAGGATGTCTTCGTTGCCCGATAGATAGTCTTCGGGCTTGAGCCCTTTTTTCTTTAATTGGCTCCAGAAGATGTGGCCTTCGAAGAGGATGACGGGATAGCCCACGCGGATGAATCCGCCCCGGCCGCCGGTTTCCACTTCCTGTACGGCTTTGATTGCGGCTACTTCGACGTTCAGGTATTCGGCGGCCCGTACATAATCGGCTTCTTTCAACCGGAAGGGCGCAAGTTCCCGCAGGGTTTCATCCTGCAAGGTTTCCCATGTCCGTTTTCCGACAATGCCGTCGGCTGTCAAGCCTTGTACCTGCTGGAAATCACGGACGGCCTTTTCCGTGTTTTCGTCGAATGTTCCCGTCGGGGGGCATTCGAATCCCCACTCGTTCAATAAATTCTGCAAGGTGAGCACTTCGTCACCCGTTGCGCCTTTTCTTAGTGTTTTCATGTTCGTTTCATTATTAATAATAAGATGTATGTTATCTGCGTATAAAGCTGATTTTCAGCTATTGTTTATCCGGCGTGTCGGCTTGTATTTTTATGGTGGCAAGGGATTGCTTACCGGCTGTGCAATTTTGCAATACCAGAATGGCGGAGGTATGGGGTAAACGAACGAGGTAGCGTCTACGAGCGTGTTGTTTGTTTCCCGGGGGAAGTTGTTTTCCGTTGCCATACTTGTTTGCATTTAATAAGGTTGATACTTGTTGCCTTTAAAGATAGGCGGTATGCGTGGGGCGTATTCTATCATTTTAATGAATGGTTGATTTCACCTTCCCAATGGTTTTGAGGTGGCTGTTTTTCCGTTGATTTACCGTTGGGTGTATGAATCCTACCATTGGGAAAATGAGGTGTGCCATTGGGTAAAAAGAGTTTGCGGAAGATTCTTAAAACGGTAGATTTGCCGCTGTGAGTTTGCAGAAAAAAATAATCGTTTGTTTAACATTTAAAATTTAGTAGCATGGAAGAAGTAAAAAAGTTCGTAATCGAGTATGAGTACGACTACACGGAAGACGTAAATCCTGAAAAGATTAATCAGGTCGTTAAAAACGGATTTGGCTTTGGTACGAATATCACCAATGCCATAGGTAATAAACAGAGCGCAATTCTGGATTATGACAAGTTGCAGGCTGAAGGATTGCTCGAAAAAGACACCTATTCCGACCGCCGCTCTTATAATATCGAAGGTAAAAGCTGTACCAAGGTGACTGAAGAAGTGAACAGTGCTTTCGGTTTGGGCGGTAACGGTACAAAGTTTGAAGGCACGCTTAAAACTTCTACCAACAATGCCATGCAAAATACCGATGATTACGAATACGGTATCCGTATTTTCCTCGGGAAGGCATTGGGCGTAACCCTCAAACCGGTTACCGATTTATCCCAGTATGTACAGGATAAGGCTTTGCATGACATTGCCGGTATTTCGGTGAACGGCAAAGTGGAATACCCCACCAATGACAAGGGCAAGTTGAAAGAACTTTTCCGACTGTATGGCACGCATATCATTACGAAAGCGATTTTCGGATGTAAGTATCAATATTTCTATATGCGTGAATCCATCGGTCAGGAAACGAATATGCGCACGCAAGTCGATTGCAATCTGACCGGGAAGTTCCAAGAGGAAGACGGATTGGGCGATTTGGGCGTAAACATGGGACAGAGCTATGACGAAGCCTATACTTCTTGCAGAAACAGCGGAAACAAAAAAGAATATACGGAATGGGTCGGCGGCGGAAATGTAGATACATTTGAAAACTGGGAGTCCGGTATGGACTTTTTAGTACCCAACACCATTGCCTTAATCGGGTATGTGATGCCGGGCAGTACGAACGATCCGGGGCTTGTGCCGATTTGGAAAATCGTAAGTGATGCAACGAGAGCTAAAAAGCTGGAAGAGGCTTATAACGAATACCTTGAAGAAAACACCCCACAGGTGAGAAAGAGTAAGAAAGTCATCGTGGACGTGTTCGGAAAACATTTCGGGAAAAATGAAAATGCCCCGCTTACGATTACCGAACCTGATTACAAAGGGACTATGCGCAAATTCAAGAGACTCGATGAAGAAATTATGCGCCATGTGAAGGGAAGCAAGAAAGGCTCTTTCTATTATTACTATGCTACGGCTTATTCCACAGCCGGCGGTTTAAGTGAAGTCAAGTTCGACAACAGGAAGAACACTTACGATTCTCCCTGGCTGAAACGTGGAAACAATGCCAATGAAGGTGTCACCGGCTGTTTGGATGATAATGTGGTATGGATTAAACCGGTCAATCCGGTGGAATACGGAGAGATGGATGACCATGCAAAGAACAATTACGAGAACAGTCTCATATCCGGATTCGGTGTCGATGTGGAAGGCAACAAGCGGGTATCGGAAGGCGCTACTGCCGATATGAACTGGACTACCGGCGGTTGTGACTGGTACAAAGGGCTTTCACATGATAAAGTCCATTGCATTTATACCAAAGATAATCTGAAAGAATAATCTTCCCCGTCTTTCCCAAAGGAGTGTCCAAGTTAAATTTGGGCACTCTTATTTTATACCTCTATTCCTGTTCCCGGATATAAAGCAAAGCTGTAATTCCGGTATCGTATAACTGCCTGCTTTTCACTTTCCATACCGAATGTTCCGGCAAGGCAGGGAATGGTCTTTTCCCTTTCCCCAAGAGGAGCGGAAACTGGTAGATAACTATTTCATCCACACGGTCTTTATTCAACAGGGTGTTGAGCAGCTCCCGGTTGTTGCCTATAATTGCGATGTTTTTTTTGCCCTCGTCCTGCAATTCTTCGATAGTTGAAGGCTTGTTTTCAGTTGTACTGCCCGGCAGCACCAATGAACCATCCTTTCGTAGGACATACACGGGTTTTCCGCAATCCAATTCTATTTCCCGCAAGTTTTTATATTCACTCTTATTAGTCACGATTGCATCCACATTGCGACAAACCTCTTCGAATTGCGAGATATTAAAGCCGAATAACTTTTGGATTTTTTGCGGCACGCAAAGTCCATCTATGGACATGGTAATTAGAATTGTTATTTTATTCATCATTCTTGCATTTATATTAAAGTATAATGGATTTTTCGTTGAAAGGTTTCGTCCGGGGGAATAAAAAAAGCGTGAACCCACGTTGCTCCACTACGAGGTACTGGCATACCCAAGAATAGAAGCACGCAAATCCACGCTATACTTAAAGCATAGCATAGACATTGCGCAAAAGCCTCTATTCTCTTGAAAAGTGCCAGTTTTCGTAGTGAGACGTCCTGCGAACGTTATGATATTATATAAATGCAGAAACAACTGTTGGTTCTGCATAGCTTTCCTTGTTTTCTTTGCAAAGATAGAAATTACTATGGACATGGCAATTAGTCTGGGAGGTATTTCTTGGATTGCAAAGCTATACAAGTGTCCCTAAACAAAGTATTACCCTACAATTCCATATTATCCAACCATTCTATAACTTCCATAGAGTGTGGTATTTTTGCTTCTAAAGTAGGCCATTTCGATTTAATAGAACTGATTAACATCTCACCTTTCAATAGTGATTGTGTTAAGTGATTAAACACTGCTATCCCATTTCCCCGATATGCACCACCTTTTTCAGGAGTCATATCTATCCAATCATTTGATATCCATAAATCATTAATATCTTTTAAGAGAAATTCTGCATAATATTTGTATTGCTTCAAAAAATATTTCGGCACTATAGGCTTATTTTCACAATATAAAGCATAAAATGTATTTCCTACGTTCCCAAACTTAGTCCAATCTTCACCGTTAGTATTTCCATAAATTATCACGGTATCTTCTAAAGTCAATTGTAGATTTGATTTTATTTCACTAAACTCTTTAGTTGCACTATAAAACCTGATAGTCCAGTTATCAATTTGATGTTTTGAGTCTATTTTATTATTGGCAACAGCACATGTTTTTTTGGGTGTAACTTGTATTGATTTATAGAATAATACTTTTTGATCTTTAACGACCCTTTCCTCTTCCTCATGAAAGCCACCTTCTAAATATTGCATCTCATTAAGTGTGCGTATTTTTTCTTGAAATCTATAGACAAAATCTGTATTATTAGCATCTTTTGAATCCATACCATTATCAACTAATATTTTATAGATCTCTTCTCTACTTGGATCCTTTATTTTATATAAAGATTCTAATTCCTCCATAATCTTGTGTTCATTCATAAAATTACTTCTTTTATTCCTACTCTATCATCGGCTTTTCGGAACTCGCCGTTTTTGTTCTGTGAGTTTACGGAGAGAAAGGTAAGAGATTTATTAGGAAGAAGATAAATGGATTCTCCCAACGATAGTATTTTCTTTCCGAATGGAATTATTAAGATATGAACTATCCCTACTGTTCTAAATCCTTATTCCTTTATTTTCCGTTTTCATGGGACGGGCAATGGAGATATTCTCGTGAGGCGCATCTTCTTCCGTCGTTTGTATCTGTTTCTCCGGCGGTTTCAGTTCCAACTGAATCTTTCGTTCCAATACCGCCACCTCCGATTTAAGTTGCTTCAATTCATCTTCTTTCTTCCACATTCCCCCTACAATCTCCCGCAATGTTGGTAAATCCTTTTCCAACTTGGCGTTCTCCGTCTTGTACTGTTCTATCTGTTTCGGAATACGCTCCAGCGCATTGAGGAAATTCGTAGCTGCCGCCTTGTGGTCGGACATTGCCAACTGCCCGTTGTTGTAGGTGTACTTGTATGCCCCTTCGATGAAAAAGCGGTTCTGTTTCACTTCCACGCCTTCACGGATGGACTTTTCCGTTTTCACCAAAATAGGAAAACCGTACAACTCGCCGATGGGTGTGTATTCACCGCCTGTCTCGGCGTTCTTGGCTATCTCCTGCAATCGTGTCCCTACACTCTTGGCATCGGTCACCGCCAGACCGTCCAACCGTACCGGGTTGCGGTAGTAACCGTCCTCATCGGTCTGTGCCCGTGAGGTAAAGGTGGCGTAGTCTGTGGTCAGCTTGGCAATATACCCGTTATTTTCTTCCAGCTTTTTGGTGTGCGATTCCAATTTCCACGTCGAGCCGCTTTTGTCCTTGTAGAAACTCTTGCGCTCGCTCTCCAATGCGGCGACTTTCTTTTCCAGCCGTGCCTTGTCCAACAGGTCGGTATTACCCGACAAAATCGCCATGTACTCCGAGAAGTTCATGCCCGATTTCTCGTCCATGCTGCCCTCGTCTATAACACGGGCACCCATTGCGCCGCTTTTAAGCTGCGAGATAAATGTCTGCTTGCAGTGCAGCAGGTTGAACTTGTAGCTGTCCAGTGATTTTTCAACCGCGTAGATAATCACATCCACCTTATTATCAGCGAAAAACTTGGCTATCTCGTTCCCTTTGCGAACCGCCCGTCCGTCCCGTTGGGAGAGGTCGGACGGTCGCCACGGTGTGTCCAAATGATGGAGTGCGACCGCCCGTTTCTGTGCGTTCACACCCGTTCCAAGCATACTCGTGGAGCCGAACAATACCCGGACTTTTCCCTCATTCATGGCATCAATCACCGCCTTGCGTGCTTTCTCCGTCTTGCACTCCTGAATGAAACGTATCTCGTTTGCCGGAATACCGTAATCTTCCATCAATTTCCGCTTAATTTCGCTGTACACGCTCCATTGTCCCGGCTGGTACGTCCCTAAATCCGAAAAAACGAACTGCGTGCCTTTCTGTGCGTCATACTTTTTATAGTATTCCGCAATCTGTGCGGCGCAATGGGAAGCCTTGTTGTCGGGATGGTCTTCGTACTTTTCCGGGTTTATCATGCGCATGTCGAGCGCCATCTTGCGGGCATAATCGGTGGCAATCAGCATCTTCGCCTTTTCCTCCGTTTCCGACAAAGGTAAACGCCCCAATATCGTGGCATCCCCAGTTTGGGCGAACTGCATCAGCTTTTCAATGAACTCCGCCTGTTGTGGCGTAGGGGGGATATTATGCAGTATCTCGTTCTTTTCCGGTCTGTCCACGCCTACATCCTCTGCCGTGCGGTAATCGGTTATCTCATTGTAGAATGCCGCCAGCTCCGGCACTTTGATAAAGTAGCGGAAACGCTCTTTCTGCACGATGTTGTTCGTGACCGAGAACTCGAAGTCGGTGGTCTTCTTGGCGAAAATCGCCGCCCACGCATCGAAACAGTTGATGTTCTGCCGTTCCAGCTCTTTCGGACGAAGGTACTTGAACAGCAGGTAGAGTTCGGTCAGCGAATTGGAGATGGTCGTACCCGACAGGAACGTCGCCCCCAAATCCTTTCCCGTGCGTTCCTGAATGGTACGCAGGGCAAACAGCATATTGAGTGCTTTTTGGCTCCCCTCGCTGTTTCCCAACCCCGCCACCCGGTCATGACGGGTATTGAATGTCAAGTTTTTAAACTGGTGGCTCTCGTCAATGAACAGGTGGTCGATGCCCATCTGCTTGAAATCCACCACGTCGTCCGTGCGGGTTTTGATGGCGTGTTCCACCTTTTCCAGCTTGGCGAGCAGGTTGATTTTCCGCTTCTCCAATCCCTTCAGCATTCCTCTTGACACCTCTTTCCCCTGTGCTTTCAGCACTTCCAGATTCTCTTCCACCGAATCCAGCTCCTTTTGCAGAATCTCCTGCTGCACGTCCGTCGGCTGGGGTATCTTCCCGAACTGGTCGTGCGACATGATGACGCAGTCCCAATCGTTGTTCTTGATGTTGTTGAAAAACTTTATCCTATTTTCAGGTGAGAAGTCCTTCTCGGTGGCATAGAGGATTTTGGCGTTGGGATATGCCGTGCGGTAGCACTCGGCAATCTCCCCGACGTTGGCTTTCAGCCCGATAATCATCGGTTTGTGCGCCAGCCCCAAACGTTTCATTTCTTGCGCTGCAAGGCTCATAATCAGTGTTTTACCTGTGCCCACTTCGTGGTCGCATATCCCGCCTCCGTTCTGTTTGAGCATCCACACGCAGTCCTTTTGGCTCTGGTACACCTCCTTGATACCGTACTTCTTTTCAAGCGCTTTCAAATCCAGACCGGGAAAATCCTGATGCGAACCGTCGTAAGCGGGACGCACGAAACAATTGAACTTGCGGTTGTACATATCCGCCAACCGCTGCTGGAACTCCGGCGACTGGTCGTTCAACCAATCGGTGAAGCCGTTACGGATTTCGTCAATCTTCGCGTTGGCAAGCTGTATGGCTTCACTGTCCCGTACCTTGATGTCGTTGCCGTGTTCATCCTTGCCGATGCTTCTGCTGATGTCCGGTACGGTATTGACCAATGCGTGTTTCAAGAGGTTGATACCGTCATACTTCCTGTATTGCCCCTGTACGGCGTACTGGTCGGTAATCCGGGTGTTCTTCGAGCCGCAATGCACGGAATACTCGTCGATGCTCTCCGAATAGGAAATCGTCACGTCCGTGTCAAACAAGTGCTTGATATAGGCGGTGTACATTCCCGTCGGAATCCAGCGTTCCCCGAAATTGAAATCCAGCTCATCGAACGTAATCGGGCGGGGCATCGCGTCCCGCAGTGCAGAGAGCGAGGCTTCCACTTCCGGCAACCGCCCGTTACCTTCGTTGTTTGCCGCCCAGCGGGAAACACGTTCCGCCTTTTCCATGACATTCCCGGCAATGAAGCGGTCTTTAATCTCGTAGTTGTCCACGAGCGGGTTGAAGTAGATTTGCCCTTTCAGCAATCCTATCAGTTCGTCTTTGCTGTTGTCCGACAGCGATTCCATATAATCGAGGTTCACCGCCCCGTAACGGTTCAGTGAAGCGGACAAAGCCTCATGCGGCGTATCCACGTGCGTAACGTCATTCAGGGCGAAAGCCACGGGATGGTCGAAAATGTCCGCCTTGATGAACTGCCCGTTTTCTGGACGTTCCAGCGAGAGCATGTCGCGCCCCGAAGCGTCCATAAGCAGGAACTTCACATTCGCTTTGGCGTTCAACCGTCCGTAGCGTTCCATGAAAGTGTCGTAAGAGGCGTTCAAGGCGGCACGTTCCGGCTTGTTCTCCTCGTGCATCTCCGCTTCAAAGGTATAGAGCCGCTGGTAACTGTCGCGCATAATGATATAAAGCTCCGCCTTTTCCTGCTGCACCTTGTCCAGTTCCAACGGGTGGAAAGTCGCCCCATAGCGGGTAACGCCTTTCAGATAGCCCACCTGATTGCCGTCCGCCACCAACATGCCCTCTTTGTGGTGCGGTTCCAATTTGCCCATCAAAGGACGGGGCTTCATCAGCTCCGCTTCTATCTTCTCTGCTTCTTCCCGCTCTTTAATCTCTTGCAGGCGGCGTTCATTCCGGCGGCGTTCTTCCTCAAAACTGTCAGCAATAGGAACGGATGTTTGTGAGGAACGATGTTCCGGTAAATCCTCTGTCTTGTCCATCCTGTTCTGCCGGGCTGCAAAATTTCCCTGCCTTAGCTGTTCCCTTTGTCCGGGGGAGAGTTGTGACATCGTTTCGTAGAATCCGTTGATGGGTGGGTTCGTGTCCCAATTGATGGCGTTGTAAACAGCCTCCATGTCCATGCTTTGGACTTCGGGAGGCGTAACCGTTTCCGGTTCGGGTGATGCGGTTGTTTTCTGCTCTTTCTCCACGGCAGGCTGGTCGAACAGGCTCCGGGAAACAGGCACGGCACGCCTTGCCTTTTTTCCTGACTGCTTTTTCTTTTGTCCCGATTGCGCCAGCCGCCGTTCTTCCTGTGTGAAGTTGAACAGGTCGTATAAATCCATTACGGGAGGGACAGGCTCCGGCTTCTCTTCTTTTTTCACCGATTCGCTTTTCAATTCGCCTCGGGGGTAATCTTCCGGCTGTAGCGGATGTTCGTCCCGGAATTTCCGTTCACTTTCCTGCATCACTTCGCCTGCTTCCCGCCAGTCTTCCGGTGTCGGTTCGTACCGGGGCATCCGCTCCTGATGGACAGAAGCGGACGGTGCAGTCTGCCCGACCTGCCGGGATGCCATTTCATGATACAAATCTGCATTGAGCCGGGTGGCAAAATCTTCGGACAGCATTTTACGCATGTCCCCGGCAATTCCCGCTACGCCACCCTCATGCAGATAGACCATTGCCGGTTTTCCGTAAGGGTCGGTATCCGTTTTCTCCCGCGTGCGGACAATCCGCTCCGGGTATTTCTGGAAATAGGTGTTCGTGACGAAGCCTGCCGCATCCGGTGCAGCGTTCGCAAACAGCTTATCCGTTTCACTGACCGCCTGTTTCTTTTCATTCTTTTGCAGGATGATGAGGTCGCTGCCCACTTCCGTCCCGGCATGGTCGGTAAAGAGGTTGTTAGGCAGGCGGACGGCTGAAACAAGGTCGGCATGTTTGAGCATTTCCATGCGGATTGCCCCCTCACGGGCGTTCATCACGCCCTGCGAGGTAATGAACGCCACGATGCCGCCGTCCCTGACCGCATCCAGACTTTTCAGGAAGAAATAGTTGTGGATGGTTTTGGCGGCGGCACGCCGGGGATAATTGCCGGCTCCCGTGTATTCAGGGTCAAACACCGCCACGTCGCCGAACGGGATATTGGAGGTTACCACATCAAAGTAACCCGTGAACGGTTTTTCAATCCGTTCAAACCCTTCCGCCCGTACCTTGTGCTGCGGATAGAGGTGCGAGAGCAGCTTGCCGGTGAGCAGGTCTTTGTCAAACGCCATAACCTCCGCTCCCGGAGCGTGCGCACCGAAAGCGGAGATGAATACCCCCTGACCTGCTGACGGGTCGAGCAGGCGGTTGGGGGTAATGCCGTTGTCATGCAGGGTGTCGGCAAGAGCCGCCACCACTTCGGGGGGAGTGTAGAACGCCGTAAGTACCGAACTTTTCAAACTGTCAAAATAGCGTTTGTATTCTCTCTCATCATTCGAGTTGTCACGGATCAGCCTGTGCAACTCCGCTGTCAGGGGAAACAACTCGCGGTCGGACTTCGTCCACTGTGCGGCATCCATCAGGCTGGCGGCAGGGTTAAGGATACATTTCAAGCCGCCGAAACCGCAGAAGCGGCCGAGTATCTCCCTTTCTCCGGGAGTAGCCGCCCTCTGCTGATTTTCCAATGTGAATACCGTCCGTATCGCCTCGATGTTGTCCCGCAGCCTCTCTTTACGGTTAAACGCCATGCTCTTCGAGATAAGTTGCAACGGCTCCCGTCAGTTCGGTATAGAGCAGGTCGTATTCGGATGTGTAGGCGAAATTGTCCGTGAGCGGGTATCGGGCGAACACCTCTTCCAACTCCGGTTGCAGTGTAAGGGCGAATGCGAGCGCATTACCCGGTTCCACTTCATCCCCGAACTCGTTCCATAACACTTCGATGATTGTATTGTACTTGGAGAAGTGAAGCCCCTTTGTCAGTGCCGCCATTGCCAGCTCCTGCGCCCCCTCCGACGTATATCCCTCCAAACGGGATTGTTCGTACACCTCGGCGGCATGGTCTGTCCGGCTTTCGATGAAATCCGTGTCGGCGGCTTTGCCGGGGTGGTTCTCTTTGAGGTATTTCAGCAGGTAAAGTCCGTAATAGGACAAGTCGGTCGTCTGATTTTTCTGTATCATAATTCTATGGATTTTAGTGGGTTATTAAATAAAGGAAAGGATAGAATGCGAAAGGCACCCGACGTCCCCGCCGAGTGCCACCACTAAAATCCACAGTAAAAATCAACATCAACTATAGAATAGCATGAATGACCTTTGACTGTAAATTCAGTGGTAAATATACGCATTATTTCTTTTTTCGCGGGTTCGTCTTCTTGTTTTTCGTATCGGGGAACACGAATACGGTATTGAAATCCCCGTCAAAGACAACAGCGGCGCTGAACGGTTTGCCCTGCTTGCTGTTGAATCCCTTGATAACTCCCGTCTTACCGCTGGTCAGCAGTTCGGTAATCTCCGCGTCCGTGAGCGTTTTTCCTGCTTTCTGCCGGAAGACAGGCAGTCCGCAATCCGGGTTACTGCAATGTACCACCTTGCCGTAGAACTGCATCGTACCCTTGCCGCACTTGGGACACGTACATCCGCTATCATTACGCGGGAACAGCTTGTCAGAGGTCAGCAGTTCCGAGGTAATCTGCGAGGCATAATCTTCAATCTCCTTGCGGAAAGTTTCGGCACTTATTTCACCGCTCTCAATCTTCGAAAGAGCCGTTTCCCATTCGCCGGTCATTGTCACGTCCGCGATGCGCATCGCCTTGACTACCGAATAGAGGGCAAGCCCCTTTTCGGTGGGGACGAGGGATTTTTTCTGACGCACCATGTACTCGCGTTTGAAGAGCGTTTCAATGATGGAGGCGCGGGTAGCAGGCGTACCGATGCCGCACTCTTTGAGTGACTGGCGCAACTGCTCGTCTTCCACCTCCTTGCCGCAGGTCTGCATGGCGGAGAGTAAACTCGCCTCCGTGTGCAGGGGTTTAGGCTTTGTCTTTCCTTCAGTCAGCGAACTACCTTTTACCGGCAGCGTGCCGCCTTCCGTCCAGCAGGGCAACGTTACCTCTTCCGTGGCTTCTTTTTCTCCATATACAGCACGCCATCCGGCTTGCTTGACGACGGTTCCCTTGACGGTGAACTCCATGCCTCCGCACTCCGCCGATACGGTGGAAACATCCTTGACGCACTTGTCCGAAAAGGCTTCCAGCATACGCCCGGCAATCATATCGTAAAGGACGCGGTCGTCGGCTTCGAGGTTCTTTGCCTTGACCTCCGTGACAAGCAGGGCATGGTGGTCGGTAATCTTGTTGTCGTCCACGCTGTGGCGTGAAAGGTTGCCCATCGTGGAAAGGTAGCCGCCTAATACGGGATGGTTCTTCAACGTCAGCAGCAGGGTAGGAATTTCCGCAAACACATCTTCGGGGATATGGCGGCTTCCGGTACGGGGATAGGTGACGAGCTTCGCTTCATAGAGCTTTTGGGCGATGGAGAGGGTTTTCTCCGCTGAAAACCCGTGCTTGGTGTTCGCCTCTTTTTGTAGCGTGGTTAAATCGTACAAAAGCGGGGCTTCCTGTACGGTTTCCTTGCACTCCACACGAGTAATGGTCATGCTCCCGCATTCCTTGACCGTCCGGTAGGCGGCTTCGGCTTCGGTTTTCTCCTTCCATTTCAGGGCGGAAGAGAATTTCACCACCTCTCCGTCCGCCGTGCCGTCCGTCGATAGATGAATCTGGAAGACAGGTTCGGGGACGAAGCGTTTGTTTTCAAGGTAGCGTTCGCATACCATTGCCAAGGTCGGTGTCTGTACACGTCCCAACGAGTACGTGCCCCGTCCGGCAGCGATAGTGATGGCTTGCGTGGCGTTAATCCCCACGAGCCAGTCCGCTTCCGAGCGTGCTTTGGCGGCATAATACAGCTTGTCATACTCCGCGCCGCATTTGAGGTTTTCCAACCCTTCACGGATGGCTTTGTCGGTCAACGAACTGATCCAAAGGCGGTCGAAAGGCGTTGCACATCCGATGTATTCGTACAGGTAGCGGTAGATAAGCTCGCCTTCGCGACCTGCATCGGTGGCTACGATGATGCGTTCGCTTTCACGGAAGAGCTTGGCGATGATTTTGATTTGCGCCACCACGCCGCTGTCGGGCTTGTACCCCTTGTCGGTTTTCACCTGACGGGGTACAAGGGTGAACACGGGCGGAATAATCGGCAGGTTGTCACGATGGAAACCTTTGATGCCGTACCCGTCGGGCAGGGCGGGCATGACCAGATGCCCGAAAGCCCATGTTACCGCATATCCGTTGCCGGACAAATAGCCTTCTTCTCTTTTCGTTGCGCCCACGATACGGGCGATTTCTCTCGCCACGCTGGGCTTTTCAGCCAAAATTACTTTCATACTTCTTTTATTTATTGTGGATTTTAGTGGTTGGGGCGGATGCCCCGGTTATTGATTTTATCTTGTTATTTTTCTTTTGTCTGTTGCTTCTCTTTTTCAAGTGCCGCAATCAGTTTACGGTCATAATAAATATGATGTCCCTCTTCCGTATAATACCGCTTGTTTTCCTCTTCAATGCTTTCCCAATCGGCACGCCATACCCGGCGGACAATCACACAGGGGAGGAATACGGCTATAAGAATGATAAATGCCACCATGATTTTACACGCTCATGCCTTTGGGCTTGTTCTGTCTTCGTTGCTGCTCACCGGTCGGTTGTGCCTGTCCCTGTCGCAAAGGCTCCCGTACATGCTTGGTCGCCTCATTGGTTTTCCCGTCGGTATTCACCGCTACTTGCGTGCGGCTTTCCGAAGCGGGGGCGACCACTTTCGCCTGCGACTCTTCGGGGCTGGTACGGAAGTATTTCGGCTTGCCCGCCTCAAAGTCATACTTGACGTAGGCGGTATAGGGTTCTCCCTTGCCATCGCGTTTCATGTCCTTGACAAGAATGGCTTTCCCTGCCGTGAAATCTTTCTGCTGTTCGGGGGTGAGCAGCACGCCGCCCATTGTTTTCGGGGCGCGTATATTCCCGTTCTCATCCAGCCATTGGAATTTATAGACCTTCGGTTTCTGTCCGCCTTCCGGCTGGGCGGCGGTCTGTGCGGTCGTGGTTTGTCCGGTCGTAGCTTGGGCGGCAGGTTGGGGATTGCGGGATTGCCGTGCCGTTTGCCCGCTGCGCTGTCTTTGGTTCTGCCCGTTCTGTTTGGGTACAAATTCCACTCCTTTACGCTCTACGTTGATTTGCAGGGTAGCGGTGAACTTCCGTTTCTCCGACAAGACAATCTCCTTGTTGGGGATGGCACGCCCGGCACGCAGCTCGCCTATTTCATGCTCGGTAAATTTGGTCTGCCCGATGCCTGTCATGGTCGGCACATCCTTTACGGGAAGGAACGTCACTTCGTTGGTTTGGCGGTCGATACTGATATACGAGGGAATGATTTCGCCCGTTTCCTTATCCGTCAGCTCCACCACACGCCCCATGTTACCCGTCTTTTTCAGGTTCTCTTTATCTTCGGGGGTGAACGTATGTCCCATGAACTCCCCGTCAAGTTTCGGCTCTTTGCGGATGGCATGGGGGACAAGCCCGATGCTGCCGTCCGGCAATTCCTTGAACGAGAGGCGTGCTTCCAGCTCGAAACGTTCGCCGTTGATATAGGGAGCGACGGTGACAAGCCCCGATTTCCCGTAATCCAACATCTTTTCCAAATCGCCCGACGCTTCGAGTGCCGCACGGTCGATGCCGTACACCTCTTTCATGTCCGCCCAGTCGATGCGGCTTTCGTCTATCACGTGCTTTTTCTCATTGGGCTTCTCCTGTGCGGATTGCCCGTTTGGTGTCTGCTCCTGCGTCTGCTCATCCTGCTTCTGCGTCTGTTCTTGCCTTCCGGACTCTTTTTCGTCAGGGAACCAATGGTCTTCAACCGCTTGCCAGAAAGGGTCGAGGTCACCGGACTCATTGGGTTCATTGGGGACAGGTTTAACTTCTTCGGAAACAGTTTGCGCCTGTTCCTCCTGCTTTTCATACTTCTCTGTATCCACTCGGTGCGGAGCAAGCAAGTCCTTGTTGGCTTCGGGGTCTTTCAGCAGGTCTTTGAACACGTCCAACACCTGTTCCACGGTATCTGCCGCCACACGGTAGAAGCCGAAGCGTTTCGGCTCCTTGCATTGCCGGAAGAAATTGTCCAGAAAGCTGTCCAGTGCGTTGCTGTTCTTGTCGAACTGCAAGAAACTTCCTTTGTTGGCTTCCGTGGCAGCCGTTGTCTTGGGCGTGCCGTCTCTTTTCAGCCCGGCAACCACGCTGATTTCCCCGGTCTTCTCATCCCGGACAATCAGCACATCCTTTTCGTTCTTCTGATTCTTTTTTTGTGCCATAAGTTGGTCTTTTATTAATTGTTAATGGAATTGTTCCGCAGCGAAAGTAAGGGCTGTGAACCGTTCCGCAATGGATAGCGGAGGGCGTGGCAGCTTGTGTCTTCCGCATGGAAGTTTGTGGCGTTATCCCTTTCCGCCCTTTGCTCCCTTTTTCTGCTCGAACTCGTTGAAATGCGTCCTCAAAAACTCCTGCACGTCCGATTCCTTGTAATAGACCTTGTGCCAGAGCATCCGGTATTTCAGCGTCCCCGAACTGCGGTAACGCTGGATGGAGCGTTTGCTCGTGTTGAGCAGCTCGCACAAGTCCTGATTGTCGAGCAGCCGTTCTCCGTCGAGGTATTTCACCTCTTTGAGTTCCTTGCCCGTGAGCGAGGCAAGCAGCCGCTCGTTCCGGTCGAAGCGTTCCATGATTTGCCGCATCCAGCCCTCGAAGGTTTCCAAATCCAATGCGCTCATTTCTTCTTTCCCCCTCCCGTGCGTAACAGGTAATTGCGTTTGAACTCTTCCACCGTCTGCGCGTCGCAGTTGTAGATGCTTTCCTTGACCAACCGCTCCACCTCTGAAACGGGATAGCGGCAAGCACCCCCGAAGATGGCGTAGCTGATGCGTTTGTTGTCACGCAGGCGTTGGAGCGTGCGGGTGCTGATACCGAGCATCCCTTTGAGTTCCTTGCTGCTCATCCAAATCTCTGCCGCCTTTTCGTTCTTCTTCTCTTCACTTTGGCGGACATAGCCCGCTATCAAATCTATCTTTGCCGTCAGCTCCTTGTAGGCGGCACTTTCCATCGTAATGATTTCCATATCTGTTGCTTTTTGATTTCGGGGCAAAGTTCCCTCTATTGCATGGGGCGTTTCCACAGGTAGGCAACCACCTATGGGAGATTTTTGTGCAATTAGGGGAAGGTGAAAGGGACAATAGCCGCCATGTGGAAGACACAAGCTGCCAACAACGGCGAAACAGTACGGGGTACGCCTGCAAAGCGGTACTTTTGCCGGAAACTGATATAGAATATGGAAATAGTAATTATCGAAAAGGCGGCTTTTGAAGCCTTGCTTTCCGGGGTGGGCACACTCACGGAGAAAGTGAACGTGCTGTACCGCAGGTGCGGCGACAAGAAAATGAGTAACTGGCTGGACGGGGAGGACGTGTGCCGCCTGCTGCATATCAGCCAAAGGACATTGCAGACGCTTCGGGATAACCGCCTCATCGGGTTCTCGCAGATAAACCGCAAGTTCTACTACAAGCCGGGGGAAGTGGAACGCCTCCTGCCCGTGATGAATCAGTTCCGAACGGAAAGGGATACGCCGTGATTATTGTATGCCACCACTAAAATCCATCCTGTAATATGAATGAACATGTTTTGACTACGGACGATGAACGCATCGCAAGTGCCCTGTCCGCACTGCGCAAGGGAGCAAAAGAAGCAAGCCTTTTGGCGCAGAATTACCGCCCGCCACTGAATGGGGAACGGTACATGACCGACAAAGAGGTGGCGGAACGGCTGAAAGTAAGCCGCCGTACCTTGCAGGAATACCGCAACGACCGAAAAATACCTTTTATCCTTTTCGGGGGAAAGGTACTGTATCGGGAAACGGACATTGAAAGGCTGCTGGAAGAAAGCTATAAAAAGGCTGTCCGGTAGAGTATCAAACAAAAACGGGGGCAGACCGTCGTACATGGTCTGCCCCCGTTTGTCAGCATGGGAACCCGTTGCCGATTTGCAGGACGATAGGCGGAGCGGAATGCGAAGGTGTTACCGCTTTCCTTACCACCCATTCGCGGAATATCTGTGCAGGCAGGCTGTTCAGCCGGAACGCGAGGGCGGTTATCATTTCCATATTATAGGCGTCTGCACGGTTGCCGTTTTCCAAAAGGATATAGCGGTACGCATCGCTTTCCGATAATACCCCGCTTTTGAAGATGGATTTGACATGATTACGCACGGCACTTAATGTAACACCCAGCAGGTCGGTTATCTCATAATCGGTCATCCAGATGTTGGTTCCAGTGATGGAAACACCGCTTTTACTGATTGATATAGTTCCTCTTTCCATAACTGTGTGTATTAAATGACTACATTATTATATTCCTGAATATTTTCCAACTGTGCGGATAAGTTCTCCATATCCTTGTTGAGCTTTTCTTTCGTGATTTTGGCGTAAATCTGCGTTGTTTTTATATTCTTGTGCCCTAAGATGGAACTGACCGTCTCGATAGGCACATTGTTGGTCAGGCAGATTTCCGTCGCCATCGTATGGCGGCTCATGTGCCACGTAAGACGTTTGGTAATTCCGCACCGTTTGGCTACGGCATTGATACCATACAGGCAGGTCATGTATGCCGGAACGGGAAAAACCTTGTCGCCTTTTCCAAGTCCTTTGTATTTCTCGATTATCTGCAACGGGATGTCCAATAGCCGGATATTGGACTGTACGCCTGTTTTTTGGCGGTGCATATAAATCCAAAGGTGGTCGTCAAAATAGGTGCGCAGGTTTTCTTCCGAAAGGTTGCGCATGTCCGTGAAACTAAGCCCCGTGAAGCAGCAGAACAGGAATAAATCCCGTACTAATTCCTGTTTGGCGTTTTTCAATTTGCCGTTCATTAGCAGGTTGATTTCTTCACGGGTGAGCCAGCCACGCTCGGTATCTTCCTTCTGGATTTCGTAATCGCAGAACGGATCGCGCACCAGCCAGCCGTTATTAATGGCGATGGAAACCATCGTGCGGAGCGGGCAGGTATAAATCCATACCGTATTGTTGCAGCAATGCTTGTCCACACGCAGGAACATGTCGAAGTCGGTGATGAAAGCCGGAGTAAGCTCTTTCAAAGCGATGTCGCTTAAATGGTAACGCTGGTATATAAATTCTTTCAGGTGTTTATATACGGTCTGGTACTTGCTAAGGCTGGACTTGGATTTCATTCCCGCCTCATACAACTTCTCATAATCCTCGTTGTAACGCTCGAATACTTTCAAGAGGGTGTATTGGCGGTGTTCCAGCCCTAAAAAGGCGTTCTTTACTTTCTCGGCGGTCACATAATTATCCCTGTCCATTATCTCCTGATAATGCCCGTTGATTTTCACCCGTATCTTGTCCAGCATACGGTTGGTTTCCAATGCCATTGTACTTCTGCCTGTGGCACGGCCTGTTTTGGCATCCCACATTTTGGGATTGACGGTCAGTTTGCAACTGAACTGCGTTTGCGTTCCGTCGATGGTAATGCGCCCCATGATGGGGGATGTTCCGTCATTCTTTACTACTTGTCTCTTACAATAGAAAATCGTCGAAAATGTACTCTTCATAACTCTACAATTTTTAAGTTTCAAAATTACGTTGTGTAGAGTTACCTGTTGTTACGCAAAATACTGTATATCACAGAATAAGAATCGGATTTATAACTTTTTTCTGCCGTTTTGCCGAAAATCGTTATCTTTACACCGTATTCGGGGTGATTTTCCTCTTAAAAACCATTCAATCACAAGCCTTTAACTTTTCACTTCGGTTTCTTATGCGTAACCCGTTGTAGGTTACAAATAGGAAACGCCGCTCCGGTTTAACTTGGCTTTTTCCCGGTTTTCGATGGCTTCACCCTCTCTCTGCCGCAAATCCACAACTATCTGTTTTTCAATTCTATTGCGGTGTTTTTCGTTATCTCACTTTTTATTTATACCTTTGTTGGTCAAAGATATAATTTCTTAATTTAAAATTTACAACAATGGACTTGTTTTTTGTTTCTTGTTAATTATTTGATAATAAATATAATATGAAATTGT
>ERZ857503.336-NODE-336-length-39604-cov-13.345824_pt1 | contig 39604 bp, 55 predicted proteins | sample MGYA00519766_ERZ857503 | MGnify/ENA primary metagenome ERZ857503 (study PRJEB31778, sample SAMEA3449345) | human gut metagenome | biome: human gut; feature: human-associated habitat; material: faeces | place: United Kingdom | collected 2010/2012 ...
ATAGCGGTCATCTCCCGTGCCTTTTCTCTTACCGGCGACGCTGAACGGCTGGCACAGCTACGGGAACCCTCCGGTAAGGACAATGTCCTCATTCCTCCAGAGGGTTCCGTATCGTTTTGAAAGTTCAACGTCAATTGTCTCATAAGTCAAGGTGTGTATATCATCGTGATGGTATGCTTCGGGAAAGTGATACTGTAGTACCCGCCGACAAAAATTGTCTATTTCACAAGTAACGAGCGTCCTCCATCCCGCCCAATGCGCGGCGAGGGCAAATCCTCCTATTCCCGAAAATAAATCTATGTGTATCATTTTCTTCGTTCAATTTGATGCCTTCGCGTGTGTTCCGCTTTTGGGAAGCAAACTAAATTATCCCGGCGATTATCGGATTTATCCCCGTTGATATGATGGACATCCCAACCGTCCGGTATATCGCATATTTCTTTTTCCCAAACGTAACGATGCATCAAACATCTGTCATCGGTAGTTAAAGCATAATAACCATGATTCCGCAGGGTGAATTTTTTGCCATCGTAAATTTGGTAGTCAGAAGGTGCAGGAGTTCGCAACTTTAACCCTCGCTTTTTGAATGCCTTATATACACATTGCCTTGTAACGCCTATGCTCTTGGCTGTTTCTGCCAACGACATCCCTTTTGCGTACATCTCGACATATGCCTTGTCGTATATTGAATTTCTATGCGCTCCCATAATTCAACAGTTTTTCAATGCCATTTCAAGTCTTGATTCAGTGGATTTACATTCGCCGGAATAGGCGCGTGAGAACTCGATGAACTCCGAAAGGAGGCCACAGGAAAGAATGAACGCATAAGCCTCATTCTTGGGGTTCATTTCGATCTGGAATTTAGAATAGATGGATTCGCTCGTCTCGTGAGCCGGACGGTTTGATCTGGATGTAGTTTTCCCATTCAAACGCTTTTTCTCTGTGCAAGTCATAACAGATAATAGTGTTTGTTTAGTGGCATGAAAAAACGGCGCCACTGACCCGTTGACTTGCACCTTGAAGGCAGTCGGGCCATTAAGCACCGACACGGGGGTAGCGCCGTGTATATGCAGCGACAGGGCATAAAAAATGCCCGCTGCGAACAGGCAGAATATTCTGCCTTCAAGTATGCAAGTCGCTACAAATATACTCCAGTTTTTCATTTTTACAAAATTTATCGGTTTCTCTTATGCCATTCTGCGGCCAGATCGAAGCCGCCGACACCGGAAAAAAGAGATGCGTGGGTCATGGCTTCAGCTTGTAATGCCCCCTGTCGTTTCGTATCAAGACCCCCTTTCGTACCAGTCGCAAGCAGATAGGGGAAGCCCAACAGCTATGGTGCGCTCCTCTATATCCGAAGGTTCGAGCGTGTTCCAAACCTATTGCCGACGGAGACACATAATCTTTGTCTTTGAGGTAGGCTATTATCCACTCCTCGTTTTTCGTCAGTTTCATTTCCTTCAAGTTTTTAAAGACAGATTTTAGTCTATTCCCTGAACCCTCGTATTCGGCCTTCTTTGGTGGCAATTTTCAATTTTCTCTGTTTGATGATATAATCCCTACCCTCGAATGCCAAAAGCGTAAAATAGGCGCTTCTATTTCGTTTTGTGGCCCCCTTGTTGCACATGGCTATAAGTAGCCGCTTCAAATCGTCCGGAGTCATGCGCTCGAAAATCCCCAGTATCTGACGGTCTGTCAACGGAAACTCCATGAGCGCCACCGAGGGCGTATACTGGGCTATCCACTCTCTCACGTTTTTCACGATCAGTTTTTTCGACGACTCCGCCCATCTCTCCATACCGTCCTCGCCTTCCTCGCGCGCGCACGAAGTGTTCTGTATATTTTTCAGTTTATACTGTGTGTGTGTATTATTCTTTTCTTTCTTATAATTCTTTATATATTGGTCATCTTTCGTTGTTGCCTTCGCGTTTCCTTCATGCTCGACATATCGTTTCCTTCGATCTTCGCACACCCCCTCTATTCCTACTGTTCCACAGTCATTTAAGCTTACACCTTCTGTTTCCTTCGTGTCAAGCGTTTCACTACCTTTCATTATCCCGCCATTGTTTCCTTCATAAAAGGAATTTCCTTCGTAGTTATTCGGGTCCTGATAATAATCGTATTTACAGATAGTTACAATCATTCCGCCCGTTTCCTTCGTAACGGTAGCGACGCCTGCATCTCTCATCCGCCGGATGGATTTCGAGAGCTGAGATTTCGAGTATTTCATCTTCCTGAAACCGACTTTCCAACTCAAATCTTCCTGTATGTCCTCCAGCCGGAAGAACCCCGATCCCCGAGGCATAAGGTCGTGCTTATAGTAGTTTACACTTCGCAGAAAGTATTGCCACAGTTCTCTGTCTACCGGCGGATTGTGCGCCATGCTCCCCTCCTGTATGCACCGCGGCTGCAATATGTATCCCCCCTTTATCATGTCTCCTAAATTTTTATCTTCGTCAAAGGCTTGCCAGGTATCTCCCATACCTTGCCATACCGATTGCTCACTGCTAACACCAATCCGTTCTCCCGGATAATCTCGCGCCCCTCTCTCGCGCTTATAATGCTATGGTAATGGGGATATATTATTTCCCATACTTCCGTTACATCATCCGGCATTCCCTTCGGGTTAACATAGTATTTGGCAATTATGAACTTCATCGTTTCTACATCAAATCACGACACGTGATGCACGCAAATTTTCTCGCTATGTACCGGAGATAGCATTTTGATTACAGGGCAATACCCTATCCCCTGCTCCACGTCTTGGATGAATCGGCATGTCTCGCATTTTACTTTCGCCCTCTCACCCATTTTACGTATTCTTCCTCCCTTTCTCTTCTCCACCATTCTAATAATTCCTCATCTTCTTTGGCTTCTTGCTCCCTTTGTGCGTTGGTGTACGAGTGGGCCGCAATCATTGCGATTATGGGAGACAATACGATGAACAGCAGCCCTATAATATGAGTACAGATAACGAATATTATCTCTCTTACCGGGTCCTTTTCGCTCCAATCCGCCCACTGCGCGAATTTGTCGAAGCACTTGTCTATTGTTTTGGGTTCTCCTTCCATGTCAGTATTCTTTATCCAGTTTTTTCCGTATTCTCGCCGAAGGCAGGACGGGATATTGGGATATGTCGACAAACAGCACCCCATCTATATTTTCGGCTTTTATCTTTCCTAATGCTATTCTTTTCTTGACGCCGTTATAGGTTATTCCGGACATCATGGCGTAAGTTTTCAGCCGGATCAGAACTTTCTCATCTTCCATCATTCATTCGTAATTTTTGCTACTATTTCGTCTACTTCCTTTTTTTCCGCCTCTTTGGCATCGACGCCATCCACATATATCGGATCGCAGGACTCTATGTCTTCGGAACTGGGAACGGATTGGTCGAATTTCAGCGCCGCCGTTATCTTGGGTTGCTGTTGGGGGTTGATCGGGCACCACTTTTTAATAATGCTTTTCAACACCGTCTTTTGCCCCATAGCTACGAAATCCGTTTGCCACAATCCATTCTCCCTGTAGAATGATTTGGAATACTTTGCCCCGTGAGTCTTGCATTCGTCCACCGTCATGTACAGATAGAAGTCCGCACCGGTCATCAGCTTCAGGTAAGAGACGAATCCGTTCAGTATCGACCTGTCCGGATTGTTTAGATTGAATCGCATGTCGCCCGTAAAGGGATTTATTGCCTCGATGTCCCCTTCGTACACGTTAGCCACATTGATACGCGCTACGTTGCCCGTCCTGTGGGCGAGTTGCACATATCCGTTCTTCATTATCTGGAACTGCGCGACTCCACCGTAGGGAACCAATGCCGCCTGTCCCAGATTGGTATCTATCGACAGATTCGTATACGCCGCAACCAAAGAGGACCGGATAATCGATGTGGGATCGGCTTTCATCAGCAGCTTATTGTTTGTCGTGGCCGACAATATCGACTGCATAAAAGAGGGTGCGTACTCCCCCAACATCATCTCGAACCGCTTTTTGGTTTCCTCGTGGAACAGCGTTTTTTTTAGCTGCGTTAAAAACGATTGAGAGGCTATATACGGAGATCTCGACCTTCCCATCGAGGCCCGTGCCAATTCTTTTTCAGTTTCCATAGCCGTTATTTTAGCCCTAACTTGATCTTGATCACTTCGGCAATAGCCATGTACTGCCTTTCGAATTCATTTCCCTGATGTGTCTTTTTGACTTGTTCCTCGAACTCTTCAATAGAACCCCGAAAGCATCCGCAGATGATTTCAACTTTCCCTGATTGAGTTTTATAGGCATGGGTGTGACGATTAGCAGACCCAAAACAATCAAATCCACAATGTTCATTATTATTTGACACCTTAGCATCGCCGGACACCTGAGCATTGCCGGACACCTTAGCATCGCCGGACACCCAAGCATTGCCGGACACCTGAGCATCGCCGGACACCTGAGCATTGCCGGACACCTGAGCATTGCCAGACACCCAAGCATCGCCGGACACCTTAGCATCGCCGCACACCTGAGCATTGCCGTACACCTTAGCATCGCCGTACACCCAAGCATCGTCGTACACCTTAGCATCGCCGGACACCTGAGCATCGCCGTACACCTGAGCATTGCCGTACACCTTAGCATCGCCGTACACCCAAGCATCGCCGGACACCTGAGCATTGCCGGACACCTGAGCATCGCCGGACACCCAAGCATTGCCGCACACCCAAGCATCGCCGCACACCTGAGCATTGCCGTACACCTTAGCATCGCCGTACACCTTAGCATCGCCGGACACCTGAGCATCGCCGGACACCTGAGCATCGCCGGACACCTGAGCATTGCCGCACACCCAAGCATCGCCGGACAGGTTATCTTCTTTTTCAATATACCCACCAAGATCACCTACATCGGCATGCTTGATTTTACGCGTGCATTTGATTTGTAACAACTTAATACCAAACGCGTTGATTATAAATTTGTCCGTTAATTCGAAATGTTTGTCCATAATATTGAGTGTTTTAAATTTGTCCTTAAAAACCCTCCGGGGCCGTCGCGGATGCGGTGGGAGTGAATCAACCTAAAACTAACCTGACAACCTACGACAGGTAGGGATCATTCTTGAGCCTCATGAGGTCGAAGTCGTTGGCAACCTCACCTTCGGGCAAGTAGGTTTTCAAATCGGCCGAGACGATGAACAGTCTGGGCTCCTTGAAGCGACCTTCGTAAATCATCACGGATATATTCAGATTGCTATAAAATCTGTCCGTGTTGTATTTGATCGTAGCGCAGAAGTCTCCCGGATACTCACATGATTTGTCCTCGACCAGCATCGCCAACTGGTAGTAATCTTCGTTTGTCAAACGTATCATAATGTCTATTTAAATTTCAGCATTCTGTAACTCGATTCTACCGTGCATTCGCTGACTATGTTCGGATATTTCAATCTCAGCATTTCCGTATCCAGCTTTTTGCGGCAATAGGATTTAAAGGTGGCGATAGTGGTTCCCTCGTACTCCATGCTGTCCTGCTCTCCGAATCTTAGGATCATCTCGCCCTCTATCTCCTTTTTCTCTCGCTCCAGTACCTTGATCGCCTTATTCAGTTTCCCCAGACGCTCGTACCTCGAAAACATATCTTTCCCTACCCTCACGATACCTTCCTTGCTCTCCGGGTATGTTTCCCGAATGTCCTGCGCAGTGGTAGGTTCCGGTTGTTCGCCCCCGATTAGGTGCTTCTGAAACCAGTCGGTCGCCTTGCGCATATTCGTGAGCGTCCAATCTTTATCGAAAGTATAATGTCCGTATTTAAGCTCTTTTCTACCGTCGCAAATGACCAGAAAGGCGTTTTTTCGGCCCATCACGGCCATTTGAAACTGGACCTGCGCATACCACTCTTTCGGAATGCTATCTGCGTCCATATCGTCTATTATTCGCTTCGTGTCTTTTATCTCCACCACCGGACGGTCCTCCCATTCCTGTTTGAATGCCTCCCGATCCGGCGAGCATTCCACGAAGTCCGGGAACTCGTCGTTGGTATACACATCGTATGATGCCGAGCGCTTTATAATCTCGCAACCGGTCTCGCTCTCGAACCATTTGGCAATCGCATCCTCCATGAATATCCCCCGGTGCATATTCGCGTTCATCTCATCGCTTCCCTTCGTCTTGCGCTCCCAATACTGCAAAGGCGTAACGTACTCGCTCAAGCCGAGTATTATCCCGAAATCCGAGCTGCCGAGAACCGGCCGGCTCTCCCTGCGCTCCAGCCATTCCGCTCTGGTTTTAAATGTCTCTTTCCGTATCATCGATTATCAATTTTATGTATTTCATTAGTTTTTCCTCTGAAAAGCCGAGGCCGTCGGTAAATGTGTCTTGCGTGGGGATATATTTGGCTCGGACTTTCCAACTATTTATGCACACTCCCCGCAAATGCCTGTCCCACGAAGGGGACACGCTTAATTCGATGTCGATATACATATCCTCGACTTCCTCGTCGTATTCTATCGTATACGTCCCCTCGCGCCCATATCGCAACTCTATTTTTTCCGCGAGCATATTCGCTATCTTGCACATATCCAGATCGTCGAATCGGAACAGCTCGTAACACGCCATACGCGTCCGTCCTCGCTTCATCATGCGTGACACAACCGCGTGCCCGTCATGGCGAAGACGCTGTACCACAGCACTCAGACGATGTACCCCGAACATTTCGGCCGCCGAAAATATCGTAACCGTTTCTCCGCGCTGCAATTCCTGCAAAATCATTTCTTTCTGTGTCATGTTACATTCCTTTGCATTCGACAAATTCCCCGTTCTTGAGCCTGTAAAAAGTGTTTACTTTAATGCGGTCGCCGTCTACCTGCGTACTTTTCACATCTATCACTTTCTTTGATCGGCACTCGGCCAACACAAGCCAGCATCCTAATGCCCCTTTAGCTTTTGAGCGCCATCCGATAGATATGGCGACAGACTGATCCCCCGAGACAATCGCCTCGGTGCCTTTTTTCGTAGTGACGGCTACCGATCTGTTTTTTTCGGATACGATGCTTTTAGATGTGTTTATACCTTCCCTAATGATTTTTTCTGCGGCCTCGGCAATATCGTCCAGCCCCATATCCTCAATCACACGCAATTCCGATGTATTTACATGGTGCCCCTGCTTGTCTGCCTTATTGTCCGGGCTTTCAACTCGGGAGTATCCGCTATCACATGGCGGATAGTACCTTAAAACATCCAGCGGATTATCGAAAAATGATAATTTGCCGCCAATTACGGGGCGTCGTGTGTAAACACGCCCAACTTCTAACCGTAATTTATTGTCTTTGTAATTTTCAAAACCCATATACCCTTCCATGTCTCAGATCAATAATAATGTTACAATAGCGCCGAATACGCATCCATACAGAAAAGACAAAACCCACGTTCTAACTACTTTAGAGGCTGCCGATTTTTGCGATCTGCTATCCATAAACACGGCGGACCTCTCGTCGTCCCATTCGGTCAGGCAACTGGCGACGATATCGACGGACTCCTTTCTGAATCGGTTACCCTCCCACTTCCCAGTATTCTCGTTCTTGGTGGGTCGGGCCATGAAGGAATAGACGTCGCCGTTTTTATCTTTTGAAAAATATATCATCATGGCTTCAAAGTATTTCGTAGATTCTGATTCGGTCGTTTTGAAAGTTGTAAAATCGAGATTCGGACAAGATCGTATCCTTTTTCTCCGATTCGGTGAGAATATTATGGCGTCGGAGCTGGTAATATGCCGAGTTAACCCTGAAAGGAGATTCTGGCCTCGGCCGGTCGTAATACTCCAGTATTTTTATCGGCCTGTTGCGGCATACTTGGTATATTCGGACATGGAAACAGGTGTTTTCTTCCGAATTAGTCGGCCGACATGTAAATACAAAGGTTCTCATGGCTCATTCAGGTTTTCCAGACGTTCAAAAATCCATCCTATGACCATATCCCTATCGCTTTTACATAATCGGCGGTCTTCCTCCACTTCTTTTACTAAGTCCCGCGAAACGTCGAACATATTCCGGTTTACATCGGTATCGAGGTTATCGATGCACTGGCCGTAATAGTCCAAAATACTCTCGTTCTTAAAGGTCCGCGAACAAGTGGAGCAACTGGAAACGAGCAGGCATATAATGGCCGTTAAAATCGATTTTCTCATAGTTAATGGATATTATTTCTGCTTGACATTCCACCTGCCGTGAAGTTTGGCAATAAGGTCTATATAAAACCCATATTCATCGATTTGCTCCTCAGAATAACCTTCAGCCTTCCCAATTTCGCGGAAATGCTTTTGCCACTCCGAAATAGTATGTTTTTTACAACCTATTTGGATAGCATCGTACCCCCAGTATGAAACGGAGTGCTGGGAGGCCGATATGAATAATGATTTAGGTACTTTGCAGCCGTCGCCGAGTTCGCAGCATTCGCCGAGTTTGCAGCATTCGCCGAGTTTGCAGCCGTCGCCGAGTTTGCAGCCGTCGCTGAGTTCGCAGCCGTAGCCGAGTTTGCAGTCGTAGATGAGTTTGCAGTCGTTGCCGAGTTTGCAGCCGTTGCCGAGTCTGCAGTCGTTGCCGAGTTCGCAGTAGTCGCCTACCTCAATCCCTCTTTGGGCAAATTCTTCCTCTAATTCGGAAATGTTGGTATACTGAAAAGCTGCCCAACCTATCCCATTGACTTGCAAATAAACAGTTTTCATTATCTTATTTTTTATTATTACACAAATTGATACCCGACATAACAATAGCTTCCCCAATTCTCGGCCCCATTTAGTAATGTTTCCTCGCAAAGTTCCGGAACCTGTTCGCCGTTGTTTTCGCAGTACTCGCAAATTTCCTCGTAAGAGTCAAGAAGATCGAGCGCGAAACCATTGACTCCCCGATCCCAGCAAGATCGAGCGCGCAAATAATTAAGACGTGTACGAATTTGATTTACTTCGTCCCTCCAAGAGCTGGAGAGCTTCGCAGCAGAAGCCGCAATATTTTCTGTTTGTGACATGGTAGTAAGTTTTTTTTACCTCTCCTACCCTACCCTATCCTACTATTCAAAATAATGCTAATTATAATTCAGTCGAACTTGAATTGATATTATGTTAAATAGTAGGATGTGGTAAGATTATCAGGTATTTTAATTAATTAATTATAATAATAAGGCGTAGCGTCGATCTGATCGCCATCAATTATGTAGTCGTTATTCTCGTCGTCGACTACCATTTTTACCAATTCCACGCAATATACATCCCGCCAAGCTTCATCGCTATCCCCCCATTCCGAAATATCGGCGGGCTCAAACGCTGACAAATATTCCTTTTTTTTGTTGAAAAAATCGCGTGCCTTAGCTTCGTTTTCACTTGAAAAGACGGAAACCGAATCGGTGTAGCCGGCTTCATTAACAGTAAACAAAGTTTTCATTGTAGTAAGGTTTTAATTAGGGGGGGCTGTTCCCCCTTTTGCTTTATACAAAAATACAACACAATCACATGTTTTCCAAATTTTAATGCAAAAAATGCACCCAAATGCAATAGAAATTTGTTATAACGAAGCGAACAGATATAACGCTTTGTTATGACAGAAAGCGGCTTTACAAATGTAACCGAATTGGGCGCATTTACGCCTGAAAATCACATATATACAGAAATGACCTGAAGCACGAACACTATTGAAAATCGGATAGTATATCGGAACTGGAATCGCCCCCAGATATTTTTTTTATTTATACAGAAAAAAGCTGAAACGTTGGAAGTATAAGAAAGTTTTTGCATAGACATCAGCCCATGGCAGAATGTGCACGTATAAGCTGCTGCCGGTTCTCTATGTTGTCGAGTGCTGATTGGCCGAGAATCGTAGTAATGTATACAGTATATATTCTTACTGATCTGGGCGCGTGCGTGTGCGTATGTGCGCCCGCGTATATATATTCCTTGTAATACGCGCGTGTGTGCGCGCAGGAAAGCTTTTGGCTTTGCTTGTATATCAAGATACAGCGCGCATGCGTGTGCGTGCGTCGTGCGCGTGTATACGTGTGCGCATGTGAATAGCATTTGTATTGAGACTTGCAATAGTGAAATTAGATAGGCAATAAATATGTGTTGTTATCGCTTTCCTGACGCCAAGAATGAGATACAGGTATAGATAGATCGTTGGTAAACAACCGCCCCCCGGTTCCACCATTGCTAATACTAACTATACATCCGGGGGTTTGTAACTCCGGGGGTGGTGTTATTTTTAGCGATGAGTTATTTTAATCGCATATATGTTTGTTTATTAGCGATTTTTTGCTATCTTTGTGGTTGATAAATCGTACATACTCACTCGTATACCCCAATTTATCATCTCACTTCAAGGCAGGTTTTCCCGTAGTAAGGTTTTTTCCTGCCGTATCCTCGAACTCGGAATATGTCCCCGGATTCGAGGATTTTTTTGTTGTATGATTTATTAAAATTATATTTGTGATATTCTCATAAAAAAAACCTATATTCATGGGGAGTTTGATGGATAAGTTGGTAGAGTTGCGGAGTGTGAAGGATGAGGTTACGGTATGCGAGGCGGAGGTTAGCGCAAGCAGTGGGAATATGCGATTCGATGCGGCTAAAGAGGCATTGGATAGCATGGGCATACTTCGGGATTTGGAGGCGATACGTCGGCAGTTGACCGATCCGTCGACGCAGATGGGAGATTTGGCGAAGCTTAAGTCGAAACTTGATGCCTACATGAAGTTCGTTAACATTTACAAGAGTGCGGGTAGCATTGTGAACAGCAAAGGTATAAGTTTGGGGGACAGCGACAGTGACGACAGTTTTCAGGAAGTCAGCATATCTCTGAAGCGATGAATATCAATTTAGACATACCGCTTAATCCGAAACAAGTGGAAATGTACAATCGTCTGAACGACGATAAGTACAACGAATGCCTGTTTTATGGGTCGAGCCGGTCGGGCAAAACATTTCTGATATTATTCTGGATGATATCCCAATCTGTTATTCGTAAAGCCAACTGCCTGATTTTAAGAAATGTTCTTACTTCATTGCAGACGGGTATGATCCGTCAGACATTGCCTGCCGTTCTGAAATCTATCGCTTCTCACAACGGGCTGAATAAGGTAGAGGATTTGGTTGCGCCGAATGGTAAGCGATTTTGCGTGTACGACAAGAAGGAGAATATACTGCGCTTTTTCAACGGGGCATATATTCAGTTCGGGGCTATACGGGGATCGTCGGACGTATCGAGCACATACGACAAGATACTATCCACTGAATGGGGCCATATCTTCGTAGACGAATGTTCTGAAGTAGACGAGTTGGCTATCGACACCTTGCGGACGCGACTGGCGCAAAAGCTCGACGTGACCAATAAGATGATCTATGCGCTGAACCCGACAACCAAGTCGCACTGGACATACGTCCGCTTCTTTAAGAGGGAAAATCGGGAGGGCCTGAAGCTCGAACCGGCCGTGACGGATCGATTCTTGGTCGTTCATTTTTCGGTGCTGGACAATCGAGAATATCTTTCGGCGGATTATGTAAATACCCTGTCCCAGCTTTCCGCCTTGCAGCGCAAGCGTTTCCTCTCGGGAGAATACAGCGACGAGAGCGAGGGAGAAATATTCGATCATATACCTTGGGGGCCTGTCCCGAGCCAGCTTTTCGACTGCCTGATATATACGGACCCGTCGGCAAAAGATAACGAGTCGTGCGACTACAAGGCATCCGTGTTGCTGGCGTCGGCCGCCGATAAGATATACTTGCTGGGCGTCAAGGCCGTAAAAGGGACTTCGCTGCAAATGATGTACAATATCTTCGAGCTGTTCAAGATGTCTCCCGTTCCGCCGCGCATCGTCATGGAGAAAAAGCAAGTGCCTCTCGACTTCGACACGACTTTCGCCCGATTCCAAAGCGAGACCGGATGGAACTGTCCGCTGACGTGGGATACTCGCAATAACGGGAATAAGTTTATGAATATCGAGTCCACGCTCGAACCCCTCTTTCGCAACGGCCGCTTCATCGTCAACGAGGAACTGAAGGGCTCGCCCGAGGGAGAATTGCTCGTCGAGCAGTTCATATTCTTTTCCCGCAAATACAACAAAAACCGAAAGGACGATATTCCCGACGCTACCGCAAAGGGCGCGTCTCTGTTAAACCGTGAAATGACATCGATGAAATTCACGCAATGGCCCATGTTCTACCGAAGGGGAACCCGAGTAACTTTTTGACGCTATGATACTTTCTCCCATGTATTTTGAAAAAGACCAGCTAAAGCAATGGCTTAGCGCACAACAGATAGCGCAGTTCGAGGGCATGTACTCCGACATCGTACAGACAGCGTACGAGAATGCTTTGGGACTTCTCTATTCCGAGGTAGGTCACATACTCGATCTGGATACCATGCTTTCCGAGACGAATCCCGACAAGAAGGACCCTACGCTGAAATGGGTGCTGCTCGTGATGACCGCCTTCAACATCGCATCCCCTTCGCTCAATGTCTCCGAGCCTCTGCGATACAACTACGAAAAAGTGCTCGCAAAGGTGAACGAGCTCAAAAGCGGCATGAGTTCGATATACGAGGCTCCGACCAAGAGCGAGCCGAACGCACTCCCGCAAATGGTTTCCGTTCGAAACAAGTACATCGGATAAATCCAACTCGTCGATAATTCTTACAACTTCTCCCCTATGGCTAAAAAATTCCATCCGTCCTCGCCGAAGCGGTTCCACCAACCGAAGGTGAACCCGTTCTCCGTGCCTAAGAAAGTGGGAGTCCCCAACATGGTATCCAGATACCTTTTCAACGACTACTACGTCGAATATACCCCGCAATGGTGGCGCGAGGCTATCGACCGGGCCATCAACTATTCCGATCTGACCTACGTCGATTCGATGTACTCCTTTACGATCCAGTCGTCCCCCTTCCTGTGCTCGCAGATCAACAAAAGGCTCGTCCCCATCAAGAAGATGAGAATCGTTCTCGAAGTAGACGGCAAGGAAGATATTCGGCTTACCGAACTGATCGTTCGCACAAGGTGGTTCGATCAGTTCAAGAGGGCATGCAGCCTGAGCAAGTTCTACGGCGTGGTCGTATTCGGCATAGACCCCAAAACCGATTCGTGGCAGTATTATCCCATGCGAAACGTCGATCTGGAGAACAGGGCCCTCCGGTTCGGAACCTACGAGTATATGAATGTCGTCAATGTGGACGAATACGACAACATATTCTTCTTCAGACCCGAGACGGATCAAGATTTCGGCATGGGACTTCTTCAGCCCATTTCCCGAGCCATGATAGGAATCGTGGAGGCATACAATAACTGGAGCATCCTCGGCAAGCGGTTCTCCTACCCTACTATGGTTATCGGATTCGACAACAACAACACGATTGCCCAGCAATTTGCGTCCGAGCTCGCCCGCAAGGTCGATATTATGGAAACGCCGATCATCCCGTTCTTCTATGACTCGGCGACAGGCGGTAAAAGCAAGTACATGGTCGAGGTGAATCCCGTGCAGACGCAGTCCTATCCCGACGCGTTCCGAGTATTCAAAGAGTACATATCCGAATACCGGTCCGAAATCATGCAGCTCGTAACGGGCGGCACGTTGCTCGGAGCTACCGAGAAAAATACGAATTCCGAGCAACTGGCGTCCATTCACATGGAATTGTATCAAGACATTATCGCCGACGACAAAAAATCGGTTCTCTCGGTGCTCAACGAGGGCGGCGCACTCAAGAAAATAGCCCGCTTGTACGGCGAACCGGCTCTCGAAAGGGCCCGAGCGGTCGAGGTGCCGGACCTGAGCATCCCTATCGACAAGGCCGAAATCATTATGAACGGCGCGGCCAAGATGGGAATACAGCTATCCGCCAATTTCTTTAAGAAAATCGGCCTCGAAGAGTCCGACATCAACACGAAAGTCCGTAATAACTCGTGGAACGAGGTCCTTTCTGCCAAAATCGGCTCCATTTTCGGACGAAGCGGCAACAAAAAGACGACTCCGGACCCCAAAATCCACCCCATCGACCCGAAACAAGCCAAAAATAAGCTGTTATGACCGAAAAACACCTTTGGATACTCGTCGTATCGATGCTCGTATCCGCATTTTTCGCCTCGACCCTATCGCTGGGATGGATTTCAGCCATCATAACGCTCGTGATCGCCGTGTGCTACGCCTTTTTCGAGAAAAACCGAAAGCCCGAGACCTCGGCGAAGGATATGTCGCTCTATGTCTACATTGCGCTGGCCGGAACAATGGCCATGAATGTCCTCGTAAGCTGTTAGGCACGCATGGCTGACATCGGCGATATGATCCGAATGCTCGAAAGGGTAAAAAAGGCGCGCAATAGCTCCGTGCCGCCCAAGATAGCTACGCTGATGCTCCAAGAGACGCGCGAGAACTTCAGAAAAGAAGGGTATACGCAGGACGGAGGCATCAAAAAATGGCCCCAAAGAAGCCACGAATACATGCTCAACTATCCCATACTGGACTATACTGGCCGCCTCAAAAGAAGCCTTACACGCGATTTCTCGCCCCAATTCGCCCGAATCGGAGCAAACGCCTACTACGCGCAGGTACAGCAAGAGGGAGGACGCGCGCATAACGGATTCTGGAGCCGCCGCCCGCCCTACTCTACCGAGCCATTCTCCAGCCGCATCGGCAAAATCATTCCCCGCCCCTTCTTGGGCGTCGGTAAAAAAACTTACGCGGGTGTGCGTAAGATATTTACCGAAGAAGTCAGAAAAGCTATCTACGGATAGCATTTTCTTATAATAAAATTTGTTATCATAAAAAAAACATATAATTTAGTGTCGAAAACCGTGCATCTCGATGATTGGAACGCTTACCGACACATTCGTAGCCGCTCTTAGAGAGGCTCCCGTCGTGACGGAGAACGGTGTAAACGTCTCCGTGATGAACGACGAGGGGCAGGGACTGGTCAATACGCCCCTTCCGGCCGTCGTGGTGCATGTGCGAAACAGCAACAAGCCTACGGTATTTATTCGTGGGGGCATTTGCGATTGGTTCGACGTCTCGCTGAACGTACTTGTCGATTTCGATAACTACTCCGTGACGCCGGACGGCGGAATCCAGACCAAAATGCGTAACATGGCCTACGAGATCCGCCGATACATCGAAAAGGTGAAAAGAGGCCCCCTATTCAGTACGCTGATTGACGAATACGACTTTTTCCCCCTCTATCGGGGAATCGAAACCTATCAAACGGCCGCTTTCGTAGGTACTGTCGGAAAGGACATCGATGTGTTTCGCATTCTGTACCAATGCACGGCGCTCGACAAACAGAGCTTGGAGGACGAATACGTGATGTTCGATTCCAAGCAGATAAATTTGGTTCGAACATGATTAGGCAAATCCTGTCCGACGAGACGATGAACCGAAAAGGGTATATTACCCTGAACGACGGCGTGAATTGGGACGAGTATCGCAAGAATCCCGTCCTGATGCTGGAGCACGAGGACGACAAGCAGCCCATCGGCCGCATAGACAATATCCGGTTCGAGGATAATGCTTGGTACGGAGACCTCGTATTCGCCGACACGGAAGAAGGCCGGGAGAAGGAAAAACTCTACAACGAGGGATTCTACAATGCCGTATCCATCAGCGGTCTGGCCACCAAAGTCAAGCGCGAGGGCGTAGTGTACGCCGTGCAGTTCGACGTGTGGGAAGTGTCTCTGGTAGCTGTCCCGGCCAATCCGAACGCTATCGCACAGAGGACGTCCGACAAATCGACGCTCTCCGTATCGTTCAACGATGTGGACGACAAACTGATCGAGCCCGATTCTTTGTCGGCCTATCAAATCTCTACCATTAACAAATTCAAAGAAAACATGGAAGCAAACAACAAACCCGAAACGGAAGTCAAGGAGGAAGCCCTGAAGGCTCCCGAATCCGTAGAGGCCGCCCCGGAGGAACCGAGTGCGGAGCATAAGGGCTTTATGTCCCGCGTCCTCTCGTCCCTTTCGGCCATTACGTCAATGCTCAACGATCGCAAGGAAGAAGCGCAGGCACAGCCCGAGGCCGAGTCTTTGAAAGCCCCGGAGGCTGCGGAAGCTCCCGAGACGGAGAAGACGGAAACCGAGCAGGAGGCGCAAAAGGCACCCGAAGGAAAGGAAGAACTTTCGGCACAGCCCGAGCCCAGAATCTTCAACATTCACGAAAAAACACCGAAAATCAAGATGACCGCATTCAAATCTGTCAACGACTATCTGCGGAGCGACGAAGGTCAGTACAAGTTCCGCCAGATTCAGAAGCTGTCCGCCGTTCCGTCGAAGGAGCTGCGCCGTCCGGAAAACGCTACGCCGGTCGAGTTCGTCCGGGAGTATTCGGCCCTGATGGCTAACGACCCCGGATTCATGTCCTTTATGGGCAATGTAACTTTCCAGAACGCCGACGGCCCGAAGGAAGTTTTCAGCAAGACGCTGGATAAGCTCAATATCGGCGAGAATTCCATCGACTTCCTCGAAACGTCGCCCGATCTGGCGAAGATTACGTGGCTCTCGCTGTTCTACCGCGTTCTGTTGCCCGAAAACAGTTGGGCCGACAGATGTATGCGCGTATCGGGCGACAGCCATGCCGGCGTCATCTGGATCAACTCGGCGATGAATCCGAAAGTGTACGTGGGAAGCCGCGCTCCGCTGAACGCGAAAACCTCGTACTACGAGGACATCCCGGTCGCTTTGGCCGAGAAGGTATTCTCGATGGAACCCATCGGATGGCAGCCCGCAACGACGGACGTACTGGCATACAACAACCGCGCGACCGGACAGAGCGAGGCTATGCGCGTCGTGGTGAACAAAATCCACAACTATTGGTTGCAGATGTTCGCCGAGGCCGCATCGGTAAAGGTTCCCATGTCGGGTCCCGATACCTTCGCCGTCGATGCCTCGACGTTCCCCATCAACGACGCCGCGACCGGTACGCTTCTGGAGTTCGCCCTCAAGAACATCACCCAGATGCAAAAGGGATTCATCAACCAGAACTACACGATGGACTACAACGAGGCCGTCATGGTGATGGCCGCCGCGTACTTCGAGCAGCTTCAGAACGACCCGCTCATCACCTCGATCCTGTCGAAGCAGACGGGCCGCGTAGGTCCTATGACCGTTCAGTACAGCGGCTTCGAGGCTATGCCGCGCTCCACTGTCGCCGCATACGACACCGCATCGAGCAAGGTGGTGGATGCAGAGCTCTATTGCGACGGCAAGGTGAACGCAGACGGCACGATTCCGTCCTACACGGCGCCCGTGCTGGCCGCTACGGCCTACGACATCGCTCTGGGCTTCATCCCCGGCGAGGCCATCATCGCGCAGGGCAACACGAACGTACACATGGTACAGAATCCCAACGACTATTCTTGGGTTATGTCTATGGATATTCGTTCGGGAGCCGGAGCCGCTCGTAAAGACGGGCTCGGTATCGGCATCATCATTCCTGCCGTAAGCGCGTAATCAACAGGGGCGGCTGACGCGGACTGTTCCCTTAAAAACATCATGTCCGGGTCACATGTCATACACGACCCTCCGCACGGCCGCCCCTTCTTTTACACCCATTCGTAAATACGTTACAGCTATGGTAAACTTTTCCGACAGATATTATCAGAACCTCATTATCGCAACCGCCAAATACGGCACGCTCTACTGCTGCGAAGACGGCAACGTGTATCGGAACGAGGCATCGGCCAAAGACCGGTACAAAACCGCATTGGCCCTTAGAGGCCGCTGCCGCTATTGCAAGGTAGAGAAAGGCAAGGAGCCCGTTTCCAACGAGGAATTCGAAAACATGCTCCGCGCCTACGAGGACAAGCAGGCGCTGCCGCCCAAGAAGGCCGAAAAGCCGGATATGAGTCTGGAAAGCGCAGCCGAGATACTCGAATCACGCCGTAAGAAGAAGGCGGGCGCGAATGCTCAAAAGAAAGAAGATTAGATCATTTCACACAACCGAAAATGGCACAAACTGGCATATATACCGAGCTCCTCGATACCGCCCTCGGCGGTACGGCTCAGGATAACAGCGTGTCGATGCTTTTCGCGCCGGGCGCTAAAGGCACAGCCCCCGGACCCGGCGGCGTTACTCTCGAAGTGGGTACCTCCTATATGCTCACCGGCTTAGAGGATGCCGTCAACCTCGGGATCAACGAAGAGTACGACACGACGAACAAAACGCCCCTGTACTTCAATATCAAGGAGTTCTACGACAAGGCCGACTCCGGAACGAAACTGTGGATTTACGTCTACGACAAGACGACCTACGCGCAGACGTCGAATTTTCTGCAAGCCCCCGACTTCCTGACGGCCGTCCGCTCGACTATGGAAACGCTGGAGAACAACCGCCCGCGCATCATCATGGTCGCTCAGGCAGAAGGTCAGGACACGCCGACCGAAGGCGGATTGTCGGAAGACACTATCACCTGCTGCACGAATTTCGAGTCGGCTCTCGAAACTCTGTTCGGCGAAGGCATCCGCGCGGTCGGCATTCTCGATGCCGCCGTAGTATCGGGCATCTCCGATCTTCCCGACGTATCGGAATACAACGCCCCTCGCGTCGCGTTGCAGATCGTTACCTCGACCAAGACGCGGAACGCCTCTGTCGGACGCTCCGGCGGTATCGTATCGGCCCGCAATCTGGCCACGTCCATCGGGAACGTATCGATGGGCAGCGTAACGACCGCCGACTATCTCGTAGATTCCGCGTCCAACGCGCCTGTCAATACGCCTGTTACGCTCCTTACGCGCACGCAGACGAACGATCTGGGCGCGAAACAATACCTGTTCACGCTCCGGCGCAATGACGTAGGTATCTGCTACAACGACGGCGCGACGATGAACTCGGCCGCCAATGCCCTCTCAAGCATCGATTTCGTCCGCGTAGCGAACGCCGTGTGCGACGACTGCGACACCTTCTTTACGAAGCTGCTGAACGTCAATATCCCCGTACAGAGCAACGGTACGATCAACGCGGCGTTCAAATCCGGCACGCTGGCCAATCTGAGAAGCCTGTATATCGACCCGTATATCAACCGGGGCGACGCATCGCAGATCAACGTGGATTTCGAGGCCAAAGACGGCAATTTCGTACAGTCGCGGGCCCTCGAAGTAACCGTCGAGATTCTCCCGAACGCTCCTATGAGGGAAGCGTTTATTACCGTCATGTTCGTTTCATCTCTCTAATCTAAAGACTATGCCTAATTTAAGTGAGTATATCGTTCCGAGCAGCGACGTACAGATAAACATGACTTTCAACGGCATTCCGAGCATGAAACTCGACACGGGGTCGCGGCTCAACTGGGCCAACTCCCAGAGCGTGCAGGACATATTCGCTATCAGTCACGTAGACCCCATCGGAATCGTCGCGCTCAATGCCACGTACACCGCCTCGGTCACGATGCAGAGCGGAGAGTATAACGCGCTGATGGACGCGATCAACGCTGCCGCACCGGCGGGCCAACTGTACGCCTCCATGCTGGAAGTCGCCGGATTTACCCTGACGTGCGCCTACGCGCTCAAAAACGCAGGAACGCCCAAGTCGGCTATCGTCAACTTCCTGAACTGCCGGGTATCGGACGTCAGCGGCGACGTGGACGCCAACGATCCGCAGACTCTCGTCACTATCTCTCTCCGAGGAACGGGTATTAAACGAGACGTATCTCCCATTACGGTTTAACATCCGTTTTTCGCTTCATGTCTCAACCGGGGACCCCTCGGGGTCCCCAAATTTTTAAAACTATGTCGCTAACTTACACCGTAAAAACAAGCTACTTTAGCTGGGTCCCCGACGTAGAGGGGAACATGACCGAAAAGCCCACCGAGGCGGACGTCGAAATCCTGCACCTGCAACGCACCAATCCGGCCCATATGGCCGTCGCGCTGAAAATCCTCGAAGGATACGAGCATCTGGACCAGCTCGGGACTCTGTCCGTCGAGTTCTGCAAGTGCGTCATCAAGGACGACAAGCTGCGGGAGTCCATCGTCAAAGATATGGGCTGCTGCTTGGACATATTCCAATCCGAAGCCGTAGCGGAGGATATAGAAAATTTTCTATCGGGCTTGGGTTTCGTCCAAAAAATGATAAGAAAAGCCGAAAACCTGAGCCGGAAAGAAAAATCGACGAAATAATCTCGGATTTTACCAAAAAAGACCCGTATCTGATAAAGAAAGCGGTTATTTCCCGGTATTTCCACGAGCCCTTTTCGGAGATAGTCGGCAAGTTTTCCGCCGATCAGATCGATAGCATGTTCTATGCCGCTCTGTACATGATATATCATTTCGATTGGGCTCCTTTTAACCAGAAAAAGTAACTATGGCGTCTCCCGTATATTCTGTGGTCCTCAATTTAGAGGGCAATATGAATAGCGTTCTCGATTCGGCTATCGCCAAGAGCCGTATCCTGAACAGCGAGCTCGGCAAAGTGTCCCGAAACGCTTCTGCCGGATCGAGAACGCGGAGGCGAAAAAAGACCGGCGAGATATCTGAAGAAGATTTATTCAAGCGGTATCCCCATATTCCGTCCGGTTGGCAAAATAGAGTCTTCCGGTTTAATTCCAAGTTGGAACGATCTCCTTTATTATCGCATAATGGCTTCCTGCGTAACGTAGATCGTACCTTCAAGAATCTGCAACAGTTTTCCAATGATTTCCTGCGCAACAGCTTTACGCTGTACGGCGTGCGCAAGAACTTCGGGAACGCGGTCAATATCATATCACAGTTCGCTCATACGGCCGGAACGGCTTTCCCTGCTTTAGGTGCGGCAGGACGTATAGGAGGGGCTGCCGCCATAGGATACGGTGCTCCCGCTTTGGCCGGCGGTCTCGGCTACTGGGCCGGCATGCGCACACTGAAAAGCCAAAGCATGCAGGAGGCTGCCGCGAACAACATGCGGTACAACATGGCCCGGCACTCGCTCGGGGAAGGCTACGACGACGCCTTCCGGGCGGCCAGCGACATCGCCGTATCGACCGGTTCCTCCCGCGTGGGAACGCTGGACCTTATATCGACCCTGACCGGCCTGAACGTAGGAGGCACATTATTGTCGCAGGAGCAAGCATCCTATTTGGCCAATATCACAGCCAAGTTAGCACATGCCAGTAATAGAGATATGGGCGTCGTCGGCCTGAACATGCAGCAGATACTCACTTCATGGCAGGGGATCGACATCAAGGAGCTCATCAAGAGCGTACCGCTTATCGGGAAATTTCTCCAAGACGAGCGGAGAAAGGCGGGCAGCAACGAGGATATATACGCCTTCGTCCGGTCGAATCCCCAAGCGTTCTTCCGTGCGCTGGAGGAATTCAACAAAACGGTCAAGATTTCCCCGGTGGCTATGGCCCGGGGGCAAATAGCCCTCAATCGGGAGAATTTCTTCCTGAAGTTAGAGAAACTTTTCGAGCCGGTCGCCGAAAGAATGGCCGACGCAAACACAAAACTCTACGATATATTAGGAGAGGCGGCCGAGGAATTTTTCTCGGAGCAGAACTTAAACAATGTCGATTCAATTATCAATAACTTTCTGGAAGCCTCGAAAACATTACTGGGAGCCGCTGCCAAATTCGGTAATGCGGCAATCAACGTGGGCTCATGGACGGTGGAGAATCCGTGGACCACTATTGCCGGGCTATACGCGCTTTTCGGCAAAGGGTCGTTGCAGATGAAAGTGGCTACCATTATTGCCGGTAGTATTATAGATGGCAACAAAAAGGCGGACAATAAAGCAAAAGAAGTTGCAGGTAAAGAGCTTTTATCTCGACCTGAAAGATACATAGCTTTCAATGAAATGCTTGCAGCAAGCGGCATTCCTGCATCGAAGTATAAAGAAACGGCTGATTATGTTTTTTCACATCCGAACGACGAAATAAGCAAACAACTATTGGGAGCGACCGCAAGGTATATACACGGGAGTTCTTATCTCGATAGGTTAACATTTAGGGACAAGGGCTTTAGAGCAATCGAGCAAGAATATGGACCGTGGTCGTGGGAAATGATCCAAAACGCATTACCCGACGCATGGAACATGGCTAAAATTGGTTTTTTTGAAAGACCAAATGTCGGCTTTAATGGAGTTCCCTATAAAATTCCTCCTTCAAAAACCAAAGACCAAGAAAAAGCACAAGAAGATTTTAACAATGCAATTAAATACATTGTTCCCAATAAACATCCAGAAGACCAATATAAGGATTCTATCCAATCCCTAACCGATTCTTTCGACACCCAGTCGGTCGGAGCGTCCGATGCCCAAACCATTCGGGGCATGTCCGGCACTACCCGGGCGCTCGTCATCAACTTTAACCGCGAGATAGTCAGCATGCCCACGACGATCAACGCAAACGACGTGGAGGACATAAAGCAACAGTTGGAGCCCGCCATAGAGGACATGATCGTGCGCGGCCTTACCATTGCGCTAAACAATTCAACCCGCATGATATGAGCAGAAACAAATATACATCCATATCGGGAGGCGGCCTGCTCAGCTCGGGGGTCGATTCGGTTATCAGCCGCATAGACAACGGCCTGATCGGCAGAGGCTATCAGACCGTGGGCAACTATGTCGAGGATGCGTACAACGCGGCCCAGCGGGGCTATAAGATCGTCATGGCCGAAGCGGGGATTGCCAAACAGCTACTGCGCGGCGGCGCTGCCTACTCTTACGACGAAATGGGCAATGTGGCCGTCACGGTAAACTCGCCCTTCGTGTCACGGAACGACCGGTATTCCGCCGGCGGAGTCTCTCTGGGCCGGTACGACCCGAATCAGGACTACTATTTCAAGTGCGGCGACTACTTTCTGCCCCTCTCGTTCACCTATTCGGTCAATGCCAAGAAACACACGGCATCGTCCCAGTTGGTGGACGGACCCGTCATATTCGAGCGGGTATACAAAGAGCCGAAGATCATATCGGTGAATATTCAGGTGCAGACCAAGCAGCTGTCCCCGGCTACGTCCAACCTGTTCGCGGCCTACGAAAGTACGGTCAACGATACCGAAGGCGACCCGTACAAGCTGGAATTGGAGAACCTTTCGAGCATGTTCAACGATCTTTTCGAGAATCAGGACGTGTTCCGGATCGTCAATACGTTCATCAACCAAAACCTGCATGTCAACTACGTGTATATGTCCGAATACGACGTGTCGCCACAAGCCGGGTCGCTGCTTACCGAGATACGCATGCAGTTGATCGAAGTGGACGTTACCTCGAATGTCATATCGGAAGATGCGGCCAATGTCGTAACGACCGATACCGGCTTTGCCGTGAACGGATAACCATTACTGCCATGACCGGAAACTACTTTGAATGCGGCAACGAAGTGATCGTCGAGGGATTCTCTCTCGGCCATTTCTCGTCATTCAACGTAAGCAACAGCAGGGATGTCATAGGAGCTACGGCAGAGATCAAAATACCGCTCTACACCATTTCCGTCACCGACAAGCAGCGCCCCGTGGCAGACAGCCTGCGAATCGGCGTAGACGGAGCCCAGCTTGCGACGGGAGCCCGTATCGAGGTCTACGTGTGGTATAAGGACAATACGACCTTGCAGCATACGTTCCCCAAGATTCTCGCGTTCTCCGGGTTTATCAGAAAAGTGGTGAGCGGCTTTCCCACCACGATCAAATGCGAGGACAATTCGTTTATTCTCAAGTTTGGGCAAGTCAATAAAAGCTGGTCGAAAATGACTCCTTTAAAGGAGGTTATGAACGAAGTCGTCCCGATTGCCAACGACGCTTTCGCCAAATTCCGCAAAGAAGCCGGGCTGACCGGAGAGTTTCCGTCCCTGTCCGTAGCCGAATCGGAAAGCGCTGACGTGGAATTCACGCTGAACGTCTGGAAGGCCATAGCGCCCTATGAGGCTATCTCCCGTTTCGCAGAGGAATATGTGCTGTACGGCCAAGTCAGCAATACGGGGAAAGTCTATGTAGGGACAGGAGCGACCAATACGGGCCGACCGACAATCAAGCTGAGCACCCGGCTGAACGTCATCAACAGGGACATTACGCCCGAAGACGGCCTCTTTACCGATTACTACGTCGAGATCAACGGATATGACGAAAAAGGCAACAAGATACAGGTTACCCGCGGAGATGAAACCAAAGGAGAGCCGGTCCGCCTTCCATTCTCTCCGGCCCGGAAACAGGAGCAACTGGAAACGATAGCCGACGCGGCGCTGGCGCGGCTCAAGGGAAACCGAAACAAAGGCTCTATCACCACGCTGCTATATCCGTTCGTCTCGCTGTGGGATTTCATCGAATATGAAGACACCTTGTTTCCCGAACTGAGCAGCAACTACTATGTGATCGGGACGGAACTGAACTGCGACGACTCAGGCTACCATAATATCCTGAGCGTTACCGACGAAATGTTCTACTATGAGAAAGCGTAACGAGACCTTTTCAGCCCGCGTCGCAGAAATAGGGCGACTGCTCGACCGTCGATTCACGATGGCCGAATCGGTATCCCTCGTGTATGCTACCGTCGACAGCGTAGACGAGGATAACAGAACCCTGAATGCCATTGTAGACAGTGACAAGACGATCAGCGACATAAATCTTGACATTGTCGTGAATGGGGACAATGGCATTCTTTTTATCCCCACCGTCGGCTCTACGGTGGTGCTCGGATTCGTGGAGAACCGGCCGGAGCTCCCGTTCGTCGTTTCCTTTACCCATCTCGACAAGATTGTCGTCAAATACGATTTCGGGAACGAAGGAGCGACGGATGTCATCACGATCGACGCATCCAGCATATCGGCCCAAAGAGGGGATGCCGGTATGGAAATGCGGAACGGGTTATTGTCCCTGACCGTCGGATCGGCTTCCGTCGCGCTGGATTCCTCGGGAGAAAATCCGCTCGTCACCCTGAACGGCGGAGGGAAAGGCCCTACGGTGGTTATCGGAGAACTGACTGCCCGGCTGAACAAACTGGTGGGGGAAATAGACAGCCTGAAAGAGTTCGTCAACTCCCACACGCATACAGCCCCATCCGGAGGCGGACCGACAAGCTCCCCTACTCCCGGATTCACGGGCTCCTTCTCTCAATTCTCCGACGATGAATACCAAAACGAAGACATAGTACAATGAAAGACATACGATGGGACACTAAGGTAAACGACATTGTCATCGCCGACGGCGATTTCGCCATGACGGATCGGTGCTCGAACCAAAACGGCGCTCTGATCCTTATCAAGCGTGCCGTGAACATCACGAAGGCGCACATCGGCGTGGCCCTCGACGAGCTATATCCCAATCTGGCTCCGGGGGACTTCGATCTGCTCCTTACCGAAGGGATCGGGCAGATATATGAAGACGGGGCCAAATACGTAGACGAGAAAACGATCCGCTCGGGCTGGCAAAACATATTCTCCACGGACGGATCGGTCATCTATAACGAATAACAAGCTATGGCATCCTATCAGGTTCAGGCATTCCAGACTATCTACGATATATGCTACAACGTATCGGGGTCTATCGTCGTGCTCGACAAGCTCATGGAGCTAAACGGCATAGAAAGCTATACTGCCGAGATCCCTTTCGGGACTCAGCTCGACATAACGGGCATACCCATCGTCAACAATGCCTGCGTATTGTGGGCCGGTCAATATCCGTTCTATTCCACCCGCCTGTCGGAAGAAGATTTGCAAAATCAGATCAATAACCTCGTAAATACAATGACCCAAAATGGCAAGTCAAACAGCTAATCAGATAAAAGCCTATCTGGCCAATATCCTGCCGAATCTCAACTCCAGCGCCTCGGCAATCTGGACCCGGTTCGTAGACGTATTCTCCACGATCATCGACATACTGACCGGAGAAATCGGCCGCTCGAATACCATCATAGAGACGGCCGCCCGCTCGCTGCGCGTCATGGGCCAGCAATACTACATCGACAAGGCGCTTGCCTATCAGGAGGGCGACGATTTGGTCGTAGTGAACGACGAAACATTAGCGATGGGATATGCCGAGACAGACACCAGCAAACAGATTATCAAGCAGGTGTATACCTCTGTTCCGGATAACGGGGAAATATATCTGAAAGTGGCTACAACAGACTCGGACAACAACCTGATTCCGCTCACGACGCAGCAACTCGACGCATTCAAGGGCTACATGAAAAATTGGGAGCCGGTGGGTATCGCCGTGACGGTATTCAGTCAGGTCCCTGACCGGTTCGACTGCGCTCACCTGTACGTCAGATACTCGCGCGACTACAACCTGATAGCCATTCAGGATAACATCAAAGCGCTGCTCGACCAGTTCCAGATGCAGCGCCTCAATCGCTCGGCTCTTTATATCAATGACATCGAGTCGGCCATCAAGGATATTACGGGCGTAAGGGACGCCTTTTTCGACGGCGTTACCATCAACCGGTGGGACACATCCGAAGGCGAGGGCAAGTACGTCCCGTATGTTCCGGACGACGTGGCATCCAACCCCTATCAGGGAATCATCTACCTGTACGCCGGATATTTCAATTTCAACGACAATATTTCCGACTTTACGGCGGATAGTCCCATAACCATCTTCGAATCGGTGTAGTATGAAATTCAGAGCAGTCGACATACCCAATCTGATTTATCAGATACTCCGGCCCAATTATGCCGTCACATACGGGGACGAAAAGACGCTGCCGGCCCTCAATCAGACGTACAAGTTCCTGCTGGCATGCCTTTATCCGCTGCAACCCAAATGGAACGAATACGACGCGCTGAGGCGGAAGTATTACATGATCGCATCGTGCGAGCCGAACATCAGCAATGTTTCCAATGTCCTCAATCATCTTTTCGGGCAATACGGAGAGATCATCATCTCCAATTCGAGCCTGAACCAGATGTACCTGTACGATTCGTACCCCGACGACGAGTCGAAACAAGTGTACCTGTATACCGAGGGAAGCGAAAACGCCCCGGTCTACTGGGGATTTCAGGGCGCTACGTCCAACGAGACTATCGTCAGCGTTCCCGTCGAGCTTCAGTACAGCGGAGCTGTCATCTATAACGCCGTATCCGTCCCGGGAGGACCTACTATCGCCATAAGCGACAAGACCGCCCACATAACCAATAACAACTGGCTATCCTATAAAACGGTCGTTCTGCCCAACAACGCGAGCGATACGGCGCTCTACAAGAGTATTACCTATTCAATCAAAGGATCGGACCAGACCCGGCCTATCATCGCTATCGGGGACGGCATATCGGCTATGTCCTTCGATATGGGCGAGACATGGAAGGCGGTCGATTTTCCGGAAGGGGACTACACGAAAGTCGTCGGCAGCTACCTGTCGAATGTGTCGATAGACAACCACTACGCCATTGCCATTGGGGACGGGCTGCAACCGATGGCGATGTATCTGGACCTTCTGAACGGGACTCAAACTTGGAAACCGCTCGAAGGAATCGGCTCATCCTATACATCGCTGTGCCCGTACAAAGACGGATTCGTTTTTATGAACGATTCCCAAATGGAGCTCGTCGAGCTTGACAATAACTGCCAAATCGTCAACTCGTCCGTCAAATCGCTCCCCTACGGACTGTACTACGATTGCGCAGCCGATTCTACGGGGACTCGTCTCGTATTCGTCGGCAAGGGATCGGCCTATGCGGCATCCCCTGACTACGAGCCTGTCGCCTCGTCCTCTCCCATTCTGCCGGAATACGTATGCAAGTCCGTTGCCTACGTTCCGCAGGACGGGTCGTTCCGCACATTTCCCTTCTACCGCTCTATGTTCGTCAGCAAAGACAACGGAAACACGTGGAGCATGCAGGAAATAGAGGGAATAGAGGGAATAGAGAAAGGCTCCTACCATACCATATACGGCACGACGCAGGGATTCGGACTCGTCGGCAACGGCCAGATGTACTTCCAGAATCTGTCGGACGGGACCATCCAAACGAACGACGCGCCCATGTCCGATGTGTGGTGGGACTTCCTCGCAACGCTTAACTCGCTCATAATATACGGAATCAAATACACCATTAAAACATATTGACATGGCACTCGACCCCATCTACGATATGCTATTTCAGGACGGCACGGGCAATCCCGTGTTCATCACGGACCTGTCCAATCTGCCGCGTCAGATAAACTACCTGAAAGCCGCGATCAATCTGTTCGGCCAGAATATCGCCATACTGCACGGCTTCGACAAGAACGAGGACGGCTCGTATACTCCCGGTATCATATTATATAAAGGTGTCATGTACTCCTACCCCGGTGAGAGCATCCCCGCCGGATCGTACCTGCACAGCCGGGAAATACTGTACGGAGAACGAGTGGCTGAAAACGGCGTAATATACAACGCCTTCAAACGCTACGAATTTGTCGCCAACGATGTGGACACGGGCGACGATCTGATTACCTCGGAGCCACTGACCGACGACTATGTGATGAAGCTCAAAAGCGCTCCTATCGGCCCTCAGATGATCGCAACCGACATGCTCAAGGACAAATCGGTTACATCGGCCAAATTAGCCGACGGCGTTATCCCGGGAGCTACCCCGCCGACCGGTCCTGCCGGCGGCGATTTGGCCGGGACCTATCCTAACCCGACTATCGGCGACGGAAAGGTAACGACCGACAAGATTGCCGACGAGGCCGTGACCTCGGAGAAATTGGACCCCGATGTGCCGGGAGATATTCTGAACGGGATGATTACCAAAGTGAGCGACTGCAACAGCGCTCTACATAACCGCTTATTCTATGCTCCTTCCGGCTCGGAGAATAAGCCTCCGTTGGCCACCTGTGACTTTGTCGGGATTACCTTTTCAAACAGTTTCGACGTAACCCCTTCGGGTGTTACCCAAATCGCCATGCCGGTAAGTTGGCCCGCCGGAGCCTCGTGGGCTACCACCACCCCGCCTTTGTTTATCAGAAATATGCGCGGCTATCCCTCGGGCGGCTGGAGTACATGGCAATGCGTCGCAGAATTTTTCCCGAACAATTTCGCTTCTCCCGCCCAGTCTCTTACCCGAAAATTCAACGGCAGACCTGTCTTTTACCAGTATAAGTCGGCCGCGGCTTTCAACGTAACTACTTTGGGTACCGTCGAACTCGTGGACGACATGACCGGGAAGCATCTGATCGGCATAGAAGGATATTTGACCGGCCAATATGAGGATAACGCGTCGGGAACCGGCACTATTATCGGCATGGAAATCCCACTCACCGGCGGAATGTCCAAGTATGTGGGCGAGACCAATATGGAGATTACGGCCTACACGTATGAGAAGAACGACAAGCTATACATGAACATAACCACCTCTTCAGGCCGGAAGACCACGTTCACATACCATATCGTAATGAAGTTCGACTACATATAAACCTACCCATCATGGCTCTGAAACCCATACGCGAAATGCAATACGCCGAAAATATCGGCAACCCCGTGTTCATTACCGATCTGGCCGTTCTGTCTCAGAACATAGTCGAGCTCAAAGCCGCGATCAATATGTTCGGAAAGACTACGGCCATTATCTACGGCTTCGACAAAACGGAAGGCGGATATACTCCCGGCATCGTACTCCATAACAAGCAGCTATATTCCTATGCTGCGGGGGATGTCATTCCGGCCAATACCTATCTGCACTCGGTCGTTCAGCAGACCACGCCGCGCATATTGGAGAACGGCTCCACATTCAATGCGTATGTCGAATATACGTTTATCGCCAACAGCACATCCACGGGCGACGACCTGATTACCTCGGAGCCACTGACCGACGACTATGTCGCCGAGCTCAAGAATGCCGCGCAAGGTATTCCGCCCATAACTACCGATATGATCGCCGACGGTGCCGTGACAGCCGAAAAGATCGCAGAAGGAGTTATTCCTGATGTTCCGAGCTCCCTGCCTCCGTCCGGCGCTGCCGGTGGCGATTTGACCGGGACCTATCCTAACCCGACTATCGGCACCGGGAAAGTGACAACCGCAAAGATCGCCGACAAAGCCGTGACCGCTGCAAAGCTGGCTGACGGGGTTATTCCGAATGTTCCGACTTCTCTGCCTCCGTCCGGCGCTGCCGGTGGCGATTTGACCGGGACCTATCCTAACCCGACTATCGGCACCGGGAAAGTGACAACCGCAAAGATCGCCGACAAAGCCGTGACCGCTGCAAAGCTGGCTGAACAGTATATTGTGAACCGGGGTGCTATTGCTAACTTGAATAACGCCACGACTTACGGATTCTATACCTACGATGCAACTACGCAGAACACGCCTACTTCTTACGGCAGCGTCATTGTCGTCGAAGGAACCGGGAGATCAGGAAATTGGATACAGTTGGCCTTAGGATATTCTGCGGGCAATGTCAATCCGTCCGTTTTTGTCCGTTTCCGGCAAAGTCTGGAATCTTGGAGCGACTGGGTTAAAGTATGGAAATCCAATGATTTCAATCCGGACGACAAATTCGGGTTCAGCGCCGCTCAGCTCTCGGATTTGAACAATGCCCCGAACAATGCCTTCTTTGTCGGCGCACACAACGCGGCGAACGCTCCGGTTGCAGATAGTTGGTGCAATGGATTTACTATCGCTTATGGCAATAACCCCGATTTCCGCAAACAGTTCTGCTATGCAGGCGACAAGTGGTGGACAAGAGGTCGAAACGGTACAACGTGGTCCAGTTGGAGCCAGATTTGGGATTCGGGAAACCTCACCCCGTCGTCTTTTGCTCAAACCAAAAAGGAGATCTTTCCCAGCGGCGGAATAGACAACATTACGGATTCAGATTTTACTGGGAATATACAGGCGCGTTTTCCGGAGAGAGAATATTCAAGCATCTGGCAGGGGAAGGATTTTATAGGTACGATTCTGCAACTCAAGTTGCGGGACTATGCCAACGAGCAATCCTTGATGTATCGTGGAAGCAAAACAAAAACATGGCTGAGGGTTTGGGACTCGGGTAACTTCAATCCATCCGATTATTTGTCGAAAGAGAATACAACGGTCTACGTGCCGACCGGAGAATACAACCCGGCTACAAAAGGGTATGTCGATTCGGCTGTGGAGAATGGAAGTATGAAGAAAGTTAATACCACTAATCTGAATACGCTTATTTCAAAGGGTACGTGCTTTTTCCAATTTGCCGCATCGACGACGAACGCTCCTATGCCTCAAGGAGGCGGAGGACTTCAAATAGTACTTACCGATAAAATCATACAGTTCGTTACCATTTTCTACTCGACATCATATGCCGGCCCTTCTTTCTATCGTACTTCCAATACGGCTTCAGCATCCACATTCTCCCCGTGGAGTTGCTTTGCGGAAAACAGCGATTTCGGACAGAACGTCTATTTTGAACAACAATTAGACGCGACGCATTTCAACGACGCACCCGTTGTCAAGAAGCTCGTCAAAGGATCGTATACCAATAAATACGGGCCTGCAACTGTTGCACTGGATAACTATGCCTCGACTCAATTCCCGGGAACGTACTCCCAATATGCGCCTATCGCTTTTCGCGGGTACGCTAAGTTCACGAACTATTCCACCAAAGCGACTTTGGCTATCGTACCCGTTAACAGCCAAAGTAATAATAACTATGCATTTTTTACCTATGTCAATCCGTCATCGATATACCAAGTTATGGCCAATTTCACAGGCGGTTCGGCAACTGTTCGGGAACGAGTGGATTACTGGGTAGAAATAACCTATGGCAAAGTGGTATAACAATCAGCACAATGGAATACATCGCAGCGATCATAGCGGCCATCGGCACCATCATAACCGCATGGTTCAAATACAACCAGTACCGACGGGACAAGATGACCGACCTAAAGATATCCCAAATAAAGCAGGATATGTCGGAAACTTCCCTGCGTCGGGTAGACAATTCGGCAATCGTGTTCGGCGAACTGTGGGACATACTGTACACGCTGGATGCCGACAGAGTATATATCATCCAGCCTCACCCGCTGGGCAACGAGGCTTACGTTTCGATCTACTTCGAGGTGAAGCGTAAAGGCATCGACGGGATGAAACAATATATCCATGACATAAGCATGTCGGACATGCCTAAATTCTGTGCGGACCTGAACCGGAATCCGTACATCCACATATCCGACATCGAGACGCAAATGGACGATATGTATGCCCGTTCGCTCTTTTCCTCTCACGGCAGCTCCATATTAGGGATATACCGTATGAGCGACAACCAGCACGACTGGGTCGGCTCTATTGTTTGCGAACTGAGAAAAGATTCCAGCATCTCAGAATCTTTTCTCAGAAGCAAATTGCACGTAATCTCAAGAAACATTCAGTATATTTTGCCCAGATATATTGGCTCTCACACTAATTAAACTTTATTGCTATGGTTAAGAAAATCACCAAATCCGATCTGCCTCCTATCCCGAGCATCGACAGGATGGCCAACAAAATCAACGAAAACTTCGAGTCCATCGAAGGGGGCGGCGCAACTCCGAGCGGCGCTGCCGGTGGCGATTTGACCGGGACCTATCCTAACCCGACTATCGGCACCGGGAAAGTGACAACCGCAAAGATCGCCGACAAAGCCGTGACCGCTGCAAAGCTGGCTGACGGGGTTATTCCGAATGTTCCGACTTCTCTGCCTCCGTCCGGTTCTGCTGGTGGCGATTTGACCGGAAGCTACCCGAATCCGACTATCGGGAACGCAAAAGTTACTCTGGCAAAACTCGCGTCGGACGTTACCGCCAAACTGGTTACACCGCAGACCACGCCCACATGGGGTGCATCGGACACGGCCGAAGGCGTGCAGGCGAACCTGGTCCTGCTGGCAAACGCTCTGAAAACCGCCGGTATTCTGAAATAGCCATGCTTCTATCTCTGAGGCGAATCTATTTCGCGCCCACTTATACCATCGGGCGTTTAAGCATCCCGTCGGCATCCTTCGAGTGCGATACGCTGGAAGATACCGACCGGGATGCCAACGCCAATGGCGTATTCGACGGTCAGGAAGTCAAGATATACGGCAAGACGGCTATCCCTTACGGTCGCTATCGAATCGCCATGACCCAGTCGCCCAAGTTCTCGCCCCGGTACGGCGGACGAAATGTCCCCCTGCTGCCGGATGTGCCTCACTTTTCAGGAATACTTATCCATTCGGGGAACACGCCGGCCGACACGGAAGGTTGTATCTTGGTCGGAGAGAACAAGGTAAAAGGACAGGTCATCAACTCCCGGGCTACCCTGTTCCGCCTGCTCGACATTCTCGACGAGGCCGAATCCCGGGGCGAAGATATTTACATCACGATTCGGAAATGAAAATCATCTACAACTCCCTGATCCCGTTTCGCGGATATAAGGCCATGATGCTGTTCGGGGTCATATTCGCGCGCAAAAAGTTCAAGCCCCTGAGCGCCGTTACCGTCAATCACGAATCGATCCATGCGGCCCAAGCCAAAGACTGTCATGGATATTTCCCGTATTACTGCCGATATATCTGGCAATGGATATGCCACGGCTACAAGGGTAATCCTTTCGAAATAGAGGCCAAAACCCATGAACGGGATTTGAACTACCTCTACAACCGAAAGCCCGAGGCGTGGCGCGACATGATGTAGACATTCGCAGCGGTTCTTTGACATATTGGAATTACCGAGAACCGGGGGGATCATTGCGCCCCCCGGTTCATAATAGCTTGCGTACTCCACCAACAAATGCCTGGAAATTATAAGTTTGAGTTATACTCCGCCTGATTCCATAAATATATAAAAACAGGGCGTGAGATAAAATTTCCTATGTTTGTATCGACATATGAATGGCGTTAGCTATTGTTTTGGGTAAAGAAAACGACCAATTTTATTTAGCCCCAAGAAACAAGTTGTGATTTGATGTAGAAAGCGGTAATTCCAATATTCGGAGTTACCGCCTTTTTTATGCCCGGGCGGATAGGTTCGGGCATTTTTATTTTACTGAAACATGAAAAACGTTGTTATAGCTTTAGCCCTTATTGCAGCCGCATTTCTGCTGGGGCGACGGAGTGTGAAGCCGGAGATCGTCAAGATCCACCGGACGGACACGGTGGTCGTGCGCGACACGGTCCGGGAAACTGTCCTCGTTCCCAAAGTCCGCTACCTGACCCGTGTCGATACGGTACTTTTGCCTGTCCCGGGCGATACGGTGGAAGTCCCGGTACTGGTCCCGATTTCCCGGAAAGTATACGAAGGGGAGGATTACCGCGCCGTCGTGTCCGGTTTCCGCGCGTCGCTCGATACGCTCGATATTTTCCGAAAAACGCAGACCGTGACGAATACGGTCGTCCAGCGGGTCGAGGTTCCCGGCAAACCCAAGCGCTGGGGAATCGGTGTGAGCGCCGGATATGCCCTCACGCCGCAAGGCGTGAAACCTTATATAGGAGCCGGAATCAGTTACTCTTTTATCACATTCTGATATGCCGAAAATATTCGTTAAACCGCTGACCGTAAACCGAGCATGGCAGGGTAAGAGATTCCGCACCTCCATGTATGATGCCTATACGACGGAGTGCCTATTGAAGCTGCCCGACATAGTGCTGCCCGAACCTCCATACGAAGTACACTATGTATTCGGGCTATCCACTTCTTTGGCCGACTGGGACAATCCGATCAAGCCCTTTCAGGATATATTGCAGAAAAGGTACGGATTCAACGACAAGGACATTTTCAGGGCCGTTGTCGAAAAAGTCAAGACACACAAAGGGGAGGAATTCGTTTATTTCGACATTAAGAACCTCACCGTACCATGAAATTATATAGATGAGCTTCCTTTCATGTCACCCAACAGCGAATTCAGGTGCATCACCCAAAATCTCAACTGGCTTGTGATATTGAGCAGATCGTTCTCGGTAGTCGGGTCGAATTTATCGGCATAGCATCCTTCATGGACGAGCGCGATGATTTTGTCTATCTCATCGCGTGTTTTTGCTACCATGTCCCATGTCGGCATGATTAATTTCTCGTCTTCCACTTTGGATTCAGAAATACACAACCCCATGCTGAACGGAGGAATCATTCTGAGCTGGCGGAATATCTCGCCCACCTTATCCGTCCCGTCGTCGAGTACCTTGTATATCTTATCGAACATTTTGTGCAGAGCCTCGTATTCGTGCCCTGTCACCATCCAATGCCTTCCTTTCACATTGGACTTGGTTACCTGCATTGTAGCAAGTATCGTGTCTAATTCTTTCTCCATTTTCAATCAAATCATTTTTTTCCCATTCTTAAAAATCAGCCGTCCGGTTCCCACCCAAATCGTCTGATTATCCTCGGTCTGTATCTTCAGTCCATAATCATTGCCGTTTTTCCTTCCCTTCAAGGATGTCAGAAAGAATTTGATACTCATTCCGTTTCCTCCATCCCTCCGGGCGAATTCCCGAATACACCGGTCAGGGACCAAGTCTGTCCGTAACTCGCATAGAATTGTTATTTTATCCTCGTTATCCATGAATTCATCGTTTCTACATCAAATCACAACTCAAAATGACAGGTCACTGTCTTTTATCTGACCTATGTACTTACCGTTCTTATCGTATAGCTTGATAACCCCTTTTTGCTTCTTTCCTCTCATTTTCAGCCGTCCCTGCTCATCATACACACGGATATTGTCCCGCTCTATTTCCACTCGTCCGACATTTCTACCGTCCTTATAAATGGTCTGTTTTTGTGTGGTCGGCGGCGCTGCCAGCCACATCAATGCAATCATTAGAATCGTTTTCATGTCTCTGCGTTTTAATTTAATGATTACCTTCCTTATAAAAGCGTGCCACAGTCCTTTCACACTGCTAAATATACGGAATTATTCTGGTATCGGACCGCCTGCGTCAGGCCGTACCGATCGTTAAACATCATCTTTTTCATATTTCGTCTATTTTTATCAGGCCCGCATTATCGTGGATGTTGCCGATTATTTCGCAACATTGCGATAACCATGATGCGTTTTGCATTTCAGCAATAGAGGAATACGGATATACTGGTGCTCTATGGTCATAGCCGAATGCCACAGGATTATCCTCAAAAGCGAGTCCGCCGGGAACTCGGAAGATGGATCGCACAATTCCGCTATCATCTTCTTTGAATATATCCCCTTCCCAAAAGCTCTTGCCATTCTTGTCTTTCAAACCCGTGTACTGGCCGACGGTGGCCGGATCGACTTCTACCGCAGCGACGGAGATGCGGCCGTTATCGTTCGTTGCTTGGTAAATGAAGGTCCGACCTTGATTTTCGAGTAGGTATCCGCTCTCCCATTTCCCATTGTCGAGGCTCTTGCCTCTGAAAAGTATCTCTCGCATGATTTACAATTTTTGTTAGTTATCGGTTTTAGATTTCTGAATCCCCTTGAGTATCTCTTGCGCCGGGATAAATCGACCTTCCTTTTCTGCGTCAACCGCCATTGCTCCGACGATTGCGAGGTCCATTAATTCGGAAGGCGATAAAGTCTTCGCAAATTCTGGTACAGTCTTTCCATCGACGTACCTTACCCCATTGCGAACCTCGCATTCGTAAACCTTCCCTGAAATAGTTATTTTCCCTTTCATTCTCCCTGTTTTTGATCGTTACGTTTCAATTTAATGTTGATAGGCCCGACAGATTCGATTTGGACAAAAGGCTTATACTGAGACACCAATGTGGCGATAAGCGTGGCAACATCTTCTCTATCATCAACTTGAGAATAAAAAGCATTACCGTCTTCGTCTTCTGCAAAAACATATATTTTCCGCATGATTCTCACTGTTTTTCGCCTTTCGGCTGTTCGTGTCTTATCTCCTCTACGCTGATCCATTTTTGGGCTTCGCCCACTTTGGCTATCGCAGAGGTATAGCCGGCAAGGAAAGCGTTGTATATATCGCGCCATTCATCATGCATAAATCCATTGTCGCTGGCATACTCTCGGGCTGCTTCTTCTGGTGTTTTCATTTTATCCTACGTTTTAACCGTTTAATAAAATTCCTTATATTCAGCGCCTGTTCGTAGTAGCAATCCTTCTCCACCACTATTCTCTCCTTGTAGACCGGCAATCCGTCAAAGCCCATCGCACACTCCCGAATCACGTCGGCCGGCTTGATCTCGCCTGTTTTGTAGTTGAAAGAGAACAGAGTGTGCCCCGGTACCTTCTTCATGCGTCCGATCAATTTCAACTCTTGCTGCTTTTTGATTTGGGCCTCGATGCGGGATTGTTCTCTTTTATCCCAAACTATGTCTGCATCAGGGATCATTTTCATAGCTCATTCTTTAAAGTGTTTAATGTTTTTTAAAGGTTCAGTTGTCAATTATTATTTGACAACTGGAGGATGAAGTTGTCATTTATCCCGCACGCAACGCACGCTGAAGCCGAGGGTGATAAGGTTGATTTCCAACGGGCTGACGCCGATCGAGCCTAAATGTAGGCTACCCGCATAGTCGCCTCTTTCGTCGTCCATCGACGAGGACCAATAGTAGCCGGTGAGACTCGTGCCGGCCAACTTTGCGCAATAGCCGAGGTCATTAGAATAGCCGAAGCCCGCAGCAGGCAGAAACAACGAGCCCTTGTGGTCTGTATCATGGTTACCTCCGAACCAACGGCCCTTAAGCTCATCGTCCCAAGTCGAGCCGAGATCGCATAATGCCTTCCATTCCTTCCGGGTCGGCAAGCGCTTCCCGACAGACTTCGCGGCATCCATTGCATCCTCCCATGTGTAGTAATGGCGGCCGTTCTTCTCGTAACCACCGATGGCCAAATTCTCCGTATCCCACAACAGGCCGCAAAGCTCTATGGAGTCGGACTCGGGATCGGACGCAGAATCGGCCGCAACCGGATTATCCTCCCTCCATTGAGCGCCGGTAATGAACCCGTCTATCCATTCATTGTGGCAAGCTTCATCTATCATGTTGTAGATGGTTTTATCGTAATCCTCTAAACGATACGGGCAAAGTTCATCGGCTACTTCACGTAATGTTTTCATAATCTGAAATTTTTAAATTCACAGCTATAAAAAACGGACTTCTTGTTGCACCAATGGGCAACCCGACGCTGCTCAACTGTCGGTCTGATCTTGTTATCAAAATCCCTGTAAGGCTGGGCGAATGGGTTGATGTGCATTTCACGGAAAATGTTCAATCTGAACAACGCATCATCAATTTCTTTGACAAGGCAATAGACAAAAAAACGATGTCTGTTGACCCCCCGCTGCTCAAGCTCCCGAATACACTTCAGCACTGGTTCTATCTGGGCGCGTGTATCGCAAGCGAACCGTATGTGTCGAATCCATTTCACCCGTGACAGCAAATCGAGAATGTAAGGGTCATCACAAGCTCGCCGGGCATCCAGCCCTTGGTTGAAGTCCACCGCGATACCCATGCGGACGATTTCCTCGATCTGTTCCAATCCGAAATCGGATGCCAGCACATTGTTGTCGAGCAATACGGCCCGGCGCTTGTTGCCGATGAATTCGCGTATCGGCGATGCCGGACGGATCGAACCCTCCTTGTGCGGCACAATACACCACGGACAATGATTCGGACAACCTCGGGTAAGGAAACCGTAGGCTTCATCCACTCCGTAAAGCGAATAATCAGGGCACATATGCTCGATAGATTCCGGCAGTGTCGTCGTGTAGTCTCGATAACCTGTCCCAGCCTTCACCACTTCGCAAGGGTAATAATCCGAACAGTCGGGCGTGAACGTGAAGACTTTCGACATATACACCCTGTCGTAGCTGCCGAACATCGCATCGGCAAACTCGACCGAATCGCCCTCAGACTTATGCCACGCCGAGAGCTTCATCAGCGCAAGATTCGGGAAGTGATGACCATCCACATCTACTATACCTATTCGCATCGGGGTTCGTAATCGTTTAGCTTCAATTTTTCAATTTCCCTATTCTTGTCATCGATTACCTTGCGGGCTATTTCCTCGCGCTGCTTCGACTCGTCGAGGCAGATTTTCAGTTTGGCTATTTCTGCCTTCAGTTGACGGATTTCCTCTTGGTATTCGTTTTCCGGACCGTATCTCCACTCAGGGAAAGAGTCGTCTGTTTGTAGGTAGCTCATACCTAATCCTGTCATCAGTTTCATATTATCGACTTAATTTCTCGTAAGCGTTGATCGTCTCGAATATCCGCAGCGCTACCTGCGGCACTATGGCGTTGCCGTAGGCTTTGACGGATTCCCTGCACCATGCAGGAAAGGTAACTCCGTCCAATCCGGCGGAAAGCCCATCATCTCTGCTAAGAACCGGGGATTGAGTCGGAAACCCGCTCCAGTCCGGTATTCGTCGCTCCGCATAGCCGTTTTCACCATTCCGCCATCTCTTTTGGCCTGACTCGGCGGGAGTGAAACGTTCCTCGCGTCGTTGGCTGTCGGCGTATGCAGGAGCCGCATCGGCATGAAGACCGTCTTCCCTTTGACACATATCTTCAGACCCTGAGTCTGCTCGGTGGGCAACAAACCACACCCTGTCCCTGCGATGGGGAGCGTCGACACCGCAAGCCGGAAGTACGAACGGTTGGACTTCGTAGCCCTCATTTTCCATGTCAGAACACACCTGCTCGAAAACCAGTCCCTCCGACCAATCAATAATTCCGGGAACGTTTTCGCCCACGACCCAGCGGGGACGAATCTCCCGAATAGCTCCAAGCATCTCCGGCCAGAGATAGCGGTCATCTCCCGTGCCTTTTCTCTTACCGGCGACGCTGAACGGCTGGCAC
>ERZ857503.340-NODE-340-length-39012-cov-3.308802_pt1 | contig 39012 bp, 32 predicted proteins | sample MGYA00519766_ERZ857503 | MGnify/ENA primary metagenome ERZ857503 (study PRJEB31778, sample SAMEA3449345) | human gut metagenome | biome: human gut; feature: human-associated habitat; material: faeces | place: United Kingdom | collected 2010/2012 ...
ACGAACCCGTGGAGTGGGTGGCCTTCATCGCCACGACCAATCATAACTGGGTCGACAACGACGAGTTCACGGGAACGATCACCGTCCGTTTCACCACGGGAAGCGAGAACCTCAAGACCAACCTCGCCTATTTCATCGGCAACACGCAGGACGGCGTGCACGACGACGCGCAGTACTACCTGCTCCACGAACAGCCGTTCGAAACCACGGGAGGCAGCAACGCCACGATCGACTACACGCTGCCCAAGATGTGCTCCATTTCACCGGAGGCCTTCATATGGGAGGATATCGTGTCGATCAAATACGACGCGACGATTCAGGTCGACGGGGTCGATTCGCCCCTGAAAGGCGCCGACAAGGTTTACCTGATGGCCCGTGCCTCCTACAACGGCGGGACGCAGGAAGCCGTCGTCGACGAAGTGAGCGCCAAAACGCTGATGACCAAGAACGGGAAGGACAAGTGGATGCTCTACCTCTATCCGCACGAGTTCTTCGGCGTTCCGGCAGACGTAAAGATCGACAAGGTCAGCTTCTACATGGTCAATGCCGACAAGAGCATCGAGGTGAAGATGCCCGACGGCGAGGAGTTCTCGTTTGCCGAGAACGACAAATAGTCCGGCAGCCATGAAACGCCTGATTCTGGTCGTCCTGTTCGGGTTCTGCGCGTCCTTGGCCGGCGCGCAGGGCCTCGAACTGCCTCCCATTTTCGCCTCAGGCATGGTGCTCCAGCAGCAGGCCGGCGTGGAGCTGTGGGGCAAGGCCCGGCCCGGCGCTCGGGTGCGTGTCCGGGCAAGCTGGACGAAGGCCCGGCCCGAAACCGTCGCCGACGACCGGGGCCGCTGGTCGGTGAGCCTGCGGACGCCCGAAGCCGGGTATGAATCCCGGACGCTGACGGTGGAGAGCGGCCGGGAGCGGCTGGAACTGACCGACGTGCTCATCGGCGACGTCTGGTTCGTCGGCGGGCAGAGCAACATGCAGATGAGTTTCCGCGGCAACCCCGACCAGCCCATCGAGAATGCACAGCGGATACTGCTCCGCAGCAACCGTCCGGGAATACGGCTGTTCCGCGTGGAGAACGGCTATGCGCTGGCTCCGAGCGACACGCTGCGCATCGACGGCTCTTGGGGGCCTGCCGATCCGGAACATGTGAAAGAGTTCAGCGTCGTGGGATATGTCTTCGGCGAGAAGATTCACGAGGTGACCGGCATCCCGATCGGTCTCGTGCAGTCGGCGCACGGCGGTTCGACGGCCGAGGCATGGCTGGACCGCACCGTGTTGGAACGGTTCGGAGGCTTCGACCTCGAACTCACGCCCGCAAAGACCGACCCGGTCTGGTACGCCGTCCTGCCGACGGTGCTCTACAACCGGATGCTCGCGCCGCTGCTGCCGATGAGCGTCAAAGGCGTGATCTGGTATCAGGGCGAGTCGAATGTCACCCGTCCCCGGCAGTACCGGGAGCTCTTCACGCAGTTGATCGAGTCGTGGCGCGACTATTTCCGTAACCCGAAAATGCCGTTCTACTTCGTGCAGATCGCACCCTATGAACATCAGGGCGCCAATTCCGCGGAGTTGCGCGAAGCGCAGCTCGAAGTGATGCGCAAGGTGCCCGACACGGGCATGGCCGTGACGCTCGACGTCGGGGAACGCGACGTGATCCACCCCGCCCGCAAGGAGGTGGTCGGCGAACGGCTCGCCTACTGGGCGCTGAACCGCGACTACGGTCATCCGGCTTTCGGATGCCGCGGTCCGGAGTTCCGTTCGATGGAGGTGCAGAAGGGACGCGCCCGCCTGACATTCGATTATGCCCCCAACGGGCTCTCGTTTTTCGGAAAACAGCCTTCGGGCTTCGAGGTCGCCGGCAGCGACCGCATCTTCCACCCTGCCGAAGCGCGCATCGTACCGGCATTCTGGGGCAACGAAGGGCTGGAGGTCTGGAGCGATGCGGTTCCCGATCCCGTTGCCGTGCGCTACGGATACACGAATTACGTCGACGGTTCGCTCTACAACACCGAGGGGCTCCCGGCCTCCTCGTTCCGGACCGATAATTGGTAATCCATGCAAGAAAGAATCATATGCAGTTGTGCCGCCGGACTGACGCTTTGCGCTTGTGCAAACCGTCCCGCGGAATCGCAGCCGAACGTAGTTTTCATCCTTGCCGACGATCTGGGATACGGCGACCTGTCGTCCTACAATCCACAGGGCCGTATCCGGACCCCGCAACTGGACCGGCTGGCTTCGCAGGGCGTTCGATTCACCAATGCACATAGCTCGGCGGCAGTCTCCACACCGACTCGATACGGACTTCTGACAGGGTGCTATCCTTGGCGAGGACCGCTCAAACAGGGCGTGATATGGACATGGGCCGATCCGCTGCTGACCGATGAACTGACGCTTCCGGAACTGATGCGCCGGAAAGGATACGCTACCGGGCTGGTAGGCAAATGGCATTTAGGGATCGGTTTCGCCACCACCGACGGTGCTCCGGTCGACCGAGCCGCGAACGGGGCCAATGTCGACTATACGCAGCCGCTGCAGGACGGCCCCACGCATCATGGGTTCGACTACTATTACGGAGATGACGTGCCCAACTTCCCACCCTATGCCTTCATTGAGAACGACCGCTTTCCAGAAATTCCGGACCGCCCGTTCGAAGCGGGAATGCCCGGGGTTCCGGGAGTCATGGCAAAGTCGTGGCAGCCCGAAAAACTGTTGGCTACGGAGACCCGCAAAGCGATGGAATACATCCGGGAGCACCGCGACCGACCATTCTTCCTGATGGTCAGCCTGACGGCTCCCCACACGCCCATCGCCCCGTCGGCGGAGTTCGAAGGGCGAAGTCGCGCCGGACGTTACGGCGATTTCGTCGAGGAGATCGACCATCGGGTCGGAGAAATCCTTGCAGCACTGCACGACGCGGGGATCGAAGAGCGGACACTCGTGGTTTTTTCGTCGGACAACGGCTCTTCGTTCCAAGATGGGGGTACGAACGATGAAGAGCGTTACGGCGGTCGTTTCGGCTCGATTCTCGACATGGGCCACAATCCCAGCGGACATTTCCGGGGGATGAAATCCGACTCTTGGGAGGGAGGCCACCGCATTCCGTTCCTGCTGCGCTGGCCGGGCACCATACCCGAAGGCATCGTAACGGACGCCCTGACATGCGATCTGGACCTCTACGCGACGCTGGCCGACATATCGGGCGCGACACTCCCCGAAGGAGCAGCCGTCGACAGCCGGTCGCTGCTGCCCCTGTTGGAGGGACGGCAGCCGGTCCGGACGACAGCGGTCGCACAATCCGGAAACGGAGTACTCTCCTACTTCAAAGGCCCGTGGAAACTCATTGCCGGCTCCGGATCGGGCGGATCACTCAATCCGTACGGCATCCCCGACCGGCTGCCCGAATACGACAAGTCATCGGGGATCTGGCACAACGTGCAACTGTACAACATGGAATCCGACCCCGAAGAACGTTACGACATGGCCACCCGGCAGCCCCGACTCGTACAGGAAATGCTCGAGGCACTGGCTGGTGAAGTGAAAAAATACGGGACCGGCGACTGGGAACCGGTAGCATGGACGTCGGCGTTCGAAAGTTCTGTCAAACCCTAAAAAACATTTCAAATTATGAGAACACCTGAAATCTGCTATTGCCTGCCGTTCCTGCTTCTTGCAGCCTGCGGCTCGAACACCCCGGCGGAAGCCCCTTCCGCACGCGTGGACACCCGCTTCACGACGCTCTATTCGCCCGACTCGAACGGCGTGACGGGCTCCGACGGCACGATTTCAATCGTGCTCGACGACGGCAGCTCGCTCTTCATGACCGGCGACTGTTTCCTCGGCGAGGTCGTCGGTGGAAAACGCGACTTCAGCTACGAGATGATCAACAATTCGCTCATCCACATCAGCCCCGACTACAAATATCTGGGAGCCTATTACGGCGGCACGCCCGAGGCGCCCCAGTCGCTCTGCACGCCGTTGGAAGCTGCGACTTCGCAATACGTCTACTGGTACTGGCCCGGGCACGGTTTCCAGCGCGGCAACACGCTCCACCTCTTCATGACCAAATTCTATCAGGGCGGCGAAGGCCAGTGGGGCTTCCGTTTCGACGGCACGGACGTCGTGAAGATCGACATGGCGGATTACAGCGTCAAGTCGATCGAAGAGATTTACGACGACCAGTGCCCCGTCCACTGGGGACACTGCGTGATGAAGCTGGGCGACTGGTACTACGTCTACGGAACCCGTTCGGGCGCCGGTTACGACCCCGCACAACTGTGCGTTTCGCGGGCGAAATTCGACGAGGCGGCTGACGATCTGGGTTCCTACGAGTATTTCGACGGCAAAGGATGGAGTGCCGATCCGGCCGCGGCAGCAGCCTGCCAAGGTCTCGACGTACCCGTCTCGGAGCAGTTCTCGGTCTTCAAACACGGTGATCGCTATGTATTGGTCACGCAGCGCCGGGCACAGCAGGCAGGCGACATCTACTCCTACATCGCCGACACGCCCGTGGGACCGTGGCGAAACAAACAGTTGCTCTACGTCACCACCGAGCAGGACAACGACCGCGAACTGTTCACCTACAACGCCATGGCGCACCCGCAGTTCATCAACGAAGCGAACGAACTGCTGATCTGCTACAACATCAACAGCTACAACCTCCAGAAACCCTATCTGGATGTTTCGACCTACCGGCCCGTGTTCCTCCGCGTGCCGATGAGCATGATCCTCGAGTAGGAAAATCGCACAGAAAAGGCCGTTCCGGAAAGGACGGTCTTTTTTGTTTCCCGAATTTTTCGTATTTTCGTAGCGTCATGAAGACCAACCGCGACGAGATACTGCGAAACTGCTTTACCGTATTCGTCTCCAAGAACTACGAAAAGGCGACCATCACCGAACTGTCCCGCGCCTGCGGACTTTCGCGCATGGGCATACACCACTATTTCCCAAACAAGCAGGCCGTCTTCATGGCCGTCGCCGACCGCTACGTCTTCGAGATACAGACCCCCGAAAACAAATTCACGGCCGCAGACGGGACGCTAGCCGAGTTCATCGAACGGTATATAGACGGCGTAAGGCAAACTATGGCGCAACTGCTGGTGCTATGCAAGGGGGGGGGTGATGTCGCGCTGAACATCTACTACCTCAACTTCATGATGCAGGTGCGCCAATACTACCCGGGGGCAGACCTGAAATTCCGGGCGCTGATGCGGCAGACCCAGCGGCACTGGCAGCAGGCCGTGGAGAACGCCGTCCGAAGCGGCGAACTACGCCCCGGTCTCGATCCGGTGCGGATCGCGGAGTTCTTCCATCAGATTCATTTCGGGCTCTCGTTCGAACAGGCATTCCTCACGGGTCTGGACGCCGACCATCTGGCCCGGCAGTTTCACAGTCTCTACGAACTGCTCCGCAACTGAAAAACAAGACCTTAACAAAACGCATCGAATTTTTGCGCATAAAAAGTATACGTTCGTATATTTTTAGCTGTTCTTTTCACTATATTTGTTCGTCCGGCATGCCCGGACATACACAGCAGTCACCCATACTTTCTTTTTTATGAAAACATTCAACTACACCCCGGCAAGCCCGGTCATGAGCAAGCTCTCGACGATCGGCATCTCACTCTTCATGATCGTATTTCCGCTCATCGCCCCCTTCGGTATCCGCATCGGCCGCATGCGCATTCTCGGGCCCACGGCCGTCACCGTGATCTTCGTGGCCGGAGGCATTGCCCTGCTGATCTTTACCCTGCTTGAAATCCGCAAAGCCCGCGTACTGGCCGCCCAAGGAGCCTCGATCACCGTCGACGGCGACACGGTGACCTATCCCGTGGTGAAAAAGGACAGAATCGAACAGGGCCGGTTCAACATCACGGACATCGAGTGGGTCAAATACGACGAGGAAGAGAACGAGTGCAAGATCAAGACCGTCGACGACCACATCATCCTGCGCACCGATTTCTTCGAGAACTGGGAAGCCTACGAAGCCTTCCGCGCCCTGCTCGGCAAATAAATCCGCCGAACCCGAAAAAAAGCGCCCGTTCCCGGCAGAAAACAAGCGAATTTTCATATCTTTGATATAGTAAACATCATGCAAAAGATTTTTTACAGCCTGATTACGGCTATCGCGGCCCTGTGCGCCGTCTCCTGCAATGTAATTTCCGGCAATCCCGCCGACAAGGCGGAAAGCTATGCCAAAGCCATCGAACTGACCCGAAAGAACGTCGACGGCGAACGGTTCAAGATCTATTCGGTCTCCTTCATAGAGATGGGCGAACTGTCGAACGACCTCGGACTCGTCACCGTGAAGATGGTCAACAAGGACGACCGTGCCTTCTCGCAGAGCTACTACCTCTCGGGAGCCGAGCCGACCGACCTGCGTGAAGTGCAGAGCGTGTTCGAGGCGCCGGAGTACGAGACCACCGTGGGCATCGACCTCGGCAAGCTCTCGCCCGAGACCATCGCCGCGCAGATCGCCGAAGCCAAGTCGATGCTGCCCGAAGGACACACGTTCAAGTCGGTAGGCCGCTACGAGATCGAGGAAGAGGTTCCGGCCGGCATGTCGCACTTCAACAGGAACAAGGAGCCGGGCAAGCAGACCACCTCGTTCACAGTGCGTTTCACCGAGGACGGCAAGGAGACCGAGAGCAGCGCGGGCAAGACATCGATCATTTATTACGAGGGAAAGGCGACGGTCAACTCCGACGGAAGCCTCTCCATCGAAGACAACTAAACACCGACCCATGAAACAGACACCGATTTTCGTAGCTCCCGTCCTCGGCTCGACCCAGAGCAAGGTCAACACGGAGCTCCTCGAGCAGAGTGTGGAGCGCTACGGCGAGGGCAAGCACCTCGAGGCTTTCCACCTGCTCCTCGACCACCTGAATCCGGAGTTCCGGGCCAAATACGGCAACGCCGACGGCACGGAGTTCAGCATCCCCCACGGCTCGATACTGGTCAACATCCGGATCACCGGCGGGCAGATGCATATCAGCGCCGATTTTCTGGAGATTCCCGAGAAGGGCCGCGTAGCGATGCTGCGGCAGGTCGCCGACCTGAACATCAACCGCCTGATGCTGCCCCGCTTCCGCAAGGAGGGCGACCTGCTCAAGATGGAGTACGAATGCCCGATGGCCCAGAGCCACCCGCACAAACTCTATTTCGTGCTGCGCAACATCTGCCACGTCGGGGACCGCTACGACGACGAGTTCTGTTCGAAATTCGGGGCCAAGCGCACCTACGAACCCCGCATCACGCCCTATTCGGACGAGGAGACCGACCGCGTCTGCGAAGCCGTCCGGCAGGTTTGCCGCGAGACGCTCGACGCGCTGGCCGAATACGCCGCCGAACGCCGTTACGGTTATGCATGGAACGTGCTCGACACGGCGCTCTACAAGATCGCCTACTTCGCCCGTCCGCAGGGACAGTTGATGAACGAGCTGGACAAGGCCGTGGACGACATGGATAAGGAGCTGCCCGTGGCCGAGCTGGTCGCCAAGGGCAAGGCGTTCCTCGAGAAGCTGCTCGCCGCATCGCGCGAGGAGCTGGCGCAGGACCTCTACTTCGCCGACACGCTGATCTCGACCAAACGCCGCTCGTCGCTCAACAACGTGCAGGAGAACATGAAGGATGTCTACAACGAGGCCACCGAGGCAATTCAGGCCGAGAATTACGAGCGCAGCGTCGTGCGCATCCTCTACAAGTTCTACGAGATGTATTTCTACAACGACGTGCAGGACGACCTGAACGCCGTCGTGTCCCGGGCCCTCGAACGTTCGGCCGGCAAGCCGATGGAGGAGGCTTCGGAAATCCTTTACGAAGCGCTGGACAACATCATGGAAGGCGAACTGGACACGGATGATGACGACGCGCTGAACGGACTGGCCGAAGCCATGACGGGCGCGATGGCCGGGGCCGCCGGACAGATGCAGCAGATGGCTTCGGCGATGGAGTCGCAAATCGCCGACATGCAGGCCAAGATGCAGGAGGCGATGATGCGGGGCGACATGGCGGAGTACATGCGTCTGGCGGCCGAATTCCAGCAGAAGATGATGGAACAGGCCATGGGCAAACAGGAGTAACGACAAGTAAAGCGCAAGACAATGGAACAAAACAATATCTATCAACTGGTATTCAAAGTGACCCACGCCGGAGGCTCGGGCAGTTGCTTCTACCTGAAGAACTACGACCTCTTCGTGACCAACTACCACGTCGTCGAAGGATTTCACACGGTCGCCATACACGACAATGACCGCAACCCCTATCTGGGAAGGGTCGTGCTGGTCAATCCCGCGCTCGACATCGCCCTGCTGGCGGTCGACGGCGACTTCTCGTCGCTGCCCGAACTGCAGTTGGCGGGCGACGACTCGCTGGCCATCGGCGGCAAAATCTATGTGGCGGGCTACCCTTACGGCATGCCGTTCACCGTCACCGAAGGTTCGGTGTCGTCGCCCAAGCAGCTCGTCAGCGGCAAATACTATATCCAGACCGACGCCGCGGTGAACCCCGGCAACTCGGGCGGCCCGATGCTCAACGAACGCAACGAAGTGGTCGGCGTGACGGTCAGCAAATTCACGCAGGCCGACAACATGGGATTCGGCATCCGCGTCGAGAATCTGCGCAAACTGCTCGAATCGGTCGGCGAGCTCGACCGCACGGTCTTTCAGGTACAGTGCGGCAGTTGCGACGAACTGATCGCCGAGGAGGAGGAGTTCTGCCCCTCGTGCGGGGACAAGCTGCCCGAAGGGGTCTTCGACGAGCACGACGCATCGCCGCTCGCGGAATTCGTGGAGAGCGCCATCGCGCAGATGGGCATCAACCCCATTCTGGCCCGCGACGGCTACGACTCGTGGCTGTTCCACAAGGGCAGTTCGGAGATCCGCATCTTCGTCTACGACGGCGACTACCTCTTCTCGACCTCGCCGATCAACCTGCTGCCCAAGAAGGAGGTGGAGCCGGTGCTGGACTACATGCTGAGCGAGGATTTCGGTCCCTACAAACTCGGCATCGAAGGCCGTCAGATCTACATCGCCTACCGCATTCACCTCTCGGACATCACCGCGGAGTCCGAGGAGACGATCCGGCAGAACATCGTCAATCTGGCATTCCGGGCCGACGAGATGGACAACATGATGGTCGAGCGTTTCGGCTGCGAGTTCTCGGAGTACTCCAAGAGCGAGGCGTAAACGGACGAGAATGCGATGAACCACCTTTTCCGGCTTCTCTTCGCACTGCTATTCACGATAAACGGCGCGGCGGCGCAATCCGCCGACGCCGTTTTTTATATGGAGATGGACACGCTCGGCGGCGGCATCCGCGCGGGGCAGGAGTACGATCTCTACTACAAGAGCGCCATTCCGTTCGACTCGGTATCGCCCCCGGCGTTCGACGCGCGGATCGAGGTCATCAAAGGCCCCCTGCCGTGGCGCGGGAGCAGCTACACACTCGAAAACGGCCGGGAGAAATCCACCTCCGGCGAAGGGTTCCGCTACCGGATACGTTTCGCCGGCGAAGGGGCGGTCGAACTCCCCGCGGCCGGCATCAAAAAGGGAGGTCGGGAGTATGTGACGCCCGCTGCCGTCGTGCGCATCCTGCCGGCGATCGGCGATCCGCAGGAGGTCGCCTGCCGGATCGAACTGCGCCCGGAGAAGCCCGGTCCGGAGGAAGATTTCTTCATCACGCTGACCTGCTCGGCCCGCCCCGACAGCAAGGAGCCCACCATCACGGCCTCCGGGCTCCGATGCCGCCCGATCAGCAGCGGTTCGCAGGTCCGAAACGGCGAGGCGCAATACACGTTCACGTTCCTCGCCAATGCCGAACGGGGCGGCAAATATGTGCTCCGGGCCGAAAATCTCACATTCGGAGGCAAGCCCTATCCGCTGGATCACACCCTGCAAATAGGCCGCATCCGCACCGCGTGGATACACGATTACGGCCCCCTGCTGGCGATCGGCGCCGGGCTGCTGCTCGAAATGCTGTTCCTGCGGCTCCTCTTCCGCCGGGAGCGCAAGGCGGATTTCGCCGCTTTCGTGCTGCGTCACAAGCGCATTCCCCTGACTACAAGTTGGGCGCTGACCCACTACGGAATCCCGTTCTTCCTTGTGAACATCCCGATGTTCTATTGGACAGCCATCCTCTCCGTGGAGCATTCCGCCGCCCGGGAGGGCAGTCTTTGGCCGGACCTCGGGATCGGTGTGTTTCCGCTGCTGCTCGCCGCATTGCTGATCCGGCGGCAATACCGGAAACTCTTCTTCACCCCTGTCCGCACGACGCTCCCGCCCGGGGAACTCTACCCGGCGATCGAGCGGCTTTGCCAAGAGCACGAATGGGTGCCCGACCACGTCGGGGAGGAGTGTTTCGTGGGCCATACCCCGACCGGGGCTTTCTCGTGGGGCGAACAGTTGTTCATCGTATTCGACAAAGGGCGGGTGTGGATCAACAGCGTCAGCAACATGGACCGGCGGGTCTCCGTCTCCTCGTTCGGACGCATCCGCCGGAACAAACGTCTGTTGCAGAAGGCGATCGAACAGACCCGATCCTGACACGGCAAACAAAAAAAGGGCCCTCCGCAAGGGTCCTTTTCAATTCATATCGTCCACCGGTTAAAAAGAGGGACTGGCGTTGCTCAGATAGTCAATTTCCCCCCCCCTCGCGGTTCTCCCGACCGGAGTCGAGACCGATGGGATGGGCGAAGATGAAACGCGCACCGCCCGTATAGGTCGGGTCGACCCAGATGCGGCCCCCGACGATCATGGCGATCTGACGGCAGATGGCAAGACCCAAGCCCGTACCCTTCTTCTTGTTGCCGTCGAGTTTCTCGAAACGGTTGAAAACCATCTCCTGCTTGTCGAGCGGAATGCCCGGGCCGGTATCGGTCACCGAGAAAAGCACCTCGTTGTGCTCCTCGTCGATGCGGACCCCCAGCGTGATGCTGCCCTCGGAGGTGAATTTGCCGGCATTGGTCAGCAGGTTGATCAGGATCTGCGACAGGCGGTGGGCGTCGGTAGTGAGCATGAACGAATCGACATCGCAATCGAAGCGCCCCTCGACACCCTCCTGACGCGTATGGGCCGTGGTCATCAGCACATGCTGGCAGATCTGCACGATCTCCTCCGAAGCATAGTTGAACCGGATCTTGCCGCATTCGAGCGACGAAATGTCGAGGATGTCGTTCAGCAGCGTGAGCAGCATCTCGGAGTTGTTCACCACGATGGCGCAGTACTCGGCGCGCTCCTCCTGCGACAGCTCCTCGCTCTGCATGAGCGACGAGAAGCCCACGATGGCGTTGAGCGGCGTGCGGATCTCGTGGCTCATGTTGGCCAGAAACGCCGATTTGAGCATGTCCGACTCCTCGGCCTTCTCGCGGGCGACGACCAACTGCTCCTCGCGCTCCTCGAGCGTGCGCTTGAGCCGCTGCACGCGCAGCAGCAGCCATGTCACGAACAGCAGCAGTACGACCAGCAGCAGGATACCCAGCACGAGCAGTTCGATGTAGTGGGAGTATTTCGAGAGCTTGGTGGCCATCGCATCCTCCACGACGCTGCCTTTCGGAAGGGCGTATTCGGCGATCTTCCAGTCCTTGAGCTTGCGCGAATCGAAGAGGTAGATGTTCTTGCTGGTATGGAACTGCACGCCCTCGATCCTCCCGGTGTCGTAGTACTTCTTGATCTGGGCGGCAATCAGCGAGGCCCCGCTCTCATACTCGGGGACATAGCCGCCGATGGCCACGTCGCCGATGCTCGTGCGGGTGATCGAAAAGACCGGGATACGGGGGTTGCTCTGAACCAGATCGTTCAGCGAACGCTGCATGAAATACTCCCCGTCGCTGCCCACGCGCCATGTGCCGAGCATCACGGCCGAACGGGGCGGCAGCGAGGCGTAGGTCTCGTGCACCGCCTCGTCACCGTCGCGGCTGTCCACGAGGACCAGATTCAGATCGGGATAGTTCTTCCACTCCTCGCGCACGAGAGCCTGCAACGAAATACCGCCGTAGGTGTTGTCCGTAATGAGAGCGATGTTCTCCACCTGAGGATAGAACGAACGGATCAGGTCGACGTTGCGGCGGATGTTGTAGCGGTTGAGCATGCCGCCCACCGTCTTCAGACTGTCGGTCATGCCCTGATACTCGACCGAACGGGGCTTCCACGTCTGGAGCGAATCGGGCGGCGCCGGCAGCATGATGCCGTTCGAACTGGCGAAACCGCTGAAACACATGACTCCCTCGGGAATGCGGCCCAGCGACACGAACGAGGCCCACGCCTCCTGCCCCAACAGCACAATGGCCCGCAGCGAACGGTTCTCGTAACGCGAGATCATATTGTCGATCAGCGACATCCACAGCGGAGCATCGGCAATACCCTTGCTCTCGAGCGTTTCGATATAGATGTCGCACGGTACGCCCGAGGCCAGTATCTGCTGTTCGAATTCGGTGATGAAACTCGCCATGCGACGCGTATCGGGATTGTACGACGAGATGATCAGGATGCTTTCGCGGCCCGGCGTCTCCTGCGAACGAACGAACAAGGGCGCCAACAGCATGCAGAAGCACAGCAGCACCCAGCCCGGTTTGATCACGTTGTTTCGGTTCATAGATTCATTTTTACCTCCCGGCGGAAATGGCCCGTTTCCGGATTTTCCGCCCGAAGGGACCGCCCGGAAGATTATCATATCCGGCCTTTCATCGCCCACTTTCGTTTTGCAGCAACACCTGATGAAAAGCACTTTTTGGAAAACGGAGCAAGGGGATTGGCACAAAAATACCAAAAATTTCGGAAATAACCCGCTCACCGACAAAAATCTATCGAAACAGACCGTTTTTGTGGGCTTATCACTCCGAAATTGTTAATAATCCAATTATTTTACCTATATTTGTAAAATTAAAAAGCGACGGGATAACCGCTTTTCAATTTTTTACCACATTTACAATTTACACCCGCACGGGAGCGGACACATTTTATACATGAGCAAGAAATCAATACTGATTGTCGACGATAAAGAGCAGATCGCCAAAATTCTGTATGCATATCTCCACAGGGACTACGATTGCATGTACAAACAAAACCCCGTCGAAGCACTCGCATGGATGCAGAAGGGCAATGTCCCCGATCTGATCATCTCGGATATCCGCATGCCCGAAATGCGCGGCGACGAGTTCCTGAACCACCTCAAACACAACGAGCTGTTCCGCGGGATACCCGTCGTGATGCTCTCCAGCGAGGACAGCACCACGGAGCGCATCCGCCTGCTGGAAGAGGGCGCCGAGGACTACATCGTCAAGCCTTTCAACCCGATGGAGCTCAAAATACGCATCAAAAAGATTCTGGATTGAAATACCCGGTCATCTATATCAAAGGCAGAGGCGACCACACGGCCCGTTTCGCCGAACTTACCGGCGGAAAAATGCGCGTCGTCACCGACATCAGGTCCGCGGCGCAGGCCCTAACGGCCCTGCATGCCGACCATGCCGTAATCCTTTACGAACAGCGCGACACCGAGACCGACAGCGGCAACATCCGCTTCCTGCGGTCACGGTTTCCCGGAACGGGAATCATCCTGATCGCCTCGGCACCGCTCGAGGACGCACAGCGCCGCAGTTACCTGCGCGCCGGGGTCAACAGCGCCGTGACGGGCGACATCACCGCGGAGGATTTCCTCCGCACGGTGCAGTTCATCACCGATTACTCGTTCTCGCACAAGCCGGCGACCGAACAGGGCGGGGAGGTGAAGATGTTCCGCATGCCGCTCTGGAAACGCACGTTCGACATCGTGGCGTCGCTCGGGGCGATCGTCGTACTCTCGCCGCTGCTGCTCGTCGTGGCCATTGCCGTCAGACTCGACAGCCCGGGGCCGGTGATCTACAAATCGAAGCGCGTGGGGAGCAACTACCGGGTCTTCGACTTCCTGAAATTCCGTTCGATGCGCAGCGACGCCGACCGCCGGCTCAAGGAACTGAGCGACCTGAACCAGTATGCCGCGGAGGAGGAACCCGACGCCGACGCCGCAAAGATATCGCTCGACGAGGAGGAGATGAAGAAACTGCTCGACGACATGGAAAACGGCATGCTGTTCGCCGACGACTTCGCCATTCCCGAGGAGGAACACCACCAGATCGTGGAAACCGAGCAGGAGAACGCGTTCGTGAAGATCGAAAACGACCCGCGCATCACGCGGCTGGGACGCTTCCTGCGCAAATACAGTATCGACGAACTGCCGCAGTTGTTCAACATCCTGCGCGGCGACATGTCGGTGGTGGGCAACCGCCCGCTGCCGCTCTACGAGGCCGAGCGCCTGACCAGCGACGAGTATATCGAACGCTTCATGTGCCCTTCGGGCCTCACGGGGCTGTGGCAGGTCGAAAAACGCGGACACGCCGGCAAGCTCTCGCCCGAGCAGCGCAAACAGCTCGACATCCGCTACGCCCGGGAGATGTCCCCGTGGCTCGACCTGAAAATAATTTTACGGACGTTCACGGCATTCATCCAGAAAGAAAACGTTTAGACTATGAAAAAGATCCTGCTCCTCCCCGTCCTGCTGATGCTCCCGGTCCTGCTCCGGGCTCAGGCTCCGGCTTCGCAGGCCGCCGCCGACAGCCTTCCGGCTGCAACGCCCCATACGAACTATACCGATCTGGCGCGCATGTCGGCCGAAACCTATATCAACCTCCATCTGCCGCCGCTGTACGTCCTGCTGGAAAACGCCCGCGAGCGGTCGCCGCAGGTCAACCAGTTCGCGTCGACCAAGGAACAGGAGGAGCGCGAGATCAAGACCCTGCGCCGTTCGTGGCTCAAGAACATCAAGCTCAACGCCCAGTACAGCTACGGCTCGACGGACGTCAACAGCCAGATATATCAGGATATAAACCTCCCGATCATCCAGAACGTCACGGGAACCACCCAAGCGTGGTGGACCGTAGGCGCGGGCATCTCGCTGCCGCTCGACGAGATTTTCAACCGCCGCAACCGCATCAAGCAGCAGCGCAAGCGGCTCGAAAGCATCGAGTACGAGATGAACAGTTGGTACGACGAAATCTGCCTGAAGATCATCGAGGCCTACACCTCGGCCGTCGAGAACCTCTCGCTGCTGGAGTCCTCGGCCCGGTCGATGGTGGCCGCCAAGGCCCAGTACATCGCCGCCGAATCGGACTTCGTGAACGGCAAGATCGACGCCCAGACGCTCAGCCGTCAGAAAAGCATCGAGAGTTCGGCCGTCAGGGAGTACGAACAGACCCGTTCGCTGCTCAACAAGGCCCTGCTGCAACTGGAGGTGCTCTCGAAGACCCCGATCATCAGCCAGCCGACCAATTCCACCCGTTAAACCGCCGCGCTTATGACAACATACATCGCCTATATCCTGAAATTCCTCTTCCGCATCAAGTGGTGGCTGATCGTCTGCCCGGTGCTGGTCGCGCTGCTGGTTTACATCTACATGGGGCGCCAGTCCCGCTATTACCGCTCGACCACGACCATTTATACGGGCATCGTCTCGGGTTACGACCTCGAGAACGGCGAGGGTTCGCGTCAGGACTGGAACATCATCAACAACGCGATGGACAACCTCATCAACATCATCAAGTCGCAGTCGACGCTGCACAACGTTTCGCTGCGTCTCTACGCCCGGAACATGGCGTACGGCAACCCGGATGAGGACAACAACTACATCTACGCCCGCAACTACCGCAGCGAGGTGTCCCACACGCCGCAGGAGGTGCTCGACCTGATCGACCGCACGAGCGAGGACAAGACGTTCCGCAACCTCCTCGACTACGAGGTCGCCGAGCACGGCAACCACGTCTACGGACTGTTCCACTGGACCCACCGCTACTACAGCTACCAAGCGCTGAGCCGCATCGAGGTCCGCCGCATCGCCAACAGCGACATGCTCGAAATAAGCTATGAGAACGACGATCCCGGGGTGGTCTACAACACGCTGGAACTGCTCAACGACGAGTTCGTCGAACAGTACAAGGAGCTGCGTTTCGGCGAGACCAACGACGTTATCCGGTTCTTCGAACAGGAGCTGGCCCGCGTGGGCAGCGAACTGCGCGAGCAGGAGGATTCGCTGCGCGATTACAGCGTCGAAAACCTCATCATCAACTACGACGAGCAGACCAAGCACATCGCCATCCTCTCGCGCGACTTCGAGCTGCGCTACGAGGAGACACGTCTGAACCTCAACAGTTCGGAGTCGCTGCGCCGGAAGATCGAGGCACAGCTCGAGGACCTGCAGATCTTCCGCAACAACGCCGCATTCGTCGAACAACTGCACAAGATCGGCGACCTCCAAGCCCAGATCACAGCCGCCGAGGCGTTCATTCCCGACCCCGCATCGGGCCGCCAGCCCGTCCGGGAGCCCGTCGACGTGAGCCGGCTGCAGGTGCAGATGAACCGCGAGACCGACAGCCTGCGCAACCTCACCTCGGCCATCGCCAGCCAGCAGTACACCAAAGAGGGTATCGCCACGGGGTCGCTCATCCAGCAATGGCTCGACGCCGTGCTGCTCTCGACCAAGTCGCAGGCCGAAATGGAGGTGGTGAACGAGTGGAAAAAGTCGCTCGACGACCGCTATGTGCAGTACGCTCCGGTCGGTTCGACGCTCAAGCGCAAGAACCGCCTGATCAGCTTCACCGAACAGTCGTACCTCGCCATGCTGCAGGCCCTCAACACGGCCCGTCTGCGCCAGAAAAACCTGCAGATGACCTCGGCGACGCTCAAAATCATCAACCCGCCCGTGCTGCCCATCTCGGCCGAGCCGACCAAGCGCAAGATGATGGTCGCCGCGGCGTTCTTCGTCACGGCCGTCTTTATCCTCGGCTTCTTCATCCTGCTCGAACTGCTCGACCGCACGCTGCGCGACAAAATCCGTGCGGAGCGCATCACCGGCGGCAAGGTCATCGGGGCCTTCCCGGGCCCGGGACGCTTCGGCGAACGGCGCTTCGCCCGGCAGTACCGCGAGATCGCCTCGCGGTTCATGGGCAATGCCGTGCTCAACTATTTCGATCCCCGGAAGCGGCCCAACGTGCTGAACATTCTCTCCACGGAGCAGGGCGACGGCAAGTCGACGCTCGCCGGGCATCTGGCGGCTTATCTGCGCGAAACGGGCATGAAGGTCCGCATCGCCTCGTGGAACAAGGATTTCGACTCCCATCAGAAGGATTTCCTGCTGGCCTCGCGGCTGGAGGAGTTCGTGCACGACACCGAAGGCGAAACGCCGCTGGCCGAAGCCGACGTGGTGATCGTGGAATACCCGCCGCTGGACGACAGCGCCATCTCGAAAGAGCTGCTGCAAAACGCCGCGCTCAACATCATGGTGGCCCCGGCCAACCGCACATGGAAGGAGACCGACCAACTGCTCTATGAAAAGAGCGTCGAGATGGCCGGCGAAGCGCCCACGGCGCTGCTGCTCAACTGCGCGGGGCGCGACGTCGTGCAGACCTTCACGGGCCTGCTCCCGCCCTACACCCGCCTGCGCAAGCTGGGCTACCAGATCAGTCAGTTCGGTTTCACGGCGGTCAAATAATCCGCCCCGAATATCCGTAACCCGATGCAGCTTACCGGCAACATAACCGCTCCGCTGAGTATTTCGCGCGCATTCGTAGGACTGGTGCTCGCCGGAGGCGTGGCGGCCATCGCCTACGCCTTCACCCATTTCGGGCTGCCGGCGGGGGCCGCGATCGCCATGCTGCCCTCGGGACTTTGCATCCTGTGGCTGTCGATGCGCAACCCGGCATTCTCGATGCTGGGAATGCTGGTCCTCAACTACTTCATCATGTACCTCGGCCGCGAGTTCCTCCACGGGGCGCCGGTCGGCGTGATCCTCGACGCCGCGCTGTTCTTCAATCTGGCGATGCTCATCCTGCAGGCCCTCGTGCACCGGGTCGAGTGGCGGCGTGCCAAAACGGGGCTGACCCTCGCCGCCGCGATCTGGATGATCTACTGCGTGCTGGAACTCTTCAACCCCCAGAGCGTCTCGCCCAAAGGGTGGACCATGGCCATCCGTTCTCTGGCGTTCTATTTCTTCCTGATCGTGGTGCTCACGCAGCTCACGATGGCCCGCTACAAATACCTGAAACAGATGCTGGCCGTGTGGTCGGTGCTGACGCTGATCGCCGTCGGGAAAGCCCTCGCCCAGAAATACCTCGGGTTCAACGCCGCGGAGAACTACTGGCTCTTCGTCGAGGGAGGCGCCACGACCCACATCATCTACACCGGCGTGCGCTACTTCTCGCTCTACAGCGACGCCGCGAATTTCGGCGCCGGCATGGGGCTGGCGATGGTGGTCTTCTCGATCTCGGCGCTCTATTACCGCAATCCGTGGATGAAGGTCTACATGCTGGCGGTGGCCGCGGCGGCCTGCTACGGCATGCTGATCTCCGGCACGCGCAGCGCGCTGGCCGTACCCTTCGCCGGATATGCCGTCTTCGTGATGCTGTCGCGGAATTTCCGGATGGTCGTGGCGGGCGTGTTTCTGATTATCATGGCCTTCTGCTTCCTGAAATTCACGACCATCGGTCAGGGCAACCCCATCATCCGGCGCGCCCGAAGCGCCTTCAACACCGAGGACGCCTCGTTTCAGGTGCGTCTGGACAATCAGGCCCGGCTGCGCGAACTGATGCGCGGCAAACCCTTCGGCGCGGGACTGGGGCACGGCGGCGGCAAGGCCAAGGTCTTCGCCCCCGATGCACCGCTGTCGCAGATACCCACCGACTCGTGGTTCGTGATGATCTGGGTCGAAACGGGCATCGTAGGGCTGCTGCTGCACGTCGGCATCCTGCTATACGTCCTCGGAAGAGGCGCATGGCTGGTCTTTTTCAGGCTCCGGAACACCCAGCTCAAAGGATTCGTCGCGGCGCTGACGGCCGGTATCGCGGGCGTCGTGGTGATGGCCTACGCCAACGAAGTGCTGGGACAGATTCCCACAGGCGCCATTATCTACATGAGCATGGCCTTCATCTTCCTCTCGCCGCGTTTCGACAAGGAACTGGCGGAAGCCGAGGAAGCCGAACATACGATCCCTGCCAAAAACCTGCTTGCCGTGCGGCCGCACAGGACATCGGCGCTTCCGTCGGCAATGGCCAAACAACAATGACATGAAGGCACGCATATCGGTCATATCGGTCAACTACAACGGCTTCGCGGTCACCACGGCGATGATCGACTCGCTGCGGCGCCACGTCACGACGCCGATGGAAATCGTCGTCGTGGACAACGGTTCGGAGCGGGACGAGGCGGCGATGCTGCAGGAACGCTATCCCGAGATAATTGCCATACGGAGTCCGGAAAACCTCGGTTTCGCCGGAGGCAACAACCTCGGCATCCGGGCCGCGACGGGCGACTGCCTGCTGCTGCTCAACAACGACACGGAGGTCGCGGACGACACGCTGCACCACCTCTGCGACACGCTCGACGCCGACCCCGCGATCGGGGCCGTATGTCCCAAAATCCGCTTCTGGGAGTCTCCGCAGGCCATCCAGTTCGCGGGATACACGCCCCTGACGCGCATCACCCTGCGCAACGCCCTCATCGGGTTCGGCGAACCGGACAACGGGCAGTTCGACACCCCGCACGACACGCCCTATGCCCACGGCGCGGCGATGATGGTGCGGCGCGAAGCCGTCGAACGGGTGGGAATGATGCCCGAAGCATACTTCCTCTATTACGAGGAGCTGGACTGGTCGGTGCGCATCCGCGAGGCGGGTTACCGCATCGCCTACGACCCGCGGGCCACGGTATTCCACAAGGAGAGCGCCACCACGGGCCGCCAGAGTCCGCTGCGGAGCTATTACCTCACGCGCAACCGCCTGCTGTTCGCCCGCCGCAACCGCCGCGGAGCCGCACGGCGGCTCTCGGTCGTCTACCAACTGGGGGTGGCGCTTCCCAAAAGCGTCCTCACGGCGCTGCTGCACGGCCGCAGGGATTTGGCGGCGGCCGTCCTGCGCGGTGCGCGGGATTTTCTGCGACATAAAACAGGAAAAGAATGATAGTGAACATCATAGACTGGATCTTCATCTTCGCGCTGCTGCTCCCGGTGCTCTATCTGTTCGTCTTCGCGGCGTTCTCGATGCAGCGGAGGCGGGAGCCCTATCCTCCGGCCCGGAAACAGCGTCGTTTCGTGACGCTGATCCCTGCCTACAAAGCCGACGCGGTCGTCGTCCGCACGGCGCAGGCGGCGCTGGCACAGGAGTATCCCGAGGGATTGCACCGCGTGGCGGTGATCGCCGACCAGTTACAGCCCGCAACGCTCGGAGAGCTGCGCAAACTGCCCCTGACAGTGATCGAGGTGACGTTCGAGAACAGTTCGAAAGCCAAGGCCCTGACTGCCGCCGTCGAGGAGCTGGGGCCCGAGGCGGCCGATGCCGTGGCGATCCTCGACGCCGACAACCTCGTGGGCGGGGAGTTCATCGCGCGCCTCAACGAAGTCTTCGACGCGGGTGTGGAAGCCGTGCAGGCGCACCGCACGGCCAAGAACCGCGACACGGACACCGCGGTGCTCGACGCCGCGGGCGAGGAGATCAACAACTCGATCTTCCGCCGCGGACATGTGGCGCTGGGATTCTCCTCGGCGCTGATCGGCTCGGGCATGGCGTTCCGCTACGACTGGTTCTGCGCCAACATCCGCCGGTGCGTCACCGCAGGCGAGGACAAGGAGCTCGAAGCGCTGCTCCTACGGGAGCGCATCTATATCGACTATCTGGACGACGTGGAGGTACTGGACGAAAAGGTGCAGGGCGAGGAGGCTTACTACAACCAGCGGCGGCGGTGGATCGCGGCACAATTCTACGCCCTCGGCTCGGCGGTGAGGAACCTCCCCGGGGCCCTCTTTTCGGGGAATTTCGACTACTGCGACAAGCTGCTGCAATGGTGCCTGCCCCCGCGGATGCTGCTCATCGGCCTCGTACCGCTGTGGGCCGTCGTGATGACCTTCCTCGACCCGTGGGGTTCCGTCAAATGGTGGATCGCCCTCGTGCTGATGCTCTTCGCACTGGCCATGGCCCTGCCCGACGCGCAGACCGACGCCAAGCTGGGCCGCGCCCTGCGCCGCGTTCCGGTGCTGGTGCTGCTCACGGCCGCCAACCTCTTCCGCCTCGGCGGAACCAAGGATAAGTTCATCCATACCCAACACACCGGCGCAGCCGACTCCGCACCGGATAAAACAGACCCGAACGCATGAAAATAGCCATCGAAGCGCAGCGCATCTTCCGCCCCAACAAACACGGCATGGACTTCGTGGCGCTCGAAACCATCCGCTGCCTGCAACGGCTCGACACCGAGAACGAGTACTTCATCTTCGTGGGCGACGGTCCCGACCGCTGCCTCGAGGAGACGCCCAACGTGCACATCGTCACGCTCCGCTGTCCGTCGTACCCGCTGTGGGAGCAGTGGGCCCTGCCGCGGGCCGTGGCGCGCGTGAAGCCCGACCTGCTGCACTGCACGAGCAACACCGCCCCGGTGTGGGGATCGACGCCGCTGGTGGTGACGCTCCACGACATCATCTTCCTCGAGAAGCAGGCCGGACGCAACTCGTCGCTCTACCAGTCGTTAGGACGCCAGTACCGCCGTCTGGTGGTACCGCGCATCCTGCCCAAATGCCGCCGGATCATCACCGTGTCGCAGTTCGAATGCGACCGCATCCGCACGGCCCTCGGTCTCGACCCCGAACGGATCATGGCCATCCACAACGGCTACAATCCCCGGTTCCGGCCGATGGACGACACGGCGGAGGTCACCAAGCGCTACCTGCCCGATGCGGAATACCTCTTCTTCCTCGGCAACACCGACCCCAAGAAGAACACTCCGGGAACGCTCCGCGCCTATGCCGAATATGTGCGCCGCTCGGAACATCCGCTGCCGCTGCTGGTCGCGGACCTCACGGCGCAGGCCGCGGAGTCGATTTTACAGCAGATCGGCGAACCCGAGCTGATGAACCGTCTCCGTCTGCCGGGATATATCCCCAACGGCGACCTCCCGGCCGTCTACAACGGCGCCTCGGCATTCCTCTACACCTCGCTGCGCGAGAGTTTCGGCATTCCCCAGCTCGAAGCGATGGCCTGCGGGACGCCCGTGGTGACGTCGAACACCTCGGCCATTCCCGAGATCGCGGGCGAGGGGGCCATTCTCGTCGACCCGACCTCGCCGGAGGCCATAGCCGGCGCCCTCCTGCGGCTCGAGACCGACGACGCCTTCCGGACGGAAACGATCGCCTACGGGCTGGAGCGGGTGAAGCTCTTCTCGTGGGAACAGACGGCCCGGAAACTGCTGGCGCTCTACCGCGAACTGGCCGGACAATAAAATAAGGGGGGACGATTCGAAATCGTCCCCCTTTTCAATTCTTCCTGCGCGGTCCGGCTATTTCCGGCTCACCAGATTCGCTTTCTCCCCATGCTCATACCAATCCTTCGCAGCATTGCCGCCCGACTGCACCCACTCGGCAAAATCGGGATAAGCTTTCAGGAAATCGATATCCTCATAGGCATGGGGGATATTTTCGGGAATATTGATCGCCCAGACCATCCGGTCGTTCGAATAGTAGAACGTCGGAGCCTTGACCGTATTGGCATTCTTGCTCTCGCGCTCGTAAACCGCCATGCCCGCCGAAGTAGGCTCCACACCGCCGAAGTGGATCTCCTTGCCGTCAGCATCGGACAGGAAGAAATCGAACGAGTCGAACGTCAGCCCGGACTGCGCCACCGAATTGCGGAGTTCGATGAAATAGACCACCGTGATCAGATCGTCGTCCGCCATCTCCTGTCCGCGTTCCGTATTGAGGTAGGCCGAACCCACGGGAGCGTGTTTCTTCGTACTGATTCCCCGGAACTCCAGCACCGCGGGATCCTTGACATTGTTGCCGGGATTGAGCGGGACAAGTTCCGCATCGTCGGGGACATTCATGCCTCCGTAGCCCGCTTCCCGCGACAGGTCCTCGATCTCCGCGATCTCACCGCCCTTGACGCCCTTCATCCGCAGATGAGGCGTATAGGGAAGCGTGCCGCCGATGGCCTTCACGCGCACGCCGATCTGCATCCACCGAACCATGTTCTTGTTGTTGGCGTAGAGCTGTATCTTGTAGTTCAGGACGAAATCGTTGAAGTCGTAGTCGCCGTAAGCGGGCCAGAGGTCCTCGAACATCAGCGTTCCCCAGCCGCCCCGGACGGCCGGCACATAAATCACCTTGTCATACTCGTTGCCGCCGCCGCGGGTCATGGCTGCCGGAGCCGCATCGGCCCCGACGGCGAACGATATTTTGCCGTTCGACACAGCGACGGTTTTTCCAACCTGACTGCCGTCGGCCTTTCGGTAGCTGACATAGAGCGAACCGGTCGACGCGGGAATGTCGAGCACGACCTTTTCGGCATCGTCGCCGACGGCGAACGAAGCGAAAGGCTTCTCGCCGGAAGCGAACGCCACGGAAACCACGGCCGGAACCGCAGCGGTGACGTCACATTCGACAGCACCCGTGGTCTTCCAGTCGAAAGAGGCGGGGACCGCAAGACTTTTAGTTTCCAAAAGCGCCTCTGGAGTTCCGGGCCCCTTTACATCCGAAATGCGGTCGACGCATCCTGCGAAAACGACCGCTCCGCAAACGACCAGAATGATTCTTTTCATGGAGTGAAGTTTTATGACGAGACAAAGTTAAATATTATTTTCCAATTTTATCATATTCATCCTTTCTTATAACAAAAAAGCCCGATAAATGAAACGGGATCACTCCGAAACAGACCATATGAACCAAAAGTTTATTATCTTTGTCCGATGATCGCGACTATCAAACAAAATCCCCGCCTGCGCCGTCTGGTGCTGTGGCTGCTCACCCCGTCCAAACGGCCCCGGCCGCGGTGGTGGCTGAGACTGCTGCGCCCGTTGCTGCACCCTGCGGGAAAAGGATCGAAAATATGTTCCCATGCCCGGGCGGACATCTTCCCTTGGCACCGTTTCGTGCTGGAGCGGGACGCCCAGATCGAGGATTACGCCGTGGTCAACAACGGCGCCGGCGACGTCCGCATCGGCGAGGGTTCGCGCGTAGGCGTGGGTTCGGTAGTGGTCGGACCGGTCGATATCGGCCGTTACGTCTTTCTGGGACAGCACGTCTCCGTGCAGGGACTCATCCACGGCTACGAGGATGTGACGCAGGACCCCAACCTCCAGCCGCTGATGCTGCGGCCCGTGAAAGTCGGCGACTACACCCATCTGGGGACCAACTCCACGATCATGGCCGGCGTCACCATCGGCGAGCGCTGCCAGATCGGCGCAGGGTCGGTCGTCACCAAGGACATACCGCCCTACAGCGTGGCCGTGGGCAACCCGGCGCGGGTCGTAAAACGTTACGATTTCGAAAAAAAGGAGTGGGTCCGGGTCTGAAATGAAAATACTGATCGTCTATAAATCTTCGGGGCTGAGCGACAACCCCTTTGTCCGGCTGCTCGCCGAGGGCATCCGCGCCTGCGGCTTCGAGGTCGTCTGCTCGGCCGACGAGTTCTGGCACAACGCCGCGGCATACGACATCGTTCATTTCCAATGGCCCGAGGAGCTGTTCGGCTGGAGCTACCCTTCGCCGGGGCAGGTTGCGGAACTGGGCGAACGGCTCCGCATGCTCCGTGAGCAGGGAATCCCGATCGTCTACACCCGCCACAACACCCTGCCACACAAGGGCGACGACCGGGTCCGCGAGGCCTACCGGCTGATCGGGGAGTATGCCGACGCGGTGGTTCACTTGGGCGATTACAGCCTCCGGCAGTTCCGGGAGAGATACCCCGATTCGCGGCAGATTCACGTCGTGATTCCGCACCACATTTACGAGGGCGTGTACGGGCCCGGCATCTCCCGCGGGGAGGCCCGGCAAAGGCTCGGCATCCCGGCCGACAGTTTCGTCGTACTGGCTTTCGGAGCATTCCGCCACGCCTTCGAGCGAAAACTGACGTGGAGGGCATTCCGCCGCCTGCACGTTTCCGAAAAATTCCTGCTGGCACCCCGTCTGTGGCCCTACACTCTCAACGGATCGTACCACCGGGGACTGAAGCGCCTCGCCACGCGGATGCTTTACTACGGGGCGCACGCCGCCGAAAGGCTGTTCCGCTGCCGCATCACCTCGGCCGAGGGGCTGATCCCCGACGCCGAACTCCCGGCCTATTTCACGGCCGCCGATGTGGTCTTCATCCAGCGCACCGACATCCTCAACTCGGGCAACGTGCCGCAGGCCTTCGCCTTCGGCCGCGTGGTCGCAGGTCCCGCAGCGGGCAACATCGGCGGGATGCTCGAAGCCACCGGGAACCCCGTTTTCGACGCCGCGGACCCCGCATCGGTGGACCGCGCGCTGGCCGAAGCGGCCCGGCTGGCCGCCGCAGGGCACGGCGACGAAAATCGTAAATACGCCCTCGAACACCTCCGCCTGCCGCAGATCGCCGCGGCATACGGACAACTTTACACACGATTGCATGACGCAGAACGACGATAAACAGCCCCAATCCGTAGGACGCGAGTTAGCCTCGGGAGTCTTCTACACCTCGGTCGCCAAATATGCAGGCGTCGTGGTGACGATCCTCGTGACGGCGGTGCTCTCGCGTCTGTTCACCCCCGAGGAGTTCGGCGTGGTGAACATCGCCACGGTCATCATCGCCTTCTTCGCCATCTTCAGCGACCTCGGCATCGGCCCCGCGGTCATCCAGCACCGCGACCTCTCGCGCCGCGACCTGAGCAGCATCTTCTCGCTCACGATCTGGTCGGCAATCGTCATCGCCCTGCTCTTCTTCGCCGCCTCGGGGCTCATCGCCTCGTTCTACGACGGCTCGGCGGAGCTGCGCGACATCTGCCGCATCCTCTCGCTGAACCTCCTTTTCGCCACGGCGAATATCGTTCCCAACTCGCTGGTGATGAAAGACAAGCGCTTCCGCTTCGCCGCCGTGCGCTCACTCGCCGTGCAGGTCGTCGGAGGAGCCGCGGGCATCATCGCCGCCTATGCCGGGGCGGGCATCTATGCCCTGACGATCAACCCGGTCTTTTCGAGCGTGATGCTCTTTGCGATCAACTACCGCGAATATCCCGTCCGCCTGCGGATGAAACCCGCACGCGAAGCCCTCTCGAAAGTCTTCTCGTTCTCGGCTTACCAGTTCTCGTTCCAACTGCTGAACTTCTTCAGCCGCAACCTCGACAAACTGCTGATGGGACGCTACATGAGCCTCTCGGATCTGGGTTATTACGACAAGTCGTACCGCCTGATGATGATGCCGCTGCAGAACATTGCCTTCGTCATCTCGCCGGTCATGCACCCCGTTTTCGCGCAGATGCAGCACGACCTGAACAAGCTGGGTGAAGCGTATCTGAAAGTAATTCGTCTGCTGGCCTTCATCGGACTGCCGCTGTCGGCCGTGCTGTGGTTCACGGCCGAGGAGCTGGTGCTCATCATCTTCGGCAACCAGTGGATGCCGTCGGTGGCGGCGTTCCGCATCTTAGCCCTCTCGGTCGGCATCCAGATCGTGATGTCGACTTCGGGGTCGATTTTCCAAGCCGCCAACGCCACGCGGATGCTCTTCATCTGCGGACTCTTCTCGGCGACGCTCAACGTCGCGGCCATCTCGACGGGCATCTTCGCCTTCGGGACGCTCGAAGCCGTGGCATGGGCCATCTGCATCTCGTTCGCCGTCAACTTCGTGCAGTGCTACCACGCGCTGTTCTGTCTGACGCTGCGCACCGGATGGGGACGCTTCTGGCGAAGCCTTTTGCAACCGCTGCTGCTCACGGCGATCCTCTCGCTGGCGCTGACCGGCATCGCATGGCTGCTCCCCGCAACGACGCCGCACCTGCCGTCGCTGGCGGCGAAATGTGCCGCCGCCCTCGTCGTCTGGCTGGGATACCTCCAGTTGAGCGGAGCGTACAATCTCAGAGAACTCGCCGCACGCCTGCGGCCCGGAAAATAGAGTGCCATGAAGGGACTGTTCATCGTATTTCACGGATTCTCGGCCCACAGCGGCATCTCGAAGAAGATCTTCGCCCAGTGCGAAGCCCTCCGCCAGAACGACGTAGACATCGCGCTGTGTCATATGGAAATCGACTCCGACGGCACGCAGCGCCGCATGGCGGGCGACGCCGTGATACGCACCTTCGGGAGCGGACTCCGCGCCAAACTGCTCAAGCGCATCTCCTACGCCGACATCACCGACTACATCCGCCGCGAGGGAGTTCGGTTCCTCTACATCCGCCACGACCTGAACGCCAATCCGCTGCTCGTTGCGTGGCTGCGCCGCGTGCGGCGGCTCGGGGTGCGCATCGCCCTCGAAATCCCCACCTATCCCTACGATGCGGAGTTCCGCGAGGCCGGACGGAAGGAGAAACTCCAGTTACAGATCGACCGGATGTTCCGCCGCAGTCTAGCCCGGCAGGTCGACCGCATCGTCACCTTTTCCGACGACGCCGAGATTTTCGGGCAAAAGACCATCCGCATCTCCAACGGCATTGATTTCAGCACGATACCCCTCAAGACCGAGGTGCACGCCATCGCCCGCGAGGTGCGGCTGCTGGCCTTGGCCAACATCCATCCGTGGCACGGTTTCGACCGCGTGATCGAGGGGCTGAAAGCCTATTATGCCGCGCCGCACGACCGCATCGTGAAACTGCGCATCGTGGGCGACGGCATGCCCGGCCTGATCGACGGCTACACCCGCAGCATCGCGGCCTGCGGTCTCGGCCAATACATCGAAATCACGGGACCCCGTTCGGGTGCGGCGCTCGACGCCGAGTTCGCATGGTGCGACATGGGCGTGGCGAGCCTCGCCCGCCACCGCAACGGCATCGAGAGCCTCAAAAGCCTCAAGAACCGCGAGTATGCCGCGCGGGGCATTCCGTTCGTCTACTCCGAGCGGGACAGCGACTTCGACGCCATGCCCTATGTCCTGAAAGCCCCTGCCGACGACACGCCGCTCGACATCGCCGCCCTCATGAGCTGGCTCGACGCCGCGGACCGCACCCCGGAGCACATCCGCACGACGATCGAGGGACGGCTCTCGTGGAAGCGGCAGATGCAGAAGGTAATGACCGAAATGAAAACCCTGATACCATGATCCCCAAGCAAATCCACCTCTGCTGGCTGAGCGGAGACCCCTACCCGGCCAAGATCGAGAAGTGTCTCGCAAGCTGGAAAAAGTTCCTGCCCGACTACGAGGTCGTGCTCTGGGACACGAAACGTTTCGATCTGGATGCAGTACCGTGGGTGAAACAGGCTTTCGAGGCCAAAAAATATGCCTTTGCCGCCGACTACATCCGCTTCTACGCCCTCTACAACTACGGGGGCATCTACCTCGACTCGGACGTCGAAGTGCTCCGGAGTTTCGACCCGCTGCTGGACCTGCCCTACTTCGCGGGGGCCGAGACCGCCGGGACGATCGAGGCCGCCGTGCTGGGCGCCGAGAAAGGGTGCGACTGGATCAAGCAGTGCCTCGACTACTACGAGGGGCGCAGTTTCATCCGCGAGGACGGGTCGTACGATATCCGGATGCTGCCCGAGATCATGCAGGAGCAGATTCCGAAACTGAAACCTATCATGAAGGTGGAGGGAGGACTCGAGCCCCTGAAGCGCAAGGACCTCGACGAAGCGGTTTACATCCTGCCGCGGGAGTACTTCTCCCCGAAGGTCTTCGACTCGCGCAAGGTGGAGCTCACGGCCGACACCTACGCCATCCACCACTACCAGAATTCGTGGTTCTCGCCCAAGGCCTTCGCCTACTACCGGGTCCGGACCTTTTTCGTCAACCTCTTCGGGTACCGCTTCGTCCGCAGCGTCGAACGGCTCATCCGCCGCAAATAACTCGAAGTCCATGACTGTCACAGCAATCCTTTTCTGGGCCTGCGCGCTGTTGGTCGTCTACACCTATGTCGGGTACGGCGTTCTGCTGGCCGCACTGGTGAAGCTCCGCGAGGCCCTGTGTCCCGCCAAACGGCATCCCGTTCCGGCCGAAACGGTCGAAGCAACACTGCTGATCGCCGCCTACAACGAGCAGGAGATCGTGGCGGAGAAGATGGAAAACTGCCGGGCGCTGAAATACCCCGCCGGGAAACTCCGTATCGCTTGGGTGACCGACGGCTCGACCGACCGCACGCCCGAACTGCTGGCGGCTTACCCCGGGGTCACGGTACTCCACGACGCCCGCCGCGGAGGCAAGACCGCCGCCCTGAACCGGGCGCTGGAGTACATCCACACCCCGATCGTAATCTTCACCGATGCCAACACGATGCTCAATCCCGAGGCCGTGGAGGAGATCGTGCGCTGTTTCGACGACCCGAAGGTCGGGTGCGTCGCGGGCGAGAAGCGCGTGGCCGCCGCGGAGGGCTCAGGAGCCGCCGCGACCGAAGGGGCCTACTGGAAATACGAGTCGAAGCTCAAGGAGCTCGACTACCGCCTCTACTCGGCCGTGGGAGCCGCCGGAGAGCTGTTCGCCGTGCGGCGCGAACTGTGGCGGACGATGCCCGAGGACACGCTGCTCGACGATTTCATCTGTTCGATGCTCATTGCCGCCGACGGCTACAAGATCGCCTACTGCAAGGAGGCATACGCGCTGGAAACGCCTTCGGCCGACATGGTCGAGGAGGGCAAGCGCAAACGCCGCATCGCGGCGGGCGGACTGCAATCCGTCTGGCGCCTGCGCAAACTGCTGAACCCGTTCCGCTACGGAGTGCTGTGGTTCCAGTACGTCTCGCACCGCGTGCTGCGGTGGACCGTCACTCCCGTGGCGCTTGCGGCGTTGGTGCCGCTCAACATCGCCCTGTTATGGTCGGGCCATCCGCAGCTCTACGCCGTGATTCTGGCCCTGCAGGGGCTCTTCTATCTCACGGCCGCCGCCGGTTGGATGCGCGAACGCCGCGGACGGCAGGGAGGCGTGCTTTCGGTGCCTTATTATTTCCTTTTCATGAACCTCAACGTCTTCCGCGGGGCATGGTACCTGATTACCCACCGGGGACGCGGAGCATGGGAAAAGGCCCGGCGCGCCTGACGTTTGCACATCTGCGGAATTTTTATTAGATTTGTTCTTCACAAACACCTGAACCTCCATGAAAAACATCGCCATAAAGCCCGAAGACTACACCATTCTGGCTGTCGACGACATCGCCACGAACATCATGCTGCTGAAAGCCGTGCTGAGCCGTGCGAAGTACAAGATCGTCACCGCTTCGGGCGGGTTCGAAGCGCTGGAAAAGGTCGCGGAGGTCAACCCCGACCTGATCCTGCTGGACATCATGATGCCCGATCTGGACGGATACGAGGTGCTGAAACGGCTCAAGGCGGACCCGGCGCACGAGGATATCCCGGTGATTTTCCTCACGGCTCTGCACAACCCCGAGGACATCGTCAAGGGATTCAAATTCGGGGCCAGCGACTACATCTCCAAGCCGTTCAACCACGAAGAACTCATCACCCGCGTGGCACACCACATCTATCTGGCCGCCGCGCAGCGAACGATCCTCCAGCAGCGCGACGAACTGCAGGCGACGGTCGAAGCCCGCGACAAGATGTATTCGGTGATCGCCCACGACCTCCGGTCGCCGATCGGGACGCTGAAGATGGTTTTCAACATGCTCTCGATCAACCTGACGGCCGACCAGATCGGCGAGGACAGTTTCGAGATGATTTCCATGGGCAACAACATCACCGAAAGCACCTTCATGCTGCTGGACAACCTGCTGAAATGGACCAAGAGCCAGATCGGACGCATGAACACGGTGTTCCAAGAGGTAGACATTTCGGAGGTGGTGCTTTTCGCCAGCAAGATGTCCGACGTGGTGGCGCAGGTGAAGAACATCGAGGTCGAATACGAGATTCCGGGGCCTATCACGGTCAGTTGCGACGTGGACATGGTCAAGACGATCATGCGCAACCTGATGTCCAACGCCATCAAGTACAGTCAGGAGGGCGGGAAGATCGTTGTAGCGGTCAGCGAAACGCCGACGCATGCCGCGATTTCCGTGCGCGACAACGGCATCGGCATCAAGGAGGAGGACATTCCCAAACTGCTCAACCCCGAGACCCACTACACCACCTACGGCACGAAGAACGAAGAGGGGTCGGGACTGGGACTGCAACTGGTGCAGGACCTCACGCACCGCAACGGCGGCTCCCTGACCATCGAGTCGAAAGAGGGCGAGGGTTCGACCTTCACCTTCACCATTGCCAAGGAACAGCCCAAACAGGAGCCCGGCAAAGACGAAGCTACCGCCTGAACCGCAGTTCGGCGATGACGGCCTTATGGTCGCTCACATCATCCTGCGGCATGTAGTAACCTACGCCCGCAAACCGGTTGTCATAGAAGATATAGTCGATCCGCAGCACGCCGCCCAGATAGCGGAACGTGCCGCCGAATCCGTTGCCGACAGCCCGGAACCCGTCGGTCATGTCGCCTTTCAACCGGCGGTAGGTATAGGACGAGGGGGTATCGTTGAAGTCCCCGGCCACGATGACCGGATAGCGTGTAGAGTCGATCACCGTGCGGATTTCGCGGACCTGCTGCGCGCGGATGCGGCTGTTGCGCTCCAGCTCGCCGATCACCCGTTCTACCGGGGCATCCTGATCGTAATCCTTGCGGAAACGGTGCCGGAGGCTCGAAATGCCCGACGTCTGCAAGTGCACCGAGAAGATGCGCACCGTGTCGTCGCCGATCTTCACGTCGGCCTGCAGGTAGTCGTTGCCCGAGTCGGGAAAACGGACATAGCGGTGGCCGACAATCGGGAAGCGGCTCAGGATGGCCTGTCCCTCCTGATGGACGAACCAAGGCATGTGCGGGGCGAAAAGCCGCGCGATGCTGTCGGGCGGAAACGTCCGGTCGTCGATGAACTCCTGCAGGCACACCACGTCGACCTGCTCGCGCTTCATCAGCGACGCAATGCCGTAGCCGGTGACCGAGGTGGGACCGAGGCGGCGGAAACCGTAGGTATTGAGCGTCGCCACACGGATGTCATGGGGCCCTTTGGTGTCGAAATCGGGCAGTTGGACCATGGCCGAAATGTAGCCCAGATTGAGCGCCAGCGCGGCAACGGGCATCAGCGCCACACCCCACTGGCGGCGGAAAAGCCACCAGATGAGCGCCGCGAGGTTCAGCAGCAGGATAACGGGCATCAGCAGCGCAATCGAAGCCCAGAAATTCCCGGCCTCAGGCGAGATGAACGACGAACGCCAACTCAGCACAGCTGCGGCCAACAACAACACAGTAAAGGCCACTGCGAGACCTTTTAATAAATAAGATACAGCTTTTCGGCCCATAAGGTATATTATTTCGACCTAATTTGTTTATTTCGTTTGCAAAGATAGTTCATTTTTAAATAATAATCCTACCTTTGTGCTTCGGAATCAAACCCCTTCACCTGAGAATGAAGCGAATATTAATATCGGGCGGCGCCGGATTCATCGGCTCGCACCTGTGTGAAAGACTCTTGGCGGAGGGTAACGACGTCATCTGTCTCGACAATTATTTCACCGGGCACAAAAGCAATATCCGGCACCTGCTGCCGCACCCCAACTTCGAGGTGATCCGCCACGACATCATCTACCCGTATATGGCCGAAGTCGAGGAGATTTACAACCTCGCCTGTCCCGCGTCGCCGATCTACTACCAGCACGACCCGATCAAAACCACCCAGACGTCGGTGATCGGAGCCATCAACATGCTGGGCATGGCCAAATACAACCGGGCCAAAATCCTTCAGGCTTCAACCTCGGAGGTCTACGGCGACCCGCTGATCCATCCCCAGCGCGAGGATTACTGGGGCCACGTCAACCCGCTGGGCATCCGCTCGTGCTACGACGAGGGCAAGCGCTGCGCCGAATCGCTCTTCATGAGCTACTACCGCGAACACGGCATCCCCGTGAAGATCATCCGCATCTTCAACACCTACGGCCCGAAAATGGACATCAACGACGGTCGTGTGGTTTCGAATTTCATCGTTCAGGCGCTCCGCGGCGATAACATCACGATCTACGGCGACGGAGAGCAGACCCGTTCGTTCCAGTACATCGACGACATGATCGAAGGGATGATGCGCATGATGAACAACACGCCCGACGACTTCACCGGTCCGGTGAACATCGGCAACCCGAACGAATTCACCATCGCCGAACTGGCCCGCGAGGTGATCTCGCTGACGGGTACGCGATCGAAGATCGTACACCTGCCCCTGCCGGCCGACGACCCCCAGCAGCGGCAGCCCGACATCTCGCTCGCCCGCAACATGCTCGACGGCTGGGAGCCGAAAATCCAGCTCCGGGACGGTCTTTTAAAGACGATCGCCTACTTCGAAGAGGTGCTTTCGCGGGGCGGAATCCGTCGCTGAGGCTCAACCGGTACATACAAAAACACGACCATAATTCATAAAAGGCGGAATCGAAATTCGATTCCGCCTTTTATGCAACGAATGCATCTTATCGGACCAGCATCGCGTGGTGATAACCGTCGGTCTTGTCCCAGTCCCCGCGCGTGAAGTCGGGCACGGCCACCGGAGCGCTGTTGTGTTCGAGCGACACGGCCGTCAGCTCCCCGATGCACGACCATTCGGCGGCATCGTAGACATCCTGATCGAGCGGCAGGCCGTGCTGCAGGCAGTAGATCAGGCGGTAGTCCATGATGAAATCCATGCCGCCGTGTCCGCCGACCTCCTTGGCTTTCTCCTCGATCTCCATAGCGATCGGGTGCTTGTAACGCTGCATCAGCGCCTCGCACATCTCCTTGGGCACGAAACTGTGGCCGCTCAGGTTCTCATGGTCGGGCACGCCCGACTCCGCAAGCTGTCCGGGATCGAAAGCATAACCTTGGATGGGGTATTTGTTGGCAAAGCCTTTCGTACCGGTCACTTGGTACATGCGGCTGTAAGGACGCGGCGTGTAGACGTTGTGCTCCAGCAGAATCGTGCGGCCCTTCTCGGTCTTGATCAGCGTCGAGGTGTGGTCGGCGTTGGCGAACTCCGAAACGCCCATCTTCTCTTCAGCCAGTTTCAGGCCGTTGACCGACTTGGTGTCCACGGCCACGAGGTAGTTCATCTTGTCGCCGCGGTGGATGTCGAGCACCTGACAGGCGGGGCCGAGGCCGTGCGTGGCATAGACGTCGCCGCGGTGCTTCTGGTTGAAGTCGAGGCGCCAGTTACCCTCGTAATAGTCCCAGAAAGCCTCCAGGTCGTGAATATACGATCCTTCGACATGGAGGACGTCGCCGAACAAGCCCTGTTTGGCCATGTTGAGCGTCGTGAGTTCGAAAAAGTCGTACACGCAGTTCTCGAGCATCATGCAGTGGCGCTGGGTCTTCTCGGCGGTGTTCACCAACTGCCAGCACTCGTCGAGCGACGTGGCGGCGGGAACCTCCACGGCGACGTGCTTGCCGTGCTCCATGGCGTAGACGGCCATCGGAACGTGCTTCTGCCACGGGGTGACGATGTATACGAGGTCGATATCGTCGCGTTCGCAGAGCTGTTTCCAACCCTCCTCGCCGCTGTAAGCCTCCGCGGCGGGAAATCCGCGGCGTGCGAGGATCGCCTGCGCGCTGTCGACCCGCTCGGGGTAGAGGTCGCAGAGGGCCTTGATATCGACCCCGTGCAGGTGGGTGAAGCGCTCCACGGCGCCCGGGCCGCGCATGCCCAGCCCGATGAAGCCCACGCGGACCGTCTCCATCGGAGGCGTCTTGAGTCCCAGCACCGACTTCTGGCCCGGTTCGCGGGCCGGAGTGTCGAACACGATCACTCCGTCGATCGTCTTGTAGCCCTCCGATTGGCAACCGGAAAACAGAAGCGCACCCGCAAAGGCGCACAGTAAAAGAAGGAATCTCTTCATTTGTATCGCAGTTTGATTGGTTTCAAGACAAAAGTAGGAAATATTTTGAAAACTGCGCTCATTTGAGTACTTTTGCGGTCATAAAATCTCCTTCCATGTTTCGTAGACTCGCGGCGGTAATCCTTTCGGCCCTCCTGCTCTCCCCGGGATGGCTCAGCATGACGGGGCTGACGCTCCTCGTGGGGTTCATCCCGCTGCTGTGGGTGAGCGCGTCGTACGACGACTCGCGCCGCTCGTGGTGGAGGGTCTTCGGCTGGGCTACGCTGACCTTCGTGCTGTGGAACGCGCTGACGATCTGGTGGATCTGGTACGCAACGCCCGTAGGCCCCCCGGCCGCCACGCTGGCCTCGACGACGATGAACATGATCGCCTTCATGCTCTTCCACACGGTCTCGAAAAAAGCCCCCAAAGCCCTTGCCTATACGACCCTCGTCACGGCGTGGATCGCCACCGAATACTGGTACACTGTCGGGGATTTCTCGTGGCCGTGGCTCATTCTGGGCAACGGATTCTCGCACGAAGTGTGGGCCGTGCAGTGGTATGAATATACGGGCGTCTTCGGCGGCACGCTGTGGGTGCTGCTCTCGAACATCCTGATCTTCGAAGCCCTCCGGGCGCGCACCGTGCGGCGGTGGATAGCCGCGGCGTGCACCGTCGCAGTGCCGGTAGTCATCTCGCTGTCCATCTGGGGCAGTTGGGAACAGCCCGACGAGGGTACGGCCGAGGTGAGCATCGTCCAGCCCAATGTGGACTGCTACGACAAATTCCACGGCGACACGGAACGGCAGGAGGAGAACATCCTCGACCTGCTGAACGACGTGCCTGCCGGAGCGCAGTTCATCCTGCTGCCCGAGACCTCCGTGCCGGGTTATTACCGCGAACCCGCGCTGAGCGATTTCTGGCCGGGGGCGGCCGGCACTCCGGGCGAATTCTGGCAAACGCTCGCCGACACGCTCCGCAGCAGCCATCCCGAAGCCCTGCTCATCGCCGGGGCCAACACCACGCGCCATTATCCGGCGGGAGCGCAGACCGAAACGGCCCGCGCGGAGCGTTTCGGAAACGGCTATTACGACGTCTTCAACACGGCCGTAGGGCTCGACTCCGCAGGCCGCACACAGCTTCACCACAAAGGCCGGCTGGTGATCGGCGTCGAGAACACCCCGACGTGGGTCTTCGACATCATGCGGTTTCTCGTCATCGACCTCGGCGGCGTCGTGGGACAGATCGGCAAGGGACAACACGGCACGGCCTTCGAGCACGGCGGCGTCAAAGCCGGGCCCGCGATCTGCTACGAGGGGCTTTACGGCGACTTCTACGGCGATTTCGTGCGCCGCGGCGCGCAGTTCATGGCCATCATCTCGAACGACGGATGGTGGGGCGACACGCCGGGCTACAAGCACCTGTTCACCATCTCGCGCCTGAGAGCCATCGAGCACCGCCGCGCCATCGCCCGCTCGGCCAACACGGGCCGCTCGGGATTCATCTCCGCCCGCGGCGACGTAGGCGAAACCCTCGGCTGGGAGGAGCGCGGCGTGATCTCCGCCGCAGTGCCCCTCAACTCGGAACAGACCGTCTACACCCGCTACGGCGACTATCTGGCCCGCATCTCGGAATACATCCTGCTGCTGTGCGTGCTCTACTACGTCGCCTACCGCGTCAAACGCAAGAACCACCTCGTCAAATAAATCCCCGTTGTCATGAACTACACCCAAACCCTCGAATTCCTCTTTCAGTCGCTGCCCGCGTTCGAAACCAGCGGCGCAATGGCCTACAAACCGGGATTGGAGCGCATCTCCGCATTCTGCCGCCATCTGGGCAACCCCCAGCGTAATTTCTTTACGATCCATGTGGCCGGCACCAACGGCAAAGGCTCCGTGGCCCACATCATCGCCTCGGTGCTGGAGCAGGCGGGATACCGCACGGGGCTCTTCACCTCGCCCCACCTGCAGGACTTCCGCGAACGCATCCGCGTCGACGGCGAAATGATCCCCAAGCAGAAAGTGGTGAATTTCGTGGACAAGCACCACGACAAGATGGTCGAGCTCGAACTGTCGTTCTTCGAAATGACCGCCGCGATGGCCTTCGACTACTTCGCGCAGAGCGACGTCGAGGTGGCGGTGATCGAGACGGGACTCGGGGGCCGGCTCGACGCCACGAACATCATCGTGCCGATCCTGAGCGTCATCACCAACATCGGACTGGAGCACACGGCCCTGCTGGGCGACACGCTCCAGAAGATCGCCGCGGAGAAGGCGGGAATCATCAAGAAGAGCATCCCGGTGATCGTCGGCGAGGCGGACGTCCGCTACAACGAGGTCATCGAACAGGCCGCGGCAGCCAACAAGTCGCATGTAATCTACGCCGAGCGGGAGTTCATCTGCGAGGATCATCGTCCCGAGGGCAGCCGCCAGCATTTCCGCCTGCGCCGCACGCGCGACGGCCGGGATTTCGACGTCCTGCTCGACCTGCAGGGCAGCTACCAGTGCCGCAACATCGTGACGGCCTCGGCGGCGATCGACTTCCTGCACGAGGAGACGCCGCTGACGATCTCCCGCCGCGCCTACCTCGAAGGAATGTGCTGTGCGGCGGCCAACACGGCGCTGCTGGGCCGCTGGCAGACGCTTGCGGAGGCACCCCTCACGGTCTGCGACACGGGCCACAACGCCCACGGCATCGCCTACGTCGCCGAACAGCTCAAGGCGACGCCCCACAAGGCGCTCTACTGCGTGATCGGATTCGTGCGCGACAAGGATCTGGCGCACATCCTGCCCCTGCTGCCGCACGATGCCCACTACATCTTCACCCAAGCGCATTCGGAGCGTTCGCTCCCGGCCGCGGAGCTGACGGCGAAAGCCGCCATCTACGGTCTGCACGGCGAAGCGGTGGAGGAGGTGACGGCCGCCATAGCCCGGGCCCGGGAACTGGCCTCGGACGGCGACATGATCTTCATCGGCGGCAGCACCTATGTCGTCGGCGAGGCGCTGTAAGGAACCAGACGGAAATGAAAAGTCCGGGGCGCGGCCGCTCCGGACTTTTTCTATTTACGCCTCCCCCATCTTCGGCCCCGCTTCGGGCGTGGGCGGAGGGGTCGGGATCTCGATCTTGCCCACGTTGCTCTCGTAGCGCACGATGTTGTCCTGCAGCGAACGCAGCAGGCGTTTGGCGTGCTCCGGCGTAAGGATGATGCGGCTCTTGACGCGCGCTTTCTGCACGCCGGGAAGGACCGTAGCGAAGTCGATGATGAATTCCGAGGTAGAGTGCGATATGATCGCCAGATTGGAATAATGGCCTTGGGCCACGGCGTCGTCCAGTTCAAGGTCGATACCGAATTGTTTCATCTCTGCCATAAGCTGTGGAGTGTTTGTGCAAAATTATTCACTTTCAGGGGACAATATACAAGCATGGGGCCAAAGTTTTCGATATTTTATCAACATATCCGCCGTCCGGGACAACCCGCCACGCCCTTTTTCCGCTTTTTCATAGGCGGATTTACGGCTTTTTCTTATCTTTGGCTTCGCCGAAGATACTCCGTCTCGGAAAAAATGCAAACGAGCTTGCTTTTTCTCTCGGCTTATTCGTATCTTTGGCTTCGCCTTAAATACTTCCGCTCGGCAAAATGCAAGCGAACTTGCTTTTGCCCTCGCTTATTGCTATCTTTGTCGTCTATAAAAACAGCAAACCCGAAAAATGGCATTGGAAATCGTCGAAACCCTGTTCCGCGGCATCTGCGTAGGTGTGGCCGCTTCGATCACGGTAGGCCCCGTAGCGGTGCTCTGCATCCAGCGCACGCTGTCGAAAAGCCGCCGCTCGGGGATCGTTTCGGGCATCGGCGTCGCCTGCGCCGACACGTTCATGGCCATGGCCGCGCTGTTCTTCTATTCGATGCTCCAGACCCAGATCGAGCAGTACAATACGCTGCTGCGCGTCATCGGCGGCATCTTCGTCGTCATCGTCGGGGTCTTCATCTTCGCCCAGAACCCCGTGCCGCAGATTCGCCGCAACCGGGCCGGCAAAACCTCGCTGTGGCAGGATTTCGTCTCGATCTTCGGACTCACGATCGCCAACTTCATCATGGTGATCCCCTATATCCTCGCCTTTTTCGCCGTCTTCAAGATTTCGGGCGGCGATATGGCCGACCACACGTTCGGAGGCTTTATGCGTTCGCTGTTCGTCATCGCCGGGTTCTTCGGCGGCGCCGTGGGATGGTGGACCCTGCTGGCTTTCGTCATCAACC
>ERZ857503.342-NODE-342-length-38389-cov-4.519878_pt1 | contig 38389 bp, 39 predicted proteins | sample MGYA00519766_ERZ857503 | MGnify/ENA primary metagenome ERZ857503 (study PRJEB31778, sample SAMEA3449345) | human gut metagenome | biome: human gut; feature: human-associated habitat; material: faeces | place: United Kingdom | collected 2010/2012 ...
GATTGCTGCGGTGCCGCTCCTTGTCGCGCGAGGTTTTCTTGGCGAAGTTGGCTTCGAGAGCCGCGGTGAGGTCCACGCCCGTCTGATTGGCAAGGCAGACCAGCACCCACAGCACGTCGGCCATTTCGTCCGCGAGGTTGCACGCCTCGCCCGCCTTGAACGACTGGTCGCCGTATTTGCGGGCCACGACGCGGGCCAGCTCGCCTACCTCTTCCGTCAGGACGGCCATGTTCGTCAGTTCGCTGAAATAGCGGACACCGTATTCCTTGATCCATGCGTCTACACGCTCCTGCAATTCTTTGATCTCCATTGTGCGATTTTTTTGTTTTCGGTCATTCCGAATTTTTCCTCCCCCCCCCTCTTCCCCGAATATCGCCCTCTGCATCCGGTGCGGAAACTTCCGGTCTTTGCCGCCGGAATCTGCGTTTACGAATCCGTATTTCCTCGCTCCTGCCCGTGTCCTTCGGGCGGGAACGATCGCATTGGGGCGAGTGGCAGGAGGCGCCCGACGAAAAACGGCGTTCCCGCTTCATATTCCTGCACCCTTCACAAAGGGAATTTCGAAGCGGGTTTCGGCGAATCCGCCCTTTCGCCCGATCGTTTGCCTGCCGGTCCGGGGCCGGCGTCGATTGCGCGATCGCTATGGGATTGCGCCGGGCGCTCCGGCATGCGTGCCGGAGATTCGATTGCGGTTCCGTCCGGGGCCGCAATCGGCGTTTGGAGGATGCGGTCGTTCCGGCTTCCGTCGCACTGCTATTTCACCCGGATGAGGTTCAGTCCGTCGCGCAGGGGTAGGATCACGTTCTCGACCCGCGGATCCGCCGCTGCCATGCGGTTGAACTCCAGCAATGCCTGCGTGTGGCGGTCGCTGCGGGCGACCGGCTCGACGACTTTGCCCGACCAGAGGATGTTGTCGGCGATCAGCACCGAACCGCTTCTTACGAGCGGCCGTCGCCCGTCGTCGCCCATGAGCATCCGGTAGTAGTCGGGGTATTCGCGCTTGTCGCCGTCGATGAACACGAGGTCGAATACGCCGCCCAGAGCGGGCGCTATGGCGAGTGCCGAACCGATGTGCAGGCGGATTTTGCTCCCGTGGGGGCTGCGGTCGAAGAACGACTGCGCCAACGGTTCCAGTTCGTCGTCCACCTCGGTGGTGTGCAGCTCGCCTTCCGCGTCCAGCCCGGCCGCCATGCAGAGGGCCGAATACCCCGTGAAGGTGCCGATTTCGAGGATGCGCCGCGGGCGGAGCATCCGCACGAGCAGCTCGAGCAGTTTGCCCTGAATATGCCCCGAGAGCATCCGCGGAGCCACGACCCGCAGATGCGTTTCGCGGTCCAATTCGCGCAGCAGCTCCTCCTCGGGTGCCGAGAAGTCGTGGATGTAGCGTTCGAGTGCGTCCATCAGTTTGGGTAGAATCCCTGTTTGTTGAACCGGTAGGAGGTTTCGATGGCCTCGGGCGTATCGGCACCGAGCGCGAGCAGATAGGCCCGCGTGAATTCGAGATAACCCGTGCCGTTGGCCGTTACGATTCCGCCGTCGCTCACGGCCTGCCGCTCTTCGTAGCGCGACTCGCCCGTATAGCGTTCGCCGCCCCACTCTTTCATCAGTCGGACCGTGTTGCCCGTGTGGCGCACGGTGTTGAGGAACCCGTGCGCTGCCAGAAAGAGCGTCGCGTTGCAGATCGCTCCGACGGGCAGACCCCGTTCGAGCGCCCGGGCGACCAGCGGTGCGACCTGCTCCGCTTCGGGGCTTCGCCAGCTCATGCCGCCCGTGAGAATCAGACCCGCACAATCGTCGGGCAGCGCCGCAAGGTCGCAGTCGGGCACGACGGAGAGGCCGCCCAGCGAGCGGACGGTGCGTCCCTGCGGCGCGGCGTAGAGAGTTTCGAACCGGCCTTCGCAGCCGGGCATGAGCCCCTCCCGCAGCGCCGGCGCGAGGAATGCGGCTTCCCAATCGGCGAAGGCGTCCAACAGGACGATCATTGTTTTTTTCTTCATAGGGTTTATCGGTATATCAGTTTGGAATCGACGCCGAGAACCTCTTCGGCCACTTCGGCAAGCTGTGCGGCCGTGAGGGCTTCGATTTTGGCGTAGACCTGCTCCATGGTGTCCACCTCCTCGTGCAGCAGGAAACTTTTGCCCGTGCCGAGCATGTAGCCTTCGTTGCTCTCCAGCGATATGGCCAGTTGGGCGATGAACTGTTTCTTGGCCATCGAGAGGCGCCGCGGGGTGAGCGTCTCGGTCCGCAGACGCCGCATCTGCGCTTCGATCAGCTCGATGCACTGCTCCGTGTTGCCGTGGTCGCAACTGAAGTAGGTCGCCACGATACCGCAGTCGGTGTAGGGGGTGTAGGAGGCTTCGATGTTGTAGGAGAGCCCGTGTTTTTCACGCACGACGACGTTGAGGAGCGAGTTGGCCGACGGACCGCCCAGTATGTTCACCAGCAGCGCCAGCGGCAGACGGCGGGGATCGTCGATCCCGCAGGCGCGGCTGCCGATGATGCAGTGGGTTTGGTGGGTGTGCTTCGTGATGGTCCGCTCGAACGGCGGCCGCACGTCGGGCGCTGTCCTGTGCGTCGTCCGCACCGTGGCGGGTTGCCGTCCGAAATAGCGGTCGGCGACGGCTTCGACGGTTTGGGGCGCGATGTTGCCGATCGACGAGAAAACCATCTGATCGGTCGTATGCGTGCGGGCCGTGAAGCGGCGGATGGCGTTCCCGTCGAAACGGGCGAGCGCCTTTTTGCCGCCGAGGATGTTGTGTCCCAGTTCGGAACCTTCGAAGAGCATGTCCTCGAAGGTGTCGTAGATGAGGTCGGCGGGCGAATCTTTGTAGGTGTTGATCTCGTCGCAGATCACCTCCTTTTCGCGTTCCAGCTCCCGGTCCGGAAAGGTCGAGCGGAAGGCGATGTCGGCGATCAGTTCGGCCGCCTTGGGGAAATCGCCGCGCAGCGTCGTGGCATGGATGGTGGTGTCCTCCTTGGTGGTGAAGGCGTTGAGTTCGCCGCCGAGGTTTTCCAGCCGGCAGTTGACCTGCCATGCCCGGCGGCGCTGCGTGCCTTTGAAAAAGGCATGCTCGGTGAAGTGCGCGAGGCCGTATTCCGCGGTCAGCTCGTCGCGCGAACCGGCGTTGACGATCAGCGCGCAATGAGCCACGTTGCTCCGCACGCAGCGGTGTATGCCCCGAATGCCGTTCGGGAGGCGGTAGGTTGTGAATTCGTTCATCGATAGTCGTTTTGAGCTTTGTAGCGCCGGTCGATCCGGAATCCGTGATCTTTTGCGAGAGAGTAGACGATACCGGACGAACGGACTTTTCCGTAGACGACGGCGATCTTGGGACGCCGGTTTCGCTTTTCGCCGCTGCCTTTGATCGAGGCGTTTTTCGGATCGGCACAACCGTCTGCTCCGATCGTGAAGCCGAGCTTGCGGCGGTATTTCCGAAGCGATGCGTCCATGTGCATCGAGTCCGCCGGCGGCATGCCGTTCGCCGGATCGGCGCCGAGTTTTACGATGTCCGTTTCGCGGATCGTATCGACGTGAAACGGAGCGGGGATCGTTTCTTCGGAAAAAGTTACGTACCCTCCGGCTTTCAGACTGTCGAGGTAGAGGCGCGTCTCGGCATGATCTTCGGCGGAACTCGTGTGCTGCATCGGCACGAAGACGACTTCGCGCCCTGCGGTCGGATGGGTGGGTTTCCGCACGCCGTACCGTGGATGAGTGGCTTTCCACCGTGTTCCCTGCATGAGAGAACGGGAATCTGTACCGGACAGCGGCCAGCTCGGCGACGTGTATCTGAAAAACGTTTTTCCGGTCATTTTTTGTGCAAATCGAGGTTTTTGCGGAGAAATGCGCCCGTGTGGCTCTCGGGGCAGGCGGCCAGTCCGCGCGGGGTGCCTTCGTAGACGATGCGCCCGCCCTCGCCGCCCGCTTCGGGGCCGAGGTCCACGACCCAGTCGGCGCATTTGATGACGTCCATGTTGTGCTCCACGACCACGATCGTGTGCCCCCGTTCGATCAGGGCTCCGAAAGCGGCCAGCAGCTTGGCGATGTCGTGGAAGTGGAGCCCCGTGGTCGGCTCGTCGAAGATGAACATCACGCTGCCGTCCGCCGGACTGTCCTTGGTGAGGAACGAGGCGAGCTTCACGCGCTGGCTTTCGCCGCCCGAGAGGGTCGAGGAGGATTGACCGAGGCGGATGTAGCCCAGTCCCACATCCTGCAACGGTTTGAGGCGTTCGACGATGCGCCGGCAGGTCGCATCCTTCCGGTCGGCCGCGAAAAACTCCACGGCGTCGTCCACGGTCATGTCCAGTACGTCGGAGATCGACTTGTCGCGGTATTTCACTTCCAGAATCTCGTCCTTGAAACGTTTGCCGCCGCAGGCGTCGCACACGAGTTCGACGTCGGCCATGAATTGCATCGAGACCTTGATGACGCCTTCGCCCTGACACTCTTCGCAGCGCCCGCCCGCCATGTTGAACGAGAAGTGCGACGGATTGAGCCCCGTGTGTTTGGCTTGGGGCTGGTCGGCGAAGAGTTTGCGTATTTCGTCGTAGGCTTTGATGTAGGTAACGGGATTCGAACGCGACGATTTGCCGATGGGATTCTGATCCACCATCTCCACCGATTTGAGCAGCCGGACATCGCCGTCGATGCGGTCGAAATCTCCGGGTTTCGTGCCCGTGTCGAAGAGCATGCGCCGCAGCGCGGGGTAGAGGATGCCCTTCGCCAGCGACGATTTGCCCGAGCCGCTGACGCCCGTGATGCAGGTCATCACGCCGAGCGGAATGCGGACGTCGATGTTCCGGAGGTTGTTCTCGCGCGCTCCGCGGATCACGACGGAGTTGCTCCAGCCCCGTTCCGCGGACGGACACGCGATGCGGCGACGGCCCGTGAGGTAGTCGGCCGTGAGGCTTTTCCGGCTTCCGAGCAGCGCTTCGAACGATCCGCTGAAGACCACCTCGCCGCCGTGTTCGCCCGCTGCGGGGCCGATGTCGACGATGTAATCCGCGGCGCGGATCACCTCTTCTTCGTGCTCGACGATGATCACCGTGTTGCCCAGATCGCGCAACTGCCGGAGGACTTTGATCAGCCGGTTCGTATCGCGCGGATGGAGGCCGATCGAAGGTTCGTCGAGTATGTAGAGCGATCCCGTGAGGTTGCTGCCGAGCGACGTGGCGAGGTTGATGCGCTGGCTCTCGCCGCCCGAAAGGGTCGCCGAGAGCCGGTCGAGCGTGAGGTAACCCAGCCCGACGTCGGCGAGGTATTGCAGCCGGTTGCGGATCTCCACGAGGATGCGAGCCGCGGTTTTCGTGTCGTGTTCGTCGAGCCGCAGCCCGTCGAAGAATCCGATGAGCGCCTCCACGTTCATGGCCACCAGCTCGGCAATGGTCCGGCCGCCGACCCTGACGTAGAGCGCCTCGGGCCGCAGGCGCGAGCCGCCGCAGTCGGGGCAGACGGTTTTGCCCGTGTAGCGGGCCTTCATCACGCGGTACTGGATCTTGTGCCGCTGCGAGTCGATGTAGGCGAAAAAGTCGTCCAGTCCGTCGAAATATTCGTTGCCGCGCCACAGCAGTCTCCGCTGCGCGGGCGTCAGCTCGTGGTAGGGCGTATGGATCGGAAATCCGAACTTGCCGGCGTTCTGCACCAGCTGGTCCTTCCACTGCCCCATCGTCTCGCCGCGCCAGCAGGCCACGGCCCCTTCGTAGACGGTTTTGCTCTTGTCGGGGATCACCAGATCTTCGTCGATGCCGATCACCTTCCCGTAGCCTTCGCAGCGGGGGCAGGCGCCCAGCGGATTGTTGAACCCGAAGAGGTGTTCGGTCGGAGGTTCGAAGCGGATGCCGTCGGCTTCGAACCGCGACGAGAAGCTCTCGGCCCCGCGGTCGGTCAGGATCGTGCAGACACCGTCGCCGTAGGAAAAGGCGCGGGCCACCGAGTCGCGCAGGCGCGTGGCGGTATCGTCGTCCGGAGCGACGCGGGCGCGGTCGACCACCACCGCGATCTCCTCCGCACGGGTCTCGGGGCCGACCGTCGGCAGGTAATCCTCGATGAACCGTGTTTCGCCGCCGACGCAGACGCGCTGGAGGCCGTCGCCGACGAGCAACGTGAGTTTTTCGATGATGCCCTGTCCCGGGGCCAGCACCAGCGGTGCGGCGATCACCACCCGACTGCCCTCTTCCAGCGCGAGGATGCGGGCTGCGACCTCGTCCACGCCGTAACATTTCACCTCGCGCCCCGACACGGGCGAGAAGGTGTGCCCCGCACGGGCGAAGAGCAGCTTCAGGTAGTCGTAGATCTCGGTGGTCGTGCCTACGGTCGAGCGCGGATTGCGCGTGTTGACCTTCTGTTCGATGGCTATGGCCGGCGCGATGCCCGTGATGAGGTCCACGTCGGGCTTGTTGACCTTGCCCAAAAACTGCCGCGCATAGGCCGACAGCGATTCGACGTAGCGGCGCTGCCCCTCGGCGAAAATCGTGTCGAAGGCCAGCGTCGATTTGCCCGAGCCCGAGAGCCCGGTAATTACGGTCAGCGTGTCGTGCGGGATCGAGACCTCGATGTTCTTGAGGTTGTGGACCCGCGCACCTTTGATATGAATGCTCTTTTCTTCTTCCATCACTCCTCCTCGGGGATCGCGCCCCCGACTTTATGCAGTTTGCCGAGCAGGGCTTCCGCACGGCCGGCCCGTATGGTGAGCGTTACGGTGCAAAGGTTGCCGAATTCCTGCGAGCGGACGGCCGGCTGCTCGTCTTTGACGATTCTCATGATGTCGTTCATCGCTTCGTACGGGAACTGCACGCGGAATGTGCGGTCGACCGTGCGCTCCGTGATCCCGGCTGCGGCGATGACCGCGGCGGCCGCCTCCTTGTAGGCGGCGATCAGGCCGGGGACTCCCAGTTTCGTGCCGCCGAAGTAGCGGACCACGACGATGAGACATTCCGTGATCCCGTGCGAGAGCATCTGTCCGAGGATCGGCCGGCCGGCCGTTCCCGAGGGTTCGCCGTCGTCGTTGGCGCGGAACCGCTCGCCGCGGGGACCGAGACGCCACGCATAGCAGTGGTGCGTGGCGTCGTAGTAACGTTTGCGCAGGGCATCGAGCCGTTCGCGGATCTCCTCCTCGCTGCACACGGGATAGGCATAGGCCAAAAACCTGCTGCTCCGCTCCCGCAGCGAAGCCTCGGCCGGAGCCGCGAGTGTCAGATAGCTGTCTTCGGGCGTCTCCACGGCGTTAGCGTACCTTGCTGAACAGACGCTCCCAGCGGATGTTCGAGGGGAAGCTCTTGTTCGGGTCGAGCGACAGCCATACGAACGAAGCTTTGCCGACGATGTGGTCCTCGGGCACGAAACCCCAGAAGCGCGAGTCGGCCGAGTTGTGGCGGTTGTCGCCCATCATCCAGTAGTAGTCCATCGCGAACGTGTAGGTGTCGGTCCGGATGCCGTCGATGTAGATCGCGCCGTCCCGCTCTTCGAGCCGGTGGCCTTCGTACACCTCGATGATCCGGCGGTAGAGCGGCAGATTATCCTCCGTGAGCGTGATCGTCGCACCCCGCGCAGGTACCCAGATCGGACCGTAATTGTCTTGGCTCCATGCGGGGAAGGAGCGGTGGGGGTAGACCTCCGCGTTCGGGGCGGCGACGTATTTGCGGACCGAGAGCACGTTGTCGAGCGCCCGCAGCCGCTCGGCCGCTTCGTCGGTGAGCATCATGTAGTAGCCCGCGCCGTTGCCGCTGTACTCCGTGATGCCGAGTTTTTCGATCGCGTATTGGGTCAGCGGCGACGAGGTCTGTACGATGTACGAGTACTGCAAACCGGGGATGGGCTCCTGCTTCTCGCCGTTGACCCACACGTCGCCGCTTATGATCCGCAGCGAGTCGCCCGCGACGGCGACGCAGCGTTTGATGTAGTTCTCGCGTTTGTCCACGGGGCGCGTGATGACCGTGTAGTCGTCGTTGAGCCGGCGGCGTCCCTCCGCGGGACCGTAGGTCTCGGTGTAGCTGCGCAGGACATCGTAGTAGGTAACGTTCTGGTTTTCGAGCAGCACGGTGTCGCCCGCCGGGAAGTTGAAGACCACCACGTCGTTGCGGCGGATGCGGCCCAGACCTTTCAGCCGGTGGTAGGGCCACTTGACGGCTTCGGAGAACGATTTTTTCGTTTGCGAGAAGGGCATCGTATGGTGCACGAAGGGGAACGACAACGGCGTATTGGGCATCTGAGGACCGTAGGCGACCTTGCTCACGTAGAGGTAGTCGCCGATGAGCAGCGACTTTTCCATCGACGAGGTGGGGATCACGTACATCTGGAACACGAAGATGTGGACCAGCGAAGCGACGACCGTGGCGAACAGGACGGCGTTGATCCATTCGTAGACCGTTTTATAGGTCTTGCTGCGCTTGCAGAGTTCGGCATTGCGGTGCCAGACGTAGCGGTAGAACAGGCGGCTGATGTAAAGATCGAAGATTACGGGCAATCCCAGCAGCATCCACAGATTGCCCGTCCAGACGACGAACCAGAGCGTATAGAGCACAGCGACGAGCGTGAAGCCCACCCATCTATTGGATAAAAAAGCCTTTATTTTTTTCATAGTTTCGTGTTTTCGAAAGTTCTTCCGCAGCGGATCGTTCTCCGCCGGCCGGCCCGTTTCGCCGGGCGGTTGTGTCATTTCAAAAGGTCATCCATCGTATAGACGCCCCGTTTGCCGCAGAGAAACTCGGCGGCGATCACTGCTCCCATAGCTAACGTCCGGCGATGCTTGATCGTATGCCGGAGCTGAAGAATATCGTCCTCGGATTCGTAGGTAACGGTGTGGATACCCGGGACCGTGCCTTCGCGCAGGGAGCGGATCTCGATCCGCTCCGGAGCGGCTGCCGCCGGAGGGGCCGGGAGCTCGCCGGCATTCTCCGGGGCGGAGACGTCGCCCACCCACCCTTTCCATGTGTCGGATTCGGCGAGAATCCCTTCGGCGAGGGTGATCGCCGTGCCGCTCGGCGCATCCTTTTTCTGGAGGTGGTGGATCTCCTCGATCGAGACGTCGTAGCCGCCCACGCGATTTACCAGCGCGGCGAGCCGGCGGTTGATGCGGAAGAGCAGGTTCACGCCGAGGCTGTAATTCGAAGCGTAGAAGAAGGCGCCGTCCTTTTCGCGGCAGAGTGCCTCCAGTTCCGCCAGACGAGCGGTCCACCCCGTCGTGCCGCTCACGACGGCCGTGCCGCTTTCGAGGCAGCGGCGGATATTTTGGTAGGCGGTCGCGGGCGTCGTGAATTCGAGTGCGACGTCCGCTCGGCTCAGATGGGCGGCATCGAGCTCCGATGCGTTGTCCGCATCGACGATGAGCACGGTCTCATGCCCCCGTTCGGCGAGTATCTTTTCGATTTCGCGGCCCATCTTGCCGTATCCGATGATGGCAGCTTTCATAAGTTACATTATATTTATAATTCGCGGAGCGGCCCTGCGAGCCGGTTGTCGTAATCGGGGGAACACCGCCCGTCCGCGCCGAAGTCTCGTTTTTTCCGGCCAAAGATACGGATAAAAATTGAAATTTTGAGCGCCGGAAGACAAGAAGAGCCGCGTGCGGGCGAAGCCGTCGCGGCCGTCGAAAAACGCGAAGAACTCCGAATTGAGCCTGACGGCAAACAAAATCCGGATACGATGTGCTATATTTGCAGTTGATGAAATGCTGATGGTATGGAACAGTCCCATGTTTTCGATTGCTCGAATGTGCTTATTGCGTGTTATTTCACCGATGACCGGAGGTGTGTTCACGAAAACAGGGAACATACGCTCGTCTATCTGTGTTCGGGCGAGCTGGAGATCGAAGAGCGCGGCCGGAGAACCCTTTTGCATGCGGGCGAGTGCGCTTTCATGCGGCGCGACAACCGGATGTGGCTGCACAAGAAACCCGCGGACGGGAAGCCGTACCGCTCCGTCGTGCTGAAATTTTCGAGACCTTTTCTGCGGGAGTTTTACCGGAGGCTCGACCGGCGGCTTGTTCCGTCCGATTCCCGGCGCGAGAGGGGCGCCCTTCGTGTGTTGCCGGGCAGCAGGCCGGACATCCGGTCGCTGTTCGAGTCGGTCGCACCCTACTTCGAGGCGGGTGAAAAGCCGTCCGATGAGGTGCTGAAGCTGAAGATGACCGAAGGCGTGTACGTATTGCTCCGCACCGACAGGAATCTTTATGCCTCGTTGTTCGATTTCGTGGAACCGTGGAAGATAGACATTCTCGACTTTTTGAATGAGAACTACATGTGCGACCTGTCGATGGAGGAGATCGCGGGTTACACGGGGCGCAGTTTGGCGACTTTCAAGCGCGATTTCGCCAAAATCAGCGACCTGACGCCGCGAAAGTGGATCATCCGTCGCCGGCTGGAGGCTGCGCACGACCTGATCGAATCGGGCGGACGGAAAATAACGGAGGTCTGTTTCGACGTGGGATTCAAGAACCTCTCGCACTTTTCCAAAATATATAAGAAGACCTACGGCGTCGCCCCGTCGCGGTAGCGCGCTGCCGCCGGCGAACGTGAAGTTGCCGTAGGGGCTGCGGAACTATCATGCGTTGTTTTCGGCCGTCGTTGCCGCGCTGACGGTCGTTTTGCCGAATTCGGCGCCGCAGACGTCGGCTCGGGCTGCGGTCATCCGGCTTAGGTTATGCTGACCGCTGCTCGGGGAGTGGATCTGCGGTCGCTGCCGATGCTCCGCCGGTTACGGCGGCGGCATCCGTGATGCCGGTAAAATGGCATCCGGCCGAAAGGTGGCGGCGGACTGATCTTCGGGACAAAGAAATTTGAGCCTTGGGGCAAAATATCCGCGTGAGTTTGTCCGTATCTTCGTATCGGAAACGGAGGACCGGTCGGGGTGCCCGGAAATGTCGAATTGTAAATCGTGTCGTATGAAACCGCAGATGACTTCATTCATGCTATTGTTGACTTTATTTTTTCCGATCATGGCAAAATCTCAAGTAAAAATCAAGCAGACCGCCGGACGCGATGCGCTCGGAGCGTTTGCACCCGAATTCGCGCGTCTGAACGACGATGTGCTGTTCGGGGAGGTGTGGAGCCGCAACGACCTGCTTTCGCTGCGGGACCGCTCCGTCGTTACGGTGGTCGCCCTCATGTCGCAGGGGTTGACCGATTCCTCGTTCGAATACCATCTCGAATCGGCGAAGAAGAACGGGGTAACGCGAACCGAGATGGCCGAAATTCTCACTCATGCCGCATTTTATGCGGGTTGGCCCAAAGCTTGGGCGGCTTTCCGCATGGCCAAGGAGGTGTGGGCGGACGAGACGGACGGTGCGGCTCCCGGTTCGCTCGAAGCGTATGCGCAGACCCTCCTTTTTCCGGTGGGCCGCCCGAACGATGCCTATGCCGAGTATTTCGTGGGCCGGAGCTATCTGGCGCCCGTCGCGGCCGGGGGCGCACCCGTAGTCAACGTAACTTTCGAGCCGGGGTGCCGCAACAATTGGCATGTGCACGAGGCGGACGAAGGGGGCGGGCAAACGCTCGTGTGCGTGGGCGGTCGCGGGTATTATCAGTTGTGGGGCCAAGAGGCGGTCGAACTGCGCCCGGGCGATGCGGTCTATATTCCGGCTGGTGTGAAGCATTGGCACGGAGCGGCACCCGACAGTTGGTTTTCGCACCTCGCCATCGAGGTCCCCGGCAAAGGTTGCAGCAACGAATGGCTGGAGCCCGTAAGCGATGAAGAATATGCTAAATTGAAATAGTGATGAAACAGATCGTATTGTTAATTATGAGTTTACTCGTGTTCAGCAGCCCGACGAAAGCACAAGAACAGCCGGCGGATGCCGTCCGGCAGCCGGGCGGGAAAATCCTCGTGGCCTATTTCTCCTGTACGGGAACCACGGAAAAAGCGGCCTCGGCCATTGCCCGGGCGGTCGACGGCGATCTGTACCGGATCGTGCCGGCCGTGGCTTACACCCCGGCGGATCTGGATTGGACCGACGAATCCAGCCGCAGCTCGAAGGAGATGGCCGATGAGAACTCGCGCCCTGCGTTGGGCGGTGGAAGTCTCGACCCGGCAGAGTACGATGCGGTGTTCCTCGGTTATCCGATTTGGTGGGATGCGTGTCCGCGCGCGGTCAATACGTTCCTCGAAAAGTATGATTTTTCCGGCAAGACGGTCATTCCTTTCGCCACCTCCGGGAGCAGTTCGATCGCGGGCAGCGTCAGGAAGCTCGGGGCACTCTATCCGGAAATCGAATGGAGAGAGGGGCGGCTGTGCAACGGAAGTACGGAGCAGGCCGCGGATTGGGCCCGGCGGGCGATCGAATGATCGTGCAAGCGGGGGCTGTCTGACAAGTCCCGAAAATCGGAAATCACCCCTGCCGGAATTCATTCCGGCAGGGGTGAAATCGTTGAAATCAGACTTGTTAGACAGCTCCTTTTTTCAGATAGATACGGTCGGTCCTTGTCTTTCGGGGGATCGGGCGTCCGGCCGAGATCGCGGAAATATTCGGAGGATTGCGGGTTAAATTTTGGAGAATGGGAAATAATTATTACCTTTATGTGATATTTCGCTTGCAAACAGAAACTTTACAACTTGAAAACAAAAGCATATCGTAACAATTATGAAGACTGACCTGAATGTTAAAACCCGCACCGAGAGCGACCTGCTCGGCAGCGTGGAGGTACCTTGCGACGTTTTGTACGGCGTGCAGACCCTGCGCGGTCTGGAGAATTTCCCGATCAGCACTTTCCGTCTCGACCAGTATCCCCTCTTCGTGAACGGACTGGCCGTCGTGAAGCTCGGCGCCGCCATCGCCAACCACGACCTCGGCCTTTTGACCGACGAACAATTCGAAGCCATTTCGCAGGCCTGCCGCGAAATTATGGACGGCAAGTTCCACGAGTATTTCCCCGTCGACATGATTCAGGGCGGCGCCGGTACGACCACCAACATGAATGCCAACGAGGTGATCGCCAACCGTGCGCTGGAGATCATGGGCCATGAGCGCGGCGAATACCAGTACTGCTCGCCCAACGACCACGTCAACTGCTCGCAGTCGACCAACGACGCCTATCCCTCGGCCATCCACATCGGTCTGTATGCCACGCACCTCAAGCTGATGCAGCACTATAAGGAGCTGATCGCCGCTTTCATGCGCAAGGCGGAAGAGTTCGCCGGCATAATCAAGATGGGCCGCACGCAGCTCGAAGACGCCGTGCCGATGACCCTCGGCCAAACGTTCCACGGCTTTGCGAGCATCCTCGAAGCCGAAATCGAGAACCTCGACCATGCCGCACGCGAGTTCCTGACGATCAACATGGGTGCCACGGCGATCGGTACGGGTATCTGCGCCGTTCCGGGATATGCCGAGCGCTGCACGAAGGCCATCGCCGAAATCACGGGCTGGGACATCCGTCTGGCGGGCGATCTGGTGGGCGTAACGTCCGACACCTCGTGCATGGTGGGCTATGCCGCGGCTATGAAGCGCGTTGCCACCAAGATGAACAAGATCTGCAACGACCTGCGCCTGCTGGCCTCGGGTCCCCGCTGCGGTCTGGGCGAGATCAATCTGCCGGCCCGTCAGCCCGGTTCGTCGATCATGCCCGGCAAGGTGAACCCCGTGATTCCCGAGGTGATGAACCAGATCGCCTATAAAGTGATCGGCAACGAATTGTGCGTTACGATGAGCAACGAAGCCGCACAGATGGAGCTCAATGCCATGGAGCCAGTGATGGCTCAGTGCTGCTTCGAGTCGGCCGATCTGCTGATGAACGGTTTCGATACGCTGCGCATCCGCTGCATCGACGGAATCACGGCCAACGAGGAGCGCTGCCGCCGATACGTGCACGACAGCATCGGCGTCGTTACCGCCCTCAATCCGATCATCGGCTATAAGAATTCGACCAAAATCGCCAAGGAGGCGCTCGAATCGGGGCGCGGCGTGTATGAGTTGGTGCTCGAACACGGCATCCTCAGCAAGGAGGAACTCGACGAGATACTCAAACCGGAGAATATGATCCGTCCGGTGAAACTCGACATCAAACCGCGACGCTGACCCGTGCAGGTTTTCGCATAGACAGAGGCGACCTTTCGAGGGTCGCCTCTGTGGTTTCGTCGAACCTGCCTGCATATTCTTGTCCGTCCGCCCCCTTGCGTTTGTCGTTTTTAGGGGAGCTTGCCGTCTCGTTCCACTGCCTTCTCGTTTTCTTGTCCGGTTGCTCTTTCGGCTTCGTGTCTATTCGTCGATCGGGAACTCGCTTTCTTGTTCCGTCGGCTGTCAGTCGTTGTTGGGAGCTCGTGTCCTTTATCGTTCGGGTTCGAAGTCTGTTTTTCAGGTTACATCGGGTGTTTGTGCGGTTATCTTTCGCCGCCCCTTCACTCTTGATGTGCTGTTCCGCCGCGCCTGTTGAGCTTTCTGTTTTTCTCCTTCACTCCTCTCTCCGGTGTGGACGGTGTACGATTCGGTATTCGCCCGGTACGTTCGCCCGGATGGTCCGGCGTCGCGGTCCGTAAGCGTGTCGCCGTCGTGCGTGTGCACATTGCGGAACCGTGTTCGTTTTTTCCCGATTCGCCGGACAGGTGCATCGAGGTCGGCTGTGCCGGTGCCGCATGCTGCCGGCCGTTGGCCGATGCTCCGCACGATGCCGCCTTGTCGATGCTTCGCCGCGGCGCCGCCTTCTCGTGCGGTTGCGGCAACGGACTGCGTCCGGCTCCTCCGGAACGGGGGAGGTGCAGCTTGCCGGATGGGCTGTTTTCTCGTAGTACCGCGGTTTTTGGGTGTTCGACGGACAGAAACCGTGTTTTTTTCGTATTTTTGTCCGGATACCCCGGCGGCCGGTCCCCGTCGGTCTCGACCGGACCGGCAGAGGGCCTGTGCCACTGAGCGAAATACGGCGAATATAAAAACGAGTGAAATGCGTTATTTTATCGAATTGAGCTACAACGGAGCGGCTTACTGCGGCTGGCAGCGTCAACCCGACCAGCCGTCGGTGCAGCAGACGCTCGAACGGGGCCTCTCCACCCTGTTGCGTCAGCCGATCGAAGTAACGGGAGCGGGCCGTACGGACACCGGCGTGCATGCGCTTTATTATGTGGCTCATTTCGATAGTGCGGAACCGATCGCCGACCCCGGACGAACGCTTTATAAGGCTAATTTTCTGCTTCCCGAGGATATTGCTCTTTTGTCGCTCACACCCGTCGCTCCCGAGGCGCATGCCCGCTTCAGCGCGCGCGAACGGGAGTACCGCTACTTCATCGAGCCGCGCAAAAATCCTTTTACGCGGGGCACGTCGTGGCAGTATTATGTGCCGCTGGATGTAGCGCGTATGAATGCCGCTGCGGCATATCTGCTCGAATTCGATGATTTTACTTCGTTCGCAAAACTCAATTCGAACAATAGGACCAATATTTGCCGCATTTTACGGGCGGAGTGGACGGAAAATGTCGGCGGTGTTTTGTGTTTTACGATCCGTGCGGACCGGTTTTTGCGGAATATGGTGCGGTCGGTCGTAGGAACGCTGGTCGATGTGGGCCGCGGACGCTATACGCCGGAGCAGTTTCGTGCGATTGTAGAGAGCCGCGATCTTGCCCGTTCGAGCAGCGGAGCTCCTGCGCAGGGGTTGTTTCTGAGCGATGTGCTCTACCCGTCCGAAGTGTTCGAACGGAAACTGTAAAACAGACGGAATATATGTGGGCGGAAATCATCTATTGGATCGGCGTACTGTGCTGCATCTGGTGCGTGTACGATCTGTTTGCGCGAAAACGGAGCATCGAGACGCCTCTCAAGGTGCTGTTGGCACTGGTGCTGTTGTTTTTCAGTTGGATCGGAATCGTCGTCTATCTGCTTTTCATCCGCGATAAAATGAAATGAGACGGATCGCCCGTCGGCTGCGGCGCCGGACTCGGCCGGTGGTTCGGGGAGGCGGATGCTTTCGAGTGCTTTCGTGCCGTACGACCGATCGGAAGGGGCTGTCTAACAAGTCCCGAAAATCGGAAATCACCCCTGTCGGAATTCATTCCGGCAGGGGTAAAATCGTTGAAATCAGACTTGTTAGACAGCTCCAATTCGCACATACGTGAAAACCCCGGCAGCGCGGAACGAACGGAAAGAGGCGGTCGAGCGGCTTCCATTGCAGGACGGAAAATCCGCATGCTGCGCGACGCGGAAAGCCCCGGGGAAGCCCGCAAAGCCCCCCCCCCGCAGGGCGTAAGGGGTGCGGGCGCTGCCGGGCGGCAGACCGAACGGGCGGCGGCGCGGATTTCCGCACGGGAAGGGTATGCCTTTCGTGCTGCCGCGGCTCGGCGCGAAGCGACCCGTCGGCCGCCCTGTTCGTCCCGGACCCGCGGCCGGCCGTTTCGGGCATCGGGCCGGGAGTATTCCGGCTTTCGGCCGCTTTTCGGGCACCTTTCGGCGGACCGAGACGTACGAAGACGCAAATGCATCCCGCTTCCGTTCCCGGTTCGTTCCCGGCTTCGGCCTTCGCTTCGGGGCCGTCCGCCCGGCGAAAATCCGAACCGATTCGCATCCGTTGCCGATTTATTCGTACCTTTGCCGCATGAAAACGAAGATTCTGTTCGTCTGCCTCGGCAACATCTGCCGTTCGCCGGCCGCGGAAGGCATCCTGCGGCATATGGTCGCGCGAAGCGGATTGGAAGACCGGATCGAGGCCGACTCCGCCGGCACCTATGCCGGCCACGCGGGCGAACTGCCCGACCCGCGCATGCGTCGGGCGGCGGCGCGGCGCGGATACGATCTGACGCACCGTGCGCGCCGGATCCGGCGAGAGGATTTCCATGCCTTCGACCGGATCGTGGTGATGGACGACGCGAACTACGAGAACGTACACCGTCTGGCCCCTTCGCGGGACTGTGCCGGGAAGATTTTCCGTATGACCGATTTCTGCCGCCGCTCGGCCCGCACTTGCGTCCCCGATCCCTATTACGGGGGAGACGAAGGTTTCGAGCTGGTGCTCGACCTGCTCGAAGAGGGCTGCGAGGGGCTGCTCGACGAACTCAGAAATCGAAGCCGAGACTGAAGCTGTACGTGTTGCGCAGATAGGTGCCCTTTTCGGCGAAGAGATAGGCGAAGTCGAGTCTCAGATGCAGAAACCGCACGCCGGCGCCCACCGAAGCGTAACTCGGACAGACGCTCTTTTCGCCGTAGTGGTAGCCGCCGCGGATCTGGAAGAGCTGCATGAGGTTGTACTCCGCGCCGACCGAGGCTTGGAATCCGCGCACGGACGAAGGGTTGAAGCAATACCCCAGATCGGCCGCCACCGTTATTTCGTGGGCGTCCGTGATGAAGGTGTCGAATGCGGCGCCCGCCGTGAACTCCGCCGGCATCCCGCAGCCATTGTCTCCGAAGTATCCGCCCAGCCCCGCGAGTTTCGCACCGGCCCGGAGCGTGGAGTAGTGCCCGATGTTTTCGAGCGGCAGCAGGTACATCGCGCTGAGGTCCGCCGCCAGTCCGTCGTCGTTCCCGCCGGGCCGCTTGAGGTGGGTGTATCGCCCGACGAGGCCCACCGACCAGCGTTCGCCGATGCGGCGTGCGTATCCGAGGTCGACCATCATGTCGCTGTTGCCTTTCTCCCGCCGGAACAGGCGCCATCCGGCCTGCAAATAGTTGCGGGCGTCGAAGTTGTAGGAGCCCGAGGCCGTGTAGTAGTTGTATTCCTTCTGCGTGAAGTAGGTCGTCGAAAGCTGCATCTTCATGGGCGAGAAGGCCGCGCCGGCGGCGTTGTTGTAGATGGCGTGCGAAGCCGCGAGGGTGGTCGTTACGACGCCGCCCATACTCATGCTCTTCGCATCGGGGCTGGGGAGCACCGGCTCTTGCGCCCGCACACCGAGCGCCGCGGCGCAGGCCGCGAGGAGGATTCCGATTCTTTTCATACGGCAAATATAACAAAAAAGATGCAATCCCGGGCCTTCTCCGCCGATTTCCCCCCCCCACCCGGCCCGCCCGGCGCGGCGGCGTGCCGCACGCCGTCCGATGTCGAAGGACCCGCCCGGACCGATCGGCGTTTTTTCTTTTTTTCGGGCCTCGCCGTATCGGCGCCGAGGAGCGCAAAGCCGACCGGATGCCGGCATGCCCGAGAGCCCGCCGGCCTCCTCCTGAGAACGGCGACGGATGCTTCGCTTCCTTGCCGGCGCAAGGACCCCGTTTCCGGGCGTTTTTTTCGGGGGGCGTCGCTTCGCCGCCGTCTTTCCGGCTGCCCCGACACGGCCCGGCGCATTCTCGGACAACGGATTTTCAGCCGTCGCCGCCTCGGCAAGATCGCAAAGCCGGAACGGACACCTTATGTATAATAGGGGAGGGGCCGAATCGTGCGCAACTGCGTTTCGTGCGGAACATCCGCCTCGGGCCCTTCTCCCGCGTGCGGTTCCGGTCGTGCGACCGCCGGCAGCTTCCCGCCCGTTCATGGGTTCCGCCCCTCTTGCGGAACGGATGCGGCCCGCCGGGCGGCCGGCTGCGGATCCGGACGAACGGAGGCGGCGTACATTCCCCGTCTTTCCGCCCGCCCGTCTCGCGGACACACATTTGCGGCGGCTTCCGAACGTCCGGAACGGCTGCTTTCGGACCTGTCCGGACGACCGGCCGTGCTCCGCCCTCCTTTCGCCATGGGGCGAAATACCTATAAATGACGATTGTCTGACTGTCCCGAATAATGTACCTTTGCCGAAACGACGAACCGAACGTCGTTCGTTATTTCATATGCGAGTGCTGAAAGACGACATACGCCGCCGCATACTGGCGGCCGCCGGCGAGCAGTTCGGCCGGAAGGGCTATTCCAAGACCTCCATGCGCGAGATCGCCGGAGCAGTCGGCGTAGGCGTCGGGAACATATACAACTACTTCGCGGGCAAGGACGAACTGTTCCGCGAGGTGGTCCGTCCCGTTCTGCACGCCATGGAGGCCATGTTGCAGGAGCATCACGGCATACGCGGCGAGGACGTGATGTCGATGCGTTCCGAAAAATACCTGAAGACCTGCATCGACGAATACGTTTCGCTCATCGACACGCATCGTGATCTGCTGGAAATACTGCTGTTCCGCGCCCAAGGCTCTTCGCTGGAGCGTTTCCGCGAGAGCTACACCGACCGTTCGACCGAGCTGGTCAAGGCATGGTTCGCCGCCATGAAGAAGAAGTACCCGAACATAAATACGTCCGTGTCCGATTTCATCATTCACCTGCACACGGTGTGGATGTTCACGCTCTTCGAGGAGCTGTTGATGCACGCGGTGCCCAGAGGGGAGATGGAATCCATCCTGCACGATTACATTCTGTTCGAAATTCAAGGTTGGAGGGCCATCATCAGGGTATGACCGACAGCAAACCCGTACCCGGAAAAGCCGCCGCGAGGGGACAGCGGAAAAGGAGGAAATCTTTACGGATTTTTCCTCCTTTTTTCATGAACGAATCCGAATATTGTTCACTGATAAATTCCATTGTAAAATGAAACGGAAACATCAATTCGAGAGCATCGTCGCCGAGACACTGCTCATCCCGCTCTATTACAGAGCGAAAGAAAGCCGCCGCAGGCATCCCATCCTGAACGACGAGGCCGCGGAGCGTCTTGCGGAGAGTCTGGAGTACGACTATTCCCGCTTCGACGGAGCGAAGCTGAGCGAAGTCGGCTGCGTCGTCCGCGGGTGGTATTTCGACCGTGCCGTCAGCCGCTTCATCGAGAGGCACGCCGATGCGGTGGTCGTGAACGTGGGCTGCGGGCTGGACACCCGTTTCCAGCGCATCGGCAACGGGAAGGCCGTATTCTACGACATGGACCTGCCGGAGGTCATCGCGCTGCGCCGCGAGCTGCTCCCGGAGCAGCCGGGCAACCCCTACATTGCGGCCTCCCTGCTGGATGCCGGCTGGCTGGACGACCTGCGCCTCCGGCATCCCGACGCGCATTTCATCTTCGTGGTCGAAGGGGTGCTGATGTATTTCTACCAAGAGCAGGTCGAGACGTTCCTGCACCGTGTGGCGGAGCGTTTCGCGGGCGGCGAACTGTGGTTCGACGTCTGCGGCACGATGATGAGCCGCCACGGCATGAAGCCCGATTCGCTCCGCGGACACGAGGCGCAAATCCGCTCCGGCCTGAGCGACGGTCGCCGGGTGGAGCGATGGGAACCCCGCCTGCGCCTTCTGGAACAGGCCAACTACATGAAGTTCTTCCGCCCGCGCTGGGGTTTCTTCTTCGGTCAGATATTGGGGCGTATGACACGGCTGTGCTACAAGTTCAGTTCGATGCTGGGATACCGCATCGTTCGGCAGACGGAGGCCGCGCATGAAGCCGAATCGAATTGCCGCGGCGCGGCGGCCGCTCCCCGTGAACGATGAAAGAGACGACGATCGAACCCTATCTCCCGATGCTGGGACGGTTCGAAGAACTTTTCAGGGAGGAGCTGGCGCCTCGTATGCCGGTCGAATCCATCGGCTCCGCGATGAAGGCGGCTGTCGGGCATTTCCAGCGCATCGCCCCCGTGATTCCGGAGGTCCCGCCGACATCGCCATGGGTGAAAAACATCATCGGCGTAGCTTGGGAGATCGGTCTATGGAAAGAATTGGCAGCCCGGGGTTGGAGCCCAGCAGAATGTTCCGCCGCAACGCAGCGCGTCCTGAGGAAACTCGCGTCGTCGAGCATCCCTTCTGGGAAAATCCCGCAAATGCGCGAGATGCTGTGTTCGCCCGACTATGTGCGCCGCATCGCCTCCGCCTCGCATGTCTCCTCTGCGGAGGACTGGCTGTTCGATTGCGTGTTGCCGAATGCGGACGATGCGTTCGATGTCGGGATGGACATCGTCCGCTGCCCGGTCGCCGAACTCTGTTCCCGCATCGGCGCCGAGCGCTTTTTCCCCTACTTCTGCGTGAACGATTACGTCGCGTACGACGTCCTCGGCATCCGGCTGACACGGACCCGCACGCTGGCCCACGGAGCCTCGTGCTGCGATTTCCGGCTGACCGAAAAGGGTGCGGCGGAGGCGGAGGGGGAGGTCGTGGTCCGGCCGGAGCTCCTGCCGGAATTCGCCGGCGACGAATGAAGAATCCGTAAAAATTCCGTATATGAAAACCGAGACTAAGAAAAAAGAAGGTCTGTCCCGCCTGTTCGAGATCGCGGGAGAGAAGAAAGGGCTGCTCTTTCTGGCGGGTCTGCTGTCGGCAGGCAGCGCCGTGTGCATGCTCGTACCCTATTGGGCGGTGTACGAGGTACTCGAAGAGCTGCTGACGCACGGCGCGAATCCGGCTTCGGTCGACGGGGCCGGCATGATCCGCTGGGGGTGGATCGCCTTCGGAGGGCTTGTCGGCGGACTGGTGCTGTTGTACGCCGCCCTGATGTCCTCGCACGTGGCGGCATTCCGCATTCTGTACGGTCTGCGCGTCCGGCTGTCCGAACACATCGGCAAGCTGTCGCTGGGCTATCTGAACGGCACCTCTACCGGAGCCGTCAAGAAGACGATGGAGCAGAACATCGAGAAGATCGAGGGGTTCATCGCCCACACGATTCCCGACTTGGTGAACGTCGCGGCGACGGTCGCGGTGATGCTCGTCATCTTTTTCTCGTTGGATCCATGGCTGACGGCGGTCTGTCTCGCGGTGGTCCTGTCGGGCTTCGCCCTGCAATTCTCCAATTTCATGGGGAAACAGGCGCGTGAGTTCATGCGTATCTATTACGACGCGCAGGAAAGGATGAGCGCCTCCGCCGTGCAGTACGTCAGGGGGATGCCCGTGGTGAAGATATTCGGGCAGAGCGTCCGCTCGTTCCGCCGGTTCGATGCCGAGATACAGGCATACAAGACGTTCGCCCTGAAATGCTGCGACACCTACCAGAACGGGATGATCGCATTCACCGTTCTGCTGGGTTCGACGGTAACGTTCCTGCTTCCCGCGGGTATCCTGCTGATGCGCGGGGACCCGCAGTCGCTCGCACGGGCCGCCGTATGGCTGTTTTTCATCGTCATGGGGCCGGGCGTGGCTTCGCCCGTCTACAAGCTGACGTTTCTGGGCGGCAACACCAAGGAGATCGACGAAGGCGTGGCGCGGATCGACCGCATTCTGGCGAAAGCGCCCGTTCCCGAACCGGCATGCCCCGAGGTGCCCCGGTCGTATGACGTGGAGTTCCGCCACGTGTCGTTCTCCTACGAGAATACGGAACAGGGCACGCGGACCGAGGCGCTGCACGATGTCTGCTTCACGGCTCCCCAAGGCCGGATCACGGCGCTCGTGGGCCCTTCGGGAAGCGGCAAGTCCACCGTCGCGAACCTGATCCCGCGCTTTTGGGACGCGGCGCAGGGAGAGGTTCTTATCGGCGGCGTGAACATCAGGAACATTGCTGCGTCGCAGTTGATGGACACCGTTTCGTTCGTCTTTCAGGATACGTTCCTGTTCTACGACACGCTGTACGAGAACATCGCCGTGGGGTCCCCCTCCGCCACGAAAGCGACGGTCATGGCCGCAGCCGAAGCCGCCCGGTGCCATGAGTTCATCGAACGTCTGCCGCAAGGCTACGAGACGCGGATCGGCGACGAGGGCGTGTATCTGTCGGGCGGCGAGGCGCAGCGGATATGCGTGGCCCGCGCCATTCTGAAGAATGCGCCGATACTGGTGCTGGACGAAGCCACGGCCTTCGCCGACCCCGAGAACGAATACAAGATGCAGCAGGCCTTGCAAGCCCTCATAAAGGGCAAGACCGTGATCGTCATCGCCCACCGTCTGTCGTCCGTCGCCTCGGCGGACAACATCGTGGTCATGCAGCGGGGGCGGATCGTGCAGCAGGGCAGGCACGACGCCTTATCCTCGGCCGAGGGTCTCTACAAGAGGATGTGGGATGCCTACACGAGTGCTTATCATTGGACGTTGAACAAAAATTGAATACAGCGATATGAAAAAAAACAGTTTCTTGAACGATATTTTGCAGAACACGAGCTGTCCGCAGGGATTCTGGGGACGGATGGTTTTGCGCGGAATGAACCGTTTCCACGCTTCGCTGGCCCGCCGCGGCATGCGGCAGGTGGACTGGCAGCCCGAGTGGAACGTTCTGGACATCGGATGCGGTGGCGGCGCCGACCTGAAGCGTCTGCTGAAGCTGTGTCCGCAGGGACGGGTTTACGGCATAGACCTCTCGGAGGAGAGCGTCGCCTTCGCCCGCAGGCACAATGCGGGAGAGCTGGACCGGCGCTGTTTCATCCGGCAGGGCGACGTCTGCTCCCTGCCCTACGGGGACGGGGCGTTCGATGCCGTTACGGCCTTCGAGACCGTCTATTTCTGGCGCCCCGTCGGCAAAGCGCTGGGCGAAGTCTTCCGCGTGCTCCGTAAGGGGGGCTGCTTTCTGATCGGTCTGGAGGCGGGCGACCCCGAACTCGGAAGGATGTGGACGGATCGGATCGGGGGAATGACGGTGTACGGAGCCGAGGAGCTGAAGCGTTTGCTGTCCCGGGCCGGCTTTTCCGACATCCGGGCGATTCGGGCAAAAGAGGAGCTGCATATCGTCGCACGTAAATAAAAGGAGCCGAAACATGAATGCGATTGAAAACATCACGATAGGCCGTCCGGAGCGTCTCTGCAAGCCCGTGGGCTGCACCATGCTCGCCAATCTGGTCAACATCATCCCGTTCTGCCTCTCCGTCGAGGCCGTGCGCATCATCTTCGCCGCATTCGACGGCAGCGGCGAACCGCTCGATACGCCGAGGCTGTGGTGCATTTTCGGCATATCGGTCGTCTATATGCTGGCGATGGCTCTGGCCGAACGGGCCTCCTACCGGGCCAATTTCAGAGGGGCCTACGAAATGAGCGCCTCGGGACGCATCGCGCTGGCGGAACATCTTCGGAAGCTCTCGCTGGGATTTCTGTCCCGGCGCGATCCGGGCGACCTTTCCTCCATGCTCGTTACCGATTTCACGATGGCCGAGACGGGCATTTCCCACCATTTGCCGCAACTGATGGGGGCTCTCGTCATGCCCGTGCTGGCGTTCCTCTCGCTGGTGTGGATCGACTGGCGGATGGCCCTTGCCATGTTCGCCGCCCTGCCGTTCGCCCTGCTCGTTTTAGGGATGAGCACCGGCGTGCAGAAGAGGCTGAGCGGAAGACAGATCCGGGCGAAAATCGACGCCGGCAACCGGCTGGAGGAGTACCTGCTGGGCATTCGCGTGATGAAAGCCTACAACCTGCTGGGCGACCGCTTCGTCCGCCTGCGCGACGCTTTCGCGGAGCTGCGCCGCGCCTGCATCCGTCAGGAGGCCCTGTTGGGTCCTTTCGTGCTGCTGAGCATTACGCTGGTGCGGGCCGGACTGACCCTGATGGTGCTGTGCGGAACCTATCTGCTGCTGGGCGGCGAACTCTCGCTGCTCGTCTTCGTGCTGTTCCTCGTGGTCGGCTCGCGCGTGTTCGATCCGTTGACTTCGGCGCTGACCGACTTTGCGGAGTTCCGCTATTTCTCCATTGCCGGAGGGCGCATTCTCGCGCTGATGCGGGAGCCGGAGATGCAGGGCGACCGGCAGGCCCCGGCAGCCGGAGACATACGGTTCGAGCACGTATCGTTCGCCTATCGGGACAGAGAGGTGCTGCAAGACGTGTCCGTCGCGTTTCCGACGAACGCGCTGACGGCCCTCGTCGGCCCCTCGGGGAGCGGGAAAAGCACGGTCATGAAACTGTGCGCCCGCTTTTACGACCCGCAGCAGGGGCGCATCCTCTTCAACGGGGTCCCGATGAACGACATAGAGCCCGAAAGCCTGATGAGCCGCATCTCGATGGTGTTTCAGGACGTCTATCTGTTTCAGGACACGATCCGCGACAACATCCGCTTCGGAAAACCCGGTGCGACGGACGAGGAGGTCATCGCGGCTGCCGAGAAAGCCTGCTGCCACGATTTCATCATGCGGCTGCCGCAGGGATACGACACGATGGTGGGCGAGGGCGGCTGCACGTTGTCCGGCGGCGAGAAGCAGCGCATATCCATCGCCCGCGCCATCCTGAAGAACGCGCCGATCATCCTGCTGGACGAAGCTACCGCGTCGCTCGACCCGGAAAACGAGGTGGAGGTCCAGAAGGCCATCGACACGCTTATCGGGGGACGTACCGTCATCGTCATCGCCCACAGGCTCAAGACGATCATGAATGCGGACCGGATCGTCGTTCTGGAGGACGGACGCATAAGGGAACAGGGCACGCACGACGAACTGATGCGGCACGAGGGGCTTTATGCCCGTTTGTGGACGCTTCAGGAAAAGTCCGCAGGCTGGACCGTGTAAAACGGCGCAGCGTTCCGGATGCCGGCCACACGCACCTTACCGAAAGCCGGGGAGAAGGCGGCGGCGAGCGGCCTTTCCCCCGGCTTTCCCTTATTTCCCGGCCGATGTCGGGCATCGGCGCGCTGATTACGAGGCGCCCGGTTTCAGGCTGCCGCAGCGAGACGGCGCCTTTCAGGGTTCGCGGCACTTTCCGTTTTCAGGGCAGGGCAACGGGACCGCGCCCGGTTTCCGCGAACGTAAGTTCTCCGTCCTGCCCAACGGCTTCCTTTGCGAATCCCGATCCCGGACCGCCCCGCCCCCGCGTTCGTCGTTCCGCCTCATCCGATGCCTGCCGGAGGCGCAGTTTCCGTCCGTCCTCGGTCCCGCAGAAGGGGAGGGGAGCGGGCGGTCCTCCGTCGCACGAAGGTCGCTTCGCGGACGGGTCCTCCGTTTTCCGCCGCTTTCAGCGGGGCGGTTTCCCCAAGGTTTTTCCTCCTCCCGCCCGACGGTTCGGCACATGACGTACCGAAACCGAGCGATTGTCCCTCCACGCTGCGGCTTGCAGCGGGCCGGCTCCGTCCCGCCTCGATCCGCAGAGCGACGAGCCGTCCGCCGCCCCCGTTCCGGTCGTGCAACCGCCGACGGCTCCCCGCCCGTTCATGGGTTCCGCCCCTCTTGCGGAACGGATTCCGCCGCACCGGGCGGCCGGCTGCTCGGACGAAGAGGCATTCGGCGACCACCGCCTGTTTCCCGCCGCGTCTCCGTTATTTTGCCGTTTCGCATTAACAAAAGGCCGCCCCCTCTTGACAAACGGCTTCGGCGCTCTTATCTTTGCAGGGTCTCCGTTTCCCGTGCGCCGCCCGCTTCCGGAAATCAAGTCTACTTGGGGCGGCCGCCGTCGACAGCATCACGGGCGATTCGGGAGATTGAACTAATACCGCCGGCGCGTACCCGAACCTCTTGCGGCCGAGCTCCGCAACGCTCGGTTCGGTTTTTTCCCGGACTGCGGCCGCGGCAAGCACTGCCGATTCCCGCTCTCGCAGGGTGCGGCGCATGAACGTAAGTGCGCTGCATGGTGAACCCCGCGTTCTCGGAGTCGCAGCTTAAGAACCTGCGGCGCCAGAATCGACACCTTGTCTCGACCCACCGTCGAAAATTAGTTTTCTTACAGGCCAGCCGAAACCCTGCTCACGGTTCCGGCCGGCCTTTTTTTGTCCGCGACGCCCCTGTCCCGGCATCTTTCTGTCCGGCCCCCGTTTCCGCCGCTCCCCAGCTCCGACCGTTCCGCTCCTCTGTTCTGATGAGAAAGGACTGCCCGACAGGATTTCCTCCTTCGGGAATCGCGTATGCCGAACGGAACGGCGGTGCGAACGAAAAGAGGCTGTCCGAACTCGTCAGACAACCTCTCCTGCCGGCAGCGAAGCCGGCGCCGGCATTTCGTGCGCAATGCGAGTGCCCGTCCGCCGCCCGTGCCCGCATCCCGTGCCCGCCTGCATCCCGCGTCCGCATCCAGCCGCGAGCAGCAGGATGAGGGCGGTGCAGGCTCTATAATTTCCGGTCGATCACCGCGCGGATGCGGTCGAAGACCTCGTCCATCGAACCCACTCCGTCGACGTCGGCATACTTGTCCTGTTTGGCGTAGAAGTCGGCGACGACCTGCGTCTGCCGGCGGTAGACTTCGATACGGCCGCGGATCACCTCCTCCGAAGCATCGTCCGCGCGGCCCGAATCCTTGCCGCGGAGCAGGATGCGTTTCACCAGCTCCTCCTCCGGCACGTGGATGTCGACCATCAGATCCACCTTCAGCCCGTGCCCGGCCAGAATCCGGTCGAACTCCTCGGCCTGCCTCGTCGTGCGCGGAAAACCGTCGAAGATGCAGCCTTTCGCCTCCTTGTGTTCGGCCACGTAGTTGGCGATCATGTCGATGACGATTTCGTCGGGGGCCAGCTTGCCCTCCCTGATGTAGGACTCCATGCGTTTGCCCAGCTCCGTGCCGCGGGCGATTTCACCTCGGATCACTTCGCCGGTGGAGACATGATGGATGCCGTAGTGCTCTTTCAGTCGTTGGGCCTGCGTGCCTTTGCCGCAGCCCGGTGCGCCGAATAAGACGATGTTAACCATGTTTCAGATCGTTTTTATGATTCGTGATACAAATTTACGTTATTTTTTGCGGAAACAAGGGATTTCGCCTAATTTTGTGAAAAATCCGAAACTCATGGAGAATAAGAAACGCACGGAGATCGCCGAGCTGGGCGAGTTCGGTCTGATCGACCGGCTGACACGCGCTTTCGGCAAGGGCAACCCGTCGACCGTGGCCGGCGTGGGCGACGACGCGGCCGTGATCGCACCGGCCGAGGGCGAGGTGGTGCTCTGCTCGACGGACACGCTCTACGAAGGGGTCGATTTCGATCTAACCTATTTCCCGCTCAAGCACTTGGGATACAAGGCCGTAACGGCCGGCGTGAGCGACATCCTCGCCATGAACGGCACCCCCGAGCAGATCGTCGTCTCGCTCGGTCTTTCGTCGAAGCTCCCGGTCGAGGCGCTCGACGACCTCTACGAGGGGATCGCCTTCGCATGCCGCGAGCAGCGGCTCGACCTCGTGGGCGGCGATACGAAGGCTTCGATGACGGGCCTCGTGCTCGGCATCACGGCCGTCGGGGCGGCCGCGCGCGACCGGGTGGTCTATCGTTCGGGCGCGCGCAAGCACGACCTGATCTGCATCACGGGCAACCTCGGCGCCGCCTACATGGGACTGCGGCTGCTCGAACGCGAGAAGCGCGTGCTGGGCGATGCGGAGAACCCCGAGCCGCAGTTCGCCGGATACGAATACCTGCTGGAGAAGTACCTCAAGCCGCGTCCGCGGACGGATGTCGTCGAGGCGCTCGCGGAGGAGGGAATCGTGCCCACGTCGATGATCGACCTGTCGGACGGTCTGTCCGGCGACCTGCTCCAGATCTGCAAGGCTTCGAAGTGCGGTGCGCGCATCTATCTGGACCGCATCCCGATCGCCCGCCAGACCTCGGCGCTGGCCGAGGAGATGCACACCGATCCGGTGATCGCGGCGCTCAACGGCGGCGAGGACTACGAGCTGCTCTTCACCGTGCCGCTCGCGGTGCGGGAGCGGGTGATGCGTCTGGGGCTGGTCGATGTGATCGGCCACATCACCGACGAGGCATCCGGAGCGTTTCTCGTAACGCCCGACGGCTCGGAGATCCGCCTCCGGGCGCAGGGCTTTCCGGAAAAAGAGGCCGCGAATTAGAAAAAAACGTCGCACGGATTGCGGATTGCGAAAAAATCCGTATATTTGCGCTCCCCTCGGGGAATAATTAACCGATTAAAGTCATGAACAATTACGAAACCGTTTTCATTGTTACGCCCGTCCTGTCGGATGCACAGGTGCAGGAGGTCGCTGACAAATTCCAAGGTGTCATCACCGAGAACGGCGGTCAGATCGTGAACAGGGAGGCGTGGGGCCTGAAGAAGCTCGCCTATCCCATTCAGAAGAAGACCACCGGATTCTATTTCCTCATGGAGTTCACGGGCGAGGGTTCGCTCGTCGACGCGCTCGAAACGCAGTACCGCCGCGACGAGCGCGTGATCCGTTTCTTAACTTTCAAGCAGGACAAATACGCCGTAGAGTACTCGGAGAAACGTCGTGCGAAACTTTCTAACAAACAGGAGGAGTAAGTCATGGCACAGGAAAACAATGCAGCGCAGTCGGAGATCCGGTACCTCAATCCCGTCTCGGTAGACGTCAAGAAGAAGAAATACTGCCGTTTCAAGAAGCTCGGCATCAAGTATGTGGATTACAAGGACGGCGAGTTCCTCAAAAAGTTCCTCAACGAGCAGGGCAAGATCCTGCCCCGCCGCCTGACGGGTACTTCGCAGAAGTTCCAGAAGAAGGTCGCACAGGCCGTGAAGCGTGCCCGCCACCTTGCGATTCTGCCGTTCGTAACCGATTGTATGAAATAATATAGAGGAGGAGATACCATGGAAATCATACTGATTAAAGATATGGAGAACTTGGGCTATGCGAACGACATCGTGAACGTGAAGCCCGGTTATGCGAACAACTACCTCATTCCTCAGGGTTATGCCAAGGCTGCGACCGCTTCGGCCAAGAAGGTGCTGGCCGAGAACCTCAAGCAGCGCGCCCACAAGGACGCCAAGATCCTCGCCGACGCGCAGGCGTTGGCCGAGAAGATCGCCAACCTGCCCGTCGTGCTGACGGCGAAGGCCGAGGAGGGCAAGCTCTTCGGTACGGTTACGGCCGCCGATCTGGCGGAGGCGCTGGCCGCCAAGGGCGTGGAGCTCGACCGCAAGGCGATCGTCGTCGAGGGCATCAAGACCGTGGGCGAGTACGAGGCCGTCGCCAAGTTGCATCGCGACGTGAAGGCTACGATCAAATTCAGCGTAGTCGCCGCGGAGTAATCCGGAGTTGCGATGAACGGCAAGGGGGCTGTCTAACACAAGGGGACTGTCTAACAAGTCCCGAAAATCGGAAATCATGGGGCTGTCTAACACGTTTTAGACATCCCTTTTTTTATTCGTACGGCTATTCGGGAACTTTTCCGAATGCGCAATTTTCGGAGGGTTAAAAAAACTTGTCAGACACTCCCGTGAAATCGTTGAAATCAGACTCGGTAGACAGCTCCTTGCTGTTTTTTCGATGCGCTTTGTCCTTAGACTGAGGAGGTTGCGAGAAGGCCCTGTCGGTCGCCGGCCCGCCCCTCCCTCGCAGCGGTCGGCTGCGGGTCGATGCGCCCCGGCGGGAGCGAAAGCGGGACGGACGCAGAAGCGAGCGGAGACGGCAGAATCGTGAGCTGTGTCCGCAGAGATTCCTTTGATCCCTTTCGTCCCTTTCCGGCTCCGGGAGTGTCCGAAAACGATTTCGTCTCGGCGCTCGGCTTGGCGAAACGGTTGAATCCTTTTCGTCCCTTTCCGGCTCCGGGAGTGTCCGAACCCGATTTCGTCTCGGCGCTCGGGTTGGCGAAACGTTTGAATTTCTTTCGTCTCTTTCCGGCTCCGGGAGTGTCCGAACCCGATTTCGTCTCAGCACTCGGTTTGGCGAAACGTAATTTCCGATTCCTTCACCCGCATCCCCGGACTTCTTCGGGCACTGTTTTTGTTTTTCCGCTCGGAAAGTCGAATACATGAGTGCCGTCCGATCCCGATTCGTTCCGCATATCGCCCTGCTTGTCTGCAACGTCATTTGGGCGATGGACTATCCGTTCTATAACCTCGTGCTTCCCCGCTATATCGAGCCGATCGCCATGATCGCGGCTTCGCTGGTCGTTACGGCTCTCCTTTCGCTCGTCCCTCTCCTCTGGCAGAAGGCCCAAAAGGTCGAGAGACGCGACATCCCGAAGCTGATCGGCGCCGGACTGCTGATCGGCGTGGCCCGCAAGGTCTTCATCATGTACGGTCTGTCGATGACCTCGCCGATCGACGGTTCGATCATCGACACCATCGTCCCGCTGCTCGTCCTGCTGCTCTCCGTCGTGCTCGGCATCGACCGATTCACGCGGCTCAAGGTCGCGGGGCTCGTACTGGGCATGGCCGGCGCCGTGGCCGTGGTGCTCACAGGCGCATCGTCGGCGCATGTCCACTCGCATCTTTGGGGCAATATCATGATTTTCCTCTGTGCGTGCGTTACTTCGCTCTATATGGTCTGGTTCAAGAAGCTGGTGGCCAAGTACGACATCACGACGATGCTCCGGTGGGTCTATTGCACGGCGGCCGTCGTGATGCTCCCTTTCGGCATCCGGGACATCGTTCATACGGATTACGCGCTCATCGCATCGAGCGGCAAGGTGCTCTTCTCGGTATTTTTCGTGTTGATCGCCCCGACCTACGTGCCGAATCTGCTGCTCAATTTCGCCCTCAAGTTCGTGCAGCCCGTCGTAACGAGTATCTACACCTATCTCCAGCCCGTGCTGGCAATCATCATTTCCGTCTGGATGGGGCTCGACCGGTTGCATGTCGACACGGTCTGTTTCGCCCTCGTGATCTTCGTGGGCGTGGGGCTCGTGCTGCGTTCCTACCTCACGCATGAGGATCCGCCGGCGAGCAGGGTCCACTGAGTGCGGCTGTGCGCAGCCGCGCGGATGGTCCGGGCGGGGAGCGGCGGTCCTGTTCCGCTTCGCGCGTTTCTCCGCACGTCCGCTGCGGATGACATGCCGCGTACCGGGCGGTCGGACGGTTGTCGGGGCGGGGTATCCGGCGGGCTGCTTTGATGTGGCAGGCCCTTGCCTCTCGGGGGAGGGGGCCCGTCGGCATTTACCCACGGGCTTTCGTACGAAATGGCGGCATCCGATTCCGCGTTTCGATTCCGCGTTTCGATTCCGCGTTTCGATTCTGCGTTCTGATTCCGCATTTGATTCTGCATCTGTTTCCGCGTTCCGATTCCGCGTTCCGATTCCGCGTTCCGATTCCGCGTTCCGATTCTGCGTTTCGATTCCGTGTTCCGATTCCGCGTTCCGATTCCGCGTTCCGATTCCGCGTTCCGATTCCGCGTTTCGATTCCGCATTCCGATTCCGCGTTCCGATTCTGCATTCTGCATCTGTTTCCGCGTTACGCTTTCGCATCTGCATTCCGGTTACGGGGATTCCGTGAGGTGCACTCCGGTTCGGGTGCCGGGAGCCTTGCCGGCGAAGAGGAGGGCCGATTCTTTCGGAACCCGAACGTTTGTCGACGAACATTTTAGAATATACGGACGGATAAACAGGAGAGGCCGTCCCGTTTTTCCGTTCCTTTCGGAGGGTTTCCTGTTCGGAGAGTTTCCTGTCGGAGTTCTCCCCCGGGAACCGGTACGAATGAGGAAGAGGAGGGGGCTGATGAGGTTTCAACGCTTTGAGAATTAGCCTCTCCGGGGGCGAAGGCGGTGCGAATGCAGAAAGAGGCTGTCCGACAAGTTTCGGACAGCCTCTTTGCGGATCGTTTCGCAGGAAGAGCGGAATTACTTCTCCTCCTTCTCCATGGCGGCTTTCAGGGCGGCCAGACCGGCGATGTCGCCCAGCGTGGTCTTTTCGACCGAAGCGTTGATCTTCTTCACGGTAGACTTCGTAGCGTCGGCCGCTGCGCGTTTCTCGGCCTTCTCGGCTGCGTATTCGGCCTTCTTGGCCTCCTCGAACAGACGGGTGTGCGAGAGCGTGATGCGCTTGGTGGCTTTCGAGAATTCGAGCACTTTGAAGGGCAGCTTCTCGCCGGCCTTGGCGGTCGTGCCGTCCTCCTTGACGAGGTGACGCGCCGGGGCGTATCCTTCGATGTTTTCGCCCAGCGATACCACGGCACCCTTCTCCGTGAGCTCCGTAATGGTGCCTTCGTGTACGCTGTCCGGAGCGAACTGCCCCTCGATGGCGTTCCAAGGATTCTCTTCGAGCTGCTTGTGGCCGAGGCTCAGACGGCGGTTGTCCTTGTCGATTTCGAGCACCACCACCTCGATGTCGGCGCCTACCTGCGTGAACTCGCCCGGATGCTTCACCTTCTTGGTCCAGCTGAGGTCCGAGATATGGATCAGACCGTCGATGCCCTCCTCGATTTCGACGAATACGCCGAAGTTCGTGAAGTTGCGCACCTTGGCCGTGCAGCGCGTGCCGACGGGGTATTTGGTCTCGATGTTCTCCCACGGATCGGGCGTGAGCTGCTTGATGCCCAGCGACATCTTGCGCTCCTCGCGGTCGAGCGTCAGGATGACGGCCTCGACTTCGTCGCCCACTTTCAGGAAGTCCTGAGCCGAGCGCAGGTGCTGGCTCCACGACATCTCCGATACGTGGATCAGACCCTCCACGCCGGGGGCGATCTCGACGAACGCACCGTAGTCGGCCATCACGACGACGCGGCCCTTCACATGGTCGCCCACCTTGAGCGAAGCGTCGAGCGCCTCCCACGGATGGGGTTCGAGCTGCTTGAGACCCAGAGCGATGCGCTTCTTGGCATCGTCGAAGTCGAGGATCACGACGCGGATCTTCTGGTCGAGCTGCACGACCTCCTCGGGGTGGCTTACGCGGCCCCACGACAGGTCCGTGATGTGGATCAGACCGTCGACGCCGCCCAGATCGACGAATACGCCGTACGAGGTGATGTTCTTGACGGTGCCTTCGAGGATCTGGCCCTTCTCCAGCTTGGACATGATGACCTGCTTCTGGGCTTCGAGCTCGGCCTCGATGAGCGCCTTGTGCGACACGACCACGTTGCGGAACTCCTGATTGATCTTCACCACCTTGAACTCCATGGTCTTGTCGACGTATACGTCGTAGTCGCGGATGGGTTTCACGTCGATCTGCGAGCCGGGCAGGAACGCCTCGATGCCGAAGACGTCGACGATCATGCCGCCCTTCGTGCGGCACTTGATGTATCCCTTGATGATCTCGTCCTTTTCGAGCGCCTCGTTGACGCGGTCCCACGACTTGAGCTGGCGGGCCTTCTTGTGCGACAGCGCGAGCTGGCCGCTCTTGTCCTCGGCCGACTCGACGTAGACCTCGACCTTGTCGCCGACCTTCAGATCGGGATTGTAGCGGAACTCCGACACGGGGATGATGCCCTCGCTCTTGTAGCCGATGTTCACGACCACTTCGCGTTTGTTGATGTGCATGACGGTGCCCTCGACCACCTCGCCGACGGCTACGTTCGACAACGTCTTGTCGTAGGCGGCGGCAATCTCCTCCTTGGGTTGGTCGTACACGCCCAGATCGTTCTCGAATGCGTTCCAGTCGAAGCTCTCGTTGGCGACTGCTTTGTTGTTTTCTTCCATAGCGGAAATGAATGTGCGATTCAATCGCTCGTTAAATGGTTAATAATAAATTCGTTGCCCGATGCGGACATCGCACGGGCGCACAAATATACGGCTTTTCGTCCGGACGGCCAAAAAAAGCGGCTTGAATTTCTATTTGTCGGGCGGAACGGCGCCGGGCGGATGCGGCGACGGCAGGCGGACGGCCTCCGGCTGCCGTTCGCGGCCGGCGCGCTCCGCGCAGAAGACGAAGTGGGGCATGTCGACTCCGCGAAAGCGTTTTACGACGGTGTCCGTCCGCCGCATTCCGTTGCGCAGCGCCACCCGCTGCGAGGCGACGTTGCTGTCGCGGACGAACGAATAGATGCGCTCCATGCCGAGCGGTCCGAACGCGAGGCGCTTGCAGGCCGCGGCGGCTTCGGTCGCATAGCCCGCGTGCCAGCAGTTGCGGCACAGCAGGTAGCCGATCTCCGGCACGCGCCGTTCGCGGTAGGGCTGCATCGTGATGCCGCACTGGCCGACGAACGTGTCGTCCGACTTGCGGATCGCGGCCCAGAGCCCGAATCCGTCTTGCGCATAGCGCATTTTCTGACGTTCGAACCACTCGGTCGCTTCGCGGTCGGAGAGGGGGCCTTCGTAGGCATACATCACGGCGGGGTCTTGCAGCATGCGCCGCAAGGCTGCGAAATCGCTGTCGCGGAGTTCGCGGAGGAGCAGCCGGTCGGTTTCGAGGATCGTATCTTTCATCGTGCGGTCTTGTCGTGCAGTCTCACAGGACAGTCTTATCATGCACTTTTGTCATGTAGGTTTGTCGTGCAGTCTCGGCGGCGGGATCATATGTACGCTCCGGGCGGAGCGCGGAGATTCGTCTTCGGCTTCCGTTCTCGCGTTGCGGTGCTCCCGGGGAAGGGGCGGTGCCGCAACGCACGGTCGGGAGGCGGTCTTCACGGTGGTCTTTGCGCGGCGCTTCGGGAACAGGGCTCGGTGCCACTTTTCTTACCTGTCGCAGACGTTTGGCAGCATGACGGCTTCGGTGGCCTGCACACGCCTCGGGTGCGCGACAGACCGTCCGCACCCCGGCAGCGAGCGGCCCTTCTGCCCGCGCCGCCGACATCGTGTCGGGCGATGCTGGCGGTCTGCTGCATGTGCCGGTGTCTGTTCCGGCCACTTGTCCGGTCATTTGTTCCGGTATTTGTGCCGGTGTCTGTTCTGGCATTTGTGCTGGTGTTTGTTCCGGCATTTGTTTCGGTATTTGTGCCGGTGTCTGTTCTGGTGTTTGTCCCGACCATTTGTCCCGGCGTCTGTTCCGGCATTTGTTCTGGTGTTTGTCCCGGCCACTTGTCTCGGGCACTTGTCCGACTACTTATCCGGTCATCTGTTCCGGTCATCTGTTCCGGCGTCTGTTCCGGTGTTCGTCCCCGCCGCCTGTACCGATGCAACCGATGGGGGACAAGAGAAACACCGGAGAATCGCGGGAGGGGCGCAAAAAATATCCGGCTTCCCCGATCGGGGAAGCCGGGATCTCTCGGATCGGTAAACCGGTTCTATTACAGAGCGTTCACATGGAGCTGCAAGGCGCTCTTCAGGTTGGCCGCCTTGTTCTTGTGGACGATGTTGTGCTTTGCGAGCTTGTCCAGCATAGCGGTTACCTTCGGAAGCAGAGCCTCGGCGGCGCTCTTCTCGGTGGTATTGCGCAGGGCCTTCACGGCGTTGCGGGCCGTCTTGTGGTAAAGGCGGTTGTGCGCACGCTTGGTTGCTGTCTGGCGGATGCGTTTTTTCGACGACTTATGGTTTGCCATAACTTTTGAACTTTATATTTTTACTTTTTCCGTTTCTTTTTTCGCGGGTCGGAGGACTTCCTCCGCTCCGTCGCATTTTTGCCGGTCCCGGGCGTGGCGGAATCCGATGGATTCCGGCCCTCCCCCTCTCCGGCTCCTTATTCTTCGTACAGCCTCGGCTGTTTGCGGATAGGCGTGAGCCCGCTCCTCGCATCGTTCGCCCGTCCGTCATTTCCGCGTCGGCGGAAACGCCGTTCGAGTAGCCCGTAGGAGAGTCGAACTCCTCTTTCAAGAATGAAAATCTTGCGTCCTAACCGATAGACGAACGGGCCTTTACCGCTATTTCCCCTCCTCGGCGGGGTTACTTTAGCGGTGCAAAGGTAAACAAAAAAGCGGCCCGAACAAAAAAATGGATGAAAAAAATCGTTTCTTCTATTCTTTTAGGGGCCGGACGCTCCGCGACGCGGGATCAAAGCGGATGCCGCCGCCCGCGAAAAGACGCTCGATATGGCCGCTGAGGATCATCTCGGAGGTCGGCAGGTGGTGCAGCGCGGGCGGGTCGATCAGCGCCACGCCGTCGCAGAGCGAGAGGGCGATGTCGAGCTCGTGCGTCGAGAAGAGGATGCACTTGTGCTGCTCGCGGGCCAGACGCCGCAGCAGGGTGCAGAGCTCGTAGCGGTTCGGTAGGTCGAGAAACGCCGTGGGTTCGTCGAGCAGGATCACGGGCGTGTCTTGGGCGAGCGCGCGGGCGATCATGATGCGTTGGCATTCGCCGTCGGAGAGCGTGTCCATCGTCTTCGCGGCGAACGACTCCATGCCCGTCAGCCGCAGCGCATGCCGCACGATTTCGCGGTCGCCGCCGCTCAGGCGGCCGATCCAGTCGGTGTAGGGCGCACGGCCCAGTGCGACGACCTCCTCGCAGGTGAGGTTGGCGATGCGGACCTTGTCCGTGGCGACGAAACCGACGGTCCGGGCCCGTTGCCGCTGCGTGAGCCCGTGCAGCTCCCGCCCGCACAGGCGAATGGAGCCCGAGGCCGAGGGACCCAGACCGGCGATGGCGCGCAGAAGCGTGCTTTTGCCGGTGCCGTTGCGGCCGAGAAGCGCCGTGAGCGCACTGTCGGGGAGGTCGGCCGAAACGCGGTCGAGCAGGATGCGCGAGCCGTAGCTCAGCGTGAGGCGGCGGAGTGTGATGCCCATCAGAAAAGATTGCGGTTGCGGAGTACGACGAATATCACCACCGGGATGCCCAAGAGGGCCGTGATGGTGTTGATCGGGAAGGCGAGGCTCTTGGCGACGAGGTCGCAGACGAGGAGCAGCACGGCGCCCGTGAGCATCGACGCCGGCATCAGGATGCGGTGGTCGGCGCTGGCGAAGAGCATGCGCGCGAGGTGGGGCACGGCCAGCCCGATGAAGCCGATCGGACCACAGAAGGCGGTTACGGTGCCGGCGAGCAGCACGGTCGAGAGGAAGACGAGCCGACGCGAACGAACGATGTCGAGACCCATCGTGCGGGCATAGTTTTCGCCCAGAAGCAGCAGGTTGAGGGGTTTGATCGCCGCGACGGAGAGCGTCAGACCCGCTCCGACGACGGGCGCGATGAGCGCCATCTGGGCGGCCGTTACGTCTCCGAGCGAACCCATGGTCCAGATGACGAACGATTTGAGCGCCGACTCCTCGCTGAGGTATTGCAGGATCTCGACCACCGAGCCGATGCCCGAGCCGAACATCATGCCGAGGATCAGGAGAACCATGATGTCCTTGATGCGGCGGCTGACGGCCACGATGACGAACAGCACGAGGGCCGAACCGAGCCATGCGGCCCCTGCGATGCCGAGCGACTGGAGCAGCGTGTGGTTCGCGACACCGAGCAGGGGGGCGCCCAAAAGAAAGAGCGCCACGCCCAGTCCGGCGCCCGAGCTGATGCCCAGTACGTAGGGGCCTGCGAGCGGGTTGCGGAAGAGGGTCTGCATCTGCAGGCCGCTGGCCGCCAGCGCCATGCCGGCGAGAAGGGCCGTCGAGGCTTTCAGCAGCCGGATCTTGAGGATGATCTCGCGGGATACCGGGTCGCACGCACCGCCGGTGAGCGCGCCCCAAATATCCCCGAACGAGACCGCTACCGAGCCTACGGCCAGATCGGCGGCGAAGAGCGCCGCGAGCAGCAGCGAAAGAAGCACGAAGAGCAGCGGCCGGCGGGTCATCGTCGAAATGAATCGGAGGTGGATATTCCGTGCGTCCGCCGTGCCGGTGCGGACGGGAGGGGCCGCCCGGCGCGGGCGGTGCGGGCGACCTGTAAAACGGTGCGGATGTCGCGGACCGTGCGGACGAGGCGGCCCGTGAGCCCCGTGCGGACGGGGGGCTGACGGCGGGTGCGGGTGCGGACCGCCGCTTCCGACGTGCGGCAGGGGGTGCCGCGAGTCCCGGAGAGGCTCGGGGTGTCGGTAGTGCCGGAAGTATGGGCGACGCGGGCGGCGGAAAGGCTTGGCGATGAGGTGCGGAACCGACTTGCGCAGCCGGCGGCGATGCGGGCTGCGGAGAGCGGTGTGAAGGGCGGAAGCGATTTCATATCGCACAAAAATAGAAAAAATTATGCGAGAATTGTGTGATTTCGCAAAAATATACTATATTTGCAGTCCCAAAGCAAAGGGAAACGGTATCGGGGCGTAGCTCAGTCCGGTTAGAGTACACGTCTGGGGGGCGTGTGGTCGCT
>ERZ857503.351-NODE-351-length-37653-cov-6.718044_pt1 | contig 37653 bp, 45 predicted proteins | sample MGYA00519766_ERZ857503 | MGnify/ENA primary metagenome ERZ857503 (study PRJEB31778, sample SAMEA3449345) | human gut metagenome | biome: human gut; feature: human-associated habitat; material: faeces | place: United Kingdom | collected 2010/2012 ...
CGTGTTCCTTGATCGTTCCCACCAGATCGTCCATCGCCTTATCGTCCTGCACCTTAAAGGGGTGATCCCGCAAGGTATGGAATGGATGAAGCTCTGACAGCTTCAAATAGACGATTTTTCCCTGCTCCACCGGGCGGGGCGGCACCTCCGGCGTGGGCGGCAGCTTGATCTCCGGGGCGGGGGCCTCCGCCTCCTTGACCGGGGCGCCCTTAGTGGATTTAGGCGGCTGCTTACCATCGGCAAAGGGAGTTTCACGCTTGCCCGCCAAAAAATCTTTCACATTTTGATTGCGTTCCCGGCGTGTTTTTCCTCCGCGCTGGGCGGGGGTAAGCTCTTGTTCCTTACCTCTGGACACTTTGTCCAGAGCTGGGGACGGGGACTTGCCACGGGCCGCCTTGTCAGCCTTTGCCGGGCGGCCTGTGCGGGGCTCCGGCCCCTTTTCCGGTTTGTCCCCCTGGGGAGAATCCTGCTCCTTGGGGGGACGGCCCCGGCGTTTTGCCGTCTTTTCCTCCGGTTCCACTTTTTTATCCTGGTCGGGGGATTTTTCCACCTTATCAGCTTCAACCTGCGGCGCAGGCTGGGCTGGAACATCCCCGCCCATTCCAGGGGTAACAGACTGTTCCGGCTGGCGTACCGGGCCGGTGCCAGCTGCGGGCTCCTCTACCGTTTCCGGGACAGGGGGCTTCGTCACAGTTTGAGCATCCCCAACAGAGCCCTCGCCAGGGGACTCCGGGCCTGCTTTCAGTTTGTCATCTGCCATTCGCTAACCTCCTTGTTTTGAAATGAAAAAAAGCCAGACCTCTCAGCCTGGCTAACGAAAAAACTTCCCCCTTTCTTTTTTAGATTATATGGTTGCCACCACTCCTTTCTCAGTCCGGGCCATAAAAAAACGTCGCTTTTCACAAAGAAATAGCGACGTTTTAGTGTAGGTTGGCTCGGTTTTGTTGTGTTTTATAATTATGCCCTTGTATAAAAACCTAAACAGAACTTGAGATTACAGAAGATGAGAAAAACAGATATAGCAATTTGCTTTTCTGGGATCCTGAAACGCTGTCCTATTTTAATAGAATGGCGCAGTGTATCCAGTATTCTGCTCGATATGAGATATTCCGCTATTTGGGATTAAAGAATGAAGAGATCGGATTCAGCGGAAGTGAAGGTGGAAAAACAACAATCAAAGCCCCCATCATTTATCCTCAGGATGCAACCGGTTTGCGTAATGGTGTACGGGTTGTGTCATTTATGATGTCTGCTGAAAAGTTATTGCGTACCAGCTATGTTTTACGAAAAGATAGTTGGGAAGAATCCATGTTTTTGTATCAAAGACTGATCGAAAAAGATAAGGTAAAAAGTATCCGGGCTTTCTTAGCGCAAAAAGGTGAGGCATTTTACAACAATATCATTGTTGCCCTTCCTGACAATATAACGTTCGAAGATGATGCAGGAAACCCTATCTTGGTGGAGAATATTGGAGATTTTCAGCACTGCAAACTTGTTTTACCCGATGAAATGAATAGCATTTGTGTTATTGACGGGCAACATAGAATTTTTGCTCATTACGAAGCTCCTACCATTGAAAAGTATGAGCCTCAAATTGCACCATTGAGAAAGCAACTGCATCTTTTGGTTACTGGCTTAATTTTCCCAGCCGAAATGAAGGAGGCCGAACGCAAGCAAATTCAAAGCCAGATTTTCTTAGATATTAATGATAATACTAAGAAAGTTGCTCCCAATGTGCTCACGCATATTGAGATGGTTAAAGATCCATTCTCTGACATTGGCCTGGCGCGTCGCGTAATTGAGCGACTAAATAAGAAGCGGGTATTTTTAAATCGCTTTGAATTGTCTGCCCTTGATGAAAGCAAGATTAAAGTTGCGTCCATAATAAAATTTGCGCTTCGCTATCTGGTAACTGTTACTCCTGCCGAAGGAAAGACAAGCCTATATGCTTACTGGCCGGGTAATAAGGAAGCGTTTCGGCAAAAAGATGAAGCTGCCCTCAATGATTATATTGAGTTTTGTGCTAAAAGTATAGATTTGTATTTCTCAGCAATTAGGGACGCTTTTAAATCTACCTGGAACGATCCTGCATCGAAAATGCTCTCTGTAATTTCTATCAATGGCTTTATCATTGCATTTAATAGACAACTGAGTAAATATGGGGTTCGGGATTATCAGTTTTATAGTGGTTGCTTAAGAAAGCTATCTATTGATTTTTCAAAAGATGGTTTTCCTTATACATCAAGCCAGTATAGAAAGTTTTCTGGAAAGATACTTGCCGAAGCATTTGACTTTACTGACGAGGAATTGGAGACTACTTAATTACAAGTACTGCTGTTACAGGTATATTTTCCAACTCGATATCAAATGTTTGTTTTGCGGCCAAAGTAAAGCATTTCATAATTTCATCATCAGACCTATGCTCGTACACCGGGTTTGACTTGTAGAACTGACTGGCAAATTGTCGGAGTTGAAATAATTGCTTTTCAGTGATTGTGCTTAAATAAAAGTATAAGGATCCTCTGATCGACAGTTCAATTAATTTGTTCACTTTGTTTCCTCCTAAATGATTTCGACTATATTACTGTTGATAGTATTATTCTGATCGGAATTGATATCCCGTAATAATTCTTATTTTAAGGGCCATGAGTAAATGACTTTACCCATGGCCCTTTTACCGTTAGTCCTCTTACTACTTTTCAATCCTTCCTATCCAAGGGCTGCGGCGACAGCGTCCGGTCGTGTCAAGAATTTTTCGCACTTTAGTTTGCAGCCCCTGGCATGAATGAAGTCAGCCAGCAATGGAGGCATCCTCAAGGGTCGCCTCCAGGTGCTTCATGTTCATGTACTTCTTGTTGCCCCACTGGGTGCCGGCCACATGGCGCAGCCGGGCACAGACCAGCATGAGGGCAGAGTTGCCGTCCGGGAAACTGCCCACCACACGGGTGCGGCGGCGAATCTCCCGGCTCAGCCGCTCAATGACATTGTTGGTTCGGATGCGAGTCCAGTACTCGCTGGGGAAATTGCAGTAGGTCAGTGTTTCTCCAATGCCGTCCTCCACCTTCTTGGCGGCCTCTTTCAGTTTCATGGAGCGAAGCTCTTCCGCCACGGCTTTGGCTTTCTCCCTGTCAGCTTTCTTGCTCTCCTGAGCGTGGATTGCCTTGAGCATATTAGCTACCAACTTTCCCTTGGAACGAGGCGTAACGGAGAACACATTGCGGTAAAAATGGACGGTACACCGCTGGTATTTGGCTTCGGGAAACACTTCTCCCACGGCCTCCAGCATACCAAGGCACTTGTCGCCAACAATGAGTTTTACCCCATCCAGACCACGGCCACGGAGCCATTGGAAGAAGCTGACCCAGCTGGCCTTGTCCTCTTTCATACCCTCGGCAGCACCCAGAACCTCACGGTATCCGTCCTCATTGACCGCAATTGCCACCAAAATGGATACATTTTCAAACTCTCCGCCCCAGTTGCGGCGCAGATAGATCCCATCCACATAGACATAATAACACCTCATGCACTGAGATTACACTAATACAAGATAATGATAGCACACAGGTGTGATTTTGTCTATCAAAAATCCAGTTTTCAGATTTGTGATTTTAATTTCAGAGAGAAAATTATAGAGTGCATAATTGCGAAAGTGCTTTCCAGTGAAAAATAAACCGTTGAACCTCCGGGCAAGTAGAGCTACAATGCAAACGCCTTTCAGGCAAAACCGAACCGAACGGAGGACAGATGATGAATTTTGAAGTAAAGCCATTTGATGAGTACGAATCGATCACTCTCGATGATTTGAAAGAGCAAACCAATAGTTTGCTGAATCTGGTAATGGAAGAACAACGGCCACTGCGTGTATCTATGAGGAATGGCAAGGATTTTCTAATGCTTCCGCAGGATATCTTCACCCCACTCTACGATCACGACTTTCGTTTGATCCTACTGGCAGCGATGCAGTATGCCATGGGCCGGAACACATATATGCCTATGGTGGTCGCTGATTATCTCAAACGCCACATTCAGCTTTGGGATGATAAATTTCTTGTCTTGGCTGCCGATGATATTCAGCGCCACTTTGAGAACTACGGAGAACATGAGCCAAACCCCAATCTTTGGAAGGGGCTTTTGGAGGTACTTGAAGCGCACCGAAGAGAACGAATTACCCGTTCAGCGAGACAAAGCAGACCATGCCCAGCATGCGGAAAACCGTTGGAAGTCATAAGTGTGGCCGACAACCAACATTCACCCGGCAGCTCCGATGTAATTGCCCACTGCTGGAGCTGCGACTCAGATTACGAGTGGTTCCGCGAGAAGGATGGCATTCCCTCGGAGATGAAGCGGTATTTCTTGGGATGAGAGATGATAAAACACAGCAGGGGACTTGTTGAGCTGTTCGTTCAACAAGTCCCCTGCAAGTTTTCTCTAATGTACTCACCGCCTTATTTCATTGTTTATGCGGCGCAGTTTTTGAGGTCAGCCCATGATGCCGATTTTGTTGCCGTTCTCATACATATCCTCGGCGTACTCGACATGGTTGGGGCCTTGGCTTTCTATCCAGCCGAAGCCGGGGACATAGACCATATCCTCCGAAGCGCTATTGCTGGCTTCCGACTCTGGTTTCAGTTGTGTAGGCTGTGCTGGGGCAGGATCTGGGCCTGCCTTCGTAGGCAGCATAGGTTCCTGCTCCGCTTCGGGCTGCTTTTCTGTTTCTGGGGCAGGCGCAGGTAATTCCTCGGCGGTTACTTCCGTGGCAGGTTCTGGCTCGGATGCCTTGACTGTTTCTTTCTCTGTTGTTACTTCCAGCTCCGAAAGTATTGTCCGTGAGGTGCTTACGGCGGGTGTTTGGGGCGGTGCGTGTGTTTTCCCGACCGTTTCGGCTTGCGGCCACACGGCGGCACACAGGGCCAGACATGCGGTGAATGTGGCGGCGATGATGATACGCTTTTTCATGTTGGCTCCTCCTCTTTACATACGAAACGAGCGCCCAGGCTCCCTGTCCGGCGGGAGTTTAGGCGCTCGTTTTCATAGTTGTTCAGTTCCATGGAGAGCTGCCACGCCAGCTCAAATCCGGAGATGAAGCTGTCGATGGATATATCCTCCACGATGCGGTCTTTGGCGTCGATAATTTGGAGCACCAATCGCCGTTCCCACTTTTCCAATGTTTCAATAAGTGCTTGGTGACACTCCTCAACTTCCTGCTTTTGCGTCGGAAGTTCTGGCGGCATGTAGAAGCAGTCATACAGCTCTTTGAGCAATTCATTTTTCATAGGGTTCGCCTCCTTACGGCACAAACAAATACCACAATTTTAGACATTAATAGCTATCAGAATTCCAGAAGATGATCCAGAATATTTGCGGCTTGCCTCGGCTCGGCTCGAGATGCTTCACTTGGGTTCTCTCCAGTCCTTTCTTTCTTGTGGGGCAGAATACGGCGCATAGTTCTGCAGGGTCATGCTGGTCCTGGAATGCCCCAACATCTGCGCCAGCTCCTTGGTTTCCATACCATTCCGTAGGGAGATGACCGCGCAGGTATGACGGAGGTCCGTGAACCGGATATGGTCGAGTCCAGCTTCCTTGATGATCTCCTTGTGCATCCGGCGCACCATTTGCGGCGAGAAGGACTTCTGTGTGGCTGGATGCATGAACATGAGTGGACTGCCGGGGTGCTTGGAGTGTTCCTCGACCAGAAAGTCTACCACCTCATTCGTCAAGGTGATCGTCCTTGTTTCAGTACCGTATTCGACCAGTTCCCGCCGTTCCACGGCACGCTTTTCAGCGATGGTCAGCGTCCGTTGTTTCACATCCAGGTCACTCCATTTCAGAGCGATAAGCTCACCCTGCCGCAGTCCCGCGGTCAGCGCCAGAAGGAACATGGGGAGGTATCCCAACCGTTCCGCCGCGTCCAGATAGTCCTCCATCTCAAGCGGCGTCAGCACGTTGGCGCTGACCTTCTTGGGCTTGGCATAGTGGAACGCTCTGGTGGGGTTATCGGTCATCAGGCCGTCCCTCACAGCTTGGTCCAGACACTGCTGGAGCAGGCGGTGGATATGCCGAATGGTTTCCACGTTCAGCCCTGGGTAGTCGGGACTTTCCGGCCTGTGGCTACCGAATCGCCTTCGCTCGTCCAGGAAGGAGCCTACTCTGTCTGATGTCAATTCAGAGAGCGGCAGATTGCCCAGACCGGGGAGGATGTGATTTTTGAAGATATAGCCGTGCGCCGCATAGGTGGTCGGACGGCTCTGATGCTTATCATAGGCTTCCTGCCAGCGGACGATGTACTCCTGCAGCGTCATATTCCTACCTCCATACACTGTCGCTGCAGATCCCGGAAAGCTACCCACGGAAGCTTGGCTTGTTTCAATATCTTCTTATGCAGATAGTAGAACTCATGGAGCTGGTATGGCGCTCCGGTTTTGGCATTGAGGAACACATAGGGCGAGTTGGTTTCCGGTAACTGTTCCAGCAGATGTGCCGCCCTGTCATTGAGCGTCAGCAGGCGCTGCCCTTTGAGAATATACCGATAGCGGATATAAAAATCGGCCCACGACAAGGTGATCGGTTCACATTGCCGCAGGTCGCTTGATAGTCCTGTATAGATGATGGGAAGTACGCCGAGCTGTTCCGCCGTGTTGAGGTAACGCTGGATTTGCCCCAGGCGCAGAGGGGCAAACTTGTATTCCTCTGCCTGTGGCTCTGCCCAGAGCCACACCGGGTTGTAGGGGATGAACTGATCCCGCGCCGCCTCGTCCAGGCACCGCCGCAGGAGCAGATGGACACACCAGACACTTCTGGCGCTGAGTCCCTGGCCCTGCAGATCATCGTAGAAGTTGGTGATTGTCTGTTCCGTCAGGTCAGTCAGTTCAATGCTTCCGATGCCGGGGCGGATATGACGGAAGATCAGGTTGCGGTACCCTCCCTCGGTGTTTCCATTCCATTTGCTTCGATTGTTGGTGAACCACTGGCCGCACCATTGTCCGACCGTCAGGGTGTTTTCTTTCTGCATATCGTCGCCTCCTTTTTGGCAAACGAACAATATCACAGAAAGCAGGAAATAGCTACTGGAAAGAACGGAATATTCGCAGAAGAATAACTGGTCCCAACGATGCTGTTGGTTGTTATTCTTGTCATTCTTGTCAGTTGCTGATTACATGACAAGAATCCGGTTCGACATTAGATATTGGTTCCGGCCAAGCAGCGTTTCAGCAGAAAAGCGCAGAAGTAAGGGAAGGTATAGATATTATCATTATATCCGATGTTCCCGCCGGTGAACTTAATGCCGCAATGAATATCGGCATACTTCTCGCTGTTGATCAGGGTTCTCATAGACTTGGCCGTTCCGTTTTTAGCCTTCACTTCAACAGGGATCAGGGCATTTGCCGTTCTGACGAAGAAGTCCTGTTCCAGAGAAGAATCATCCCGCTTGTAATAATAGAGTTTGTATCCTGCTTTGACCAGCGCTTCGCCAACAACATTTTCGTAGAGCGCGCCCTTATAGACTCCGAGGTTTTTGTTGGTCCGCAAGTCCTCCTGGGCTTCTTCATCCAGCATAGCCACGAGTAAGCCGCTGTCTGCAAAGTAGATTTTATACTTCGTATCATCGTAGTTGCCCTGAAGCGGCAGTTCCGGGAAGTTCAGACAATAGCAGACATTGACCATTCCCGCATCGTCCAGCCATTCAATACATCCTCTGTAGTCGCGGAAACGAGCGCCGGATGAAACTTTAGAAATTTGGAACTTCTTATTGTCCTTGGCAAGCTGCGCAGGAATGTGGTTAAACACATTCAGTATTCTCGTCTGGTCCATACCTTCTGCATATTTGCGAATATCCTCTTTATAGTCTGCGATAAGCTGTCTTTGTATCTCAAGCGATCCCTCAAAGGTGCCTTTATCGATGAATTCACGAACGACAGCAGGCATTCCACCCAAGATGCAGTAGTCAAGGAAGAGTGAGCTGTATACCGACATCTCTACCTCGTTGAAGGGCGTAAGATTTCGCATGTGCTCCAGCATATCTTCAACGAAGCTATCGTCATAGCCCTTGGCCCACAGGAATTCCTCAAAATCCAGAGAGAACATCTCATAATCCGATTTGTAGCCGACGCTGTTGCTTTCAATTTTCCGGTAGTTGATGCCCAGCATGGAGCCGCTGCAGATCACATCAAACCTGCCGTCAATTTTGAAGAACTTCAATGCTGTGGAAATCTCTGGGAACTCTTGCAGTTCATCAAAGAATATCAGTGTTTCACCTTCAATAAACCGTTTGGACGGGTCCATTCTGGAGATATTCTTAATGATATCATCTGCCTTATATCCATCTGCCGTGATCATTTTATACTTCGGTTCTTCCACGAAGTTAATGATGATCACGCTTTGATAATTCATCTCTCCAAACTGCTTGATCGACTCGGTTTTGCCTACCTGTCGAGGCCCCTTGACGATCAACGGCTTTCTGTCAGGATTAGCCTTCCATTCGGCCAGGAAAGCATCGATTTTTCGTTTCAAGTAGAGCAGTTCACTCGCCTCCTTCGCTATTATTATAGCGATACACGATGGAGAAATCAATCGAAAACGCAAAAAATGAGTGAGTTTTTTCTCCTAATGCACATTTTTAGAACGAGTTTTAGGAAGCGCAAACACATTTCCCACGTGCCGAGAGGGATAATGTCACGCCAGCGTTTCTTTCATTGTTTATGCGGCTCAATTTTTGAGTCACGCTCTGCGATAGAATAACCCGGACTATAGTCAAACCCGGACGGAACATCTTTTAATATACAGAATGCAATCCCACACAAATCCCAAAAGACGAAAGCGGCGCCTGAAACAAACAGGGCAAAAGAGTTCTAAAGAGGAACTGCAGAAGCGCCAGAAAGCGCCAAAGAGGGTGCAAGAGGTTTGGCTGAAGGTTCAGACACATGCTTGGGAGCAAGATGCCGGGAGTTCGAGTCTCCCCACTCGGATTATCATTTCTACTGAGAATATTTTTTGACAAACAAGGGCGGGGATTCTTGATCCTCGTCCTTGTATTTTCTGATACTACAATATATACTTAACCCATCGATGAGTGTTAGAAATTTCAATTTTATAAAGGCGGTGAATGATGTGAACTTGATAGAAAAAGTGAGAGAACACTTAAAAACAGGAATTAACACTACACCGCCTTTTTTACACCTTTTCCGCTACACTTCCAAAACTATCCCTATGCCCCAAGTGGAAACGCTGTACATCTACTTCGTTCTGGATGGCGAGTTTCGGCTGTACACCCCCGGTGGTATGCTGGACTATGTTGCAGGGCAGTATTCCGTCTCCGCCATCGACACACCGGAGAAAGGCTATGTCCTTGCGTTCTCTGAACAGCAGGATTTTTTAGCGGCATCTGTTGACTTCACGGCAAACGATGTGATGTCCGCCATCATTGCGCTGAACGATGACCTTACGATGCAGATTCTTGACAACACGCTGAATGACGAGTTCAAGGCAAAGCAGGATCAGTGTGTTCTGTCTTGTTTGGAACGAATACTGGACATGCTTGTCGAGCCTGTCTCTATGAAATTCCTGTGTGAGCAGATACGAGCAGAAATGATTTTCCATATTCTCTGCGGCTCCTGCGGCAAAGCATTTATTCAAAGTATCACCAATGTGAAATCTGCAGGCGAGATTTATGAGGCAAACAGTTGGATCAAACAGAATTACCGCCAGAGTTTCAAAATCGAAGAACTTGCCGAACAGTGGAATATGAGCGTTTCCCAATTCCATCAGAAGTTCAAAAATGCCGTTGGAATGGGGCCGCTGCAATGCCAAAAACGGTTACGGCTGACCGAAGCACGGCGATTGATGTTGGACGAAGGAAAAAAAGCGACCGAAGCTGCCTTTGATGTCGGGTATGAAAGCCTTTCCCAATTCACACGGGAATATCGAAAAATGTTTGGCAGTAGCCCGACCGAAGATATTCAATTTTTACAAAGGGTGCAGAAGAAATAGGCAAATATCTGAAAGAAACAGGCAAGCACCATTTTAAGTTTCCTGATACCATAGGAGAAAATCAAATGATAGTCAGGAGGAATTTCAAATGGTACTTACAAATGAACTGTGTGACAAACTCTGCTCTGCTGCACTGAAAAAGAGCAAAGAGGTTGGTATTGATATTAGTTTTGCCGTCTGCGATGAAAACGGTCTGCCCCGTGTGTATCGCCGTTACGGTGAAGCGTTGGTATTGAGCATTACGCTGGTTCCTGGTAAGGCGTACACCGCCGCTGTGACCCAGTGCAAAACCAAGGATGTGGCTGCTGCTGCGGCTGAGGGACAATCTCTGATGGCAATTCAGACCAGCGATCCCCGCATCACGCTGGTGGCTGGCGGTTATCCGCTGTTTGTGAATGGCAAGATTGTAGGCGGCATCGGTGTTGGTGGCGGCACGGAGGAGCAGGACTGCGCGATTGCCGAGTATGTTGTTTCCATTTTTGACGAGTTGACGAAGTAAAATGCCGAATTTAAGCCTGTTTTGCACCTGAAAAAACACGGGGTGCCCGCTTCATCCAACAAAGTACGATAAGGGTTGCGCCCCCTGTATCTCAAAAAATTTGATGTTGAACGAAGTACCAAATTGCTCCTTCAACAAGGTAGATGGCAGCGAAAAACGGACTGGTGACTCCTTTTTGCACTTTGCAGAAGTTGTTCAAGCGAATCAAAAGGGCAAGTAGAACAATGCGGATTGGGCGAGTAAAAGTCTTAAGGCGGGAACATCGTTTCAAATGTTCCCGCCTTGTGCGTTAGTTCTGCTTTAACTTGTCCTTTTCCTGTTGTGCTTTCCACTCGGTAAACTCCCGTTGCCCCTCCTCACTCTCGAAAAACGACTGAATCTCCGGGAGCAGGACGCAGGCCAGCGCCTCCACCTCGTGGTAGGGTATCCCTGTGCCGTAGTCGTTGACCTTCTTCTTCCTTGCCATAGGCGCCGCCCCTAGTCTTAAAGGCGGGCCTCGTCAAGGAGATAGCCTTGAAACACAGTCCCATCCCCGGTGATGAAGCGGCCCCTTGCGTCCTTGGGTATCTGGTCGGCGGCGCTGGTGTTGTCCAGAATGATGTGAAAAAACACACTGTCCGCGAAATCGGTGCTTTAGGCCTCTGCACCCTTGCAAGCGGTGATTCTCTTTTTTGCCTTCTTCACTTTCTTCTGGTCTTTCTTAATCTCTGGCGTCTGTTGCGGAAGTGTGCCTTCTGATTTCTTCCGATTTAACTCCGCCAGCTCGGCCTTCATCTCCACGATCAGCACCTTCAGTTTCTCCTCGCACTCCTCGCGGGTGTGGGCGTAGACATCACGGGAGTGCTTTTTACCGTCGATCCACATGGGCGAGTAGCGGCCCTCGAAGAGGTGATCATTGATCTCGGTGATGCAGCCGGTGCCGTGTTTGACATAGAGCAAGTCCAGATGGCCCAGCTTTTTCTCCCGGTCCCAAACAACGATGGCCCCGCCGACGAGTTGCCCGCCCTCCACCGCCTTGTAGGCGATGGCCCCCTCCGCGCCAAGGGAGCGGTCGATGTCGGACTCCGGCAACACCAGCTCTCCGTCGGCGAAGCAGCCGCCCTCCTGGGCGCCCAGCTGGAATGCCCCCTGCATATCCGCCTTGTACTGGGGCAAGTCCCTTTTCTCCAGCAAACGCAGTCCCAAATTCATGTTCCGATCTTCCTTTGCAGATACACCATATCCACTAGTTGGACCCCGCACTCATAGATAGGATGGTCGTAGTGGTCGGTGAAGAAGTTCTTCACCAGATGGTGCCTGCGAAACCCGCAGGCCTCGTAAAACGGGATGGTGGACGGGCTGTCTCCAGTGCCCACCTGCAGCACCGCATAGCGTCCTGAATAGGTTCGGATGAGGAAGTCCACTAGGGCCTTTCCATAACCTTTGCCCTGAAAGCCCGGCTCCACAGCGATGTTTTTCAGTTCCAGAACGCCGTCGCCCTCGGCAGCCACCACGCACTCGGCTTTGACTTCGCCGTCCTCCAGCACATACATGGTCCCACGCTCCAGATAGCGGTCGATCATGTCCTCCTGCTCATCCGCCAACAACAGCAAGGCGAGGTATTTCTTTTTATCCTTCTCAACTTTTCTGATTTCCATGGGCACACCTTACTTTTTTAGGAGCCGTTTCAAAGCGGCGGCGTTCAGCAGATTCACCGTCACGAACTTCCCTTGATAAAATACCGCCCAGTTGTTGAACACACCGGGCAGAGCCTTGGCCTTTTCCAAAGTGTCCACTGGAATGAGGATATAGGGTACCTCCAGCTCCCCGCAGGTCCTGTGCACCAGTTCTACGCTTTGATGGATGTAGGGACACTGGGGGCTATAATAGATGGTCAAGTCCGAGCTTTCGATCTCCAACTGCTTGGCATTCTCCGCAAAGTGCGGCTTGGTTCCGTCAAAGGAGCGGGCCAGCAGCCGATAGCCGCCCGGGGTGGTATCCACCGTTTCAAACCCATATTTCGCTGCGAAGGCCTGGTCCGAGAGCCAGGCCTTTTGCTTTTCGGCACCCAGCATACACACACCGGATTTCCCCTTGGATTTGGCGTCGGCCAGGCAGTACTCCATCAGATGCCTGCCGTAGCCCTTGCCCTTAAATTCGCCGGAGACCCACAAGCAGTAGATGTAGAGATAATTCTCTCCCTCCACTGGTGCCCAGGCGGTCTCCAGCGGAGCGTACTCGATGAACACCACACCCTTGGTGTCCAGCTTGCGGAACACATGGCCTTCCCGGAGCCGTTGGGCCAGCCAGGCCCGCTTGGCTTCCACGCCGGGGTGGGGCTTCTTGCTGCGGATAATGCAGCACAAATGCTCCTGCGCCAGATTGTCTTCCGTCAAATTGATAAATTGATCACTCATTGCTTGTCACCGCTTTTCGTATACCAGATCTACGATTCCGTTGTAATGTTCTGTTCCCACCAGCTTCAGCGGCAGTTCCGGCCCTAGTTCGGGGTACAGCCGCACGCCTTTGCCCAGTACTGTGGGGATTACCGACAGCCACAGTTTATCGATGTGCCCCTCTTTCAGCAGCTGCCCGGCCACGGACGCACCGCCGCAGATCCAGATGTTTCCCTCCCGCTCCGCTTTCAGCTTGCCCGCCAGGGCGGTCAGTTCTCCATTCCAGAAGCAGATACCCTCCTGGTCCTCTTCCTGCCGGTGGGTTACCACATAGCAGGGACGGCCCTCATAGGGCCAGCTGTCCGGGGAAAGCTCCGTGACGATCTGACGATAGGTGGTCCAACCCATAACGATGGTGTCCACCGTCTCATAAAACGCCGGGTAACTGCCGGGGGCATCCGGTTCACTGCCGTCACCGCCCAGCCAGCCCACGCCGCCCTGCTCGTCCGCAATATATCCGTCCACACTCATGGCGAGATATAAAACGATCTTTCCCATGACCATCCCCTCCGTTGCCCCTATTGTACCCAATGGTCACAAAAAGCACAAGGCAAAAAGAAACATGACAGACAGTTGTCGTGTTCCTATGGTATAATAGCTACAGAACGGCGATTATGCTTCGATTTTCAGTCGTTTTCTCGCCCCTGACGGGGCAGCCGAAAAACATGGCGTGATACCACTCCAGGGCCGTCGTCATGGTATCATGCAGGAAAAACCAAGAAGGGCGGTGCATCTCATGAAGATGGAGCGGCTCATCGGTATCCTATCCATCCTGCTCCAGCGGGAGAATGTCACCGCCCCGGAGCTGGCGGAACAGTTCGAAGTGTCCCGCCGGACCATCCAGCGGGACATCGAGTCCCTGTGCCGGGCGGGCATCCCCATCTCCACCGCCCAGGGCGCAGGCGGCGGCATCTCCATCATGGAGGGCTATCGGGTGGACCGTACGGTGCTCACCGATCCGGAGATGCAGGCCATCCTGGCAGGGCTGCGGAGCCTGGACAGCATCAGCGGCACCCGGCGCTATGCTCAGCTGATGGAGAAGCTGTCCGCCGGGACAGGTGGGCTGGTGCCCGGCAGCGCCCACATGCTCATTGACCTCTCCTCCTGGTACAAGACCAGCCTGCCGCCGAAAATTGAGCTCATCCAGGGGGCCATCGAGCAGCACCATACTATCCGCTTTACCTATTTCTCGCCCAAAGAGGAATCGGTGCGAATCGTCGAGCCATGCTACCTGGTGTTCCACTGGTCCGCTTGGTATGTGTGGGGCTGGTGCCAAATGCGGGAGGATTTCCGCCTGTTCAAATTGAACCGTATGACGGGCCTCACCTCCGGGGAACTTTTTGAGCCCCGGCCTGCGCCTCTGCCCGACCTGGAGCCGGAGCGGGTCTTTCCGGTGAAATATCAGGTCACCGTTCTCTTTGACCCGACCTGCCGCTGGCGTCTGGTGGAAGAGTACGGCGCGGACCGCTTCACCGTGGCACCGGACGGGCGGCTGCGTTTTACCGGAGGCTTTCCAGACGCGGACAGCGTGCTCAGCTGGGTCCTGACCTTCGGAGACAAGGCGGAGCTGCTGGAGCCGGAAGAGTTGCGGGAGCGGCTTGGAGTTTGGAGTCAAACCTTGGCCGACCGTTATCGAGGGAGGGATTAGCATGGCGTCTCATCCGGATTTTGTGAACTATGTGGCCGAGCAGCTGCGGGAGGCCGGAGCCATCCGCAGCCGGAAGATGTTCGGCGAATACGGCCTTTACTGCGACGATGTGTTCTTCGCCGTCATCTGTGACGACCAGTTTTTCGTAAAGATTACCCCGCGGGGCGAAGCGGCGTTCCCCGACCTGCCCAAGGCTCCGCCTTATGAGGGGGCGAAGGACTCCCTGCTGGTGGAAGATGTGGAGGACCGGGAGCGGATGACGGGGCTGGTGCGCGTCACCTGCGAGGCGCTGAGAAGCAGGCACCAAAAGAAGAGGAGGAATGACCATGCCCTTTGATTACAAGAAAGAATACAAGGAATTCTATCTGCCTCCCACGACGCCGGGTATCGTCACGGTACCGGCTATGAATTTCCTGGCGGTGCGGGGCCAGGGTGATCCCAATGAGGAGGACGGCGCCTATAAGCAGGCCCTGGGAATGCTCTACGCCGTGGCCTTCACCATCAAAATGAGCAAGATGGGCAAGCACAAGCTGGAGGGGTACTTTGACTATGTGGTGCCGCCCCTGGAGGGTCTGTGGTGGCAGGAGGGCGTCCATGGGATAGACTACGCCTGCAAGGCGGATTTTCAGTGGATCTCCCTCATCCGGCTGCCGGAGTTTGTGACGAGAGAGGTCTTTGACTGGGCGATCCGGGAGGCTACGGAAAAGAAGCAGAAGGATTTCTCTCCGGTGGAGTTCTTCCCTTGGGAGGAGGGACTGTGCGTCCAGTGCATGCACATTGGCCACTACGACGACGAGCCCGCCACGGTGGCCGCCATGGAGGAATACGCCAAGGCCCAGGGCTATGAGGCGGACTTTGGGGAGGGTCGGTTCCACCACGAGATCTACCTCAGTGATGTGCGGCGGTGTAAACCGGAGCGGATGAAAACCGTCATCCGGCACCCCACCAAAAGGACAGAGTAATGAAACACATTTACCCCTAAATCCGCAAAATGTGCCCGAAGGAATGTGGTCTTCTGCGGGAATTTCTCTATCAGGCCATCTATCCTATCTCCCGGAGGGAGCGGAACCGCCGCCACGGTCGGTGGTCGATCTGCCGGAGCTGCAGGTCTATATTGCAGGTTTTGGCACACAACCCGGGGATCACTGTCTCGTTGCCGAGAAGGAGGGAACGGTCGTTGGCGCAGTGTGGAGCCGTATCGTGGAATACTATGGCCACATCGACAGCGGTACGCCATCCCTGGCCATCTCGCTATTGCCGGGATACCGCGGGCTGGGCATTGGGACACAGCTGCTGAACAGCCTTCTGTTTCTGCTGCGGGAGAACGGTTATCTACGGGCATCGCTCTCTGTTCAGAGAGAAAATCCATCGCTGCGCCTGTATGAGCGGGCGGGATTTCAGATCCTGGAGGAATAAAGACACGGAATATTTGATGCTGCGGGACATCACCCAAGTGGTGCAACAGGGGAGCGTGGATATGGAAACAACAATGGAGAAGCAGCGGGAAAATAAAATCCGGCAGTGGGTTTCCATGTGGCTGGACAAGCAGAACACAGGCATTGAGGACCTTTTTGCCCCCGACGCCGTCTACATCGAGAGCTGGGGGCCGGAGTATCACGGAAGTGGGAAAATCAAGCTGTGGTTTGACGAGTGGAACACCCGGGGAACCGTGCAGCGCTGGGATATCCGGCAGTATTTTCACAAAGGGGACCAAACCGTAGTGGAGTGGTCCTTCCGGTGCGCCATGACAGATGGTGTGATCCAGAGCTTTGGCGGTCTCTCCCTCATTCGTTGGAATGGAGCGGGACAGATCCGCTTTTTGCAGGAATTCGGCTGCAACGAAAATCGTTATGACCCCTACGCCCAAGGGAAAACCCCGGTGTTCCGGGAAGAGCAGGCGCTGTGGTTCTAAGGGAGGAAACGGCATGAAAGGTTTTACCCGTACAGAAACCCGCTTCTCCCTGTGTGGCCTCAACTGCGCCCTGTGCTCCATGCACCTGGGCGGCTACTGTCCCGGCTGCGGCGGCGGAGCAGGCAATCAGAGCTGCGCCATGGCCCGGTGCTCCCTGGAGCACGGCGGCGTCCAGTTTTGCTGGGAATGCCCGGAGTACCCCTGTCCCCGCTATGATGGCTTCGGCGACGGGGATTCCTTTGTCCCTCACCGGAACCGGCAGAAGGACATTGCCCAGGCTCGGGAACTGGGACTGGAGGCGTACCTTGCCCAACTGGAGGAAAAACGGGCGATCCTGGATAAACTTCTGGCCTATTACAACGATGGCCGCCGTAAAACTCTTTTCAACACAGCGGTCCATCTCTTGCTCCTGGAGGATCTGCGCTCTGTGATGGCCGCTCTGGACAGCCGGCCGGAACTGGCAGAGCAGACGGTCAAGGATCGTGCCCTTGCCGCTGTGGGGCTGCTTCAGGAGACGGCGGACCGCCAAGGTATCAGCCTGAAGCTCAACAAGAAACCAAAGAAGGGGTGATCGTATGGCGGTTTCCAAAGTGACAGTCCATTTCCCCTGTCCGGTGGAGCGGGTGTGGCATACGGTGACCGACCTCACCCATACCGCCTGGCGCAGTGATCTTGCGCGGGTGGAGGTACTGGACGAGGGCCGTTTTGTGGAACACACCAAAAGCGGCTACGCCACCAACTTTTCGGTCACAGCCTGTGAGCCGCTCCGTCAATGGGCCTTTACCATGGAGAACGGCAACATGTCCGGCTCCTGGGAAGGGGCCTTCGAGTCGGCGGAGGGCGGCACCCGGCTGACTTGCACTGAGGCCGTCACCGCCAAGCACTGGTGGATGCTCCCCTTTATCCCCGGATATCTGAAACGGCAGCAGAAGCTGTATCTGGACGATCTGCGAAAGGAACTGCTGAAATGAGCGATTCTATGGATGGGACTCCGCTTGCACAGGACAACCGGACGCTGATCTCTAATCTTGACAGGCTCCATACGACCGTGATGGGTACAGAACGGATCAAGCGGAATCTGAACATAGAGACGGACGCAGTCGCATATTGCAAGGCTTTGATTTTGAAGAGAAACTGCGTGATTTATCAGCAGGGCAAGAACTGGTACTGCGGGGTGGATGGGGTGCGTATCACCATTCATGCCCGAAGCTACACGATCATCACCGCACATACAGAAAGGGCAGCGTCCAATGGATCGCAATGAGGAATAAAACTATGGAAATCAAACTCGCACAAACACAAGACATTAATGCCTGGATGGCGCTGGTGGAACAGGTCCGGGATGTCTTTCCCGGTCTGGAGACCGCCGAAGCTATGGAGGAACACAGAGCCACAGTCCTGCGCTTTATGGAAAATTCCTCCGCCGTCTGCGCGGCGGAGGCGGAACGCATGGCGGGCATTTTGCTGTTTTCCAAGGAACCGGGTGAGCTATGCTTCCTGGCGGTGGACCCAGCCTGCCGGAGACAGCACATTGCGCAGAAGCTGGTGTCCTTCATGCTGACGCAGATGGAAGAGGGCAAAGACATTTCCCTAATCACCTACCAGGAAAGCGACCCCAACGGACAGGCCGCACGGGCCTTCTACAAGCGCCTGGGCTTTTCAGAGAGCAGACTGACCGAAGAATTCGGCCACCCTGCCCAAGAGTTCGTTTTAAAACGACAGACCACCGGACAAACATGAGCACGGAAAATCGGGCAGGGGCCGCTGATTTCCGGTATGCTGGATCCAGAAGGACGGTGTGACCAATGGATTGGGTAACAAGCATTCATCAGGCGATCCAGTATATCGAGGAACATCTCCGGGAGGAGCTGACCATCCGGGAGATCGCGCAGCAGGCGGCCCTGTCTCCTTTTTACTTCCAGAAGGGGTTTGCCATGCTGTGCGGCATGACGGTGGGCGACTACATCCGCCAGCGCCGGCTCTCCGCCGCCGGGCTGGAGGTCCTCACGACGGACCGGAAAATCATCGACATCGCGCTGGAGTTCGGCTACGATTCGCCGGACAGCTTTACCAAAGCCTTTGCCCGGTTCCATGGCCTCACACCTGCCGCACTGCGAAAAGGCGGAGGCGCGGTCTGTTCCTTTGCTCCGCTTCGGATCAAAGTGACATTGGAAGGTGGTCAAAACATGGACTGTAAGGTTATGAAAAAAGAGGCGTTTACGGTGCTCTGCCGGGCAAAGACTTTCAAGTATGAGGACGCCGCCGCTCAGGTCCCCCAGTTCTGGGCGGAGCATTTCGGCACAGGTGGAGGCAAGGTGGTGTGCGGCATGTACGGCATCAACCTGGACGAGAGTATGGGCGGCAACGAGTTTGAATATCTCATCGCCGACAACTACGATCCCGCCAAGGAAATCCCTGACGGCTTCACCACCCGTACCATCCCGGCCCACACCTGGGCGGTGTTCCCCTGCACCGGTCGGATGCCTCAGGCTCTCCAGGGGCTGAACCAGCAGATATTCTCCCAGTGGCTGCCCACGAACCCAGACTACAAGATCGCCGCCGGCATCAACGTGGAGCTGTACAGCGACGCCAGCAAGTTTGAGAACGGCGCTCAGGATCAGGACTACTATTGCGAGGTCTGGATCCCGGTGGAAAAGAAGTAAGGCACATCCCCCACGGGAAAATGCCCCTGTGCGATAAAGGAGCACGAGAGGCTTGATCGACAGCCGCCTCGCTATAAGAGGAATTTGATAGAGAAACTCATACCTATACGGTAGAATAACAATATAATTCTGATTGATAGAGGAGGCGGCTGTCGTGCTTGACATGGTACCGGACGCAGAGCAAATGACAACTTTAGTGGGAAAATCCTTATACGAGATCTGGACTCAATTATGTGCCTTGATTGATGAAAAATATGACATGGAACGTCTGTGGGGCAGCGGTGGGAAAGCATGGACCTATGAATATAAATACCGCCGAGGCGGCAAAACCCTATGCGCACTGTATGCGAGAGAAAACTGCATAGGATTTATGATCATCTTAGGTAAGGATGAGCGCTTGAAATTCGTAAACGACAGAGAACATTACTCAGAGAAAGTTCAAAGAATTTATGACGAAACGCAGACCTACCACGATGGAAAATGGCTGATGTTTGAGCCAGCAGACACCTCGTTGTTTGATGATTTCATCAGGCTTTTGGGCATTAAGAGGAAACCAAACAGAAAATAGAGACATGATCCTTAGAAGGGGACGGCGCATTTATGATGCCGTCCCCTCTCGCTTTTCTATTCCCAACATCTTTTGGAGCATCTCAATAGTGCTTGGCCACCGTGTGCCTGGTTGCCTTCGCGCCCTTGGCGATGACGCTCATATTAGTTTCATCAGGATGGAACTTCATGTGCTCCCAGATCTGACGCTCCTTCTTGTGGAGCTTGCACGGTGGGGGATCCCCCGCAGGCGGTCCTGTACGGCCTTCCGCTCCGCGTTCATCTGCCGAATGAGCACCTTCAGTTCCTCCCGGGTGTGGACGTAGGCGGGCTTGAAGTGTTTGGTTCCGTCCGGCCAGGCGGGCAAGTAGCGGCCCCCAAAGAGGTGGTCATTGAGGTCAGAGATGCAACCGGTACCGGGCTTTCGGGTACACCTGGTCACCGGCTGGAAGTCGGTGACTGGATTCTGTTTTGTCAGAGTCAGCGCTTGGGCGGGTGGGCTGCTCCGGCTTTAACGGATGGGGAAAGATCCATTCCGTCAGGGCAGTCTTTTCCGTTCCCGGAGCGACTCGGCAGTGCTGGGCGACAGGGTAAATGGTACGAGTCCCCGCGGCGGTCTTGGTATCCCAGGGCGTCAAAGTACCGCCTTTCTCCTCGCAGGTACTCATCGTCCAGCTCAACACAGTCCACCAGCGTACTCAGACCCATGTCCAGCTCCACCGACTTTACGATAAAGCCGGTGAGATTTCGGCTGCCATCTTCCGTATATCTTCGCTCCAGGATTGCTTTTTTCTTCGGCGACAGGTAGAGGGGAAGTTTCTCTTTTTTGCTCATGTTGATCTCCTCTCCGGGGCTTGCCCCCTGTTTTTTCCCTGTGGGAGCAGGCACTGCGGGATAACGACCGCAGAACTGATTTTTCTCTCTGGATTCGCCCCCATTTTTAACGCCCACGGAAACTCCTGAAACTGCCCGCTTGCCGATTCCGCTGTTCCTCCAAGTGAAGCATCTGTTGCTGGTAACAGCGATACATCGCTACTTGAATGGGCATGGTGTACTGGTTGTTGCCGTTCCACTTCATACCATGGTTGTCGATATAGCTGGTGCTCTCCACAGCAATGAGCTGCTTCCCCTCCAACTTTTTGTCCGCATCCCCCGGCCCAATGGCAGAATTCAGGATGAAAGATTTGCGGGTAAGGCTGGCGGAACAGGGGATTTCCTGATTTTCCAAATGGAGGTTTTGACCAACTCTTTTGGTCGGGCAATCGCTTTCTGCGGCGCTGGGGCGCCGAAGGGAAACCTGCTTTTGAACCGGTTCAAAGGCAGGTTTCCCTTTTCCAGGGAGGCCCGCGTGAAACCGGCCTGAAAAATATTTTCAAAAAAGAGGAGCAGCCTATTGACTTGGAGTCTACTCCAGGTGTTATGGTAGTAAAAAGCATGCGGAACAGAGGAGAAGATCCTGCGACGCCTCTCTGTCTGCAGGAACGCGAATCAAACGTACAAGGGCTGAGACAACGCTTTACTATGATGGGGCCGCACCGCCGGACGGGGCAAGGCAGGTGACTGCGTGGCCTGCGGGATACCCGTCCGGCTCAAAAGGCCGCCGGGACCCTTTGTGCGCGAAGGGAGAGACCGGCTGAATGCTGGAAAGGAGACAGACGCCATGACCATTGCAGAAGTGAGCAGGAGATTCGACCTGTCGGCGGACACCCTGCGCTATTACGAACGCATCGGACTGATTCCACCGGTACCCCGCACCAAGAGCGGTATCCGGGACTACGACGAGGAGTCCTGCAACTGGATCGAGCTGATGAAGTGTATGCGCGCCGCGGGCGTGCAGATCGAGGCGCTGATCGAGTATGTGGCCCTCTTCCAGCGGGGCGACGAGACCGTGGAGGCCCGCAAGGCCCTCCTGATCGAGCAGCGGGAACAATTGACGGCCCGCATGGAAGAGATGCAGCAGTCGCTGGACCGGCTCAATCACAAGATCGAGCGGTATGAAAAGGGCCTGATGTGCAAGGAGCAGCTGCTTCAGCGGCATCAGGACGGAAAGGAGAACGGCCATGTGTGACTGGAAGCAAGGCGTGATCTTTCCCCGGGGGCCGGAGAACGCCGCCTTTGCCCCCTATTTTGTGGGCCGGAGCTATTTGAATATGCTCTCGCTGGAGGGGGTGGTCATCGGCAACGTGACCTTTGAGCCGGGCTGCCGAAACAACTGGCACATACACCGGGCCGCAAAAGGCGGCGGGCAGATTCTGCTGTGCACCGGCGGCCGGGGGTGGTACCAGGAGGAGGGAAAGCCAGCCCGTGAACTCCGGACCGGAGATGTGGTCCATATTCCCGCCAACGTGAAGCACTGGCACGGCGCCGCCAAGGACAGTTGGTTTGCCCACCTGGCCGTGGAGATACCGGGGGAGGGCGCCGGGAACGAGTGGCGCGAGCCGGTGGATGACGAGGTATATGGGAAGTTGCCGTAACTATAGAAGCGAAGTACCGCAGGGGGCGGAGCGGACCGGAAACGGCCCGGTCCGCCTTTCTGACGCCAAGGAATTAGCACTCTATAATGATGAGTGCTAACATTTACAGTTTAGACATATTTGTCTGTATATTTGTTCATAATCCAAGCTTATACTAGGTCCAGAAGATGAGACAAGGGGGCGCGTTCGAGAGGGCGCAGTCCCCGGAAAGAGGATGGTTTCCATGAAAAGCAAAGGATTTTAGCAAATTAGTCTAATGACTGCTAACAGAGAAATCAAGATGGATCACAGTTTGAAAGGAGCCTTTTATATGTTTGGTATGATTCCCTTTGAGCGCAATAACGACAATTTCTTTGATATTTTTGACAACTTTGAGCGCAAGTTCTTCGGCAACAGCAGCGCCGCCCTGCCCGATTTCCGCACCGATATCCGCGACGCGGGCGACAAGTTCGTGCTGGAGGCAGAGCTGCCCGGTTTCCAGAAAGAGGATATCAAGCTGGATGTGAAGGATGGGATCCTCACCATCTCCGCCGAGCACAGCGAGAGCAAGGACGAAAAGAACGAGCAGGGCGGTTATATCCGCAGGGAGCGCCGCTATGGGTCCTTCCGCCGTTCCTTCGACATCAGCGGTGTGGATGACGAGCACATCACCGCCTCCTATCAGAACGGCGTGTTGGAGCTGCATCTCCCCAAGGTCATTCCTGCCGTGCCGGAGAGCAAGCGCATCGCCATAGAGTAAACAGCGCGGATGGGCCGGAGCGTGACAAGCGCCAGGGCTCCGGAGCGCTCTGCTGGGAGAGAAGGAGCCGGTCAGCGCGGTCTGGCCGGCTCCTCCCTGTATGCCTCCCAGTGCGGACAGGTCCCGTCGGGCTGCGGATACCGCCCCTGGTGGGGTACATGACAGTGCCCGTACCAGAGAGGTTCGAGCCGTCCGCCCTCGCTCAGGACGTAGTGCTGGCGATAGTGGACGCAAGTGCCGCAGACCTGCGCCCGCACGATATAGGTTTTTGTAGATCTCATAAATTTCACCTCACGAAGATAGTTTACTATTTTTTGATAGTAAAGTAAATACTATTATTTGATAGTAGATTAAAATGCAGTCGAGGTGAAGAATATGTATTTGCCGCGGCTGCGCGATTTGCGTGAGGACCGAGATATGACACAGGCTCAGGTGGCCAGTCTCCTGGGGATTGACCAGAGAGTTTATAGCAACTATGAGACAGGAAAACGTGAGATTCCACTGAGACATCTGATCGTCCTGGCCGACTATTACCACGTCACTGTGGATTATCTCCTGGGCCGGGACACCAAAAATTTGTAAATCGATCACTCCGGAAAGGATGTGAACCACCATGAACATGAATCAATTCACACAGAAATCCCTGGAAGCGGTGCAAAACGCCCAGACCATCGCCCAGGAGTACGGCAACCAGCAGATCGAACAGGTCCATCTCCTCTACGCACTGTTGGAGCAGGAGAACGGCCTGATCCCGCAGCTCCTGGGCGGCATGGGCCTCACCGTCCCGAGTCTGGAAGCGGCCGTCCGTAAAGAGGTAGAGGAGCTGCCCCGGGTGACGGTAGGCGGCGGCCGGGAGGCGGGCAAGGTCTATATCGCCGCCGACGTGGACAAGGCCCTCAACCGGGCGGAAGCCGTGGCCTCCTCCATGAAGGATGAATATGTCTCTGTGGAGCACCTGCTCCTCGCCCTGGTGGAGACGGCCAACAGCGGGCTCAAAGACTTGTTCCGTACCTACAACATCACCAAGGAGGGGGTGCTCAAAGCCCTCTCTGCCATCCGGGGCAACCAGAGGGTGACCTCCGACAACCCTGAGGAGACCTACGACGCCCTCAAGAAGTACGGCTCCGATCTGGTGGAGCGGGCCCGGCAGAATAAGCTGGACCCCGTCATCGGCCGGGACGACGAGATCCGAAACGTGATCCGCATCCTGAGCCGGAAGAGCAAGAACAATCCGGTCCTCATCGGCGAGCCCGGCGTGGGCAAGACCGCCATCGCCGAGGGCCTGGCCCAGCGGATCGTCAAAGGGGACGTGCCCGGTTCCCTGAAGGACAAGACCATCTTCGCCCTGGATATGGGCTCCCTGGTGGCCGGCGCCAAGTACCGCGGCGAGTTTGAAGAGCGGCTCAAAGCGGTGTTGGGCGAGGTCAGGAAGTCCGAGGGACGGATCATCCTCTTCATCGACGAGCTCCACACCATCGTGGGCGCGGGCAAGACCGAGGGCGCCATGGATGCAGGCAACCTCCTCAAGCCCATGCTGGCCCGGGGCGAGCTCCACTGCATCGGCGCCACCACCCTCAACGAGTATCGCCAGTATATCGAAAAGGACGCGGCCCTGGAGCGCCGGTTCCAGCCCGTCATGGTCAGCGAGCCCACGGTGGAGGACACCATCGCCATCCTCCGCGGCCTGAAGGAGCGCTACGAGGTGTTCCACGGCGTGAAGATCACCGACAACGCCATCATTGCCGCCGCCACCCTCTCCAACCGCTATATCACCGACCGGTTTCTCCCCGACAAGGCCATCGACCTGGTGGACGAAGCCTGCGCCATGATCCGCACGGAGATCGACTCCATGCCCACCGAGCTGGATGTGATCCGCCGGAAGATCATCCAGCATGAGATCGAGGAGGCCGCCCTCAAGAAGGAGGACGACGGCATTTCCAAGGAGCATCTCGCCGAGATCCAGAGAGAGCTGGCCGAGATGCGGGATGAGTTCAACGCCCAAAAGGCCCAGTGGGAGAACGAGAAGAACGCCATCGGCAAGGTGCAGAAGCTCCGCGAGGAGATGGAAAACGCCAATGCGGCGCTGGAGAAGGCCCAGCGGGAGTACGACCTCAACAAGGCTGCGGAGCTCCAGTACGGCAAGATCCCCGAGCTCCAGAAGGCCCTGGAGGCCGAGGAGCGGATCGCCCAGGAGGGCAAGGAACGCTCCCTGCTGCGGGATAAGGTCACGGAGGAGGAGATCGCCCGCATCATCCAGCGATGGACCGGCATCCCCGTGTCCAAGCTCATGGAGGGCGAGCGGGAGAAGCTCCTCCATCTGGAGGACATCCTCCACCAGAGGGTGGTGGGCCAGGACGAAGCCGTGCGCCTGGTGAGCGAGGCTATCCTGAGAAGCAGGGCCGGCATCGCCGACCCCGACAAGCCCATCGGTTCCTTCCTGTTCCTGGGCCCCACGGGCGTGGGCAAGACGGAGCTGGCCAAGACCCTGGCCGAAGCCCTCTTCGACAGCGAGAAGAACTTGGTGCGGATCGATATGTCGGAGTATATGGAGAAGTTCTCCGTTTCCCGGCTCATCGGCGCCCCTCCCGGATATGTGGGCTATGAGGAGGGCGGCCAGCTCACCGAGGCCGTCCGCCGCCAGCCCTACTCCGTGGTCCTCTTCGACGAGGTGGAGAAGGCCCACCCGGACGTGTTCAATATATTACTCCAGGTATTGGATGACGGCCGTATTACGGATAGTCAAGGCCGGACGGTGGATTTCAAGAACACCATCATCATCCTTACCTCTAACTTGGGCTCTCAATTCCTGCTGGACGGCATCGGTCCCAACGGGGAAATCACCGAGGAGGCCAGAAACCAGGTCAGCGACCTGCTGAAGCACTCCTTCCGGCCCGAGTTCCTCAACCGGCTGGACGAGATCGTGTTCTATAAGCCCCTTACCAAGGACAACGTCACCCACATCATCGACCTGATGGTGGCGGAGCTCAACCGTAGGCTGGGAGACAAGCAGCTCACCGTGAGTCTCACCGAGCGGGCCAAGGACCACGTCATCGACAGCGCCTACGATCCCATTTACGGCGCCCGGCCCCTGCGCCGTTACCTCCAGCACACCGTGGAGACCCTCATCAGTCGGAAGATCATCTCCGGCGAGGTGGAGCCCGGCGACACCCTGGTGGTGGACTGTGCCGGGGACGAGCTCACCGTCAGCGCCGTGCAGGTGCAATGATTCCGCAAAAAGCAGATCAATGTTAAGCTTTGGCCCCGCCGGGCATGCCCGGCGGGGCCTTTTACCGCTTGAAATAAGGTGGGCTTTCCATAGAAAAAACAGGATGTGCGCATATTGCGGACTATTGTGCGTTCAAACGAGACAAAAGAGGAAAAACAGCATATCCCTGTGCGTTCTGACGAGCTTTGCAACTTTGGAAGAAACAGATTGCAAAAATGGCGTCCATATCGTATAATAAAGAACAATAAACCAATGGTCGTGAAATCCTGACAAGGGCTGTCGGACAGCGGGGCAGGCGATTTCGCCCGCCCCTTTTTTTCGGAGCACGACTTACCTTTGAATGAAAGCGAGGAAGGGGAAAGTGTCAGAACACAACTTCAAGAAGGTACTGGTGGCCAACCGGGGGGAGATCGCCATCCGGATTTTCCGGGCCTGTTATGACCTGGGGCTGCACACGGTGGCCATGTATTCCAATGAGGACACCTATGCGCTCTTCCGCACCAAGGCCGACGAGGCCTACCTGATCGGGGAGAACAAATCCCCCCTGGGGGCTTATTTGGATATCCCCGGCATCATCGATCTGGCCAAGCGGAGAGGCGTGGACGCTATCCATCCGGGCTATGGGTTCCTCTCCGAGAACGCCGAATTCGCCCGTGCCTGCGAGGAGGCGGAGATCACTTTTATCGGTCCGGACTCCGGCATCCTGGCCCAGATGGGCGACAAGCTGGCGGCCAAGGCGACGGCCCTGGCCTGCGGCGTGCCCACCATACCCGGCTCCAAAGAGCCCCTGCGGGACGCCGACGAGGCCCTGGAGCGGGCGGTGTCCTATGGGTTTCCCGTCATCCTCAAGGCGGCCGCCGGAGGCGGCGGCCGCGGGATGCGCCGCTGTGACAGGCCCGAGGAGGTCAAGCCCGCCTTCGAGCTGGTGAAGGGAGAGGCCCACAAGGCCTTCGGCAACGACGATATCTTCATTGAAAAGTACCTGGTGGAGCCTAAGCATATCGAGGTCCAGGTGCTGGGCGACCGGTACGGCAACGTGGTCCACCTGGGTGAGCGGGACTGCTCCCTTCAGCGGCGGTACCAGAAGGTGGTGGAGTTCGCGCCGGCCTGGAGCGTGCCGCAGGCCACGCTGGAAAAGCTCCGCGCAGACGCGGTGAAGATCGCCCGGCATGTGGGCTATGTGAACGCCGGCACGGTGGAATTTCTGGTGGATCGGGACGGCAATCACTACTTTATTGAGATGAATCCCCGCATCCAGGTGGAGCACACCGTCACCGAGCAGGTCACCGGCATCGATCTGGTGCGGGCACAGATCCTCATCGCCGAGGGACACCCCCTCTCCCACCCATCCATCGACATGGGCAGCCAGGACAACCTGCACATCAAGGGGTATGCCATCCAATGCCGGGTCACCACCGAGGACCCGGCCAACCACTTCGCGCCCGACACCGGAAAGATCACCGCCTATCGCTCCGGCGGCGGCTGCGGTGTCCGCCTGGACGGCGGCAACGCCTATACCGGGGCCGTGATCTCCCCCTATTACGACTCCTTGCTGGTCAAGGTCACCTCCTGGGACAACACCTTTGAGGGGGCCTGCCGCCGGGCCACCCGCGCGGTGCGGGAGGAGCACGTCCGGGGCGTCAAGACCAATATCCCCTTCATCACCAACATTCTCAGCCACCCCACCTTCCGGTCCGGGGCCTGCCACACAAAGTTCATTGACGAGACCCCCGAGCTCTTCGAGATGCAGTACGGCCAGGACCGCGCCACCAAGGTGCTCAAGTACATCGCCCAAAAGCAGGTAGACAATCCCTCCATCGACCGCCGGCAACTGGACATCCCGCGGATCCCACGCGCCTCCGGCGAGGCCCGGCCCGGGCTCAAGCAGCTCCTGGACCAGAAGGGGCCCGAGGCCCTGCGGGACTGGGTGAAGGGGCAGAAAAAGCTCCTCATCACCGACACCACCATGCGGGACGCCCATCAGTCCCTGCTCTCCACCCGGGTGCGGACCCGGGATATGCTCCTGGGTGCGGACGGCACTGCGGAGATCCTGGCGGACTGCTTCTCCCTGGAGATGTGGGGCGGGGCCACCTTCGACGTGGCCTATCGGTTCCTCCACGAGTCCCCCTGGGAGCGGCTGGACCTGCTGCGGGAGAAGATCCCCAACATCCCCTTCCAGATGCTGCTCCGGGGCGCCAACGCCGTGGGCTACACCAACTATCCGGACAATCTGATCCGCGCCTTTGTGAAGGAGGCCGCCCGCTGCGGCATTGACGTATTCCGCATCTTCGACTCCCTCAACTGGGTCCCCGGTATGGAAGTGGCCATAGACGAGGTCCTCAACCAGGGCAAGGTCTGCGAGGCGTCCATCTGCTATACCGGCGATATTCTGGACCCCAAACGGGACCGCTACACCATTGCCTACTATGTGGACATGGCCAAGGAGCTGGAGCGCAGAGGGGCCCACATCCTGTGCATCAAGGATATGTCCGGACTCCTGAAGCCCTACGCCGCCAAGAAGCTGGTGAAGGCCCTCAAGGAGGAGGTGGGCATTCCCATCCACCTCCACACCCACGATACCTCCGGCAACCAGGTGGCGGCCCTCCTGATGGCGGCTGAGGCCGGGGTGGACATCGTGGACTGCGCGGTGGACTCCATGTCCTCCATGACCAGCCAGCCCTCCCTCAATGCGGTGGTCTCCGCGCTCCGCGGGCAGGAGCGGGACACCGGGCTGGACTCCGACGGCCTCCAGAAGCTCTCCGACTACTGGGCTGACGTGCGGGAGCGGTATGCCTCCTTTGAGACGGGGATCAAGAACCCCTCCACCGATATCTACCGCTATGAGATGCCCGGGGGCCAGTATTCCAACCTCAAGTCCCAGGTGGAGAGCTTGGGCCTGGGTCACAAGTTCGAGGCGGTCAAGGAGATGTACAAGGCTGTCAACGATATGCTGGGAGACATTGTAAAGGTGACCCCCTCCTCCAAGATGGTGGGAGATATGGCCATCTTTATGGTCCAGCACGACCTGACGCCGGAAAACGTGGTGGAAAAGGGGGAGGCGCTTGCCTTCCCGGACTCCGTGGTGAGCTACTTCAAGGGTATGATGGGCCAGCCGGCTTGGGGCTTTCCCGAGGACCTCCAGCGAGTGGTCCTCAAGGGCGAGGCGCCCATCACCTGCCGCCCCGGAGAGCTGCTGCCCCCCGTGGATTTGGAGGCAGCCCGGAAAGAGGTGGAGAAGTTCTACCCCGGCGCTTCTGACCGGACGGTCATCTCCTGGTGCCTCTATCCCAAGGTGGTGGAGGAGTTCTGCCGTCACAGGCAGGAGTACGGCTACATCATGCGCATGGGCAGCCATGTGTTTTTCAATGGCTTGGCCCTGGGCGAGACCAACAAGATCAGCATCGAGGACGGAAAGACCCTGGTCATCAAATACCTGGGCCTGGGCGACCTCAATGAGGACGGCACCCGGAACGTCCACTTCGACCTCAACGGCATGGGCCGTACTGTGGCGGTGCCGGACCGGAACGCGGCCGTGCAGGTCCACCCCGTGGCCATGGCGGACCCGGAGGACAAGAGCCAGGTGGGCGCCTCCATCCCCGGTATGGTGTCCAAGGTCTCGGTAAAGCCGGGCGACGTGGTGGAGGAAAACCAGGTTCTCGCAGTCATTGAGGCCATGAAGATGGAGACCAGCGTGGTGGCCCGGATGTCGGGCACCGTGGACCAGATCCTGGTGACGGAGGGAACTTCGGTGAAGGCGGGCGAGCTGCTCATTACCATTCAATAAAAAAGAAGAAAAGCGGACCGCAATGCGGTCCGCTTTTCAGTGTTTTATCGGGTCAGCCGCCCAGGGCGCCGGCGATCAATTGCTCATAAGGCACGACGGTGGCCCCGGCGGGGGGCTCGGTCTCAGGGGCCTGATCGCCGGCGGCATAGTCGCCGGTGATGTTGAGGGACAGATCCATCAGGGGGTCCATACCCATGGACACCGTGGCGGTCATGTGATTTTCGGCATCCATGCCGGCCTTCATGGCCGTGGTGGTGGTGATCTGCCCACCCTCACCGTCGTCAACAGAGGTGGAGCTGTCCATGGACAGCTCATACCCCACGACCTTGTCGGACTGCATGGTGAGCGTGAAGGAGAGGGTCACCTTGGTGCCGTCCTCCTCCAGGGCGTAGGTGGTGGTATAGTTGTCGCCGCTCTTCACGAAGGAGTCGTCCGCGAGCACCTTGGCCGCGCCGTTCACCAGCGCGGAGACAGTGGCGTAAGCGGTGTCCTTGTCGCTGAGGTCGGCGCTCTGGAGCGCGGTCTGGAGCAGGGCGGAGGCGTCCATGGTCTTGGAGGCGTCGATGAGGGCGGTGTAGTCCAGACCCATCTGGCCGTACATGGAGGCCATATCAAAGGAGTACCAAGTGTCGGCGGGGAGTCCCAGGGTCTCCAGGGCGCTGCCGCCCATGGTCAGATACATCACACCCTTTTCCATGTCGGCACGGATCTCCATATCCATGCCTTCGCTCTTCAGGGCGTCCAGCAGGGCCTGATCCTCGGCGGTGAGCTCGGAAGCCTGACCGGCCACTTGGGACATGGCGTCCAGGAAGGCAGTCAGATCCATCTTCAGGTTCATGGCCGCGGCCATCTGAAGAGAGTCGGCGGTGGTGCCGTCCATGGAGCCCTGGAAAGAGAGGGGGCCGGCGCCAAACATGGTGGCGGAGCCGTCAAACTGGGCGCTGATGTCCCAGATGCCCTCCTGGAACTGCTGGCTGTACGCCAGATACTTCTCCATATAGGTGAACTGATGCTCAGCCAGCGCGGCGTCCAGAAGCTTCTCCGTATCCACGATCACAGCGGTCTGGTTGTCCTGATCCCAGCCCACCGCGCATCCGAAGGCCTGGGCGGCAAAGCGGACAGGCACGTAGGTGCGCCAAGTGGTGGAGTCCACATAGGGGGCCACATCCATGGTAATGGCGGTGCTGGCCCCGCCCTCGGTGAGGGTGGCCTCGGTGGAACCGATGGTCATGGTCAGGGTCTTGCCGTCGCGGACGGCTGTGATGGTGTTGCCCTCGTTGCTGACTTCGGCACCCATGGCCTCGAACACGGCGCGGAAGGGGAGGAAGGTGCGGTCGTCCTGCGCGACGGGAACGGCGTCGGTAAAGGTGAGGGCCTCTCCGTTGAGCTGGACAGCGATACCGGAGGGAGCGGGAGAGATGAGCATGGTGTCGTCTTCGGCCGCTAGGGCGGAACCGCAGGCGCTGAGCACGGTCAGGGAGAGGGCCAGCGCCAGCGCACGGCTGGACATGGATTTCATGGTGAATTCCTCCAATTCTATATAAGTATTGACTTGATTATAATACGGGGATGTACAAGATACAAGAGTGAGAAATCTTAAATTTCTATAAAACGTGCTCGACATAGTCAGATGGGGAGGAAGGAACAAGAGAAAAAGGTGAAAGGCGAAATGTTAACTTAAATAAGGTGACGTTACAAATTTTTTACAACCACATTACGATGAAATTACACTCTATTCACATTAGGTTCATCAACTTTACCTCACGAGATGTAAAATTGTTCCATAAGGTATGAGGATAAACACAAACCAAATTCCCACCGGTATGCTGTTTTCCTCCCCTTTTTCCCAACAGAACGCAGGTCTGCTTCGGTGGACCTGCATTCTTATTCTGCATACATGAGGCGCAAACAAAATGCCGCCCGGTCGGGCGGCATTTTGAGGCTTGCGTAAAATCAGCGCTTGCTGAACTGAGGCGCACGACGGGCGGCTTTGAGGCCGTACTTCTTGCGCTCCTTCATACGAGGATCGCGGGTCAGGAAACCGGCGCTCTTCAGAGCGGGACGGTACTCCTCATTCATCTGCAGCAGGGCGCGGGCGATGCCGTGGCGGATGGCGCCGGCCTGTCCGGTCACGCCGCCGCCGGTGACGGTGGCGACCACGTCCACCTTGCCCACATTCTCTGTGGTGACCAGGGGCTGACGGACCAGCAGCTTCAGGGTATCGAGGCCGAAGTAGTCGTCAATGTCGCGGCCGTTGATGGTGATGGCGCCGGTACCGTTGGGGAAGAGGTGGACGCGGGCCACGGAGGACTTCCGGCGGCCAGTACCATAGTGGTAAGGCTTCTTGCTCTTATACATGTTCGAAATTCCTCCTTATTCCTGGGTCCAGGACTCGGGCTTCTGAGCAGCGTGCACATGCTCAGCGCCGCGGTAGATCTTCAGGCGGCTCAGGGAGTCCTTGGTGATGATGTTGCGGGGCATCATGCCGCGGATGGCCAACTTCATGGCCAGCTCGGGCTTGTCCTGCATCAGCAGGCGGTACTTGGTCTCATGCAGGCCGCCGGGGTAGCCGGAGTGAGTGCGGTAGTACTTCTGCTCCAGCTTCTTGCCGGTGAGGACGGCCTTCTCGGCGTTGATGATGATGACGAAATCGCCGCAATCGGCGTGCGGGGTGTACTCGGGCTTGTGCTTGCCGCGCAGCAGGGTGGCAGCGGTGGCGGCAGTCTTACCCAGGGGCTTGCCCGCCGCGTCCAGAATGTACCACTTGCGGACGATGTTGCCCTTGTTGGCCATAAAAGTGGACATGGTCTAACCTCCAATTTGTACTTCTATGATAAATTTGGTCCAAACATGATTGACGCCCCACTCTTGCCGAGTGGAGCGTTTTGTATTATATCCCATGGGGCCCTAGGTGTCAACAGGTTTTCAGATGTTTTTTAATTTAGAATTTGAAATCTTCTGTTTTCGCAGAAATACTCTTGAATACTGCGGGATACTCAATTCTGTTTTTCAATTTTATCCGATGCGCTCTCGCCCAGACAGTATTCGATCATGCTGATGACCACGTTATTGAAGCTGGTGTCGTTTCCTCTGGCCAGGGCCTCTACCTGGGCGGCGAGCGCCTCAGAGATGTAGAGCGTCTTGTAGACGGCCTGCACCTTCTTTTTTGTCGGCTTCGGCCGAAACGGCATAGAATCACTCCCTTATAATTCTATTCTATGCAACAATATATTTCAATATAAACCAGATATTTCTGGTGTAAATAAAAAGGAAATATGACAGACCATTTTTGACAGCATCCGACACGGCCCTGGGGTTAATCTGAAATGGGGGAAGAGCGCGTGAAAAAAATCTTGAAAATACTGCTGATTCTGGCTGCCGCGCTCCTGCTCCACCTTCTGGCGGGGAGCACGGGCCTGTTCCGGGCCGTGGGGACCCAGGGGCAGGCCGCCGTCCGGGTGTGCATCTGGAGCGGGGCCGGTTTTTTCTGGGTGTCGATCCTGCGCGGCGGAGGATAATGGGGATTCCAGCCGAAGGAAAAATATGATAGAATGCTGTCCAGGCAGAGTAAAAATGCGCTGAGACAGGAATGATATCATGATGAACCAAATTTTGAGCTATGTCCGCCGGTGTGTGGAGGACTACGATATGATCCAGGCCGGGGACCGGGTCGCCGTGGGGGTGTCGGGGGGAAAGGATTCCCTCACCCTCCTGGTGGCGCTGGCCCGGCTGTCCGTTTTCTACCCCAAGCCCTTCACCGTGGAGGCGTTCACGCTGGACATGGGCCATGTGGACGGGGGCGCCGGGATGGACTTTTCCCATGTGGCGGAGTTGTGCGGGGAATTGGGCGTGCCCTATACCCTGCTCCACTCAGAGATCCACCACATCATATTTGACCTCCGCAAAGAGAAAAATCCCTGCTCCATGTGCGCTAAAATGCGCCGGGGCGCGCTCCACAACGCCATCCAGGAGAGAGGGATCACCAAGATCGCCCTGGGCCACCATTTTGACGACGCAGTGGAGACCTTTTTCCTCTCTCTCTTTTATGAGGGACGCATCTCCTGCTTCCAGCCCGTGACCTATCTGGACCGAATGGGCATCACGCAGATCCGGCCCATGCTTTACTGCGGAGAGTGGATGCTCCGCAAAGCGGCGGAGCGGGAGCATCTGCCCGTGGTGTTCAATCCCTGTCCCGCCGACGGCTACACCAAGCGGCAGGAGGTCAAGGAGCTGATCCACAGCCTGTCAAAGGAGTACCCGGACCTGCGGGAAAAGGTCTTTTCGGCCATGCAGCGTCTACCCCTGCCCGCCTGGGAGCCGCAGGATCACCGGCGGCGGCCGCTGGCGGACGATGGGAGAGAGGAATAAAAAATGGACGTCTGCCCCGGTGGGCAGGCGTCCGTTTTTATCTGTGGAGAAGCGCGGCGCCGGGTCAAGCCTTGCGGCAGGTGAGCTGATGGATGACATAAGGCGACTCTGTGACCACATTCACCGGCTTGGAAAAATCCAGGGTGAAGAGGCCGATAAAAGACTTGGCGTCCACCATGATGGCGTTATCGGGAGAGTGGAGGAACACGTCCTCGTCGGCCGCACAGGCCAGGCGCTGTATGGCGCGGATCTCCTCAATAGACTCAAACTGCACCGGAATGACCATGGAGCATGGCCTCCTTTCAAAATCAAGATGACCGGCGTGAACCGCCGGACGGCTGAGGGGCGGAAGACGTTACCGCACAGCGGCTTTCCTGCGGCTGGCGATCTCCAGCTGACGGATCACATATACGGAATCGGTAACGACCTCCACCGGCTTGGAAAAATCCAGCGTAAAAAGGCCCAGGAAGGACTTGGCGTCCACCAGAATATTGCTCTGGGGAGCGCGGAGCAGCACCTGCTCATCCACCGTCTGCGCCATGCGCTGCAGTCCTGCAATCTCAGCAATGGAATCAAACTTTGTCTCAATGACCATATAGGGCACCTCCTTGTGACACGCTGAGTATAACACGGGGGGCATGGGGGCGCAATGGGCAGGATAACTAAAGTTAGAAATAAGAAATGCTTTCGTTTGAAGCTATTTTTGATGTGCAAAGTAAATTATACAGAAAACAAATTGGTAGTACCATTTATTTTGTGCAAATTGATAAAAGTCCCCGGGGCGGTAATAGGCCGCCCCGGGGACCCGGGTAACATTCTTTTATTGCATCAGAGAACAGACCAGCTCCGTATAAGCGGCGGGGTCTTCCAGTGGGAGTCCGGCGATAAGAAGGGCCTGATCATAGAGAAGCTCGGCATAGGTCCTGGCCCGCTCCTTGTCCCCCTCCAGAGCGGCGCGGAGGGCGGCAAAGGCGCCGGAGTCGGGGTTGAGCTCCAGTACCCGGCCTGCCTTCATCTCCTTGGCGGCCTGGGGATCCACACGCTGGAAATACTTCTCCATCTCCAGGGATACGGGGCCGTCGGCGCTCATGCAGACGGGGGCGGACTTGAGGATCTTGGAGATGCGGACCTCCTTGATCCTCTCGCCCAGGGTCTCCTTGACGAAGTCCAGCACATCCTTGTTTTCCTCGGCCTTTTTTTCGGCCTGGGCCTTCTCTTCGTCGCTCTCAGGGAGGGCGTCGTCGTCGCAGACGTTCTTGAAGGGCTTGCCGTCCCACTCGGAGAGGGTGTTCATGACAAACTCGTCCACCTCGTCAGTGAGGTAGAGGATCTCATACCCCTTGTCCAGCACGCGCTCGGCCTGAGGTAGCTTGGCGGCCTTCTCCACGCTCTCGGCGCAGAGGAAGTAGATGGATGGCTGGTCCTCCGCCATGCGCGCTGCGTACTCGGCCAGGGAGGTATTCTTGCCCTCGCGGGAGGACCAGAAGAGGAGCAGATCCTTGAGCATATCCTTATGGGCGCCGTAGTCGGAGACCACGCCGTACTTGAGCTGACGGCCGAAGGCGGAATAGAACTGCTCATATTTTTCACGGTCGTCTTTCTGGAGCTTCAGAAGTTCGGCCTTCACTTTCTTCTCCAGGTTGCCGGAGATGACCTGGAGGACCCGGGTATGCTGGAGCATCTCACGGGAGATGTTGAGGGAGAGGTCGGGGGAGTCCACCACGCCCCGGATGAAACTGAAGTGGTCGGGGACCAGGTCGGCGCACCGGTCCATGATGAGCACGCCGGAGGAGTAGAGCTGGAGGCCCTTTTCATAGTCGCGGCTGTAGTAGTTGAAGGGTGCGTGAGCGGGAATGAACAGGAGGGCCTTGTACTCCACCTGTCCCTCGGCGGACACGTGGACGACCGCCAGGGGGTCTTCCCAGTCGCCGAACTTCTCCTTATAAAACGTGTTGTACTCCTCGGTCGTCACCTCGCTCTTGGGGCGCTGCCACAGGGGCACCATGGAATTGAGGGTCTCCCACTCCTTCACCGTCTCATACTCGGGCTTGTAATCCTCCCCGGCATCCTCCGGCTTGGGCTTCATGTGGGAGTGCTCCATCTCCATGACGATGGGGTAGTGGATATAGTCGGAATACTTTTTTACCAAGCTGTCCAGCCGGTACTGCTGGAGGTACTGGTCGTAGTCATCGTCCTCGGTGTCGGGCTTGATGTGGAGAATCACGTCGGTACCGGCAGCCTCCCGCTCGCAGGGGGTCATGGTGTAGCCGTCGGCCCCGGCGGATTCCCACTTCCAGGCCTCGTCGCTGCCGTAGGCTCTGGAGATCACCGTCACCTGGTCGGCCACCATGAAGGCGGAGTAGAAGCCCACGCCGAACTGGCCGATGATGTCGGTGGTGTGCTCCCCGCCGTTCTCCTGCTTGGCCAGCTCCTGCTTGAACTGGAGGGAGCCGCTCTTGGCGATGGTGCCCAGGTTGGACTCCAGCTCGTCCTTCGTCATGCCAATGCCGTTGTCGCTCACGGTCAGCGTGCGCGCGTCCTTATCCAGCGAAAGGCGGATGCCAAGGTCTTTCTTTTTCACCTGCACGGTGTCGTCGGTGAGGCTGCGGAAATATAGCTTGTCGATGGCGTCGCTTGCGTTCGAAATCAGCTCGCGCAAAAAGATTTCTTTGTGCGTATAGATCGAATTGATCATCAGGTCGAGCAGACGCTTCGATTCCGCTTTGAACTGTTTGGTTGCCATAGTGTCCATCGTCTCCTTTTGATTTTAGCACTCTAAACATAAGAGTGCTAATTCATCATACACCAAAGCGCAAAAAACTGCAAGGCCTTTTTGGAAAAAAGGGGTGCGCGGCGCGCGCATGGGGGCACAATTTTCCTGAAAAGCTTGCGCTGAGGGCGCTTTTGTTGTAGTATAATAGATAATTCCGCCACGCTTTGGGGCGGAGCTTTCTGGCAAGCAGGAACGACTGATATTGAAAAAGGCGGTGTTTTTTGTGCCTAATAATGATTTCTTTTCCGGGGAAGGCTTTGACCAGGGCCCGGTGAAGAATGGCCCGGCGCCCGGCAATGCCGATGACGGCAATTTGGACGACGCCTTTGCCGGCATGCAGAAGCTGGACCTCTTCGACGAGGAGCCCAGCGCCCCGGAGACGGGCGCGCCCGGTGTGACGCAGCTGTTTGAGCCGGTGGGCGGCCAGCCCGCCGCGCCGCAGAAAAATATTGGGGAAATGGTATTTGGCGACGTGTTTGGGCCGCAGGCGGACGGCGCGGCCCAGCCCGCTGGGCCGGACGCGGCGAGCGCGCCGGTGGAGATTCCGCTGGAGACGGTGGGCGTGCCCGGCGCGCCCGAGCCCCTGGTGCAGGAAATTACCT
>ERZ857503.352-NODE-352-length-37640-cov-5.678781_pt1 | contig 37640 bp, 37 predicted proteins | sample MGYA00519766_ERZ857503 | MGnify/ENA primary metagenome ERZ857503 (study PRJEB31778, sample SAMEA3449345) | human gut metagenome | biome: human gut; feature: human-associated habitat; material: faeces | place: United Kingdom | collected 2010/2012 ...
CGGAATCATGCACATCACCCGGTGTTACTGTCACGCCCAGGATCACACCGTGGTCTGTGTCCAGAGTTTGGTGGCTCAGGTAGTACTGACCCTCCGGTTTCCCCGGCCGCTTCATGTGCCCTGCCTCCGGATCCGTCCGGCTCACCTGCTTGTGACTGCGGCGGCTGTCCCGCTTGATCTGCTTTGTCCGCTTCTTCCGGCGGCGTCCTGTCCGTTTCTCTAGTTCCTGCAGTCCCTCTTCCTCATAGCCGTCCAGCCGTTCCCAGTATGCGCCCGGCTCCGACCGCATCTCCACCAGATACTCCGACGCCCGGGAGGCATTGGCCTTTACATGGGTAGAGTCAGTGGCTGCCAGCCGCCCGCTGACCAGACTTTTCTCGATGCACTCACGCACCACTTCCTCAAACAGCCGGCGGAATACCTTGCGGAAAGAAGGCTTGCGCTTGCGCAGCTGAGAGATGGTACTGTGGTCCGGCACCCGGTCAAACAGATCCAGACCCAGATACCACCGCAGAGCCACATCTGTCTGGATGCGCTGCTCAATCTGCCGCTCCGATGGGATGCCATACAGGTATTCTACCAGCAGATACTTCACCAGCATCACTGGGTTGATGGGCGGGCGGCCGTTCCCGCGGCTATACAGGCTGGCTGTTTCTTCTTGTACGAAGGACAGATCCAGTGTGGCTTCCAGTTTTCGCAGAAAGTGTCCCTCTGGAACCAAATCTTCTATCGTTACCATGTGCAGCTTCAGTTGCATTCCCATCACCCCACTGCTCTTTTTTCATTATATCATATTTCCGGCGCTGAGTGGGCTTTGTCAACAGCCCCAAATTGTCCCAAGGTGCCGGGTTTGGGGAGGCTCCCCAACAAGCGTTTTTGCAGCCCTCTCGGGCTGCAAAAATAGCAAGTGTGGCCATACTTGCCCTGCTTGCCGCCGTTAGTGCGTACCCGCCAAGGAAATCTAAAATGTAAAAATATGGATGAAACCTTTGGCGATTTGTTTGTGATATTATTAGTGAAAGCAGCTTTCAGGCAAGTTAGGAGCCATTCTTATGAGAGAAGCAAAAATATTGCAAAGAATAAAATCTGGTGATCCATCTGGATTAGGAGCTCTCATGGATATTTATATTCCTTATGTCTCTGTTATCGTATGGAATATCCTTCGGGAATCTATGGCACCAGAAGATGCAGAAGAAGTCGTTTCCGACGTATTTCTGGCCGCTTGGAACCAGTCATCCAACTTAAAAGTTGGTCATATGAAAGGCTGGCTCGGAGCGGTAGCCAGAAACAAAGCAAAAAATAAACTGCGGCAAATAGGTCAGACAATACCCTTGGAAGAAAGCGTTCTGGACATCCCGAGTTTGGACGATCCTACGGTGGATATTGAACGCGCAGAAGAACAACAAAGAGTCCGACAAGCGTTGGACTCTTTGCCATCTGAAGATCGGGAAGTATTTCTCCGGCACTACTATTACGCCCAATCTATAAAGGATATCTCTGTCAGTATGGCTCTAAACGAATCCACGATTAAAACAAAGCTCAGAAAAGGGCGAATGAAGCTAAAAGAAATACTGACGAAGGAGGGTTGAGTTCATGAAGTATAATATTTCAGACTTACTGGATACATATCTTGATGAAAGTGTGGATTTAGATGGTAGTACTCCGCTCTCCTCGGCAGCAATCAAGGAGTTAACTATGAGTAAAATCACACAGGAAGGTCTACGGAAAACACCGAGGCAAATTGAATGCATTACGCAAAGACATATTCGCAAGCTACTTGCGCGCAGTCTGCTGATTGCGGCTATAATCGTATCGCTCTTCTGCTTGACAGCCTTTGCGATTAAATTTTCCTTATCTATGCGTGACGCGGCCAGAATAGATATGGGCATTTCTGCTGGAACTCCTATCCCTGAATGGACGGAATATAACGATGTTGAAAACACAGCGGAAGAACCGAAGGATGTCCAAGTAACGCTGATGTCCACGATGTGCGCGGAAGAACGACTTTATGCATATATAGCAATTTCGCCAGTTCCTGAGCAAATTGCGGCGATCCTTGCCGAGAACTCCTCTCCAGAATACGAGTGGGATTTGAGCGGAATGAGCACGGCCGGTTGTACCTTCCACACAGAGCAAACTAGCTATGATCCAGAAACACAAACGGCACTGGTCAAAGTATTTGTGCGCGGTGAGGAATTGAGACAGATTGAGCAGGTTGAACTAACGCTTGAACTGACACATAATCTGAAGCCGGAAGAGAGATATGGTCCCATTGTGATTCCCGTTACACAAAGTCAGACAATCAGCATCCCGGTAGATATACCTGTTGAAAATACGAAAGCCCATTTCGAAGCTGCGTGGGGCTTGCGCCCTGAGATGCCTGATGTTCCTGACTATGTATCGGAAGGCAGAATTACTCAAATTGCAATCTGCGCCGGATATATTGAGGTGGAACTTGAAACACCAAGTCTATCACAATGGGCAATAGAATCTAACGCAGAACAAGTCGAAATCCATGTGGATCCAGAAATGCCGTTGGCTCCTGGAATGGAAGACATAAAAGGACGTTTTATACGAAGCAAGTTCCGTATCAGTTGGGACTTTAGCGTAGATGAGGCGTTGCAGGGAGCATCGGTAAATTACAAAGATGGGACATCCGATGTGATTGACGAAATCCCACGTGACTTTGCGGGCATTTGGTCACAGCCTAGCGGCACAACTCCGGATACCGTGTATGAGGGCAAACACAGATACCAATTTACACCAAAGCAGGCATTTGATTTGAGCGCGGCAGAGTCTATTACCATTGATGGTACTAAGTATTTTTTCCCCACAATCATGGAAGAAATCGATTCTTGAGAATTAAACAGGCGTACTGAACGCCAAGCTGAACGTTTCAATTTGAGAAGGATATTGAATTTAATTAATAGCATAGGGCGGCGGTCTGCGGACTGATCGCCGCCCTCAAATCATTGTATTTCCTATCCCTGTATTTATTGATACTTTAATATGGCACAACCAAATATTTCAGTTATTAACAAGCCAGACGCATAGACGCAGAGCTGATGAACTGTGAGAAATCATAGTCCATCAGCTTTGCTGACTATACTTGCAAGCGGGCAAAAGCCAGACGTCGAACGCGGAGCTATGCCATTAACGGAGGTGTAACAGGTGAATGACAATCGAAAAAACTCCCTATGGATTCATTGCCCGGTCTGCGGAGGAAAAACGCGAACAAAAGTATACGAGGACAACGTGTCCGGCAAGATCGATGATGCCCGGTTTGCGAAAATGGCAAAGCGGTATGAGCAGGAGCAGGGCGAGGCTGCCGGGAAAATCAAGGCGCTGCGGCTGGAACTGAAAAAAGCAGACGGCAAGCAAATGGATATGGATTTCTTTCTTGAAACGATCCGGCGCTATACCGACGCCACCACGATCACCAAACGCAGCGTGTCGTGATCTTCTACAACTGCATCGGCGCTTTTGAAGTGCCGGATCGCCGGAAGATTCCAGAGCAGGACATTCTGCTGGAAACGAGAAAAGGCGTAGCATTAAGCTACGCCCCCGCACAGATTGCCATATAGAATTGAGCATAAAAAATGCGGAGTATCATCAAAAGAACTTTTCAGATCCTTTAATGATACTCCGTATGGTCGGAGTGGCGGGATTCGAACCCGCGGCCTCTTGGTCCCGAACCAAGCGCGATACCAAGCTTCGCCACACCCCGAAAGAATGTTACCGATATATTATAGTAACTTCTTCTCAAATTGTCAAGACTGTTTCCAATTTATGCTCTGCGCCATACCATGGCATACCATTTGTGACAAAAAAGCTTTCTTCTTGACGATATATGCTGTTTAGGAGTATGATATTCTCAATTTATACTCTATATTTTGGGGGAATCATGCCTTGGAAAGTTTTTTCTACAGCGTAAATGCCACTGCGCCGGTTTTTTTGGTCATCCTTTTGGGGTATATCCTGCGCCGGATTGGCATTCTGGATGAGCACTTTGTTTCCGTCTGTAATCGCTTCAACTTCAAGATCACACTTCCAGTCATGCTCTTTGTACAGATGACTGAGACCAGCCTGCGGGACAATTTCAGCGGTGGTTTTGTCCTGCTCTGTGCGGTCATCACTGTGCTCTCCGCAGTCGGCATTTGGATCGGCGCCCGTATCTTCCTAAAAGACCGCCACATGGTAGGCGCTTTTGTTCAGGCGGGATACCGCAGCAGTGTCGCCGTTCTCGGTATGGCCCTGGTCACAAATATTTACGGCTCCGGCGCCGTTGTTCCTATGATGATGGTGGGCAGCGTTCCCCTCTTTAATGTATTTGCCGTACTCATCCTCACCCTGGAGGGTCCCACCCATGAAGAGAGTTCTTTGAAAGAGAACCTTCTGAAGGCCGGAAAAGACATCGTCACAAACCCCATTCTCCTGGCCATCCTCCTAGGCATGGCCGCATCTTGGTTTGAAATCCGTTTTCCCCTCATGCTGGAGCGAGGAATGGGATATGTGGCCGATATGGCCATGCCCCAGGCGTTGGTCTGTATCGGAGCCAGTTTTCAAGGCACAGAGGCATTGAAAAAAATCAAACCGACACTGGCCGTCACTTTTATCAAATTGATGGTCCTGCCTGGCGTTTTCCTCCCAATCTGCGTTGCGCTGGGGCTGCGCGGAGAGTACTTGGCCGCCGTTTTGGTCATGCAGGGTTCCCCCACCACCAGCACGGGCTATGTTATGGCGGAAAATATGGGCGGAGACGGCGTGCTTGCTTCCAGCGCAGTGGTCTCCACCACGGTGCTCTCCGCTTTCTCTTTGACCTTTTGGGTTTTTCTCAGTCGATCTTTTGGCCTGATATAGTTCTCTTTTGAACATGATACCATAACGGCCTCCGTGTGGGGAAATCATTCCCCCCATCCGGAGGCCGTTCCATGGATTCTTTTTGTTTTATTACTGGTAGAGGGGATACTTTTCCGTAAGCGCGGCCACGGCTGCGCGGATCTTCTCTGCCTTGGCATCAAAATCAGTAGCGGTCTGCCACATCAGCTCACCAATGACCTTCATATCCTCCTCACGGAATCCGCGTGTGGTGACCGCCGGCGTACCCACACGGATCCCGCTGGTGACGAAGGGCTTCTCAGGATCGTTGGGGATCGCGTTTTTGTTGACGGTGATGTTCACCTCGTCCAGCCGTTTCTCCATCTCCTTGCCGGTCACCCTTGCCTTGCGGAGATCCACCAGCATCAAATGGTTGTCCGTTCCACCGGAGACCAGATCGAAGCCGGACTCCGTCAAGCTTGCTGCCAGTGCCTGGGCATTCTTAAGGATACGACTCTGATAATCCTTGAATTCGGGCTGAAGCGCTTCCCCCAGGGCCACCGCCTTGGCGGCGATGATATGCTCCAGAGGCCCGCCCTGAGAGCCGGGGAAAATGGCGGAATCAATCTTCTTGGCAAACTCCTCTTTGCACAGGATCATACCGCCCCGGGGGCCCCGAAGCGTCTTATGGGTCGTGGTGCTCACCACATCGGCATAGGGCACGGGAGAGGGGTGGAGGCCCGCGGCGACCAGCCCCGCAATATGGGCCATGTCCACAAAGAAGTAGGCCCCCACCTCATGGGCGATCTCTGCAAAAGTCTTAAAATCAATGACCCGTGGGTAGGCGGAGGCGCCGGCAATGATCATCTTGGGCTTGTGCTGCTTTGCCATATCGCGGACCTGGTCGTAATCGATGCGTCCGTCAGCCCCCAGCCCGTAGGAGATCATGTGGTAGTTCTTGCCGGAAAAGTTGACGGGAGAGCCGTGGGTGAGGTGGCCTCCATTGGAGAGATCCATGCCCAGCACCGTGTCCCCGTGCTCGCACAGCGCCGCATAGACGGCATAGTTGGCCTGAGCACCGCTGTGGGGCTGGACGTTGGCATGCTCTGCGCCGAAAAGTTTGCAGGCGCGCTCACGGGCGATATTCTCCGTAACGTCCACCTCCTGGCAGCCGCCGTAATAGCGCTTGCCGGGGTATCCTTCGGCATATTTGTTGGTGAGCACCGTGCCCATGGCCACCAGAACCGCCTCGCTGACGATATTCTCCGACGCGATGAGCTCGATGTTTCTGCGCTGACGCGCCAATTCAGCCGCCACGGTGGCTGCCACCTCTGGGTCCTTGGTGGAAAGAAAGTCGATCATTTCCTGTACCATTGCCGTCGCACCTCTCCTCTAAGTAAGTAGTGTGTGAAAGAGCTATATTGGGTATTATATCGAATCTTTCCGAGAAATACAACTGACATACCATGAAAAACCCCGTCGCATTCCGTCTGCTTTTATGGTATTATGGTAAAGAATACTTCTCTTATGTGTTCTATATCTCTGATAGACGAGGTGAATCGGAATGAAAACAAAAGCGGATGTTCTCTCCATCATAGCGGAGCTGAAAAAGCTCTACCCGGACGGGATCTGCTCCCTGGACTATCCCAAACCCTATGAACTGCTCTTTTCCGTCCGTCTGGCGGCCCAGTGCACCGACGAGCGTGTGAATATGGTGACGCCCGCCCTCTTTGCCCGTTTCCCCACCCTGGAGTCTCTGGCCGAAGCCGACATCAGTGAAGTGGAGACCTATATCCATTCCACAGGCTTCTTCCGGGCCAAGGCCCGCGATATTGTGGGCGCCGCCCGGATGATGCTGGATGAATACGGCGGAAAGGTGCCGGACAACATGGATGATCTTTTGAAGCTCCCCGGCGTGGGGAGAAAGACCGCCAATCTGATCCTGGGCGACGTCTATCATCAGCCGGGCGTGGTGGTGGCGGATACCCACTGTATCCGCATTTCCGGCAAGCTGGGCCTGACGGACGGCACCAAAGACCCGGCCAAAGTGGAAACGCAGCTCCGCAAAGTGCTCCCTCCCGAAGAGTCCAATGATTTCTGTCACCGGCTGGTGCTCCATGGTCGCGCCGTATGCATGGCCAGAAGGCCTGACTGTCAGAACTGTACCCTGCGTCCCTGGTGCGACTTTTTCCAGAAAGGTGTGGGCTGAGCTGTGGATTACGTCGACTTGGAGCAGTGGCCCCGCAGAGCACAATTCAAATTTTTTTCCGGCCTCTCTTTCCCCTTTTACAATGTCACCACCTCTTTAGACGTTACGACACTGCATCGACACACAAAAGCCCGCGGCCTCTCCTTTTACTATGCCCTGATCTACGCCACGCTGCATGTCATGAACGGACTGCCCGACTTTCTCTACAAGATTCGCGGGGAACAGATCATCCTGCACGACCACCTGGACCCCAGCTTTGTGGTTCCGAACGGGGACACCCATCTGTTGAAAATCGTCAATGTTCCCTATGGTGGAACATTGGAAGAATTTTGTTCCCGTTGCGCCCACCAGGTTGCAGTGCAGCATGCACCCTTTCCTGCCGGCACGGAGGAGGCACGGGACGACTTGGTCTATATCTCCTGCCTTCCCTGGCTGTCTTTCACCAGCCTCAGCAATGAGATGGACTGCAACCCGGACGACTCTATTCCCAGAGTCACTTGGGGAAAATACGAAGCACGGGATGGAAGGCTGCTCCTCCCCTATTCTGTGCAGCTCAACCACCGGCTTCTGGACGGATGGCATCTGGGGGAGCTGGTCAACGGCGTGCAAGCCTTCCTCGACGCGTTTTAGCTTCCAGCGCTGTCCGCTCCGTATCATGGCTTGTTTCAAAATGATTTTTAGATCCTGAAATGGACTGGGGCCCGCCTCACGGCGGGCCCCAGTCCATTTCCCATTTTCCATTATTCCAATCCCAAAGGAATGATGGCACAGTAGTCCTCAATGGTCCCATTTTCCCGGAAACACTTGAGGATTTCTTTCCCAACCGGGTGCAGCTCCTCCACATCATAGACTTCCAGCTCTTTGGCAAAGAAATGGTAGAGAATCTCCGCGCCCTTGTCATACCCTTCCACACCCAGGGTATCCTGGCGCTCGGGGCGGAGGTAGCGGGAGCTGATCTGCTGTCCGTCCACCTTCATCTCCTTGAGCGCGTACCCCAACAGCGGACAGCGGGCAGGCACCAGGCGGTCCATCTTCATATTGACGCCGCCCCGGCGCGCCAGATACTCGCGTGAGATCCACTCGGCGGAGAAGCCGATCTGATAGACGCCGATATGCTGGTTGGGGATCAGCACATAGCGGGTATTCTTGCAGCGCAGGATCTGTTCCAGCAGCAGGTTGGCCTGACGGACCCGCTTGCCTGTGGCAAAGGGCCAGTAGGAGCCCACGCCCTCGCTGGCCAGTTTGGCGCTGCCGCTGATGCTGGGATTATTGAAACCGCGGGGCGCCACCAGACGCCACATCCAGGCCAAAGCCGGCGGGATGATATGCATCAGCCCCATGATGCCGTAGCTGGGATGCTCTTCCGTGGCGGGGGGCATGCGGACGCCAAAGCTCCGCACATCCACCTCTACCGGCTTGTTTACGATATGCTGGATGGTGCGGCGGGGAATGATGACTCTGGGGTTGGGACAGGGGGTACCGTCGGAATCCAGCGTGTGCTCCCAGAGGAGGCAGGTGGCCCTGGGCACGCCCTCAATGTTGAAGAACATCAACGGCTCTTTCGTGTGGATGGAGATGCGCTCATAGAGCGGGTCGGACCCGTACTCCGTGATGCCGTCCACCCGGATGAACCAGCCGTCCTCTCCGTCAAAGAGGGCCAGCTTTCCGCTTTTGCTTTGAAATCCAGGCTGGCAGATGGCCATATCATCGGTGACGGGCTCAATGGTACAGGTGTCGCTCATGCTGATGTAGGTTTTTTCTCCGGTCTCTATATTGGTCCCCAGCAGAACACGACCGTCGGCAGCTCTCTGCACATCCTGGAGCAGCTCGCTTTTGCCGCCGCCGGAGGCCCCTTCGTGCATCATCACCATTTCATTTTCGTATGGGGTGATGATCCGGGCGGCGGAGGCGTGCGCGGTGACCCACCCCTCCTGCTCCCCTATGTCCAGCAGCACGCTGTAGATCCCTTTTTTGGCGGAGGGACCTGGATACAAATTGTAGGCAAATATCTCATGCAGGTCCGGGTGGCGGCTGTGGACCACCACCTGCTTGCCCGCAAAGTGTGTGTGCCGGAAGGGCGGGGCCACATAGATCACGGAGCGGGGCTTGAAGTGGTCCACCTCCTTGGCATTCACAAAGGCCTGGAGCTGCGAGAGGGCAAAGGCAAAGAAGGCCGCGTTCCGGGGGCAGACCAAAATAGAGTCATAGCCGTAGTCATAGCCGCCGGCCTTGAAGGGGACGATGATCAGCTCCTGCCGTGCCAGCCATCGGAAGGTCTCCACCCGCAGGGTGCCGAAATCGTAGCCATAGACATCCTCAAAGCGCGGCTTGTCGGTGGGCTCTTCATCCGCCACCCGCATACAGTCCGGGTCCCGACGGCGCATATAGTCCTCCATATAGTTGACCACCGCGCCGTTTTTGCAACGAACCACGGTAGCCTCTTTCACCGGCTTGCCGTTCACATCATAGAGCACCTCAATCTTATCGGTATGCTCGTTGCCGAAGATGAGCTCGTACAGCGTTTCCTTGCTGTCCGGTACGATCACGCTGGGGCTATTGTTGATGATTTCGGTCAATTCAGGCGTAAAAGTGAATTTTTCCAGCAAAACATTCATTTGAATGGCGCCTCACTTTCATTTCACTCTTCGTTTGCCATCGAAGCAAAGTATCATTTAAAACTAACTTTACCGTAAGATGCACGCTTTGTCAAGGGGAGCGCCGCAAACTTCCGTTGCTTCCGAGTGTAAAATTTTCGCTCTCTGCAAGGCTTTTCTCTGTCGTACCCCCAAACCTCAACTGGACCACACTTAAAATTTTCTTTTCCTTTTTGCAATCCGGCCCTTTGATGGCTTCATAATCCCGTCTCTATCTATGCGTCGGCATGGAAAAGCGTCCCGTCTCTTGGAAAGAGACGGGACGCCCCGGTGTTCCATAGGCTTTTACGCGCCGCTTTTTACAGGATGGCCTCCATATCCCGGACGTGCACCACACACCGCTCCTTCCACCTGCCCCGCAGGTAGACCGTACCGCTGATGATCACGCCAAGGACCCACCCAATGGAGTAGGACCAATAGAGCTCCTCCGGGCCGAAAAAATGGGCCAGCAGATATGCCGCCGGCACCCTGGCCGCCCATAGCGCCACGACGGAGGAGAGCATGGGGACGATGGCCGCTCCCGCACCCCGAAGCGCATTGTTGATGGGATACATAATGGCCATTAGAAACATGGGGCTCACCACCCGCAGCAGGTAGGCGCGCCCGGAGGCGACCACCAGCGGGTCCGTGTTGAAAAGCATAATCAGACGTTCCGCATTGAGCACGACCAGTACCGACATGACAAGGCATACTCCCACGCACAGAAGGATCGCCTTGCGCACCCCCTCCCGCACACGGTCCAGCCGACCGGCGCCCACGTTCTGTCCCACATAGGTCGTAACAGCCAGACAGAAGCTGTCCACAGGCATAAAAGCAAAGGTATCCACCTTGTTGGCCGCCGAAAAACCCGCTGCGAACTCCGCGCCAAAACCGTTGATCAGGGCTTGGAGCACCAGGATCGCCACAGAAAACTGGCACTGCTGGATGCCGGAGGGGACACCCAGCTTCAGTACTCGTTTCAAAAGTACGTTGTCCACCGAAATATGCAGCGGCCTGATGGCGATAAAATCATATTTCCGGTTGACGTAGCACACGCCGAAGATCCAAGAGCAGAGTTGGGCGATGATGGTGGCAAAAGCCACGCCGAAAACGCCCCAGTCAAACACAAGGACAAACACCAAGTCCAGAACGATGTTCACCACGCAGGCCGTGGCCAGGAAGAGCAGGGGCGTCTTACTGTCCCCCAGACCTTGGAGGATACCCGCATTGATGTTGTAGCCCAGGCTTCCGATGATACCGGCAAAAATCACTTGGAGATAGACATGGGCCTGATCGTATACATCAGCGGGCACCCGGATCAGGTGGAGGATCGGCCCGGCGATGAGCACCCCAAAGAGCGTCAGCGGGACGACGCTCACCATCACCGCCCCATACACCGTGTTCACAGACCGCCGGACGGCCTCCCGGTCCCCCGCACCCATAAACTGCGCGATTACCACGCTTCCGCCGATGGAGAGCCCCATAAAGAGAGAGGAGAGCAGGTAAATGACCGGGAATCCGATGCCCACAGCGGCCAGTGCAGTGGTACCTACGAAGTTGCCCACCACCCAGGAATCCACCATGTTGTAAAGCTGCTGGAAAGCATTACCCGCCAGCAGCGGCAGGGAAAACCGCACCAGAAGTCCCAGCGGATCCCCCTGCGTCATATCGACCGCTTGATGCTGTTTCGGCAAACGCTCCTGCCTCCTCTCTTTCCCTATCTTTTAAGATGATCCTCCTTGTACCGCTGATAAATGATTCGCAGGCCGTCCAGAATCAGGCGGCCGTCCACTGTGTCGATCAGGCCCGTATTGTCCGCGATCAGGCGTGCCAAGCCTCCGGTGGCGACCACGTGGGCGTCGGGCGCGCCCAGTTCCTCTTTGGCCATCCGGATCAGATACTCCATGGCTCCGATGTAACCCAGCACCGTCCCGGCCTGGATCTGCCCCACCGCAGTACAGCCCAGCACAGTCTCCGGCTTTACCAGCTCCACCTTGGGGAGCATAGCCGCCCGCATAAAAAGCGCGTCGGCGGAGATGCGAATCCCCGCGGTGATGCATCCGCCCATATAGGCGCCCTCACGGTTGACCGCATCCACGGTGGTGGCTGTCCCAAAGTCCAGCACCACCAGCGGCGCACCGTATTTCTCCAGCGCTGCAATACAGGCCACGGAACGGTCGGCGCCCAAACGCTCATCCCCGCTCACGCCATAGGGAAGGCCGGGGTCCACATCCTCATCCACGATGATGGGCGTTTTTCCAAAATACTTCACCATGGCATTGGTGAGCGTATGCATCACCTGGGGCACCACCGAGGCAATGATGACATTCTCCACATCCTCGGTTTTGAGCCCGAAGCGCTGAAAATACTCCCAGGCGGACAACCCGATCTCATCGGAAGTCCGGTTGGCGTCGGTCATGAGACGGAAGCTCCCGGTGAAGGTCTCCCCCTCAAACATGCCGAACACCATATTTGTGTTCCCCACATCAATCGCAAGCAGCATTTCAAATCCCACCTCTTGTCGGAGCAGTCGCTCCAGCCGTTATCGTTCAGGTGCTATTCCGACAGTATAGCACATTACCTCTCCATTTTCCAGAGAAATTACGCCATACGTGGCGCCGCGGCCCCCACAGCTCCCCGGATTCAGCATCCACAGGCCGTCCACCTGTTCACAGTAGGGGATATGCGTGTGCCCAAAAAGGAGGATATCCGCCTCCGCCTCCCGGGCGGCATAGGCTGCGGAGGCATAGGTCAGCTTGACATTGTAGCGATGGCCGTGCATCATGAGGATCCGTTTCCCCTCTACGCGTAAAATGCGCTGATCCGGTGTCTCGGTAAAGCCGTCACAGTTGCCGCATACGTTCTGGATGGTCTGCTGGGGGAAGCGGCGCTGGATCTCCTCGATGTCCCGGCAGAGGTCGCCCAGGTGGAGGACCAGTTCCGGGTGCTCTCGCCGCATGACGTCCTCCATATTGGAGACCGCCCCGTGGGAATCGGAAAAAACGACGATTTTCATATCAGTCACCTTGTTCTGAAAGTCACATATAATACTTTGAGCCCATTCATAGAATCAATGGAGGGATATCCTATGGCAAAACAGCAACAGCCCGGAAATGTCCTCAACAGCCCTCAGGCCGCCAAACTGCTCAAGGATAAGGCGGCTGTGGAGAGTTTGGTCAAATCTCCCGACACACAGGCCCTTATGACAATGCTCAACCAGGGAGGCGGTCTGAAAGCGGCGGCGGAGGCTGCCATGAAGGGCGACGCCTCCCAGCTCCAGGGACTTTTGAACCGTCTGATGCAGGACCCCAACGGGGCCAAGGTAGTGGAACGCATCAACAAATCCGTTCCAAAATAAGGCCGCTGGCCGGCAAAGCGTTGCATTGACAGGAGGGAATGTCCATGGCCGACGAATTCGCGGATAAACTGAATGCCGTCCTCGGGAATCCTGAGGCCATGGGTCAGATCATGTCCCTCGCCCGCTCCCTCACCGGGGACAGCGGCGATGAGGGAGGATCTCAGCCCCCAATACAGCCGCCCGTGGAGTCTATGCCCGCCCCTGCGTCCCCCGCCTCTGCCGCGCCCTCCACACAGCTTCCGGACCTCTCCGGTATCATGAATATGCTGGGCGGTCTCACGGGCGGGGGCGGGCATCAGGGGGGGCCCCCACCTCCAATCCCCTGGCCGCTCTGGGGGATCTGGACCCCCGGGTCCTGCAGGCCGGGATGCGGCTGCTCTCTGAGCTGGGCAGCACCGACGACAGGAAAACCGCTCTTCTTACCGCCCTGCGCCCCTTTGTCAAAGAGGAGCGCTTCGCCAAAGTAGACCGCGCCATTCAGGTTGCAAAACTGTCCCGTGTGATCCGGGTGGCCTTCCAGCTCTTCAAGGAAGGAGGCGGACAAGAGCATGTATAACCGATATATCCCAAACGGCACAGCCTATACCCGTGTTCAGGAGGAGGACGCGCCTCCGTTCCGCCATCCCGGTCCGGAAAGCAGTCCCGTACCGTCCCCGGAGCCCCGCCGTCAGGCGGAAACGCCGCCGCCCCGCGCGGAGGAGGCGCCCCGCCATGATGGGAGGAATCCCCATCAGGAGCATCAGCAGAGACAGCAGCCGCCGCCCACATGGGGGGCGGCGGTCGGCGATAAAAAGCCCTCCTGGCTCTCGGGACTCATGAAGAGTTTCAAGCTGGACGATCTGGATACAGGAGACATCCTCCTGCTCCTCATCATCCTTTTCCTCTTTATCGACGGCGACGATCTGGAGATGGTCATAACCCTGGGGCTCCTGCTTCTCCTTGGCCTGGGGGGCAAGGACAAGAAGGATCAGCCTGAGTCCGGTTCATAGAGGACCGTTCCGTCGGGCAGCGTAAAGTTTCCCTCCTGTTGCAGGACGTCCGCTTCTGTGGAGGTCATACTCAGGACGATCTGTCCCTCCTTCTCCGTCTCCGCGCCCACCAGCAGCCCATTGTCTGTGGAGATCCAGTAGCGTTCCAGATAGCCCAGTTCATCTATGTCGGTTTCCACATAGATGCAGGACATCCCATCCCGCTCTCCGAATCCGGCCTCTACGATGCGCTCCGGCTCCAGTTCCAGCACCTCTTCATAGGTGGGGATGTGCTGGGCAAGGTCGGCTCCCCGCTCATCCACCGCCCAGCTCTTCACACTGTTATTTCCCCCATACCACCGGTAGAGCATGCCCTTCCCCGTATCCTTGTCCAGGTATATAATGGTGTACTGCAGCCCCATGGCGCGCAGCGGCTGTGCCATCTCAACCCGGGTCCACGCTCCGTCCACCCATACCTGGGCATAAAAGCTGCCGGTCGTATCGCCGCCCGTGGCCACCTCAATGGTAATGGCCCGATAGTAATTTTCCGGGCGCTCCAGCGTGGCAATGACGCTCTGGACCGTCTCAGGCGTCACATCCACCGGGAGAAAGCCGCCTCCTGCCGTGGGGTCGTCCGCGCTCTGTTCTCCAGAATCGGTGATTACAGGCGAGGGCAGGACAATCTCCGGCTGGTCCCCCGAAAAAAAGTTGAGCCCAAAGCTGGAAAGGATGGCAACCACCATCACCAGGGCGATGAGCAGTGCAAGGAACACCTTGTTCTTCTGTTCCATGCCCATTCACCTCCCCTTCCACCGGCTGGGGGCTATTTCTCCCCCGCTGTGAGCCCATGGATTCCACTGGTCCCGCCGCTTACGACCGACCGCTGCGGCATTCACGTCCCGAACATCTCCGGCGGCTCTCCGCGCAGCCCGAATTTCCACTCGATGGCGTCCGCGATGCGCCTGCACGCATGCCCGTCGCCGTAGGGATTCACCGCATGGGCCATACGCTCGTAAGCCTGCGGTTCCTCCAGGAGCCGCGCCCCCAAGCGAAAAACGGTCTCCTCCTCCGTCCCGGCCAACTGAACGGTACCGGCCGCAATGGCCTCGGGCCGCTCGGTCTCCCGCCGCAGGACAAGCACCGGCTTTCCCATGGCGGGCGCCTCCTCCTGCAGTCCGCCGGAGTCGGTCATAACCAGGTAACACCGCGCCATCAGATTGTGCATCTCCTCCACATCCAGAGGATCGATGAGATGGATGCGCGGATGGCCGGCCAGATATTTTTCCGCCGCCTCCCGCACCACCGGGGAGAGATGGACCGGATAGACCAACTCCACCTCCCCGTGGCTCTCCGCCAGACGGCGCAGCGCCGTCATGATGTGCTCCATGGGCGCCCCGTAATTTTCCCGTCTGTGGCACGTCACCAGGATCACTTTTTTTCGGTCATAGTCCAATTCATTGAGAAGTCTTGTTGAAAAGTGATAATCCTTTACAACAGTGGTTGCCATTGCATCGATGACTGTGTTCCCCGTAATGAACACGCCGTCTGCAATGCCCTCCCGCCCCAGATTCTCCCGGTTGGCCCTGGTGGGACAGAAGTGCAGGTCTGCGATATCTCCCACCAGTGTCCGATTCATCTCCTCTGGAAAGGGAGAATACTTGTCATAAGTCCTCAGTCCCGCCTCCACATGCCCTACCATGACCCGCTGGTAAAAGGCCGCCAGCGCGCCCGAAAATGTGGTGGACGTATCCCCGTGGACCAGAACCAGGTCGGGCTTTGCCTCCTGAAGGACCTGCTCCACGCCCAGCAGGCACTTACTGGTAATGGTGGAGAGTGTTTGCCGGGGTTCCATGATATTGAGATCGTACTGCGGCGTGAGTTGGAAAATATGCAGCACGGAGTCCAGCATCTCCCTGTGCTGGGCGGTCACACAGCACAGGCTCTCAACGCCCGCCCTGCCCTCCAGCTCCTTCACCAGCGGCGCCATTTTGATGGCCTCCGGCCGGGTGCCGAAGATGGTCATCACACGGATTGTTTTCACCGCTCTTCCCCCTTGTCGGCCGTGTCCGGGGACTCCGCTTTGTCCTCAGAGCGGCGCTTTTCATTGTTGCTGAGGAAAATACGCCCCGATACCGCACCCGCGGCGCAGAGTGCCAGCAGCAGCAGCATGGCCTTCAGCTCTCCGCTGGTGGTGAGCACCACCGCGCACAGGCCCAGAATGGCGCTGATGATATAGAGTACGGCCACGGCCTGCTTCTGGTTAAAGCCCATATCGATGAGCCGGTGGTGCACATGGCTCCGGTCAGGGTGCATGGGGCTCTGTCCGTGGGCGATCCGGCGGATAAATGCAAAGCAAGTGTCGAAAATGGGCAGGCCCAGCATAAGAAAAGGCACCGCGAAGGAGATGATGGTATAGAACTTAAAGAGGCCCTGGATGGACATGACCGCCAGGACAAAGCCCAGGAACGTGGACCCGGTATCTCCCATAAAGATTTTTGCGGGATTCAGGTTATAGGGGAGAAAGCCGATGCATCCCCCCGCCAGTGCGGCCATAATGACGGCTACCGGCCCATCTGCCACCGCCAGGGAGATGACCAGCATGGTCATAGAGCTGATGGTGGAGACACCGCAGGCCAGTCCGTCCAGCCCGTCGATCAGGTTTACTGCGTTAGTGATGGCCACGATCCATAAAACGGTGGCGGGCACCGCCAGCCAGCCCAGATCCCAATAGGGATTGGGCGAGAGTACGTTGGGATTGGAGATAATCTGGATCACATTTCCAAAGTGGACCGCCACCAGGGCGGCCGCGATTTGGACCAGCAGTTTGAATTTTGCCCCGAGGGCATAGATATCGTCAAAAATACCCAGGACCACGATGATCACGGCCCCCAGCATCATCCCCTGGAACTGAGGGGTGATCTCCACATAGATAATGGCGCTGAGGATAAAGCCGAAGAAAATCGCCAGGCCGCCCATCCGCGGGATTGGATGGTCGTGCATCCGGCGGCTGTCCTTGGGGACGTCCACCGCCCCCACGCGGAACGCCAGGGCACGGACCACCGGCGTGGTGATGAGGGCCACCACCATAGCGGTGACCAAGGCCGCGGCCACCCAGCCGATGGCCTGCAAATCAGTATTCATTGGTAAACCTTGCTCCTTTTTGGACGGCAAAGGCCGCGTTCCGCCTCAGCGGGCCACGAAGCCCACCTTTTTATAGACTTTCCGCAGCGTCTTGTTGGACACATAGCCCGCCTTCTCGGCGCCTGCACGGTAGACGGACTCCAAATAGGACTTGTCGGCCAGAAGCCGTTCGGTCTCCTCCCGGATAGGGCGGAAGAGCTCCACCACGGCCTCTCCCACGGCGGGCTTGAACGCGCCGTAGCCTTTGCCGTCGAACTCCCGCTCGATCTCCTCATAGGTCTTGCCGGTGGCGGCCGAGTAAATGGTCATCAGGTTGGCCACGCCTGGCTTCTCCGCCCGGTCATAGCGCACACACCGCTCCGTATCGCTGTCGGTGACCGCCTTTTTGAACTTGCGCATGATGTCCTCCGGCTTTTCCAGCACATAGACGCAGCCGTTGGGGTCCTTGTCGGACTTGGACATCTTGTTCCCGGGGCTGGTAAGGGACATCACCCGCGCGCCCACCTTGGGGATAAAGGGCTCAGGGATCCGGAAGGTCTCGCCGTAGACACCGTTGAAGCGGTTGGCAATGTCGCGGCAGATCTCCACATGCTGCTTCTGATCCTCTCCAACAGGCACCAGATCGGCCTGATAGAGCAGGATATCGGCGGCCATAAGGGCGGGATAGGTAAACAGTCCCGCATTGATATTGTCGGCGTTCTTGGCGGACTTGTCCTTGAACTGGGTCATGCGGGAGAGCTCCCCGAACATGGTGTAGCAGTCCAGCACCCAGCCCAGCTCCGCATGGGCGGGGACGTGCGACTGGATAAAGATGGTGTTCTTCTCCGGATCCAGGCCGCAGGCGATATAGGCCGCGATCTGTGTCAGCGTCCGCCGGCGCAGGTCCGCCGGATTCTGACGGACCGTGATGGAGTGGAGGTCCGCCAGCATGTAATAGCACTCATATTCATCCGACAGCTTCACCCAGTTTTTGATGGCCCCCAGGTAAGAGCCCAGTGTCAGTTCACCGCTGGGCTGAATGCCGGAGAGGATGACTTTTTTCTGATTCTCATTTTCCATATTGCACACCCCTAAAAAGGTCGTCTGTACACAGTTGCATACTAAGGTATCATACCACATCCATCATTGCTTGACAAGTTTTCCCCGCACGATTAAAATGGAGGGACATCAGGAAGCTTTTTGGAGGAATTTACTTTGGACAGACAGTGGTTCGACGATATGGAGTCCCGCATCCCCCGCGGCGAGGTCCGCACCCGCTTCGCCCCATCCCCTACCGGCTATATGCACGTGGGCAATCTGCGCACCGCCCTTTACACCTGGCTCATCGCCCGCCACGGCGGCGGCAAGTTCATTCTCCGCATTGAGGATACCGACCAGGAACGCCTGGTGGAAGGCGCCACCGAGGTCATTTACGCCACACTGCGCAAATGCGGCCTCAGCTGGGATGAGGGCCCGGACCTGGGGGGCCCTGTCGGCCCCTACATCCAGACCCAGCGCCGGGATCTCTATGGAAAGTATGCTCAGCTTTTGCTGGATACCGGTCACGCCTATCGGTGCTTCTGTACCAAGGAGCGGCTGGACGCCCTCCACAATGAGAATGGCCTCGGCGGCTACGACGGGCATTGCCGGACCCTTTCTCAGAAAGAAATAGACGAAAAACTCTCCGCCGGTGTTCCCTATGTGATCCGTCAGAAGATCCCCCGCGAGGGGCATACCACGTTCCACGACGTGGTTTTTGGCGACATCACCGTGGAAAACGCCACTTTGGACGACCAGGTCCTGATCAAATCCGACGGATTGCCCACCTATAACTTTGCAAACGTGGTGGACGACCACCTTATGGGGATTACCCACGTGGTCCGGGGCTCCGAGTATCTCTCCTCCGCGCCCAAGTATAACCTTCTGTACGAGGCCTTCGGCTGGGAGGTGCCCACCTATATCCACTGCTCCCCCGTCATGCGGGACGCCCATAACAAGATGTCCAAGCGGCATGGCGACCCCTCCTATGAGGATCTGCTGTCCATGGGCTTCCTCTCAGAGGCGGTGGTCAACTATGTGACTTTGCTGGGCTGGTCCCCCAGGGGCGAGAACGTGGAGCGGGAGTTCTTCACCCTGGACGAGCTCTCGGAGATTTTTGATATCGAGGGGATCTCCAAGTCCCCCGCCATCTTTGATCTGGAAAAGCTCAAATACTTTAACGCCAAGTATTTGCGGGCCATGGACCCCGAGCGTTTCTACGCCGTTGCCGAGCCCTGTCTCAAAAAGGCGGTCCAAAACCCGGCCATCGACCTGAAGCTGATCGCCCCCCTGGTCCAGCCCCGCTGCGACACGTTTGCGGACATCGCCCCTCAGGTGGACTTTTTTGACGCCCTGCCGGACTACTCCACCGAGCTCTATGTCCACAAGAAGATGAAGACCACCGAGGAGAACTCCCTGGAGGCCTTAGGGGAAACCATCCCCGTTCTGGAGTCCCTGGAGAGCTGGACCTATGAGGCCATCCATGACGCCCTTATCGGTCTGGCGGAAAAGCTGGCCCTCAAAAACGGCCGTATCATGTGGCCGGTCCGTACCGCCCTCTCCGGTAAAGCGGTCACCCCCGGCGGCGCAGTGGAGCTGTGCCAGATCCTAGGCCGGGCGGAGACGCTTCGCCGCCTGAAAATCGGCATGGACAAGCTGAGCAGATAACCTTTATCCCCCCCTCCTTCCCGCCGGGGATGTTTCCGGTGCAGGAGTCGGGTGTTCCAAGCGATATGGTAAGGCCGCCGTCCTCCGGACGGCGGCCTTTTTCTATTTTGTTCACATAAAACTGCTACATTTTATACAAATTCTCTTCCCTTCCCCACCGAAAAGTGGTATACTTTAACCACAAAGGACATTGGAATCCAGAATGGATTTGGCTGTTTTGCCAACCGCATACAGAAAGGAGTATTTCTATGCTGACGCTGCTTCAGTCCGTTTTTTACTCCGGTATCTGCTTGGTTCTATTCGCCCTCCTGTTCTTGCCCGCCCTAGTGAGCCTAGTCGTCTGCGCGGTCTACTTTCTCTCCGACCTCTTCCAGCGTTTTCAGGGGCGGGGCTGGCCGCAATGACTGCCCCTGTCCGGCAGGGCAAAGGGAGACGGCCTTTGTCGCGATCCGCTCTGAGAAGGCCCTGTCATGCTCCACAAAGACCATGGTGGGCTGGCACTCCAGCAGCAGGGACTCGATCTGCATTCTGGAATAGACGTCGATAAAATTGAGCGGTTCGTCCCACAGGTACAGATGGGCGTCCTGACACAGGCTGCGGGCAATGAGGACCTTCTTTTTCTGTCCTCCGCTGTAGTCCGCCATGTCCTTTTCAAACTGCGCCCGCTCAAAGTCCAGCTTCCGCAGTATCGCCTTGAAGAGGCTCTCGTCGATCCCGCTCTCCCGCGCAAAGCTCCGCAGGTCCCCCCGCAGGAAGGCGCCATCCTGGGGGACATAAGATACCTTGAGTCCCCCTGCGCGCCACAGTGTCCCGGTGTGTGGAAGCTCCTGACCCAGCATCAGCTTCAGAAGGCTGGACTTGCCCGCTCCGTTGGGCCCCTGCAGGGACACCCGCTCCCCCCGTTCCACCGTGAAGGAGACCTCCCGGCACACAGGCCCGGAGCCGTAGTCCGCACTCAGCCCCTCCGCCTCCAGCAGCCTCCTCTGGGGGTGACGCAGCGGGTGGAGCTTCAGCTCCTCCGCCATCTCCAGATCTTTGAGGAGGCGGGACTTCTCCTCCGCCGCACTCCGGCGCCTCTCCTCCACCGCTTTGGAGCGTCTCATCATCTTGGCCGCTTTGTGCCCAATGAATCCGCGGTCCGGGCGAAGGCCGGAATTCCGGCTCCCCCGTTTGGTTTTTTCTGCCGCGTCAGACCAGGCGGCCGTCCGCCGGGCCGCCTCATCCAACCGCCTGACCTCTTTTTTCAGGCGGTCCTGCTCGGCCAGTTCAAATTGGTCCTGGCGCGCTCTGTTTTCCCACCAGGTAGAAAAATTCCCTTTCTGTACCTCCAGCCCGGTGCGGTTGAACACCAGCACATGGTCCACGCAGCGGTCCAGGAAAGCCCGGTCGTGCGAGACGAGGATGAAGCCCTCTTTGCGGGCCAGATAATCCGCCGCAAGCTCCCTGCCCGCCATGTCCAGGTGGTTGGTGGGCTCATCGATCAGGAGGAATCGGTGATCCCGCAGAAAAAGCAGTGCCAGCAGGAACCGTGTCTGCTCTCCGTTGGAAAGCGTGCGGAAGGGGCGGTACAGCACCCCCTCATCCAGCTCCAGCATCCGCAGCTCCCGCAGGAGCCGCCACTGCTCCAGACCCGGGCGGAGCACCTCGGCCACCGCCTGTCCATCCTCTTCCGGATCCGGGACCGCAAAGGGGAAATAGTCGAACCCTTCGGGTGCAGAGATCGTTCCGGTATACACTCCCTCTCCCATCAGGAGCCGCAGGAGGGTAGTCTTTCCCCTCCCGTTGCGCCCCAGGAACCCCAGCCTCCAATTGGTGTCCAACTGAACGGACACATCCTCAAACACCGGGTCGCAGCTGCCTTCATAGGTGAAGCTCAGATGCGAAATATGGATCAAAGACATCAAGATCGCCCCCAAAAGCATAAAAATAGGCGCGGAGCGGCCACGCTCCGCGCCTATTTTTGATGCAATGGCGCAAAACGTGAGAGGAGCGCAGTCGCTTGCCGACGGGCACAGGGAATCCGGCGGCCACGGCCGCCTGTCCAAACTGTGCAGCAGTTCAGCAAGTTATTTGCGCATCTTCCCACCTCAAATCCTGTTTTTTCTTTCTCATCCTAACACGGAGGAATAGCTTTTGTCAATCGGGTTATTCTACAGGATACGAGTAAACTATGCCGGAAATGAGGAGGCGTTTTTATGAGACAATGGACCTGGGGACGGCGCTGGACGGTCCGCGCGGTCAGCTTTCTGCTGGCCGCCTTCGCCGTACTGGGCGGCCTGGCCATCCAGGGGCACCAGAAGGCGGAGGCCTATCAGCGCTATCTCGCCAACAGCCGCCGCCACGCCTTTGCCGAGCTGTCCACCGGTCTGAACGAGCTGGATGCCGATCTCCAAAAGGGGATCTACGCCACATCTCCCGCCATGCTCACCTCCCTATGCACACAGATCTTCGGGAAAGCCATGTCCGCCCAGATGGCGCTGGGAGAGCTGCCCTACGGCAGCATTGAGCTGGAACAGACGGCCGCATTCCTTGCCAAGACCGGGGACTATGCGGCGGCGCTCTCCCGGTCCGCCGCAGTCAACGGCGGCTGTACGGAGGAGGAGCGTGAGGGGCTCCGCGGCCTTTCCGCCGCCGCCTCGGCCCTCTCCGCCCAGGTGGCCGCCCTCCAATCCGACCTGTGGGCCGGTGCGGCCACTCTGGAGGATGTGGAGGCCGCCGAGGCCCGCCTCTCCGCCGCCGAAGGCGGCGGGCAGGAGGTGGCCGGCTCGGTCTATCAGACCATTGAGAGCGACTTCCCCGAGCTTCCCTCCCTCATCTATGACGGTCCCTTTTCCGAACACATCGCCGGACGTACCGCCCGGGTACTGGAGGGGCGCCCCATCGTCACACAGGACGAGGCCCGCCTGGCGGCCGCCAAGTTTCTTGACTTGAAGCCCGACATCTTTACCCTGGTCTCCGCCGGGGAGGGCAAGCTCCCCACTTATGGCTTTTCCGCTGCCGTGGATGGAGGCGAACTCTATGTGGAAGTGACTCAGGCAGGCGGACTCGTCATGCAGGTCATCAGCTCCAGAGCCGCCGGGACCCCTGTCCTGTCCCGGGAAAAGGCCGTGGCTAAGGCCATGGAGTTTCTGGAAAAACGCGGCTATCCTGCGATGCGTGAGAGCTATTTCATCGACCAGGGCGGCATACTCACCATCAACTTCGCTGCGGTTCAGGATGAAGTGATCTGTTATCCGGACCTGGTAAAGGTCTCCATCGCACTGGATACCGGCCGGGTGGTGGGGTTTGAGTCCGAGGGCTACCTGATGAACCACACCCTCCGCAGTTTTCCGGTGCTCTCAGTCAGCGAGGAGGAGGCCCGTGATGTAGTCTCTCCCGCCCTCACCGTGCTCTCCCAGCAGCTCTCTCTCATCCCCACCGGCGGAGAATATGAGGTCCTCTGTCACGAGTTCAAGTGCCGCAACGAGGAGGGGCAGCATATTCTGGTATACGTGAACGCGCAGACCGGCCAAGAGGAGAAGATATTGATCCTTCTGGAAGACGAGAGCGGCACGTTGGTCATATAAAAGAAGAGGGCCTGCCGCAGCTTGCGGCAGGCCCTCCTCTTTACAGGTCTTTTTCGTAGTAGTAATGCCCATAAGCCCGGACGCTGGGTTCTACCTTTCCGATCAGTCGATAGCCCAGCTTTTCATAAAACCCGGGCGCCTGGAATCCGAAGGTGTTGAGCTCTACCCGCCTGGCCCCCTGTCGTCGGCCCTCCTCCTCCACGTGGGAGAGGAGCCGCTGCCCCAACCCCTGGCCCCGGCGGCTCTCCGCCACCCAGAGGACATCCACCATAATCAGTTCTCCGATCCGAAACGTATCGGTCCCCGCGATACAGGTCCCCTTATCGTCCCGAATAGCAAAGGAGAGGTCCTGAACATCGCCGCAGAAACCCGCGTTATAGGCTCTGAGGCCGGTGTGGACCACCTCTGCGTCCGCTTCACTGGCGGGCACGATCCTCTCTTCCATTTCTCAATCCTCCAAATCAAAGGGAGGCAGTTCCCGGCTCTGGGGCACCGCATCCCCCTCGAACTCCAGCTCATCCGGTACGGGCTCCGGAGCGGCGTCCACCAGCCCCTGCTTGAACTGCATCTCCTGCCATTGCTCCTTGGTAATGAGCAACTGCCGCGGCTTGGAGCCCTCAAAGGGGCCTACGATCCCCTTCTCCTCCATCTGATCCACCAGCCGGGCGGCGCGGGAGTAGCCCAGCTTCAGGCGGCGCTGGAGCATGGAGACCGATGCCTGCCCCGTCTCTACCACCACCTCAATGGCGGCGGGAAGGAGCTCATCGTAGTCGTTTCCCACCTCTTCGGGGGCCGAGCCTCCCACCCCCTTGCCCTGCTTGTCCTTTTCGGCGGCGTGCTGCTCGATCTCGTGAATGACCTCTTCGTCATACTCGGCAGTGGATTGCCTCTTGATGAACTCCACCACGGACGCCACCTCCTCATCGGAGATGAGACAGCCCTGGACACGGAGAGGCTTTCCGGAACCCAGCGGGAAATAGAGCATATCGCCGCGGCCCACCAGCTTTTCCGCCCCCGTGGTATCCAGAATGATGCGGGACTCCAGCGCGGAGGCCACGGCAAAGGCGATCCGGCTGGGAATGTTCGCCTTCATCAGGCCGGTGATGACATCGGCGGAGGGCCGCTGGGTGGCGATGATGAGGTGCATTCCGGCGGCACGGCCCATCTGGGCCACCCGGCAGATGGATTCCTCCACCTCCTTGGCGGCCACCAGCATCAGGTCGGCCAGCTCGTCGATGACCACCACCACCTGGGGCATCTTTTCCATCCCCTCGGTCTTGGCTGCGTGGACATTATAGGACGCCAGATCCCGGACACCCACCTCGGAAAAGGCCCGGTACCGCTTCATCATCTCGCTGACCGCCCATTGCAGGGCGCCCGCCGCCTTCTTGGGATCGGTGACCACGGGAATCAGCAGGTGCGGAATCCCGTTGTAAATACCGAGCTCCACCATCTTGGGGTCCACCATGATCAGGCGGACCTCCTCCGGCGTAGCCTTGTAGAGGAGTGAAATGATCAGGGAGTTGGTACACACCGACTTACCGGAGCCGGTGGTACCGGCAATCAGCAGATGCGGCAGCTTTGCGATATTGCCTACGATGCAGTTTCCGCCGATGTCCTTGCCCACGGCAAAGGCCACCTTGGAGGCGTGATCCCGGAATGCCTTGGAGTCGATGACCTCATGGATATGGACGGGAGAGACCAACTTGTTGGGCACCTCGATGCCCACCGTCGCGATCTTGTCCGGGATGGGGGCGATGCGCACGCCGGTGGCCCCCAGCGCCAGGGCAATGTCGTCGGCAAGGTTGGTGAGCTTGTTGAGCCGGACGCCCTGATCCAGCTCCACCTCGTACCGGGTGACCGAGGGGCCGCGGGTCACGTCTGAAATCCTCGCCTCGATGCCGAAAGAGCGGATCGTATCGGACAGCCGCTCCTGGTTCATTTTCAGCTCATTCTGCGCGCTGCTCCCCACCTCGCCGCCGCCCTCCGTCAGCAGAGAGACCGGCGGATACTGGTAGGCCGCAGGCACAGCCTCCACCATGCCTTTTTCAATGTCCCGGCTCACCTCGGCCGCCGCCGCCCGCGCCTCCTTGGGCGTCACCTTCTCTACGGCCGGTTCCCGCTCGATCTCCGGCATCGGGGGGACCTCCGGTTCGGCCTGAACAGGCGCTGGGGGCTCAGCGGCTGCGGGTTCCGGCACAGGGATCGGCTGCACCTCGATCCCCGCCTCCTCGGACGCTGGGGACTGCGTCTCGGGCGCCGCCTCAGGTGCTTTCGCATCCATGGGCTTTCCGCCGGTCAGCACCTGGTCGGGCGGCAGCACGCCGGCTTTCCGATTGAAAAACCGCTCTTTTTGGGGTGTGAAGGGGCGTTCAGGGTGTCGCTCAGGCGGGGGGACCGGTCCGTCGTCCACCGGGATATCAATGGCGGCGCGTCGCCGCTCCTCCACCGGAACCGGCTTTCGCCGCGCCGGCTTCGGCTCAGGCGTCTCCTCTTCCTCTTCGTATTCGTACGCAGGACGGGGGCGGTTTCGGAACGCATCCACGATGTCCACCACCGACAGGTGAAAGGCTCCCAGGAACATCAGGCATTGTCCCAAAATGAGAATGACGCCGCCGCCAACTCTGCTGAATACCAGCACCAGCGTCTCGGCAATGAGACCGCTCACCACACCGCCGCACTTGACCTCCAGCCCTTGGGTCCAAAGTCCCTGTATCCCCTCCAGACCCATGGCGAATTCCCCCTTGTAGAGGAAAAGGTGCAGAATCGCGCCCATGACCAGCGGGGTCAGAAGGGCGCACCACAGCCGCAGCCGTACGGGCCGCCCCCGATGGAAGGCCAGTATGTAACTGGCCACCGCCAGCATGGGCGGCGCCAGCCAGAAGCCGTAACCGAAGAGTCCCTTGAGCAGGCTGCAAAAGAGGTCAATGAAGAGGGCCTTGATGTTGAAATAACCGAAGGCGGCAAAGAAGGCCAGCAGCAGACAGACCACTGCCCCCACCTCCCGGCGGATGGGCTTGGGCTGAGGCGCGGCCGACGACCGGCGGCCCCCGCTCCCCTTCCGGGCCGTGGCGCCGCTTGTCCGCTTTCCGGAAGAGGAGGCAGCGCGCTTCCCTCCCGTGTTCTTCTTTTGTGTAGAGGCCATGGAATCATCCTTTCAGGGGCCGGCGGCCGCGGATCTGCCGCGGCCGCGCTGTGATTTCATCTTTATTTTACAAAAAAGCTGGCAACCAGGGAGATCAGGCCCACCGCCCAGCAATAATAGGCGAATTTGCCGAATTTACCTTTGTCCGCCAGCAGGTTTACCAGCCGGATCGCAAAGTATCCCACCACGCCGGCGACCGCCATGCCCACCAGGTACATGGGCAGCAGCTCCATCTGAAAGCCGCCCTCCTTTGCCACGTCGATGAGCTCCAGAAGATTGGCGCCGAACACGGCGGGCAGAGACATCAGGAAGGAAAAGCGGACGGCGAAGCTGCGCTCAAAGCCGCAGAGCATCCCGGCTGAGATGGTGGAGCCGGCCCGAGAGATGCCCGGCAGAGTTCCCACCGCCTGCGCACAGCCCACCAAGAGCGCGTCTTTTATAGTCGCAGTTCTGGCTGTCTTTCGGCCCTGTGCGACCCGATCGGAAAAAAACAGAAGAAAGCCGGTGGCTATGAGGGCGACGGAGACGAAAATCACGTTGGTAAAAGCAGCCTCCACCTTGCTTTTCACGGGCAGGACCGCGAACAAGGGCAGGGTGGCCACAACGATCATCAGCACCAGACGACGGGCCGGCGGGGGCGGCGCGGCCCTGCCGCCCTTTTTGGAAAACAGAGATCCGATTCCCAGGAAAAACTCCCGGATCATATCCACAACATCCCGCCAGTAGTAGACGCATACGGCCACCAGTGTTCCAAAATGGAGTAGCACCGTAAAGAGGAGGTCGGTCTCCTCCGGATTCTGTCCGCCGAAAAAATACTGGAACAGGGCCAGGTGGCCGGAGCTGGAAATGGGCAAGAACTCCGCCACGCCCTGAAGAAAGCCCATGGCAACGGAAAACAGGTAACTCACAACGGTTCCCCCTAGGTAAATAAAGTCCCGCCGGACATGTCCGATGGGCATACAAAAGTATATTACCACACGGGGCAAAACATTTCCAGCATTTTATGCGGAGCTCCCACACGACCGGGAGGCCCCGCCTGCCTGACCATCCGAAGGAGCACGCGTGTCCTGCCTGCGCTGCCGCGCGCCGGGCTCACACGCGGCTTTCGCCAGACCCCAGAGGCGTCTGCTTTTCCCGCCGCTCCTCTTCGATCATGCCGTGCAGGCATTCCAGCGCATCGGCAAGGCCGCCGATGCGGTCGATGAGGCCCAACTGCACCGCCTGCTCTCCATAGATCACGCTGCCTATGTCGGCCGCCAGTTCCCCCGTCTGGAGCATCAGCTTCGTAAAGTCCTCCCGCTTCACGCGGCTGTTGCGAGTGACAAACGTGATGATCCTGTCCTGGATCCGTTCGAAATAGTTAAAGGTCTGGCTGACACCGATGACCGTCCCGGACAGGCGGACCGGGTGGATGGTCATGGCCGCGGAGGGCGCGATGAAGGAGACCTTGGCCGACACCGCCAGGGGCACCCCGATGGAATGCCCGCCGCCCAGTACCAAGGAGACCGTGGGCTTCCGCATGCTGGAGATGAGTTCTGAAATGGCAAGCCCCGCCTCAATGTCTCCCCCCACCGTGTTGAGCAGGATAAGCAGTCCGTCCACCTCGTCGCTCTCCTCCACCGAGGCCAGCAAGGGCATGACATGTTCATATTTTGTGGATTTGCTAGTGGGGGGCAGGATCTGGTGCCCCTCGATCTGTCCCACAATGGTGAGCGTGTGGATGGTCCCCTTTTCCGTTTTGATGGTGGCGGAGCCCATATCCACGATCTGCTGCTGCCGGCTGTCTCGCTCCTCGGCGTCCTCTCCCCCGGTCTCCTGCCTCTGTCTGGTCTCGTCCATAGAAAAACCTCCCAAATCTCATTTGGGTCAGTTTGTACCGTTTTGCGAAAAAATAACCGCTGGCGGTCTATGAAAAGGGCGGGCCGTTTTTCGGCCCGCCCTTTCAGCGCTACTTGTCCTCCAGAGGAAGGGGCTCCGGCGCCTTACAGCCGGTACACTCCCGGCAGGACTGGAGGAGACGCTCCAGTGCCGCGTCGTGCTCAGCAAACTCGGCGCGCACCTGCTCCAGCGCCCTGTCCACCCGGTCCATCTCGCCGGAGGCATGGGTAATGGTGGCATCCACATCTCCCCGCAGGCGTCCGTAGCCCGCCTGCACTTTATACAGGATCTGTTCCGCCGCCGTACGGACCTTTTTCGCCTTTTCCTCGGCCTGGATCTCGATGGCCCTGGCCCTCTGGTGGGCCTCCAGCTCAATGGTGGCGGTGCGGTCCTTGAGCTCCGCATAGGCCTTCGCGCCGCTCTCCCACCGGGCCGCCTTGTCCTTAAGGGCACCCAGTGCTTCCCGCAGCTCCGCCAACTCCCGGCGTACCTGCTCCAGATCGGACTGGGCGCTCTCCAGAGAGGCGCTCTTTTCTGCCTCCGCCTTCTGCAGCCGCTCCAGGTCCCGCTTCAGCACATCCTCGCGCCCCTTGGCGGCATCGGCCTCTCTGCGGGCAGCCTCTCCGGCCTGTTTGGCCTCCTCCGCCTCTTTTTGCAGCGCGGCGACCCGTTCCTTGGACTCCCTTGCGCTGGACTCGATATAATTCAGGACGTCCTGACGGTTAAACCCGCCCACAACGGCGGTCCGAAAGGAGTTTTCGGCTGGATTCATAGGACGTTACCTCCCGTTTCTTCTGATTTTGCTATTTTACCACATTTCCCGCCCCAACTCAATGTTTTCTGCGGGATTTCCTCGTTGCGGTAAGAATTGACCCCTTCCTTTTTTTATGATATAATCAAGCGATTTGCATGGAAACAGGGAGGACCAGAGGTATGTGGGTCTCGGATAAATGGCGCGACTATGAGCTCATCGACTGCGGCAGAGGGGAAAAGCTGGAGCGATGGGGAGACTGCATCCTGGTGCGGCCCGATCCCCAGGCCATCTGGGACACTGCCAGGGAGGACCCTCTGTGGCGCCGTCCCGACGCCCGATATGCCCGTTCCTCCACCGGAGGCGGCCAGTGGGAAAAGAAGGATGTGCCCCAGCAGTGGAAGATCGCTTATCGGGACCTCACCTTTCAGGTCAAGCCCATGAACTTCAAGCACACCGGCCTTTTCCCTGAGCAGGCCGCCAACTGGGATTTCTGCATGGAGCGCATCCGCAAGGCAAACCGCCCCATCTCCGTGCTCAATCTCTTTGCCTATACCGGCGGAGCCACCGTGGCCTGCGCGGCCGCGGGGGCCTCGGTGTGCCATGTGGACGCCGCCAAGGGCATGGTGAGCTGGGCCCGTGAGAACGCCAAGCTCTCCGGCTTGGAGGGCGCGCCCATCCGCTGGATCATCGACGACTGCGGCAAGTTTGTAGAGCGTGAGATTCGACGGGGCCGACGGTACGATGCCGTCATCATGGACCCCCCCTCCTATGGGCGCGGCCCTTCCGGCGAGGTCTGGAAGCTGGAGGACAACCTCTATCCCTTTGTGGAGCTGGTGGCGGGCGTACTCTCCAAAGAGCCCCTTTTCTTTCTGATCAACTCCTACACCACAGGGCTTGCTCCGTCGGTGCTCACCTATATTTTGGAAACGGTGGTCACGAAGCGCCACGGCGGCCATACCGACAGCGGCGAGCTGGGGCTCCCCGTTACCGACAGCGGCCTGGTCCTTCCAGCCGGGGCCACCGGGCGCTGGGTGGCCGACCGCTAGGCTGCATATCCGGCAGGTCCCCATTCCATCAAAGGAGTCTTTTTATGGGCAGTATCATTCAAACACAGGACCTCCGCTTCTCCTACACCACTGCCGAAGGCGTCTCTCCCGTGGTGCTGGACGGCGTGAATCTGGAGATCGAGGAGGGGTCCTTTGTCGCCGTGCTGGGGCATAACGGCTCCGGCAAGTCCACATTGGCCAAGCATATGAACGCCATTTTGCTGCCTTCCGGCGGCAAGGTATTTGTCAGCGGCATGGATACCGCCAACGACAATCTGCTGCTGGATATCCGCCGCACGGTGGGCATGGTCTTTCAAAACCCGGATAACCAGATCGTCGCCAACGTGGTGGAGGAGGACGTGGCTTTCGCCCCCGAAAACCTCGGCATCCCCCCCGCCGAGATCCGCCGGCGCGTGGACGACGCGCTGAAGGCGGTGGGTATGTATGAATTTCGGGAGCATGCCCCCCATCTGCTCTCCGGCGGCCAAAAGCAGCGGGTCGCCATTGCCGGCGTCATCGCCATGCGCCCCCGCTGCATCGTGCTGGACGAGCCCACCGCCATGCTGGACCCCGTGGGCCGCAAAGAGGTCATGGATACCGTCAAGCAGCTCAACCGGAGGGCCGGCGTCACGGTGGTCCTCATCACCCACCATATGGACGAGGCCGCCCAGGCGGACCGCCTGGTGGTCATGGCCGGCGGCCATGTGGTGGCGGACGGCACACCCAAAGAGGTCTTTGCCGACGTGGAGGGCCTTAAGGCCGTGGGGCTCACCGTCCCCGAGACGGTGGAGCTGTGCTATGAACTCCGGCAGGAGGGGCTGGCGCTGCCCCTGGACGCCCTCTCCGACGAAGAGTGTGCCCAGGCGCTATATCGCCTTCTGGAGAAGGAAGGAGCGAATCCCCCATGCTGAGCGACCCAAGCTTTCACCCGCTGACCGGAATCTGTATTATCCTTTTTCTAGCATTTATATTTGTATTTACCATTTTCGGCTACACCTTTGAACTCTATCTCTCCCTAGGTGCCAGGATATTCTTCAGCCTGATTCTCACCGCTGTCGGCGGGCTCATCGCCGCTCTTTGGCGGCGTGTCCGCCTCTTGGAAGCCCAAATCTCCTCTCTGCGTGAATGCGTGAATCAATTGGAGCAACCGTAACCACTGCGCATTTTCTCGTTCTCGGGCGCGACCCATATCCGGGCGTGCACCACTATAACGTTAGGACTGATTTCCTTTGGAAGCGATCATTCAGACGGAAAAGCTCAGCCACATCTACTCCGCCGGCACCCCTTTCGAGCACGGCGCCCTGGTGGATGTGGACTTCACCGCCTACCGCGGGGAATATCTCGGCATCATCGGCCGGACGGGTTCCGGCAAGTCCACTCTGATCCAGCATTTGAACGCCCTGCTGAAGCCCACCTCGGGCCGGGTCCTCTTCGAAGGGCGCGACATCTGGGAGACCAAGGAGCGCACCCGCCAGACCCGCTTTCAGGTAGGCTTGGTCTTTCAGTATCCGGAGTACCAGCTCTTTGAGGAGACGGTTTACAAGGATATCTCCTTCGGCCCCCGCAACATGGGGCTTGACGAGGCGGAGATTGACCGTCGGGTCCGGGACGCCGCAGCCTTTGTGGGGCTTGCCGACCCGGTGCTGGAAAAGTCCCCCTTCGAGCTCTCCGGCGGCCAGAAGCGCCGGGTCGCCATTGCCGGCGTTATCGCCATGGAGCCCGCCGTTTTGGTGCTGGACGAGCCCACCGCCGGTCTGGACCCTGTGGGCGTGGAATCCATTCTGGGCAACATCCGCGACTATCACAGGGCCAAAAACGCCACCATTATCCTGGTCTCCCACTCCATGGAGGAGGTGGCCCGCACTGTGGACCGCCTGGTCGTGGTCAGCGGCGGGCGTATCCCCTTCTCCGGCCCGCCCAGAGAGGTCTTTGCTCACGGGGATGAGCTGGAAGCGATGGGTCTGGGCGTTCCCCAAGTGACCCGGGTCTTCCACCGGCTCAAGGCCATGGGCGTAGACGTCGATCCCTCCGTCTATACCATCGAGCAGGCCAAGGCCGCCGTTCGCGACTGCCTGGCCCGAAAGGGGGCGAGGTAATGGCGCTGAAGGACATTACACTGGGCCAATACTTCCCTGGCTCCACCGTCATCCACAAGCTGGACCCCAGGACCAAGCTGCTCTTCGTGGTGCTCTATATCGTGGCCCTCTTCACCGCCAAGGGACTTCTGGCCTATGGGCTCCTTCTGGCGGTACTGGCCTGCGCCATCGCCGTCTCCAAAGTGCACCTCAAGACCATTCTGCGTGGCATGAATCCGATCCTTTTCATCATCGTGCTCACCGCCATCCTCAATATCTTCTACACTCCCGGCGACCCCATTTGGCAGTGGAAGTTTCTGAAGATCACCGTGGAGGGTCTGTGGGCCGCTTTCTTCATGATCCTGCGCATCACCCTTCTCATCACCTGCACCTTCCTGCTCACCTATACCACCTCTCCCATCATGCTCACCGACGGCCTGGAAAAGCTGCTGGGCCCCCTCAAAAAGGTTCGGGTCCCCGTCCATGAGCTGAGTATGATGATGTCCATCGCCCTCCGGTTCATCCCCACCCTGATCGAGGAGACCGACAAGATCATGTCCGCCCAAAAGGCGCGGGGCGCCGACTTCGACACCGGAAACCTCCTCCAGAAGGCCAAAGCCCTGGTCCCCCTGCTGGTCCCCCTCTTTATCTCTGCCTTCCGGCGGGCTGACGAACTGGCCGTGGCCATGGAGTGCCGCTGCTACCACGGCGGTGAGGGCCGCACCCGCCTGCGTCAACTCAAGTTCGAGGCGCGGGATTATCTCACCCTGGTGGGGAGCGCCGTCCTGGTGGCCGTCGTCATCCTGCTGCGCCGCACGACGCTTTTTTGACGGGAGGCGCCATGCAGGAGAGAAATATTGCCCTGAAATTGATGTACGTGGGCACCGCCTACCACGGCTGGCAGGTGCAGAAGAACGCCGTCTCCGTGGCCGAGACGCTGGAAAAGGCCCTCTCCACGGTGGTGTGCCACCCCGTCAAGTGTACCGGGGCGGGGCGCACGGACGCCGGCGTCCATGCGGAGGTGTATATCGCCAATTTCCACACCCGTTCCTCCATTCCCACGGACCGCATCCCTCTGGCGGTGAACACCCGTCTTCCCGACGATATCGTGGCGGTCAAGGCCACCGAGGTACCGGAGCATTTCAACGCCATTGGGTCCTGTCTCAGGAAGGAGTACACCTACCGCATCTATAACTCCAGGCTGGGAAATGCTTTTTATGTCAACCGAGCCTGGTTCTATCCCAAACATCTGGACGAATCCATCATGCAGCGCGCTGCGGACTGCTTTGTGGGCACCCACGACTTTTCCGCCGTCCGCGCTGTGGGCACCGAGGTCAGGTCCCCGGTGCGCACCGTCCACTACTTCAACATCACCCGCACCGGCGATCTCATCGAGTGCCGGGTATGTGCCAACGGGTTCCTCTACAATATGGTGCGGGCTATGGTGGGTACCTGCGTTTACGCCGCCGAGGGCAAGTTTGCCCCCGAGGACGTGAGCGCCATCCTGGAAAGCAGGAATCGGACCGCCGCCGGCCCCACCGTCCCACCCGGCGGACTCTATATGACCCAACTGTGGTACGACGAAGACGTACTGTAATCCCGCCGCACAGGAGCGCATAACATGGAAGAGCTGAAGCCGGTCCCTCCGGCGCCGAAGAAAAAACCGAACATTTTTGTCCGCCTGCTGGCCTTTCTGGTCACACTGGCCCTTCTGCTGGGCGCGGTAGCGGCGGTGGTCTACCGTGACAGGCTGAACTTCGATTCCATCAGGCGGTGGTTCGTCTACCGCTCTCTGGAGAAGAGCGATTCGGGCCAGACTGAGTCCTTCCAGTACGACAGCGCGGGCAAGGGCGGTTATTCCCGGGTGGGAGACGATCTGTTGGTATGGTCCACTGCCGGGGTGCGGCTCTACTCCTCCGGCGGCGTTGAATACCTCAATGAATCCCTCACCCTCAACAGGCCCGTGGCGGATACCTGCGGCTCGGCCGCGCTGATCTATGACGCGGGCGGCAATGTTCTCCATACTTACGAGGACCGCTCCACTTCCTTCGTCTTGAACACGGAGCAGGGACACGAGATCCTCTCCGCCCGAATGGGCCCCGGCGGCTCCTTCGCGGTCACCACCCGGGAGTCCGGCTATAAGGGCGTGGTCACCGTTTACAGCAGCGGCGGACATCCGGTGGTGGGCATCCGGATTTCCACCCGGTTTGTGACTGACGGCCTCCTCTCCGACGACGGCAAGACCGTGGCCGTACTCACCGTGGGACAGAATGAGGACGTATTTGAAAGCGGTCTGGATCTCTATGCGCTGGATGGCGACGTCCCTTTCGCCTCCTATTCCCTGGGCAACAACGCCATTCTGGACCTCCGTGCCGACGGCTCCGCCTTTTGGGCGTTGGGTGAGAGCAGTCTCTCCGTGGCCCGGGCCGACGGTTCCGCCGCCGTGCACTACGACTATGCCGGGCGCTACCTCAAGGACTACGCCCTGGAGGGCGATGGCTTTTCCGCCCTGCTGCTGGGTAAATACCGTGCCGGCAGCGGCGCCGCGCTGGTCACAGTGGGCGCTGACGGCCAGGAGCTGGCCTCTCTGGACCTGGAGGACCAAGTGCTGGACCTGGACGCCTCCGGCCGCTATGTGGCGGTGCTCACCGCGGCAGGGCTCACCCTCTATACCAAAGATCTTCAGCTCTATGACGCGCTGGAAAATACCATGGGCGCCCGCAGCGTGGTCCTCCGCAGCGACGGTACCGCCTTTCTGGTGGGCGGCGAGACCGCCCGGCTCTATATTCCGGGCTGATCCGTCCCAGTTCCTTCCCCTTTCGATCGATACCGAGGTGTAATCATGACAACCACTGCGATCCTCTTTGACGTCGTTATCCTGCTCATCCTCGCCGGTTTCGCCCTCCACGGGGCGTCCCGCGGTCTCCTGCTCTCCCTGTGCGGCCTGGTTGCCGTCTTGGTGGCCTTCATCGGCGGCAACTTTCTTGCTGATCTGCTGGCCCCCAAGGTGGCCGACTACCTGGAACCCAAATTTGCCTCCGCCATCGAGTCCCGGCTGGAGGAGCAGATGCAGGCGACCCTTCCCTCCTCCGACGGCGCACTCCCCGAGGCATCTGTTGACGTTCCCCTCGCAGACATCCTGGATATCCTCAAGGATATGGGGCTCTATCAGAGCGCGGTGGACGCCATCGACAAGGCGGTGGAGCAGGGCATGACCGACGTGGCCGCCAGCACGGCCGCCGCCGTGGCCGCTTCCATCGCCGAAACGGTGGCCTACATGATCCTCTTTGTCGCCGGCTTTGTGATCGTCCTGGTGGCCTGGACCGTGTTCAGCCACGCCCTGGATCTGGTCGCCCGCCTCCCCGGCCTTCATTTTCTCAACAAGACCGGAGGGGCGCTCCTGGGCCTCGTCAAGGGCTGCGCCATTCTCTTCCTGTGTGCGTGGGTGATACGCTACCTGGGGCACATCATCCCCGAGGAGACGGTGGAGCAGACCACCCTTCTCAAGTTCTTCCTCACCACCAATCCGGTGGCCTTGATTTTGGGCGCCCGCGCGGCTTGATCCCTTGTTCAAGACCTGTGAGCGCATCCGATCGACGGGTCCTTTCCCGCTCCCAGACTGCCCGTCGGTCAAAATGCCCGGCAGCCGGCCATTGTCCCGGTTCTCAAACATACCCTAAATGTTTTCACACGAAATTCATCACTAGTTCACAATTCCATGCTACTTTAGCTACACTGGAGGGTGTATGCAGTGCGACCCATCCTCCAAAAGGAGTAACAAAATGCAGCCTACACTTTGTTCCCGATGCCATAAAAACGTGGCCGTGATTTTCGTCACACGCATCGAGGGCGGAGAGACCAAAAACGAGGGTCTCTGCCTCAAGTGCGCCAAGGAACTGGGAATCAAGCCCGTGGAAGATATGATGCAGAAGATGGGCATCACCGACGACGATTTGGAGGGCATCACCAATGAGATGATGTCCGCCTTTGGCGGCGCCGAGGGTATGGAGGGCCTGATGGCCCAGGAGGACGGCGGGGACGACGACGAGGACGACGAGGGCCGGACCGCCACCTTTCCCTTCCTCAATAAGCTCTTTGGCAATGGAGGCGGCGAGTCCGCCGCGCCTACGCCCAGCGAGCAGCCCCGGCAGAGCCGGGATGAAAAGCCCGGCAAAACCGAGCCCCGCCAGCCCAAGCGTAAGTTTCTGGAAAATTATTGCATTTCCCTGACTCAAAAAGCCCTGGACGGCAAGCTGGATCGGATCATCGGCCGGGATCAGGAGCTGGAGCGGGTAGTCCAAATCCTCAACCGCCGTCAAAAGAACAACCCCTGCCTGATCGGTGAGCCCGGCGTGGGTAAAACCGCCATCGCCGAGGGCCTTGCTATGCGCATCGCCCAGCGGGACGTGCCCTATAAGCTGATGGACAAGGAGGTCTGCTGGACCTCACCGCCCTGGTGGCGGGCACCCAGTTCCGCGGCCAGTTTGAAAGCCGCATGAAGGGCCTCATCGAGGAGATCAAAAAGCTAGGCAACATTATCCTGGTCATTGACGAGGTCCACAACCTGGTAGGGGCCGGGGATGCCGAAGGCTCCATGAATGCCGCCAATATCCTTAAGCCCGCCCTGTCCCGGGGCGAGATTCAGGTCATCGGCGCCACCACCCTCACGGAATACCGCAAGTATATTGAAAAGGACTCCGCTCTGGAGCGCCGGTTCCAGCCGGTCATCGTGGAGGAGCCCTCCATCGAGGATGCCGTCCAAATCATCCAGGGTATCGCCCCCTACTACGAGGCCTATCACCACGTGAAGATCGCGCCGGAGATGTGCCGTCTGGCCGTCACCATGTCCGAGCGGTACATCACCGACCGTTTCCTGCCCGACAAGGCCATCGACCTCATTGACGAGGCCTGCTCCGACGTCAACCTCCACAACAAGACCTTGGCCCGGGAGGTGGAGGTGAAAAAGGAGCTGGATGCCCTGGAAAAAGAGCGTGAAAACCTGATGGTGGAGGCCAACGACCGGGACTACAAGCGGCAGACCACCCTCAAGAACAATGAGCAGCGGCAGACCGAGATCCGCCGGGAGCTGAACAAGCTGACCGCCGAGCACGACTCTCTCATGGGCAACCCCGCCACCACCGAAGCCCTGGCGGCCAACGAGCAGCGGCAGTCCAACTTCCGTCGGGAGCTGGACAACCTGGCTGGAGAGCGGGAGAAGCTCCTCTCCGACGAGGGCAGCAGCCGTGACTATGAGCGGCTGGCCTCCATCAAGAGCCGGGAGATCCAGCTTCAGGACGAGCTGAACAAGCTGGAGGCCCAGAGCGCCCCCCCTCTGACGGTAGAGCATCTGGCCCGTGTGATCGA
>ERZ857503.374-NODE-374-length-36470-cov-3.345489_pt1 | contig 36470 bp, 20 predicted proteins | sample MGYA00519766_ERZ857503 | MGnify/ENA primary metagenome ERZ857503 (study PRJEB31778, sample SAMEA3449345) | human gut metagenome | biome: human gut; feature: human-associated habitat; material: faeces | place: United Kingdom | collected 2010/2012 ...
AAACTACGACCCGACCCCGGCGGCCCGCGCCATTCAGGAGTTCGTGGGCGAGAACCTTTCGAACTGGTATGTGCGCCTCAACCGCAAGCGGTTCTGGGGCGGCGGCATGTCGGAGGACAAACTGGCTGCCTACCAGACGTTATACACCTGTCTGGAGACCGTCTCGATGCTCGCGGCGCCGTTCGCGCCGTTCATCTCCGACCGCATCTTCACCGACCTCAACGCCGTGAGCGGCCGTCACAGCGACGAATCGGTGCACCTCTCGACCTTCCCCAAGGCCGACGAGAAGCTGATCGACGCGCGCCTCGAAGAGATGATGTCGCTGGCCCAGAAGGTCTCGTCGATGGTGCTGGCCCTGCGCCGCAAGGTGTCGATCAAGGTGCGCCAGCCGCTGACCAAAATCCTGATCCCGGTACTCGACCCCGCCATGGCGGAGCATATCGCCGCGGTGAAGAACCTCATCATGGGCGAAGTGAACGTCAAGGAGGTGGAGCTGATCGAGAAGACCACGGGACTGATTACCAAGCGCATCAAGCCCAACTTCAAGACCCTCGGGCCCCGTTACGGCAAGTACATGAAGCAGATCGCCGCCCTCGTCGCAGAGTTCTCGCAGGAGCGCATCGCCGAAGTGGAAGCGGCACCCGAAACGGTGCTCGACCTCGGCGGGGAGCAGATCACCGTGACGCCCGCCGACTTCGAGATCACCTCGGAGGACATGCCCGGATGGCTGGTCGCTTCCGAAGGGAAACTCACCGTAGCGCTCGACATTACGGTCACCGAGGAGCTGAAAGCCGAAGGTGTGGCACGCGAGTTGATAAACCGCATCCAGAATATCCGCAAGGAGTCCGGATTCGAGGTCACGGACAAGATCCGTGTCGAAATCGAGGACAAGCCCTGCGTGGCCGACGGCATCGCCCGCTTCGCCGACTACATCGCATCGCAGACCCTCGCCGTGGAGGTAAAAGCCGCGGCAGAACCGTCCGGAGAGGCGGTCGTGGAGACCGATGTCGACGAAGAGCCCCTGCGCATCGCGGTGACGCGGATATAGTCCCGATATATCCTGTAAAATTTGGTAATATCGGAAATATTGCTTAATTTTACATGAAACCAAAACAAGGAGGATACGACTATGGCAGACGAAAGAACACGGTACAGCGACGCGGAACTCGAAGAGTTCAAGCAGCTTATCCTGAAGAAGCTCGAGAACGCACGCGCGGACTACGAGTTGCTGCGCGCCACGATCACCCATACGGCCGACAACGACACCGAGGATACATCACCGACGTTCAAAGTGCTGGAGGAGGGCGCCGCCACCCTCTCGAAAGAGGAAAGCGGCCGGCTGGCGGCTCATCAGATGAAGTTCATCCGCAACCTCGAAATGGCGCTCGTGCGCATCGAGAACAAGACTTACGGCATCTGCAAGACCACCGGCAAGCTCATTCCCAAGGAGCGGCTGATGAAGGTGCCCCATGCCACAGAATGCATCGAGGCCAAGGAAGGCCGCCGATAATCCGGGGAGGGGCAGAGGAGTGCCCAACGATAATCCGGAGGAGGGGGGGGGACAGTGCGACCCGCCGAACACTCCGCCCGGCCGACGCAATAGAAAAAGGTTCACCCATCGGGTGGACCTTTTTTCGCATCCGGAGCGCTCCCGGATGCAGTATTTCATACTTTATACCGGAAAAAAACGTTATCTTTGGACAATGTATGCCCGGTTCTGCATATTGGTACTGATCCTGACTGCGGCGGCAACCGCCTCCTTTGCCCGCGTCGCAGGCCCCGGCGCGCATACTCCCGACCGTTTCACCCCGGACAGCGCCCGCGTGTCGAATCCCGACGCCTCGGCCCGCAACAAGCGGCTCTACGACAGCATCCAGTCGAAAACCACCCGCCGTGCCGTGCCGCGCATGCTCTACCAGATGCTTTTCGTGAAACCCGTCCTCGACACCACCATGAGCGGCCGCGTGACCGACGAAAGCCGCCTGCTGGAGCCCTACTCCGGAAAAACCATCGGCGAAATCACCATCAACCGCCAGCAAATCTTCGAGCCCGGGGGCAACTGGCTCGAACGCACCGCCAACAAGACCCACCGACTGACCCGCGAACGCGTCATCCGCCGCGACCTGCTCTTCGAACCGGGCGACACGCTCGACCCGGAACTCGTCGTGCGCAACAAACAACTGATCCGCTCGCGCGGCTACATCGCCGACATCGACGTCGCGGTGCTGCCCGACGCGTTCGACTCGACGCGCGTCAACCTCTCCATCACCACGCGCGACAGTTGGACCATCACGGTCGACGGGGGGCTCCACTCCGAGGGCCGGACGATGGTCGGGCTCTCCGACGCCAACATCCTCGGATGGGGCAACAAGCTCAAATTCATGACCAACTTCAGCCGCAAGGACTTCTCCTACGGCGGCAACATGGTCGAATACGAGATTCCCAACGTGCTGGGAACCTTCTACACCGCGGAGTTCGCCGCCGGGCGCGACTTCTACAACTCGACGCTCGACATGGGGCTGCGCAAGGAGTTCATCAAGCCCACCGACTACGAAATCGGTCTCACCTACAGCGACATCAAGGCCAAACGCTACATGGTCGAACAGGACACCTCGCTGCTGGTCAAGGAGCGCAACCTCGACGCTTGGGGCGGTTACTCCCACTTCCTGCGGCGGATCAATTCGAGCGTCTACCTCACGGGGCGCTACAACTACCGCCGCGTCAGCCGCCGTCCGCTGGTGGGGCCTCATTTCAATCCGGCGCTGCACGATCAGGACGCCCTGCTGGTCGGGGCGGGACTCTACCGCGAGAAATTCTACACGGCCAACATGATCTACGGATTCGGACTCCGCGAGTACCTTGCGACCGGTTACAAGGCCGAACTGACGACCGGCTATTCGTGGGGCGAGTTCAACGACGCCATGTATCTGGGCATGAGCTACGAAACCGGAGGATTCCGCGGCGTGGGCTACATCATGGGCGGATTCACGCTGGGAAGCTATATCGACCTCAACGACGGCATGTGGCAGCGCAGCGCCGTGGATGTCGACCTGCGGTGGTTCTCCAACCTGTTCCTCTTCCGGCGCAGCCGCATCCGCCAGTTCCTCGCCTTCAACTACACCCAAGGCTGGAACCGCGGCACGGGCAGCGACGAAAGCATCCGCTTCACCCGCATCGACGGACTGCAGGCCCTCAAGGAGCACATCATCGGCACCAACCGCATGATCCTCAACACCGAGACGGTAATTTTCACTCCCTATCAGCCGCTGGGATTCCGCATCGCCGTCTTCGGATTCGCCGATTTCGGGCTGATCGGCTATTCACCCAACATCTTCAAGAACGACTTCTTCACCTCGTTCGGACTGGGCGTGCGGCTGCGAAACGAACGGCTGGTGTTCAACACGATACAAATCCGGCTGGGCGTCGCCTTCGGCAAAAACGGACTGGTCGAGAGCGAGTATTTCCGCCTCTCGAACTCCACGCGCATGGAGCAGTACCGCTACCGTCCGACACGTCCCGAGATCGTCGAGTTCAAGTAACCACGGCACGAAAAAAGGGAACGGAATGGCTCCGTCCCCTTGCTGAACTTTTTATCAGCTTATGGTGTATCTCCTTTAAGCCTTACTTCCGGACGCGGATGTCGGCCACGCCGTTGCGCCCCTTCTCGCCGTAACGTTTCACAGCCTCGTCGCCCCTATAGACGGTCATTTTCCGGATCTTTCCGGGGGCCAGCCGCCGGGCTTCCGCCTGCGAAGCCGGCCGGCCGTTGATGTAAACCAGCATACCTTTGGGAAGGCCTTTCTTCAGCATGACCCGTCCCTTATAAAGCGACACAGAACTCTCCGGAGCCCCCTCTACCGTCACCTGACCGACCTGTCCGGCACGGGCGGCCTCGAGCTCCTGCTGGGCCTTGTCCAACGCCTGCTGAGCCTCCTTCCAAGCATCCAAACTCATATACTTGCGGGCCTGCTCCATACCTTTACGGGCGGCCTCGAGACCTGCGGCACCAGCCTCCATCCCGGCTTTTGCCTGCTCCACAGCCGCTTTCCGGGCTTCAAACACCCGCTTGGTCGTGATCGTAATCACGCCGTCATATCCCTCCGCGGCATACTCCGCAGGAATGGAGGGCTTTTTCAGCACCGAGATGCTCTGGATCCGGTCGGGATCGAGCGACTCGATCTCCGGCACCCTAACCCCGTCGACCAGATAGACCACCGATTTGGGATCCGATGCCCTCAGTCCCCGGACCCGGACGGAATTCCCGTCTTTGGGTTTCGTCCCGTAACCGATCACCCGCACTTCGTCCGGTTTGCCCGATGTGACCACCGTTCCGATGCTGTCGGCCGAAGTCACAGTCAGCGATTTTCCGGGAAGAACCTTCGCCTTTGTCATCGCAAGATACATGTGATTCGTCGGTTCCGTATCTTTTTTCATCGTTACAAGAATCACGCCGTTCCTGCCCTTCTCCCCGTAAACAGCCACCGACGTCGAATCCTTCAGCACGGAAATCGCCTCGATCCGTTCGGGTTTGAGGGTATCCATCTTGTCGGTCTCCCGACCGTCGACCAGCACCAGCGGCTCCTTGCCGGGCGAAGATTTCACGCCCCGGATGCGGATTACCGGTTTTTCTTTTGTAACTTTGTCCTCCGGAAAACGGTAGGCGGTTTCGGCGAAAGCCCCGAGGGCCACGCCCATAAGCGGCAACAACAGGAGTGCTTTGACTCCGGCCCACCGCGACGATCTTTTGCGTAACATCATGGTAATTCGGTTTTTAAGTTTACTGTGATTAAAGCTGTTGGCGACTGAGTACCACCTCCCGCCGGCAGCTTTCCTTATTAACAACAACTGATAACTCTTGGCATCGACACCGCTTTCGAGCACCGCCTCGTCGGCCTCGTACTCGTGGATGGCCCGCAGCTCGCGGCGCAGCAGCCACATCGCCGGGTTGAACCATTGCAGGCAGCCCGCGACATCGGTCACGATCAGGTCGACCGAATGGCGCAGCCGCAGGTGGGCGCGTTCGTGCAGCAGGATGGCGTCGCCGTTCTCAGCGAGGTCCTTCCCGGACATGACGATGTAACGCCCCCAACTGAAAGGCGTCACGGCCCGGTCCGTGCGCACCAGCACCGACCCGTCCTCCAGCCGTTCGCGGCGTCCCCGCCTCACGAGGCGCACCACGCCGAAAAGCGACCAGCAGGTCCAGAGAAGCGCGGCGACGGCTCCGGTCAGAAACGCTCCTCCGGCCAGTTTTTCCCACGGAAAAGGCGCCGGAAGCGGTTCGGCGGCAACGGTCGTCATGACCTCTTCCGCCGGAAATTCCGGCAGGACAGGCATCTCACGGTAGACGGTTATCACGCACAGCGGCAGCACAAACGAGAGCACCATCGCCCCCAGCACCACGATGCGGTTGAAGCGGTGGAAAGTCTCGCGGCTCAGCAGCAGTTTGAAGAACAGGTAGAAAACAGCCAGACAAGCTCCGACTTTCAGGCTGTAGATCATCAGGTCATACATGGCTACCGGCGGTTTTCGTGCTCGATGCGGTCGATCAGGCGGCGCAGTTCATCGACCGAAATCTTCTCCTCCTCGACCAGCGCCGAAACAGCCCCGAGGTAGGAATTTTCGAAATAGCGGCTGATGACGCTTCCGAGCGTCGAGCGGGAGAACTCCTCCTCGGTGACCAGCGGATAATACTGGTAGGTACTTCCGAAGGAGTTGTGACCTACATACCCTTTAGTCTCCAACGCGCGCACCATGGTCGAAAGGGTGTTGAAATGGGGTTTGGGATCGGGCGACAGGGCCACCAGTTCCCGCACGAACAGCGGTCCGTGCTCCCAAAAGCAGCGCATCAGCTCCTCTTCCCTGCGTGTCAGTTTTTCCATAGCGTCGGTTGTTTTTAAAACCGGGCAAACGAGTATATCCCGGTGTCCGCCAGCAAAGGTAACTAAAAAAAATTCACATCCAACTATTTTACATAGTTTTTAAACTAAAAAATTTAGTTACTCTGTTTTTTTCGATTTTTTATATTAAATATGTATATTTAGCCCATGCTAATCATTGCCGACAGCGGATCGACCAAATGCACATGGATCACCAACGACGGCGTGCGCACGACGACCGTGCGCACGCGGGGAATCAACGCCGTGCAGCACTCCGCGGAGCAGATTCGTGAAGCGCTCGCGGAACTGCCCCCGTGCGGAGCGGTCACGGCCGTGCGGTTCTACGGCGCCGGATGCGGCGCGACCTTCCCCGAAGCGAGCGAAAAACTGCGCCGGGAATTGGCCTCGCATTTCGGGACGTCGGACATCGCGGTCGAGTCGGACCTGCTGGGCGCGGCGCGGGCCCTCTTCGGCCGCGGCGAAGGCATCGCCTGCATCCTCGGCACGGGGTCCAACTCGTGTCGGTGCCGCGGCGGGGAGATCGTACAAAACGTTCCCCCGTTAGGTTATGTGCTGGGCGACGAGGGCGGCGGCGTGCATCTGGGCCGCAACTTGGTGAACGGCATCTTCAAGGGACACATTCCGCTGAAAGAGGAATTTCTCACCGCGACCGGGCTCAGTTACGAGGAGATCATCCGCCGCGTCTACCGCGAACCCTACGCCAACCGGTTTCTGGCGTCATTCGCCCCTTTCATCCTCGCGCACACGGATTGTCCCGAAGTGCGCGAAATGGTTCGCCGTTCGTTCGGCGACTTCGCCTTCCGCAACCTGAGCCGCTACCCGCAGGGGCTTGCCGTTTCGTTCGTAGGCGGCGTCGCGGCCCATTTCGAAACCCTGCTGCGCGAAGCGCTGGCGGCGGAGGGCTACCGCATCGGAACCATTGTCGAATCGCCCGCAGAAGGGCTTTTGGAATACCATCATGGAAGATAGAATTACCGAACAGGCTTCGCCCTACGACGACCTGCAACAGATGTCGGTACACGACATCCTGACGGGCATCAACCGCGAGGACGCCCGCGTGCACGAAGCCGTGCGGCAGACCATTCCCGTCATGGAACAGCTTGTCGAACGCATCGTCGAACGCATGCGGCGCGGCGGACGGATGTTCTACATCGGCGCCGGGACGAGCGGCCGGCTGGGTGTCACCGACGCTTCGGAACTGCCTCCGACCTACGGCGTGCCGTTCGATTGGGTGATCGGGCTGATCGCCGGGGGCGACGGAGCGCTGCGCCGGGCCGTGGAGCATGCCGAGGACGACCCCGAGGGAGCGTGGCGCGACATGGCGCCCTACCACCCCACGGCCGACGACACGCTCATCGGCATCGCGGCGTCGGGCACCACGCCTTACGTCATCGGCGGACTGCGCACGGCACGCCGCCACGGGTTGCTGACCGCCTCTATCTCCTGCAACCCTGCGTCGCCCGCAGCGGCCGAGGCGGAGTATGCCCTCGAAGCCGTCGTGGGGCCCGAGTTCGTGACCGGATCGACGCGCATGAAGGCCGGAACGGCCCAGAAATTGATGCTCAACATGCTCTCCACGGCCGTAATGATTCGTCTGGGGCGCGTCGAGGGCAACCGCATGGTCAACATGCAGTTGACCAACGACAAACTCGTGGCCCGCGGAACACGCATGGTCGCCGAGGCGTCGGGACTCGGCGAAGCCGAAGCCCGGCAGTCGCTGCTGCGCTGGGGCTCGGTAAAACGGGCGCTGGAGGAGATCGAAAAACAAAAGAAAAATGGCTAAGCTCTTTTCGGACCGAGAGATACGCGCCATTGCGGTATTCCTGCCGCTGGCCGGACTGCTCATCACGGCGCTGGTTCTCGTGCGCCCGTCGGCCAACCCCGAGGCGGCCCGCCGTGCCGAGGCCGTGATGGAGATACGCCGGGACACGACCGTGATGCGGCACTTCGACCCCAACACGGCGACGCTGGACGACCTGTTGGGGCTGGGGCTTTCGAAACACGAGGCCGTGAGCCTGCTGAAATATCGCGCCGCGGGCAAGGTGTTCCGCATCCCCGAAGATTTGGCGCTCTGCTACGGCATCAGCGACTCGCTCTACCGGCGGCTGGCGCCGTGGGTCCGCATCGGCCGCAAATACGCCATCGCCCCGGAGGAGTACCGCACGGGGCGCATCCTCCCCGAACCGCTGGCACCCCGGCCGTTCCGCATCGATACCGTGAGCGTCCGCTACCTGCGGGCCATCGGGGCCCTGTCGAAGCGGCAGGCCGAAGCATTCGTCCGCTGGCGCGACCTGAGCGGCATCTACGACATGGAGGAGCTGCGCGACTGCTATGTCGTGAGCGACTCGGTGGCCGCGGCGCTCGAACCCTACGTCATCTTCCCCGAACGGAAACCCCATCCGATCGAGGAGCCCGTCGAGCTGAACACGGCCGATTCAGCCGCCCTACGCTCCGTTTCGGGCATCGGCCCCAAGACCGTCGGGGCGATCCTCACCTACCGCGAACGGCTCGGCGGATTCCTCCGCGCAGAGCAACTCGCAGAGGTTCCGGGAGTCACGGAACGCAATTATGAAAAGATTTTGAAACAAATTTACTGCGATAGTTGCAAAATTCGGAAAATTGATATTAACTTTGCAAGCCCGAAAGTGCTGGGGAGACACCCCTACATAGCACCGCAGGTATTACGAAAATTGCTGAAAGCAAGACAGTTGAAAGGAGGTTGGAGTACCGCTGAGGAGTTAATTGAAGAGAACATAATGACCCGCAAGGAGGCAGCACGGCTGGTTCCTTATCTGCAATTCGGGTCTGTCAGCGGACTTGCCGACGAGTAAACGGACTTTTTTCAAGGGGAGAGGGCATCGAGGATGCACACCCCGCAGCCTGTAACAAACGAACGAATTAAAAAACAACAAAAAACTGAGAATATTATGATTATCATGCCGGTAAAAGAGGGCGAAAACATCGAGCGCGCCCTGAAAAAGTTCAAACGCAAATACGAGCGCACAGGCGTCCTGAAGGAGCTCCGCCGTCGTCAGTACTTCACCAAGCCTTCGATTGCGAAGCGCGAAGCGATGATGCACGCCGTATATGTGGAACACATGTACCGCGACGAGGAATAAGCCCACGGGCTTCCGAAAAACGGGAACTTCCGAAAAAGGAGGTTCCCGTTTTTTTGTGCCGTATGGCAGAAGGAAAGGGGTCGGAGGAACCCGTCGGGCAGGGGCCGGTTTTGATGTTAAGCGAGTGAGTTTCCGTGCATCGTGAAGAACGGGGCGGATGGATAGTACGTTTGTACTACCCATTCGTTTCCCGAGAGGAGAAAATGGGTGTAAATATTAAATATTCAGCGATTTAATCTTTGCACAGGGTTTCTTCTTCGAGGGATTCCAAGCATAATAAGGTAATTCCAGACGAGGTTACGGTTTCCAGATCGTTACCTCGTCTGTTTTGCTGTATTTTGCATAAAATATTCGTTTGCAATTTCTTGCATCGCGCTTCATCTTGACAGACAACTCTGAGGAAATTAGTTTTAACCCCCAAATTTCATCGGAGTATGCGCAGTACATTCAAGGTTCTGTTCTACCTCAAAAAGGACAAACACAAAGTTCAGCCGGTTGTTCCCGTCATGGGCCGTATTACCGTCAACGGTACGATCGCCCAGTTCAGCGCCAAACTTAGCGTTCCTCCCCATCTGTGGGAGGTGAAGGGCGGTCGCGCCAAAGGCAAAAGCCTCGAAGCCGACCGTATCAACCGCTATCTGGATAATATTCGTATCCAGATCGGAAAGCATTACCAGTCTATCTGCGACCGTGACGGATATGTTTCCGCCGATAAGGTGAAGAACGCCTATCTGGGTTTCAGTAAAAGGTATAAACTGTTACTGGAGTTATGCGATGAATTCTGCAAAGAGTACAAGAACCGTATAGATGTGGACCGTACTATCCATTCCTTATTCCGTTATCAAACGCTACGACGCGATTTGAGTCTTTTCATCTGTCAGGACTATAAAGTCAAGGATATACCCCTTGTGGAACTGGATCAGTCTTTTGCAGAGAAGTTTGCCGCCTATCTGAAACATGTCAGGGGCCTTGCCGACACGACGATCAGCGTTGAGATCAAATCACTGAAGCATATCGTCAAGAAAGCGTTTAACGACGGGCAAATGGAGAAGAATCCGTTTGCCTATTACTACTACTTTGCCGACCAGCCGGAAATTGAATATCTCACCGAAGAAGAAATCAATAAACTAATTATCGGCAAAGTCAAGCAGCAGCGTCAGGATCGGACACGGGATATGTTTCTGTTCTGTTGTTTTACGGGCCTGTCCTATGCCGATCTGGCCAAACTGAGTTATGAGGAGTTGAAACAAACTCCGAACGGAGCATGGTGGATTAGCAGTATCCGTCAGAAAACGAAAGTACCGTTTACGGTAAAACTACTTCCGGTTGCGAAAGCTATTCTTGAAAAGTATCGTATTCCTGCCAACCGATTCAACCGGCTCTTTCCCGAGAATCCGGGAAAGGTTTTTCCGGTAGCTTCATTGAAATCCTCGGATGTCTGCCTGAAACATATCGCCAGACAATGCGAAATTACCAAGAATCTGAAATTCCACATGGCGAGACATACCTTTGCAACGACGGTCTCCTTGATGAACGGCATTCCGCTGGAAACAGTGTCAAAAATGTTGGGACACAAATATACGACCACGACTCAGATTTATGCCAAGGTGACAAACCAAATGATAGATAATGCGATAAGCCGAATAGAGGACCAAATTGGCGAACGGTTCCAATGTCCAACTCTGAAAGAAGAGAGCGACGGCTAATCCGAAAGACATCGGCGGAAAAGGCGACATTCTGCGGTTCGGATGCCAGTCGCTTCGCTACGTCCATATCAGAAACCCAAAGTAATCGCTTATCGCATTGTCTGTTTAAAATAGTCGTCTGTTGTTCTTCTTCTCGTGGAGATAATTCAACTCGTCGCTGTAAATTCCGATTACAAAGCGCAGCATATTGTCGACCAAAGCTGTAAGCCTTGTATTCTCATTCCCAATAAGTGGAGGATTGCCGATACTTTGTACTTGGTTGCCGCACTGATATAGATCGCCGAACGGTTACGGCAGTCCGCCGGGGCAAAGAACGTGCGTTCGAAATCCGGCAGCGGAATCTTTTTGCGACGGAATCCGGCCAGCTCCTTTACGTCACTCGTTTGGGTATTGGCGTCTGTCCTTTCAGCAGTCGGAGCCGATGCTCCGGATACCGTTTCCGATGTCTTTCCCTCGGGAGCGTCCGTATTTTCCGCTTCCGGTTCGGGAATCCGGCGGATGACTTTCGAATCCAAAGGGGCCTGTCCGGCGATCATCTGACGCATCAATTCTTCGTCGACTTCGATACGGGGACGCTTCGATGGTTTTGTTGCGAGGTTGTCGGTTTCTTTTAATGAATCCATGGTACAATGTTTTTAAGATTGAACGTTCGCTTTATGCTTGTAGAGCGTGTGTGTCTGGTTTTATGGTTTAAACCATTCAAAATACCATTTTCTGCTTCACGCAGTTTATATCGGAATAATGAACGGAACAAGAAAACCTACCTTTCATGATGCAGGATACCACCGACTGAAATACCTCGGTTTTGATGTCCGGCCACGACCGCTCCAGTCCGCACCTAGAGCTTGTTTTGGCGCCCGGACGGTTGTAATATTGCAACTGGGAAAGACCCGTCCTCGAAAGCCGTAGCGGAGGTTTTTCAAAGTTTTCACAAAAAATTTCCGCCGCGGATTTTTGTTATCGCCAGATAACAGCGAGCTGTACCTTTGTATGCCGAAAAACTTTTCGGCATACGAAAGGTGCTCGCTCTGCGAGGCCGGGATCGCTCCCGAGTCGAACGCCTTTTTAACCGATGTCATGAATACCGACCGAAAACTGACAAACGGGATTATTTTATCTGCTGAACTGAATCAGAGATTGACTGCTTGAATATTCCGATTAATGCATGTCTTCCAAAAAATCCAATATTTCCCGGCGAATCTGCCGGAATCTGGACACTGACGTGTCGTACCGGTCGAAATCGAATATGATCGCATTGACGAAAGCCTGTGCACGGATCGAATCCCGGGCCTCAACCATTTTCAGCAGGTCGTAGTCACGGATGCCGTCACGCATGGCTGCCAGCCGAATCGACGGGTAGAGCTTACGGTAACCGGGGTAGACGATATGCGAGTCGCCGCCGGGCCAGTCATTGGCGGGGGCGGAAACGTCTCCGAAAGGATCGCCGTTCGCTCCCCATGCATTGAAGCCCCAGTGAAGGTATCCCGGAGAGCCGTATTTGTAGTTTATCCAATGCAGCAGGCGTGTCTTAATGAGCGGCAGTGTTACGTAACGGTTTGCGAAATTCCCCCGGGGATACATGCAAGTGTAAAACCAGCAACTATGTCCGGCAGGCATTGTCCGATAGATTTCCCAAGCGAATTCGTCGAGTTGCGGCACCAGAATGTCGATCAGCGCCGGGTCGTAGGACGAAGAGCGGTAAGCTTCGATGATTCGGATATCGGGGGCAGCCTGTTTTACCTGGCGGGCCAATCCTTCCCAGGAGGTCTTATTTTCGTTGAGCGGTTCGTCGGCAATGTGTTGTGTGTAGATGTCGAGCCAACTGCGGCCGCTTCCGTCATCGATCATTCTGGAACGCAAATGCTCCTGCAGAGCCGGAAAATACGCTGCGATGTATCGTTGCACGCGCGGGTCGTCATGGGGCAGACGTTGATAAACATAGGAGCCCTTGCCGTCGGGGACCGGTACGTTGGCCCAGAAAGGATCGGTCCACCCGTTGCGGGACCGCTTGGCGAAATGGTTGGCCTCGATCAGCCGTACGTCGGCGTGTCGGAGCAGGAATTCGATCGTTTTGTCCATCCGTGAGAAATCGAACGTCAGCCCTTTGCCGTCGGCTGTCGGAACCGGCGTTCCCGTTTCGTAGAGCAACCAGACGTTCTGACCATAGGCCGAGGCGGTTTCGACGAGCCGCCGCATACATTCCCAATAGGCCGGTGAATCGTCCTCCACGGATTCGTTGTCGTTCATGAAAGAGAATTTATCGGGGAAATACCAGTTGGTAACCAATAACGACTGTTCGGGAAGCGTGACCGGATAAACTTGTATGGTGAATTGTCGGTCGGCAACGATCCGCTTTCCGTTCTTTAGCCCGGAAATGCGTACCGATCCTTCGTAAAGCCCCGCTTCGGCATCGGCCGGAATCGGAATGTCCAACCAGAGCAAAGCTGTCCCGCCTGCGGCGATAGATACGGTGGTGTCGGTCAGAATGGGATCGGGATATTCTCCGGACGGTGATTGCAGGGCATCGGGGGCCGCCGGCACGTAGGCGTGGGAAGCCTGTACGTTCCGGACCCAGCCCAGAACGGCTTTGTCGAGCGAAGTTCCCTGCTCTGTTTTAAGACTCCGAAGGACAGGAGTCATTGCCGCTACGGAGTCGTCAGCGGAGATAACGAATTGCAGAACGGCGTTCTCGCCGCGGGCCACGCGAACGGTATCGTCCCCGGCAGGAGGGTAAACGATTCCGGGAAGAACATTGGTCAAAGGATCGATGACGCGGATCGTGAGTCCGCTTTCACTACAGGCTACCGGTAGCATCAGGAGTGCAGGGCAAAGAGTCCGGATCGTCCGGTTGACGAGAAGTCGGAGCGGGGAAATGTTCATTTCGGGTTCGGTTTGAATTCTTAATTGCATTGCGGGAAAACAGTAAGCCGGAGTTCCGTGCATCCGTAGGGAATCAGTTCGAGATATTCGATACGGTCGGATACGGCGCGGGCTATCCCTTCGGCCGGAAGGCGCGGCGTGTAGCGTCCTTTTTCCAATTCCCAGTCGATCGGTTTGACGGGAACCGAGATTTTCACGGGCGTATGTTCCGGATCGAACGGATAGCTTCCTGCGGCTGCGGGTTTTGTCCGAATGACCTTCAGGGGTATGACCGGATCGGAGCAAAGGGCATAGTTCCAGGGTCCGGCAGGCTCGATGCTCCAGCATTCGAATTCGGGGTTGCCGGGAACTTTGCCGTTCATATTCGCATAGACCGTCCGGTCGGCTGTTTTCCGCTGGGGAACAGGATAGGAGAAGAGCAGAGGTCCGCGCTGCACGTAGATTCCCTGTCCGGGAACGGTGTTCATGACGGGTTGCATGCTGAGACACAACCGAATCCGGTCGCCGTTCCTGAATTTGCGCCGGAGGGTCACGAACGTGCCGGCGGGACATGCGTCTCGCCACAGTTTGCCGTTGACATATATTTTGGCATCCCTGCACCATGCGGGAATGCGCAGCAGAAACGGGATATCCGTCCTCTCTTTCAGGCCGAAGGAGAACTCGATCTCCCCGTCGAACGGATAGGAGGTCCGCTGTGCGATGTGGCACTGTCGGCCGTTCGGCAGGTCGAACGTTGCAGCCGAAGGTCCGTAGAGCGCAGCGGCAATAGAGCCATCTTTCCCGCGTAGCCACATATGTGCGACGTAATTGGGCATGAAACGGTGAACGTTTCCGGCGCAGCACTCCGTTTCATGCGTCGGCCGGAAAGCCATCCAGGTCGAACCGTGGAAGAATTCGTTGTGATTTGAACGCCCCGTTGCGATTACCTGATTGACGGACGAGAAATACTGCAACGATCGGAAATCCTTGGTAACGGCTCCTAGTCCGGCATTGAAGACCGCTTTTTCTATTTTGTCAGCCCACCGGACTTCGCCCGTGGTCAGGAGAAATTGCTCCAGCGTCCAGGTGTAGTCGGAAATGTCGCAGGTTTCGTGACTGTTGATGACGTTCCCGTTTCCGACGAGCGCTTCCGCACTGGCCGGAACGCCGTCGGGGAGCATGTGGTCGCGGGTGAGCTTGCGTTCGGCGTTGAGTGCAAGGTCCAGGTAATATCGTTTGCCCGTATAGGCATAGAGCAGCATCGGGAGTTTCAGTTCTTCCATGCAGGTGACGCCATGCATGACGAACCGTTCGTCGCCGGCCGCGACTGCGGGCGTCAGGTCCCCGAATTTTCCGCCATTGTAGGCTCTCTCGCAAATATCCAGCAACTTCGCATTGCCGGTTTTGCCGTAAGTCCACAACATTCCCTCGATGCTGACGATGTTGCGCCATTTCTCGACCTGCTCCTGCGTAAAGTTCATGTAGTGCCTTTCCAAGGCTGCGGGGATCGCCGGATCGCCCGTGCGCTCGTAATAGGCTTGCAGCACCCGGAAGTAGACACACATGGGCCACATCGACTCAATCGCTTTGTTGCCCAAAACACCTGTGGACGATGCGTTGGCCAGCGTGTAGCGAATCCCCTCCTCGGCTTTGGCGATCATCTCCCGATCACCGAGCAGGTAACCCAGGCGGAGCAGACCGTCGGTGTAATAGGCTGTCTGCTCGTAGCGCCACCAGTCGCTTCCGTAGGTTTCGGTGTTACGTCCGATCTCACCCGCCCAAAGGCAGGAGTCGTACGGATAGGACATCGCCTCGGGATGTCCCGTAAGTCCCGTTTGTTGGCGGTGGAGGAATTCCTCGATCCAGCCCTGCGGCTCTATGCAGCCGATCATGCCGCCCTGAAACTGGGCATAAGGGGCCTGGGCGTTCGTCGCGGCACCGACGAGGCAAAGTGCAATAATTGAAAACAGCTTCTTCATGCGATTTCTTGACTATTTGTATTTTTCGACTCTTGCATCCCGGATGACACCTTTCCAGTCGAGCCCGAAAGCGAAATCATATGTATTCCCTTCCGAGTCCGTATAACAAACCATATCTCTCGGAACGTCTTCACGCTGCTGTTCCACGGTTTTCATGTCTGCGGGCAATTGCATCGGCAGAAGTGCCGACGGTTCCCGCCGGCCGGAGATAATATCCAGCACGGCCTGACGCTGTACCCCGAAAGCAAGCAGTATAGCATCGGCCGAAGGTTCGAATTCGGCCGGAACGAACGGTTTGGTCGTGGAAACGACAGCCACGACGGGCTTGTCTCCCATCAGCCGTTTCGTTCCGAGTACCTGTTTCAACTCTTCCCGGTTGGAACTCCGGACGGTTTTCCCGCGGTAACTCCGGTTGATGGACGGTTCTTTCGGGTCCCCGCCGGCAATGCTCTCGGGGCGTGCGTGGCGGGCCGTGTAGTCGCCGTATTGCAGGCTGATCGGGACATAACCGTTGCCGCCCTTTCCCCGATCGGCCGCATCGTATCCGCAGCCTCCGTCGGGTTCGTCGATAAAAACGATCGCGAAGTCGGCATTTTCGGGGCTCTCTGCCAATTCGTAATATTGTTTGACCAAAGAGGTGTCTACAGGTAGGCGGGATTGTCCGCATTCGGGCAGATATACGCTCCGGCGGGTCGATACGGGCAGGGTTCCCGCCCGGTTTTTCAGCAGGACGACCGACCGGAGCTGCGCTTCGTAACCGGCTTGCATAAATTCCGGATTCCCGACCGTCGCTTCCGTCCGGTCCGGGTCTACATAGGGATTTTCGAACAATCCGGTCCGAAAAATATTGAGCAGCACCCTTATGGCGGAACGTTCGAACCGTTCCCGGGCAGATTTCCCGCCGAATTCGGCGGTCCACATTCGGTAGGCTTCCAGCACGGGAGCTTTGTCGTTGTTGCCGCCGAACTGGTCTACTCCGGCTTTGAGCGCTTCGTAATGCCGCTGCGGGATGCTCAATGCCTCCACGCCCCAGCATTTGCCGTCGGCCTCCTCGATGCTGGAATAGTCGTGCGTGATGCCCCAATCCGTGCAGACGACGCCGTTGTATCCGTACTTATTTCGCAGCAGATCCGTGACGATATATTCGCTGAACCCATTGCCTACGCTCTTTCCCGAGGGGTCCGCTCCGTGGGAAACCGTATAATAGGGCATGACGGCTGCGGCCTTTCGTGTCTTGCCATTGAGGCGGAAAGCTCCTTCCACAAAGGGCCGGATGTGTTGTTCGAAATTTCCGCCGGGGTAAACAGTGTATTTTCCAAAGCTGAAATGGGCATCCCGTCCGCCTTCTTCCGGGCCGCCGCCCGGCCAATGTTTGACCATGGCATTGACGCTTTCATACCCCCAGCCGTCGGCAATCTCGGCGGCGCCGTTAGAGGTCTGGAATCCGTCAATGTAGGCCCGCGCCATGTCGGTGTCCAGATCGGGGTCTTCGCCGAAGGTTCCGTAGAAGCGGTTCCATCGGGGTTCGGTCGCCAGATCGATCTGCGGCGACAGCGCTGTGGCGATACCCAAGGCGCGGTATTCGGCGGATGCGATCCGTCCGAACTTTTCGACCAGTTCGGGGTCGAACGTAGCGGCCAACCCGAGCGGGCTGGGCCACAACGAAATCTTTCCTCCTGCTCCTGCGTTGTATTCGGCCCAGGCTCGGGTTTCATTCCGGGGGTCGGAACTGATATTGACCGGAATGCCTTGTCCGAGGCCTTCGACGAAGGCCTGCATGTTGTTGTTCCATTCGGCTGCAATGCGGGGACTTTCAACCCGGACGACGAGCACGGCCCGGAGATTGTCGTCCCGGAGGAACTTCCGCTGTTTGTCCGAAACAGCCGAGTGGGGAAGTCCGCTTTCCCGGAGCGAGGTCCCGTTGTAGGTCGAGGACCAGTAACCTGCCGAATCCGTCGGGACGGCCTGATGGGAACTGTATAACATCAATCCGGCAATCTCTTCGACGGAGAGTCGCTTTGCAAGGTCTTCCGCCCGTTCTTCCGGGGTGTACCGCCAATCTTCGTAGCAGTCGAGAATCCCGTTTCGGTTCAGGTCTTTGAAAGCGTATCCGTCGGAATATAAGATACGGACGCCGGATCCGGGGAAATAGCCCAGAGTCTGTCCTCCGTCTTGCCGAATCAGACAGTAGGTGTCATGCGGCTCGACCGTCCATTTTCGGCCGCAGGCACAGAGTATCGGCAACATAAACGCCAAAGATACTATTCGACGTACAAGATCTGTTTTTATTGTCATATCGTTATCAGGGTCGGTTCGTTCTTTAGGGGACTTGGGAAAGCAGTTACAAAAGAATGAATTTTTATCGGCCGCGGGGTTGAATATTTTCCGGAAAGATTCTTTCCCGTATACGGATACCTTAATTGAAATAAAGGTGAAATTGCAGTTGTCCGGACGTTTTGAGCCGTATTGCGCCGTTCTCTTTCGGCCAAATGATCGTACAATTCGGCGGGATGCAGTTGTGTTTCCCGAAAAAAATGTATACTTTAGTTTCCGAAAATACCCGTTATGCATCGTCGCTTTCTTATATCCCGTTTTTTCATAGTCTGCATCGGATTTGTCCTTTCCGAGATACAGGTCGTTGCTGCCGAGTCTTTTCCTCAGGTGCGTTTCACCCCGTTACCTTCCGACATTCTGCCGTCGAACGAAGTGCGCAAACTTTATCAGGATTCCGATGGATATATCTGGATTCCAACTTATAACGGATTGGCCCGCTACGATGGATACGGAGCCATCACCTACGGTATGCGTGATGTTTCGAACGGGTTGTTCAACACGTTCGTCAATGTCGTTGCCGAGGACCATGACAAGAACCTGTGGATCGGAACCGAGCACGGCCTTTTTCGGCTCGACAAGGTTTCGGGAAACATCGTGGCCGACGAATATCCGGAGTTGGCGGATTGCAACATCGCAGTCATTCTGTGCGATACGGGCAACGGCATCTGGATCGGCGGCGACAAGGGCCTTTTCCGCAAAAATGCGCTTGACCGTAATTTTCATCCCGTCCCGATCTCCAATTCGGCGGGTCGTCCCGTCAAGGCAGTCACCTCCATCATCAAGGATGACAAATTGAACCTGTGGATCGCCGCTTTCGATCAGGGTTTGTTGCGTTATGATATCCGTGAGGATCGCGCCTATGCTTGCGACGATGCCGTGCTGCGTAAAGCACATGTTTTGGCACGTGATGTTGCGGGTAATATCTGGGTGGGTACGTGGGGCGCCGGAGTGGTGCGGCTGGTTAATCCTCTGGCCCCGGGACCGACCCGTTATGTGCATTATAAACACGTGCCGGGCAGAACGCACTCGCTGCTCGACGATATTATTTACGATATTGAGGAAAATCCTGAGCAGAATACCATCTGGATCGGTGGTCGCAGCGGGTTGAGCATCCTTCACGACATCGACAATCCCGATTCGTTCCAGAATTTCTTTCCCGGCGACAACGTGGGAGACCTGCCCTATAACGAAGTGAATTCGATCCTTCGAACCCGTGACGGACTGATGTGGATCGGTTTGTTGGGTGGCGGCGTCTGCAAGGTTCAGACCAGCGGAACCAAATTCGAGTCCGATCGGCTGGAACCGATCAGAACCCGTTACAACACGAGTTCTGTTCGAAGTATGTATTACGCCGGAAACGGCGACTTCTGGTTCGGGCTGCTTGATTTCGGCCTTATAAAATACAACATCCGAAGCGGTAAAATCGTCGATTATCACGAGCATCCCGATTTGAAGTCGCTTCCCTACACTTCGACCGTCAATACGATCATCCGCCGCTCGACTACCGGGGAACTGTATTTCGGAACGCAAAACGCCGGTATTTGGGTGTATGACGAAACGCAGCACAAGGTTCGGCAGATCAATCATTTCAACCAGCCGAACTTTCTGGACGACTGCGTGATTGCTCTGTGTGAGGATACGCACGGCAATCTGTGGATAGGTTCCCGGTTAGGTATTTACGTCGAATCGGTAGACGGGCGTTTCCACACCGCTGCTGAATGGCTCGGATACGCTACGCCATTCGATCAGACTTATGTGTTCGACATCTGCTGCGACAAAGCAGGCGATGTCTGGATCGCTTCCAACGGCCAGGGCATTCTGCATATCCGTACGGCAGACGGAACCTGGAGGCAGTATACACGCGACAACGGCATGATTTCCGATCATGTCTATTGCCTGCAGGCCGACGATACGGGGTGTATCTGGGCCGGAACCTTTGCGGACGGACTTGCGGTCCGTATTTCTTCGGAAGGGAGCTTTAAGGCCGTGTCGGCTTTCCCGAATCTGGAAAACAAAGGTATCGGCAATATTGCCCGGGATGAAAACGGCCGGATGTGGATTACCACGAATAATTCGGTCTTTTCCTTTTCGCCGGACAGCCTGGGCAATCCCGAGCATATCAATACCTATATTATATCGGCCGACATGCAGTCGTTCTTCTTCAACCGAAACGCTTCGGCGCAGGTCGATTACGGACGCATTGCTTTCGGAGGATCGAATGGGCTGATGATATTCACCGGCAATCGCACGCAGCCCCACCAGACGAGACTGCCGATCGTACTCACAGACTTCAAGGTGCACAATCGTTCGTTACGGACCATTCCCGCACGGGAACGATCGCGCATCTCTCTCCGGGATATCGATTACACGGATGCCGTGACGCTTACGCACGACCGGAACAACTTCTTCATCGAATTCTCGATGCTCTCCTATGCCAATCCGCGCGATCATATTTTTAGATACCGGCTCGACGGATTTGATAAGGAGTATGTTACGGCCGATTCGCACCACCGTTTCGCCTCATACAGCAATCTTTCACCGGGAACCTACACATTCCGTCTGCAGGCTGCCGGGGAAAACGGCGTGTGGAGCAGCAACGAGCGGACGCTCACAGTGCGGATACTCCCCGCCCCGTGGCTTTCGTGGTGGGCCTGGACGATCTATTCCGTGCTGCTGCTGGTGCTCGCCTATGGGGTCGTGCGGTTCCTGCGCTACCGGCTCCGGCTGCGTCAGGAGGTGCAGATTTCGAAGTTGGAGCGACAAAAAACCGAAGAACTGAATCATGCCAAATTGCAGTTTTTCACCAACGTCACTCACGAACTGATGACTCCGCTGACGATTATTCTTACTTCGCTCCAGAACCTGAACAACGGCACAGGGGACAATCAGACTCTTTACGGTGTCATGTCGGCCAATGCGACGCGGCTGATGCGACTGATTCAGCAGATACTCGAATTCCGGAAAGTCGAGAGCGGGAATCTGAAAATCCGTGTTTCGCATGGCGATGTCGTCGGATTCGTTCGCCGGTGTGTGGAAGCTTTTGCCCCGCTTGTGGCCCGAAAGCAGCTCAAGGTCTATTTCCGTGCTTCGTCGGAACAGGTCGACGGCTGGTTCGATCCCGACAAACTCGATAAGATCGTCTACAACCTGCTGTCCAATGCGGCAAAATACACGCCCGACAAGGGTGAAATTATCATCCGGATCGAAACCGGAGACGACTGTTCGGTCTGCATTTCGGTCGCCAACAGCGGCGAACTGATGACCCAGCAGACTATCGACGGACTTTTTCGCCGGTTTTACGACGGCAATTACCGGAAACACCATACGATTGGAACCGGTATCGGTCTGTCGTTGGTCAAGGATCTCACCGACCTCCACCGAGGTTCAATCCGGGTGTCGAGCGACGAGCAGGACGGCAACTGTTTCCGAATCACGCTACCCATAGGTCGAGATGCTTATACCGAAGAGGAGATCGACGATGATACCGGAGACGATGCCGCGGAAAAAATTTACGAAGGGGCCGGAGAATTCGTTCCGGTGCAGCCCGATGCGGCGATGACCGATACCCCCTCCCGCACACGCACTGACCATACGCTGTTGGTCGTCGATGACAACGAAGAACTGCTCTTGTTGATCTCCAATCTTTTGGCGCCCTATTTCCGAATTGAAACGGCATCCGACGGAGAAGAAGCGCTTCGTATATTGTCCCGACAGCCGGTCGATCTGGTCGTTTCGGATATCATGATGCCCGGCATGGACGGTATCGAATTGTGCCGACGGATCAAGCAGACCTTCGAATACTGTCATATTCCGGTTATCCTGCTTACGGCCAAAAATGCCGACGAAAGCCGGATTGAAGGGTACAATTCGGGGGCGGACGGCTATGTCACCAAGCCCTTCAACCTGCAGTTGCTCTACGCTCAGATTGTCAATCAACTCCGAAAATTGGAGATTCGGGGCCTGCATTTCCGCAACCAGCCGGTTTTTGAGGTGGAGAAACTGGAGTATACTTCGATGGACGAAAAGTTCATGCGTCAGGCTATGGCGTGCGTCAATGCGCATATCGACGATTGCGAATTTGCACAGGCCGATTTTACCCGTGAAATGAATATGTCGCGTACGATTCTTACCGAAAAACTCAAATCGCTCACCGGGTTGACTCCGGCTGCATTCATCATTGACGTGCGACTGCGTGCTGCCTATCATTTGCTCGAAGAGCAGAAGAAGATGCGTATTGCCGATCTGGCCTATGCTTCCGGATTCAACGACCCGAAATATTTCAGTACGTGCTTCAGAAAGAAATTCGGATTCTCTCCCAAGGAATTTATCGACAGACTGAACGAAAAAGGCGATAAAATCGCTTGATTGTCCGCAGAAGCGGGCCTACAACCGTTTTTCGGTAAAAATTCGACCTGCATGATCCATGTCAGGAGTATTTTCGTACCCGGTAGATTTTGTCCCGGCAGAGTGGATGGAATCGGCTCAATCCATAGGATATGATTATGAAACTCATTTTTGCAATCTCCATTGTCGCTCTTTCGTTCTTCGGCACTGCCTGCCGGAGATCTGTCGGCGAAATGATTCTGGTGCCGATGCCGCAGGAGGCAACCTTTACGGGAGGTTACTTTGAAACGGACAGCGCCCGATTCGTGGAGCGTGCAGGCGATGGGTACGTTGCCTGCCGAATCGATCCTTCGGCTCCGGAGATTCGTCCGGAGGGTTACCGGCTGAAAGTGACTCGCCGGGGCATTGACCTTACGGCCCTGGATTCCGCGGGACTGTTCTACGGCCGGCAGACGCTGTGCCTGTTGGCGACCGCACAGGGGATTCCCTGCGTGGAAATCATCGATAATCCCTGTTTCGGTTATCGGGGTATTCATCTCGATGTTTCGCGGCACTTTTTCCCCGTTGAAACGATATTCCGGCTCCTCGATGAAATGGCACGGTACAAGCTTAACAAATTTCATTTCCACCTGGCGGATAACGGCGGCTGGCGCATCAGGATCAACGCTTATCCGCTGCTGACCCGGCTGGGAGCATTCCGTACGGAGTCCGACTGGCTCGAATGGTGGAGTTACGGCGACAGGCATTATGTACCCGAGGACACACCGGGGGCCTATGGCGGTTACTATACGAAAGAGGAAATTCGCAGAATCGTTGCCTATGCTGCCGAACGCTTCATCGAGGTGATTCCGGAAATTGAGTTCCCGGGGCACTCCGACGAGGTTTTCGCAGCTTATCCGGAGCTCTGCTGCTCGGGCCGGGCCTATACTTCCGGCGAGTTTTGCGTCGGCAATCCGCTGTCGTTGAAATTTATGGACGAGGTCCTGACCGAGGTTCTGGAGTTGTTCCCCTCGAAATACATCCATATCGGCGGCGACGAGGCCGACCGGACAGCTTGGAAGAGCTGTCCCAGATGCCGGCATCTGGCCAGGGAGTTGGGCGGAGTGGACCAGGTGCAATGCTATCTGGTCGAACACGCCGAAAAGTTTCTGGCGGAACACGGACGCACGATGATCGGATGGGATGAAATCCTGAAGAACAACCTGCGATCCACCTCTACGGTAATTTCCTACAGGGGGCAGCGAGGAGGCATCGAGGCGGCCAACCGCGGTTACGATGTGGTCATGTCGCCGGGCGAGATCCTCTATTTCGACTGGTATCAGGCCGATCCTCATACACAGCCGCGCGCGATGGGCGGTTTCTCGCCGATTCGGAAGATGTACGGTTTTCATCCCGTCCCCGATACCCCTGCAAAGGCGGCCGACAATGAATCGATAATTCGCGGTGAATTCGTTTCGCCGGATTCGGTCGAATATATCTATGACGGCGGCAAAGAGCACGTCATCGGGGTACAGGGTTGCACATGGACCGAGTTTATAGAAACGGAAAAACATTTGGAATACATGATTTTCCCGCGTTTGCTGGCAGTTTCCGAACTTGCCTGGACTCCCCGGGAGCGACGTGAGTGGAATGATTTCCGTCGTCGTATCAATGTTCATGTATCGTTGCTGCATGCGCGGGGAATCAATGCTTTTCCATTGAGCGACGACGTTGTGATTACGGCTCAGATGCTTTCCGAAGGCAAAAAGGCCCGGGTGACGCTCGACACGGAGAAATATCCCGCCGAAGTACGCTATACTTTGGACGGTACGGCCCCGGTTCCCGGATCAGACCTTTACGACGGGCCTTTTGTCGTGAAAGCGGGGACAACCGTCCGGGCGGCGCTCTTTGTCGCAGGCAGGATGGAGGGGACCATGACGGAACTCTATGTCGATGCCCGCCGCAATGTCGATAATTACTATACTTATCTGAATACTCCCGAGGTATACGCCTCGACAGACCGTTAATTGATACTTTATGAAAAAACTACTGATCGCACTGTTTTTGTTTCCCGTGACGCTGGTCGTGGCGGTTCCGTCTGCAAAGCCCCGGTTGGGCGAGGCTCCGGTCCGGAAGATCGTTGCGGCTATGAGCCTTGAGGAGAAGGCCGGCCTGCTGGTGGGAACCTCAATGGAGGGTTACGCTGGCGAGGGCGCTGTAACGGGCCGCACGTTGAAAACAGTTCCCGGTTCGGCCGGAACTACCCGCTCTTTGGAATCCTACGGCATTCCGACAACGGTGATGGCCGACGGTCCTGCGGGCCTTCGTATCGATCCGGAACGTGCAGGAGATGCACGGACTTATTTCTGTACGGCTTTTCCGATCGGCACGATGCTCGCCTCGACCTGGGACGAGGCGGCTATTGAACGCTGTGGCGCAGCGATGGGTAACGAGGTGCTCGAATATGGCTGCGACGTGATTCTCGGTCCGGGTATGAACATCCACCGCCATCCGCTCTGCGGCCGCAATTTCGAATATTATTCCGAGGACCCGTTGCTGAGCGGCAAATGCGGCGCGGCGATGGTGCGGGGCATTCAGTCGCAAGGCGTAGGGACTTCGGTCAAGCACTTTGCGGCCAACAACCAAGAGTCGATGCGCTTACAGAATGACGCCCGGGTGTCGCAACGTGCGTTGCGTGAGATTTATCTGCGAGGATTCGAGATCGCCGTCAAGGAGGGGCGTCCGTGGACGGTCATGTCGTCCTACAATCGTATCAACGGACCTTATACGCAGGAGAGCCGCGAGTTGCTGACCACTGTTCTGCGCGACGAATGGGGCTACGAAGGTCTTGTCGTGTCGGACTGGATCGGAAAACGTAACACCGTGGCACAAGTACATGCCGGCAACGACCTGATGATGCCGGGAGAACCGGCTCAGGCGAGAGAGATTGTAGAAGCGGTGCGCAGCGGGAGACTCGCCGAGGCGGATGTTGACCGGTGTGTGACCCGTGTACTCGAATATATTCTGCGGACGCCCCGTTTCCGGAAACAAGCCGTGTCGGAGACTCCCGACTTGGAAGCACATGCTGCCGTATCGCGTCAGGTGGCAGCGGAAGGCATGGTTTTGCTCCGCAACGAAGGCGCTGCTTTACCACTTGCCGCAGGATGTAATCTCTCGGTGTTCGGAGTCAATGCCTATGACTGCATTGCCGGAGGTACGGGCGCCGGACACGTCAACAAAGCCTATACGGTCGATTTGGACGAAGGTTTGCGCAACGCCGGATTCCGGCTTAACACCCGTACGGCAGATCTCTATGCAAAATACATGTCTTTCGGTGAGGCACTGCTCGCGGAGCAGAACGCCCTGCGTTATTTGGGCGAAAAGTGGTTTGTCCCCGAAACGACGCTGACGCCGGAATTCATCGCTTCGCGTGCGGCGGACAGCGATGCGGCCATCGTTGCCTTAGGCCGCAATTCGGGTGAATACAACGATCGTCCTACATCGGATTTCTACCTGACGGAAGCCGAACGGGAACTGCTCGAATCGGTCTGCTCGGCGTTTCATGCCGCGGGTAAGAAGGTGGTCGTGGTGCTCAATATCGGCGGCGTGATCGAAACCATGTCGTGGAAGGAACTTCCCGACGCTATCCTGTTGGCTTGGCAGGGAGGTTTGGAAGCCGGGAATGCCATGGCTGATGTTTTGAGCGGCCACGTATCGCCTTCGGGAAGGCTGCCGATGACTTTTCCGGCGGATTATTCGGATCATCCGTCATCGAAGAATTTTCCGCTCGACTATCGGGGACACCGCGGCGATTGGGCCGACGACGCCCCGGAACGGCACCTGCGAAACCTGGGATTCACCTCTTACGAGGAGGATATCTGGGTGGGTTACCGCTATTTCTCGACCCATGCTCCGGAGGCGGTGTCCTATCCTTTCGGCTACGGTTTGGGGTATACGACCTTCGAGTGGACGGATGCGGCCGTCAGGCGTTCCGGGACGGATTATGCGGTAACGCTCCGTGTAACCAATACAGGTTCGCGCGCCGGACGGGAGGTCGTTGAACTTTATGTTGCAGCCCCGCAAGGGGCGCTGCCGAAGCCCGTGCGCGAATTGAGGGCTTTTGCCAAAAGCCGGGAATTGCAGCCCGGGGAGTCGCAGGCGCTGACCCTTCGTTTCGCGGCTGCCGATCTGGCCTCGTTCGACGAGCATATTTCGGCGTTTGTCGTCGATTCGGGGCGCTATATGGCCGAACTGGGGCGTTCTGCCGACGACATTGTCCAGCGGCTGCCTTTTGTCGCCAAAGCTTCCGAGCGCAAGGTGTATGACGTACTGAAACCGCAGGAGCCCCTGCGACGACTCAAATTCTGATGCAATGAAAATAATAGCTTGTTTGTTGATTTGTATGGGCTGCAATGCGCTGTTTGCAGCAGTGCCGCCCGCTATCCGGCCCGATGCGAAGATCGAAACCCGGATTGAAAAGATACTCGGCCGCCTGACGCTTGAAGAGAAAATCGGCCAAATGTGTCAGTTGACCGTCAGCATGGTGACCGATATGAATGATTCCGGGCATCCGTTCATCAGCGATGAGCTGCTCGATACGGTCATCGGACATTACAAAGTCGGGTCGATTCTCAACGTACCGTTCGATGAGGCGCAGTCCCGGGAGGCATGGACGCAGATTATCGGTAGGATTCAGCGTCGTTCGCTCGACTGCCTGGGGATTCCCTGCATTTACGGTGTCGATCAAATGCACGGTGCTTCCTACACCCGCGGTGCAACCTTTTTTCCGCAGGGGATCAACATGGGTGCCGCGCTGAACTGTGAACTGATGCGCCGTTCGTCGGAGATTTCGGCTTATGAAACCCGTGCCTGTGCCATTCCGTGGAATTTTGCGCCGGTGATGGATTTGGGACGCGATCCCCGATGGTCGAGGATGTGGGAGAGTTACGGAGAGGATGTTTGTGTCAATTCCCGGTTGGCGGCGGCTTCCGTGCGCGGTTTGCAGGGCGATGATCCCAATCGGATCGGGATGTATCGGGTGGCTGCTTGTTTGAAGCATTTCATGGCCTACGGCGTCCCCGTGTCGGGCAAGGACCGAACGCCTTCGTCCGTTACGCGCAACGCCCTGCGCGAAAAATATTTTGCCCCCTTTCTCGAATGTATCCGGGCCGGGGCGCTGTCGTTGATGGTCAACTCGTCCAACAACGACGGTATGCCCTTTCATGCCAACCGCGAGTTGCTCACGGGGTGGTTGAAGGAAGAACTGAACTGGGACGGGGTGATCGTTACGGATTGGAATGATATTTACAATCTATATGAGCGGGATCATATCGCCGAGAGCCGCAAGGATGCGGTTCGGATCGCTATAAATGCCGGGATCGACATGGCCATGGTCCCTTTGGACCGGGATTTCTGCGTCTATCTCCGTGAACTGGTCGAGGAAGGGCTGGTTTCCGAAAGACGCATCGATGATGCCGTTCGTCGGATTTTGCGGTTGAAAATGCGCATTGGGCTGTTCGAAGAGCCGTTCCCGGACACTTCGAAGTTCGATCGTTTCGCGTGTGATGAATTCGCCGCCGTGGCTTTGCAAGCTGCCGAAGAGTCGGAGGTACTGCTCAAAAACGACGGAGGTCTGCTACCGCTCCCAAAGTCGGCGCGTATCCTGCTCACCGGCCCCAATGCCAATTCCATGCGCTGTCTCAACGGCGGCTGGTCTTACACCTGGCAGGGTGAGCGTTGCGATGAGTTTGCAGATCGTTACAATACGATTTACGAGGCCTTGGCGCGTAAATTCGATCATGTTACCTGGATTCCAGGCGTAGAATACGGCACCCCCTCGGAGAATTGGCAGGTGGAGCGTGTGCGGGGAATCGGCGAAGCAGTCTCGGCAGCGGCCGATGCAGACGTGATTGTCGTCTGCATCGGCGAGAACTCCTATTGTGAAACTCCGGGCAACATGAATGATCTGAACTTGTCGCAAAACCAGAAAAAACTGGTCCGCGAACTGGCGTCTACGGGGAAACCCCTCGTATTGGTGTTGAACGAGGGACGGCCGCGTCTGATCGGCGATATAGAGCCGTTGGCGCAGGCTGTCGTCGATATTCTGCTGCCCGGCAATTACGGGGGTGACGCACTGGCCAATCTGCTTGCCGGGGATGCGAACTTCAGCGCCCGGCTTCCCTTTACCTATCCGCGCTGGCCCGATGCGTTGGCCACCTATGACTACAAACCCTGTCAGAAAAGGGGGATGATGGAGGGCGAATACAACTACGATGCCGTGATGGACGTGCAATGGCCTTTCGGCCACGGATTGAGTTACACTACATTCGAATACGGAAATCTGCGGGCTAACCTTACGGAATTTCGGGCCGGAGATACGCTTTCGTTCACGGTAGATGTCTCCAATACAGGCGATTGCGCGGGCAAGGAGGCCGTATTGCTCTGGTCGAGCGATTTGGTGGCAAGCCTGACGCCTGACGTGATCCGGCTGCGCAATTTCGAGAAGATCTCCCTTGAACCGGGCGAAACCCGTACGGTGACGCTTTCGATACCGGCGTCCGATCTGGCGTTTGTCGGTTATGACGGCCGTTGGCGGCTCGAAAAGGGCGATTTCCGGATCCGTATGGGTACGGAGACCCTGTTCGTCCGATGCGTGGAAACCCGGGTGTGGGACACCCCTAACATTCCTTGAAACCGTTCTAAAACATACCGATATGAAAAATGTTTTTTTTGCCGTCATGGCGCTTGCTGTTTCATTTACGGAAACCCGAGCGGCGGATTCTCCCGCTATCGTTCCCATGCCTCAGCACATCGCTTACGCAACTGGCAAAGGAGCGGTGCTCTCCGCCGGATCGCGGATCGCTGTACCCGGCGGGGCTAAAGCGTTGCGGAGTGTCGCGAAACTCTTCGTGCGGGATATTTGCCGGGAACATGGACTTCGGCTGAAAGTTTCCGGAATTTCCGAAAGCGGCATCGTACTCGGGATCGATCCGGCGCTCAGGGCGGAGGCCTATTCGCTCGACATCGGCCAAGGGCGTGTCGCCGTGACGGGCGGTTCCCCTTCGGGACTCTTCTACGGATTGCAGAGCTTGCGTCAACTTATCTCGCAGTATGGCATGCGACTTCCGGCAGTGCATGTGGAGGATGAACCTTGTTTCGCTTATCGTGGCGCCATGCTCGACTGCTGCCGTCATTTCTTCACGGTTGACGAGATCAAAACGTTCATCGACATATTGGCGCTCCACAAACTCAACCGTTTTCACTGGCATCTGACCGACGACCAGGGATGGCGTATCGAGATCAGGCATTATCCCGAATTGACGAAAGAGGGGTCACGGCGTGCCGAAACAGTCCTTGGACGCAATACGAATATCTACGACGGCATACCTTCGGGAGGATACTATACGCAGCGACAAATTCGTGACGTCGTAGCCTATGCGGCCGAACGGTTCATTACGGTCATCCCTGAAATCGAAATGCCGGGACATGCCTCGGCGGCACTGGCGGCCTATCCCTGGCTGGGGTGTGCCGGTGAGGGGTATATGGTACGGACGCGATGGGGCGTATTCCCGGAAGTTTATTGCGCGGGCAAGGATTCGACGTTCGAATTCATGGAGAACGTGCTTGCAGAGGTGTGTGAACTGTTTCCCTCGGAATATATCCATATCGGCGGGGATGAGTGTCCCAAACAGAGTTGGACGAGCTGTCCCGCCTGTCAGCAGCGTATCCGTAATGAGCGGTTAGAGCATGAAAACGAATTGCAGAGTTATTTTGTCCATCGGATTGAAAAATGGCTCAACGCCCGGGGGCGCAATCTGATCGGGTGGGACGAAATACTCGAAGGAGGGATTTCAAAGACGGCTACGATTATGTCGTGGCGCGGTGCCGATGGCGGCGTTGCCGCTGCCAAGGCCGGGAATCAGGTGATCATGACCCCCAACACGCATTGTTATCTCGATTATTTTCAGACGCAGGAGCCGGAGCGCCTCGAACCACTCGGTATCGGCGGTTACGTGCCGGTTCGTAAGGTTTATTCGTTCGATCCCTATGACCGTCTTTCTTCAGCGGAACAATCCTGTATTCAGGGAGTACAAGGGAATATATGGACGGAATATATCGCTTCTTTTGCCCATGCACAGCATATGGCCTTGCCGCGGCTGGCCGCATTAGCGGAGGTGGGATGGGCCTGCGACCGCCGCGATTTCGGGGATTTCACCCGGCGCATGACGGTATTCCGGAAACTTTACGACAAATGCGGCTATCGCTACGCCTCCTATTTCTTCGATGGAACGGGCGAATAAATCGGTCTACCGGTGCTAAATATACTGCGATGATGAACCCGAACAGACGACTTTTATCTTTGGACACCCTGCGGGGGGTCGATATGTTCTTTATTATGGGCTTTTCAGGGCTCGTGACCTCGTTGTGCGCACTGTGGCCCGGATCTTTTACCGATATGCTTGCGTCGCAGATGCAGCATGCGGCGTGGAATGGACTAACGATTCAAGACACGATCTTTCCTCTGTTTCTTTTTATCGCAGGCGTGGCGTTCCCCTTCTCGCTGGCCAAACAGCGTGCACGCGGATTCGGCAGAAAACGGATTCTGGACCGGATTTTCCGCCGCGGACTGATTCTTGCCCTGTTGGGAATGGTTTATAACGGGTTGTTCGAGCTCAATTTCTCCTCGTTGCGCATAGCAAGCGTGCTGGGACGGATCGGCTTGGCCTGGATGTTCGCCGCACTGCTCTGCGTGTATTGCAGCGTGAGAACTCGGATAGCTGTTGCCGGGATTATCCTAATAGGCTATTCACTGCTGCTCGGCCTGGTCGTAGCCCCCGATGCTCCGGTCGGTGCCGATCCGCTTTCGGTGGAGGGGTGTCTGGCCGGATGGATTGACCGACAGTACCTTCCCGGACACATCCTTTACGGGGCATTCGATCCGGAAGGGATATTGAGCACCCTGCCGGCAGTCGTATCGGCTCTATTCGGAATGTTCACCGGCGAATTTTTGCTCGATAGCCGGAGAGGGCTCTCTGGCTCTTGGAAAGCGTTCTATATGGCCGTCGCCGCACTGGCGATCACGACGGCGGGCTTGTGCTGGAATCTTATCATGCCGGTCAACAAGAATTTATGGAGCAGTTCGTTCACTTGCGTGGTCTCCGGTTATTCGCTGGGGATGACCGCCTTGTTTTATTACCTGATTGACGTGTGCGGGTACAAACGATGGACGTTCGTTTTCCGGGTTATCGGATTGAATTCCATTACGATTTATATGGCGCAGCGGATTATTCCACTGCGTTATGCGTCCGATTTTTTCGTCGGCGGACTTGCTTCCAAATGCAGTGAAACAGTAGGGGCGGTGATCTACGATATAGGTTATATCGTGCTCTGCTGGCTGTTTCTCTATTTCTTGTATCGAAAAAACACTTTCCTTAAGGTATGACCGGCAAATAGCCCGAAAATTACAATAACCTCATTTAAATAAATTTAGCATGAACCAAACTTTGAAGTTCTCGTTCCGGAACTTGTTTTTGTCCTGTGTGTGCTTGCTTCTGTTTGCATGCGGCGGGAATCCGGAGATAATTTCTCCCGACGGGCGCACACGCCTTTCGTTCGTGACGGGCGCCGACGGCTGCATGGCCTATACCGTCGAACGCGACGGCAAACCTTTGATCCTTCCTTCTGCCTTGGGCCTCGTGGTGCAAGAACGGAACCTCGCCGGCGGCTTTTCGGTACGGGAGATTGTGAAAAGGTCCGTGGACGAAACATGGACGCAGCCGTGGGGCGAAAATAAAATCCTGCGCGATTGCCACAACGAAATGACGGCGGTATTGAAAAACGACGACGGCGTGTTGCTGACGCTTCGTTTCCGGGCTTTTGACGACGGTGTGGCATTCCGCTATGAATGGGAGGTGCCGGACCTCGATTCGCTGACCGTCACCGATGAACTGACCGAATTCCGCTTCGCCGAAGACGGCGTGTCGTGGTCGATTCCTGGAAATTTCAACACCTATGAATTGTTGTATCGCGAACTGCCGGTTTCGGCCGTCGAAAACGCCAATACGCCTTTCACATTTCGTGTGGACGGCACATACGGTTCGATTCACGAAGCGGCGCTGTACGATTTCCCCGAAATGAATCTCTACCGGACCGATTCGCTGGCCTTCAAAGCCGAGTTGGCTCCGCTGCCTGACGGTATAAAGGCTCGTATTCCCTCGAAATTCATGACGGCGTGGCGGACGATCCAAGTGGGAGACAAAGCGGTGGACCTGATCAACTCGTCGCTGATCCTTAACCTGAACGAGCCTTCGAAGATTGCTGACACTTCGTGGATCAAACCGCAGAAATATATCGGCGTATGGTGGGGACTGCATCTCGGCACCCATACATGGACAATGGGACCCCGGCATGGAGCGACGACGGAGAATGCTCTGCGTCATATTGACTTCGCAGCGGCGAACAATATTCAGGGAGTGTTGTTCGAAGGGTGGAACGAAGGCTGGGAGAACTGGGGTAAAACGCAGCACTTCGATTATGTGAAGCCCTATGCAGATTTCGATCTCGACCGCATTGCCGCGTATGCCCGGGAGAAGAACATCGAGTTGTGGATGCACAATGAAACGGGTGGTAATATTCCTGAATATGAAGCGGCTCTGGAAACGGCTATGCAGCGCTATGCCGGATTGGGTGTGCATGCCGTCAAAACGGGATATGCCGGAGGCTTCAGGGACGGCCAGCTCCACCACTCGCAGTATGGCGTGCGGCACTACCAGCGTGTCGTCGAGACGGCGGCCCGTTATGGGATCGTCATCGATGCCCACGAGCCGATCAAGGATACGGGCATTCGCCGCACGTGGCCCAATATGATGACCCGGGAGGGGGCACGCGGCATGGAGTGGAACGCATGGTCGGAAGGGAACTCCGCGGAGTATCTCTGTACGCTGCCTTTCGTACGGCTCCTGAGCGGTCCGATGGATTATACGCCGGGGGTATTCGATCTTGATTACTCGCGCGTCCGGGGCCGGGAAACCGGAATGCAGGAGTGGAACGGCGACAACAATTCGTGTTGTATCAAGACTACGCTGGCACGTCAGATTGCCAACTGGGTGATTATTTATTCTCCGCTTCAGATGGCGTCCGATCTGATCGAAAACTACGAGGGACATCCGGCTTTCCAATTCTTCCGGGATTTCGATGCCGACTGTGACTGGTCCGAAGCATTGCAGGGTGAACCCGGCGAATATATTGTCGTCGTACGCCGTGCGGATGACAGTTTCTTCCTGGGCGCCGGCACGAACGATGAGCCCCGGACATTGACCCAGAAACTCGGCTTCCTGAAGTCCGGTATGACTTATACTGCAACGATCTATGCCGACGCTCCGGATTCTGCGGAGAATCCCGAAAACTATCGCATCGAAAAACGGACCGTGACTTCTGCCGATATGCTCGAAATTGCAATGACTGCCCGTGGCGGGCGGGCCGTGACGTTTGTTCCCGTAAATGAATAGAACCATGATGAGACTTGTTTTTTGGGTCGTGCTGCTGTCGGTCGTTCCGCTGTCGGTCGATGCCCGCAGCGAAGGGTGGGTAATTACCGCACGAGATACCACGGCTGATTATTTTGCCGTCGCCATGGCCAACGGAGAAATTGGCGTAGCCGTGGGTCGGGAGCCTTTTGCCCTCGGTTCTGTGATTCTGGGAGGGAGTTATGAGCCGGGGTTCGGAGATGATGTGAGTCGTATTCTGGAAGGGATCAATCCGCTGGGGTTGACAATGGCTGTCGATGGTCATCGGTTCGATCCGTCGGAGGTCCGTCCACAGCATCAGTCGGTCGATATGCGGCGTGCAGTGCACACGACCCGTTTTTCAACGGATGGTGTGACGGTCGTCTATCGTATACGGGCCTTGCGGAACATGCCTTACGCTCTTATGACAGAAGTGGAAGTGACGGCGGAACGCGATGCAGAGGTTCTTTTTTCAAACGGTCATACCGTTCCCGGAGAGTTCGCCGACACCCTGCGGGAGTCGCGCACGGTCGGATGTGAGGACGGCAGCCGTATTGCCGTGCAGCGCACTTCCGGCAGTTACAACCGCGGCCGCGACCATATTGTGGCTTCGTCGACTTTCCTTTGCGGTGAAGGGTGCGAAGCGGTCTCACCGGAAAGCGTGAGGATTGTTCTGCGCAAGGGCGGCCGGGCGTCGTTCTCCCTTGTGGGAACAATCTGTACTACAGCCGCTTTCGCCGACCCGTGGAATGAGTCGGAAAGGCAGGCTATTTATGCAGCCCGGGAGGGAGCGGCGCAACTCGTTGCGGCACACGAACGGAAATGGGCGGAGTTGTGGCAGGGCGATATCGAGATCGAAGGCGATCCCACGGCACAGTTGGATGTGCGTTTCGCCTTGTTCAACCTTTACGGCTCTATCCGTGAAGGCAGTCGCCGGAGTATTCCGCCGATGGGCCTTTCGGCCCGGGGCTTTTACAACGGTCATATCTTCTGGGATTCTGAGATCTGGATGTATCCGGCGCTGCTGGTGCTCCGGCCCTGCCTGGCGCGCCAGATGCTCGATTACCGAACCGACGGACTCGATGCGGCCCGTCGTCGGGCCTACGCCCACGGCTATCGGGGCGCGATGTTCCCCTGGGAAGGGGATGACCGGGGCGAGGAGGCTACGCCGACCTTTGCCCTCACCGGTCCGCTCGAACATCATATTACAGCCGATATCGCCATCGCCAGCTGGAACTATTACTGTGTGACGCAGGACCGGGAGTGGCTGCGCCGCGAGGGTTTCCCGCTGATGCGCGAGGCTGCACGTTTCTGGTGCGATCGCGTTACGGCGAATGCCGACGGCAGCTACTCGATCCGCAATGTGATCGGAGCCAACGAATACGCCGTCGGCGTCACGGACAATGCCTTTACCAACGGCGCGGCCCGCCGGGCACTGGAGTACGCTTCGGCTGCGGCGGAGCTTTGCGGCGAGCGTCCCGATCCGCAGTGGAGTGCGGTAGCCGCGGGCCTTCGCATCCCGCACTTCGCCGACGGAACGACGCGCGAGCATGCCGGCTACGACGGCGAGATGATCAAACAGGCCGATGCCAACCTGCTGGGCTATCCGCTGGGCATCGTGACCGGACGCGAAGCTCAGTTGCGCGATCTGGAATACTACGAGCGCCGAATCGATCCGCGTAACGGTCCGGCGATGAGTTACTCGGTTTTTGCGATTCAGTATGCCCGGCTCGGAATGGCCGAAAAAGCCTGCGAAATGTTCCGTCGCTCCTACTTGCCCAACCTGCGGCCGCCGTTCGGGGTGTTTGCCGAAACGGCCACCAGCGGCAATCCCTATTTCATGACGGGTGCGGGCGGCATGTTGCAGGCCGTGCTGTTCGGATTCGGCGGGCTGGAGATTACGGCGGACGGTCTCGTGCAGCGCCCGTCTGTCCTGCCGCCGCAATGGAAGAATCTGAGAATCAAAATAAATGGTAAAATCTATCAGGCAACGAACCAATAAATATTCCGATGAAAAAGACAATGCTTTTTTTGCTGCTTGCGTTCTGTTTCTCGAACTCGGTCCAGGCTGGTCAGGATGCAGTATCTATCAAACTGATTTCTTTCAATATGCGTACCAGTTGGGGGCGCGACGGCGACAACAGTTGGCCGAACCGTCGTCACGCCACGGCGCAAATGCTCCGGCAGGAGGCTCCCGATGTGATGGGCGTGCAGGAAGCCATGCAAGACCAGTTGTATTACATCGACACCGAATGTCCCCGGTATGCCCGTGTCGGCGAAGATCGTGACGGCGGGGCCGAAGGCGGCGAAACGATGGCGGTGTTCTACCTCCGCGACCGGTTCGAACTGCTGGACAGCGGCACCTTCTGGATCAGCGAGACTCCCGACAACGTGTCGCGCGGATGGGATGCCGCCTGCAACCGCACGGTAACATGGGTCGAATTGCGCGACAAGAGTTCGGGCAAAGAGTTTTTCTATTTCAACACTCACCTCGACCACCAAGGGAAAATTGCCCGTGAGGAGGGCGTGAAACTGATCGTGACGAAGATTCGACAGATTGCCGGTAAGAAAGCGGCGGTTATCTTGGGCGGAGACCTTAATACATCCATTGACAATCCGCATCTCAAGCCGTTGACCAGACTGATGGCTTCGGCACGCGATACAGCGGCGGAAACCGATCAAAAGGGAACATTCAATGGTTTCGGATCGGCTCCGGACACGATTATTCTCGATCATCTTTTCTACCGCG
>ERZ857503.378-NODE-378-length-36318-cov-20.881477_pt1 | contig 36318 bp, 29 predicted proteins | sample MGYA00519766_ERZ857503 | MGnify/ENA primary metagenome ERZ857503 (study PRJEB31778, sample SAMEA3449345) | human gut metagenome | biome: human gut; feature: human-associated habitat; material: faeces | place: United Kingdom | collected 2010/2012 ...
TTGTGGATCACTTCCCGAAAAATACCGAGCTGTACCGCATTATGACTACAAAACCCCAGGAAATGGCGAGCGAGGCAAAGGAGGGATAAGCGCAGCAGGTGGAAAGGATGGCGGCAGATATGAGCCGCATATTCCCCAAGGATTATATCAATCGGATTTTTCAAGGCGATTGCCTGCACCTGATGGGGGAACTTCCAGATGGGGCCATCTCCCTGATTTTGACGGACCCTCCCTATGGCATCCGCTATCAGAACCAGTTTGCCGCCTCACCCCATCCTGTTCTGGAGGGGGACGCCGGTATCGACTATGAGCGGTTTGCCAGGGAAAGTTACCGTATCCTGGCCCCGGACAGCCACGCCTACTTCTTTACGCGGTTCGACTGTTATCCCTATCACTACCAGTGCCTCAAAGCCGCCGGTTTTGCGGTAAAGAACTGCCTTGTCATCGAGAAAGGCACCCTGGGCGGCATCGGAGACCTGCGTGGGAGCTTTGCCAATAACAGCGAATGGGTGATTTTTTGCCAGAAGGGCCGCAAGGTCTTTCGTCATACAACGCTGCTGCAGAACCGCAAAAAAGAAGGGACACAGTTTCACAAAGGGCGCAATCCCAGCGCCCGCTATAAAACCCGTTTCCCGGCCTGCTGGTTTGGTTCCGAATATCCAAAAGCCACTTACAATTCGATGTGGCAGAAGAAGCACCAGATTTTTCACCCCACCATTAAGAATGTGGAGTGTCTGGCCTGGCTGATCGAGATTTCCAGCAATCCCGGCGATCTGGTCTTTGATGGATTTATGGGAACGGGCAGCACTGCGCTGGCTGCCTTGGAGACCAACCGTACCTTTCTGGGAGCGGAGATTTTTCCGGCCTATTGGCAGGTGGCGCAGCAGCGCCTTACTGCATGGAACGAAGCAAACACATATACCACCGCAAAGGAGGACGAGTGACTATGAAACCCGAAGTTACGAACAATGACCGCATGATGTTTTTTGACCGGGCGATGGAGGCACAGCGCAGCCAGCTGCTCACGGCGATGGCGGACGCCGTTTCCGAGTGCCGCACGGCGGCAGACCAGGCCGCTGAACTGACCGAAACCGGCGAGACCGGCCTGCTGCGGCTGGTGGAGATTCGGGGCGGCCTGGAGGCCGGCCTGATTTATCTGGAAGGGTATCCTGTTCAGATTTTGGCGGATGTGCTGGCGCAGATCTACGCCTACCTGACCCGGCGCACCTTTCACGACACGGTGGGGATGGCGATCTATGTGGAGCTGAACTACATGATGGCTTCCCTCATGCTGGGGGAATGGTTTGATTAAGGAACCGCGCCTGCGCTTCACCGAGGAAGAACGGGCCGACCCGGCGCTGGAAAAGCCCATCCGCAAGGCGGAGAAGGCCGCCGCCAAAGCGGACAAGGCGCAGGCAAAAATCCCGAAAAAACAGGTCAAGCGGGCCGAGCTGGACCCCAAGACCGGCAAGGTCACGACCAAGCTGGTGCTGGAAGATAAGCCTCGGCCGCCCTCCAAGCTGTCCCATACAGTGCGGGACGCGCCGGGCAACGCGGTGGCGGGCAAGATTCACCAGGAGATTCAGGAGTCCGAGGATGACAACGTGGGTGTGGAGAGCGCCCACAAGTCCGAAGAAGCTCTGGAAACTGGCGTACATCTGGCGAGGGAGGGCTACCGTAGCCATAAGCTGAAGCCCTACCGCCAGGCTGCCCAGGCCGAACGGAAGCTGGAAAAGGCCAATGTGAACGCCCTTTATCAGAAGTCGTTGCAGGAAAATCCCCAGCTTGCCAGCAACCCGCTGTCCCGCTGGCAGCAGAAGCAGCAGATCAAGAAGCAGTACGCCGCCGCCAAACGGGCTGCGCAGTCCGGTGGGAGCGCCGCCGGTGCCGCCCAAAAGACCGGCAAGGCGGCCAAGACGGTTAAGGAAAAGGCCCAGCAGGCCGGGGCCTATGTGATGCGCCACAAAAAGGGATTTGGCATCGCCCTGGCCCTGTTCTTAATCGTCTGCCTGCTGCTCAACACCATGTCCTCCTGCTCCATGATGGCGCAGAGCATCGGTTCGATGATTTCCGGCACCACCTACCCTTCGGATGACCCGGAGCTGGTGGCGGTGGAGGCAGACTACGCTGCCAAGGAGGCCGCGCTGCAAGCCGAGATCGACAACATCGAGAGCAGCCACCCCGGCTACGACGAGTACCGCTATGACCTGGACATGATCGGCCACGACCCGCATGAGCTGGCGGCCTATCTGTCCGCCGTCTTGCAGGGCTACACGCGGGCAAGCGCCCAGGCGGAGTTGGAACGCATCTTCGCAGCCCAATACCAGCTGACGCTGACCGAGGAAGTGGAGGTGCGCTACCGCACCGAGACCCGGACGGACAGCGAGGGCAACGAGTATGATGTGGAAGTGCCCTATAACTATTACATCTTAAATGTGACCCTCACCAGCAAGCCCATCTCCTCCGTGGCTTCGGAGCTGCTGACGCCTGACCAGCTGGAAATGTACCAGGTGTACCGGCAGACGCTGGGCAACAAGCCCCTGATCTTCGGCGGCGGGTCCGCCGACACCAGCGATTCCGAGAGTTTGGCCGGTGTGGAGTTTGTCAACGGCACCCGGCCTGGCAATCAAGCGGTGGTGGACATCGCCAAAAGCCAGGTAGGCAACGTGGGCGGCCAGCCCTATTGGAGCTGGTACGGCTTTAATTCCCGCGTGGAATGGTGCGCCTGCTTTGTGTCCTGGTGCTACGGCCAGATGGGCCTTTCCGAGCCGCGCTTTGCCGCCTGCCAGTCCCAGGGCATTCCCTGGTTCCAGTCGCATGGACAATGGGGCGGGCGGGATTACGCCAACATCGCCCCCGGCGACGCAATCTTCTTCGATTGGGACCTGGACGGCAGCGCCGACCATGTGGGCATTGTTGTCGGCACCGATGGCAGCCGGGTTTACACCGTGGAGGGCAATTCCGGCGACGCTTGCAAGATCAAGAGTTATTCCTTGACCTACGAGTGCATCAAGGGCTACGGCTTGATGAATTGGTAACAGAGTTTTTTCAAGAAGGAGTGAGTGATTATGGCTAAGAACAAAATCGAGCGCATTGACCAGGAGATCGCCAAGACCCGCGAGAAAATCGCGGAACAGCAGGAAAAGCTGAAGGCCCTGGAAGCGCAGAAAACCGAGGCGGAGAACCTGGAGATCGTCCAGATGGTGCGCGCTGTGCGCATGACCCCGTCCCAACTGAACGCCCTGCTGTCTGGCGGCATGGTGCCCGGCCAGATGGCGGTTCCCGCCGATCCCGAACAGGAGGATATGCCCCATGAAGAATAAGAAGATTTTCAGAACCCTTGCCGCCCTTTGCACCTGCCTGGTGCTGATGGGCGGCTTTTCCGTGACCGCCTTTGCCCAGGGCACTGACCCTGCGCCGGCGGCTACCCCTGCGGCGGACGCCACCAACGACAGCAATGTGGTGGTGGAGGAAACCGAGGACAGCCCGCCCCTGACCCCGGAGGGCAACGCCGCCCTGGTGGATGACTTTGGCGGCAACAAGCAGCTCATCACCGTCACCACCAAGGCGGGCAACTACTTCTATATCCTCATCGACCGAGCCAACGAGGACAAGGAAACTGCCGTCCACTTCTTAAACCAGGTGGACGAGGCCGACTTGATGGCGCTGATGGAGGACGGCGAGACTACGCAGGAAGCCCCTGCCGTTTGCAACTGCACCGAGAAGTGCGCCGCCGGTGCGGTGAACACGGCCTGCCCGGTGTGCGCCGTGAATATGGCGGAGTGTACGGGCCAGGAGCCGGAACCCACCCCTGACCCGGAGGCAGAAACCGAGCCGGAACAGGAACCGGCAGGGCTGAACCCGGCGTTCCTGCTGGCGGTGCTGGCCGCGCTGGGCGGCATTGGTGCGCTGGTCTACTTCAAATTCATCAAGCAGAAGCCCAAGACCAAGGGCAGCGACAACCTGGATGATTACGACTACGGCGAGGACGATACCGAACAGGAGGACGAGGACCCCTGGGAGACCGAGGAATCCGACGAACCGGAGGACGCCGACAGGGGCGGCGATGAGGAAAGCGAGAACCCGGCCAAATGACCCGGTTCACCGACAGCCCTTTTGAACCCATGATGACGCGCAGGCCGGAGGGCGGGAAGGCAGCTTCCCGTCCTCCCTCTTTATCTCCCGGCCACCCCTGTTATGGCTGCGGAAACTACCGCCCCGGCCAGCCCTGCGTGGGCTTCTGCCACAAAGAGCTGACCGCGTGGCTGCGTGAAAGGAGAAAAGCAAAATGAATTATTTTGTCCAATTTCTCATTGTGTTCGACCTGATCTGCTTCGGCGTCTACTTTGGCGGCGACATCGTTTGCACGGCGCTTGCCAAGGTGCGCAAAAAACCGGGCCAGAAAGACCCCTATGAATTTGAGGTGGAGGACGAACCCGCTGAACCGCCGCTGTCTATCGACGCCATCCGCCACTTGTTCCGCGGCGAGGTCCGCGATTTTGTCTGCAACAAACTTCTGCCCAGTGGGCAGGAGACGCTTTCCGCCCTGACCGAGCCGGAGCAGACAGCGGCCAGGTTCCTGTTCTGTGCCCTGATCGGCTATCTCAAAGAGGAAGCCCCGATGGATGAGCAGAGCTTCCCGATGGTGATGGAGATGCTGAACTACGCCGAGGGTGCGAAAGAGGACGGCGAAAAGGACGTGATCGACATTCTGATGGAGGAAACCGCCGCCCGGACCCGCCAGCGCGAGGAATATTTCAGCGATTACCGCCGCTACCAGCTCATGCAGGTAGATAAGGAGCGGGTGCTGCTGGCCTGCCGGGTCATCATCAACGACCTGCTGGGAAAGCTGTACCGCTATGATTACAACGTCGGTTATGACTGCCTTCTGGACGATGGCAACAGCGTTTCCAGAAAACTGAAAAAATCCAACGAAGAAATGGAGGTTGAGGAAGATGCGCCTTGTGATCGCTGAGAAGCCCTCGGTGGCAAAATCCCTGGCCACCGTGCTGGGCGCTGCCACCCGCAAAGATGGCTACCTGGAGGGCAACGGTTGGCTGGTGAGCTGGTGCCTGGGGCACCTGGCCGGGCTGGCAGATGCCGCCACTTACAACCCCGACTATGCCAAGTGGCGCTATGATGACCTGCCGATTCTGCCGGAAACCTGGCGTTTTACCATCGCCAAGGACAAACGGGATCAGTTTGACGTGCTGCGTACCCTGCTGCGGCGGGAGGACGTGACCGAGGTAGTCAACGCCTGCGACGCCGGGCGCGAGGGCGAGCTGATCTTCCGCACGGTCTACTGCCTGGCGGGCTGCCAGAAGCCCATGAAACGGCTGTGGATCAGCAGCATGGAGGATTCCGCCATCCGGGAGGGCTTTGCACACCTGCGCCCCGGCGCGGACTATGACGGACTGCATCAGGCGGCCCTCTGCCGTGCCAAAGCGGACTGGCTGGTGGGTATCAACGCCACCCGGCTGTTTTCGGTACTGTACCACCGCACTCTCAACATTGGGCGGGTCATGTCCCCGACGCTGGCCCTCATCGTTCAGCGGGAGGCAGAGATCGACGCCTTCAAGCCGGTGCCGTTTTATACGGTGGCGCTGGACCTGCCCGGTTTTACCGCTGCCAGCGCCCGCATGGACAAGAAAGCCGATGCCGAACAGCTGAAAAACGCCTGCCAAAGCGGCACGGTGACGGTCAAACAGGTGGCGCGCAGGGACAAATCCGAGAAGCCGCCCGCCCTCTATGACCTCACCACCCTCCAACGGGACGCCAACCGCCTGTTAGGCTTCACGGCGCAGCAGACGCTGGACTATCTGCAAAACCTCTATGAAAAGAAGCTCTGCACCTATCCCCGGACGGACAGCCGCTACCTGACCTCCGACATGGCCGAGGGCCTGCCGGTGCTGGTGAATCTGGTCGCCAACGCCATGCCGTTCCGCAAGGGCATCGCCATTTCCTGCGATGCGGCGGCGGTCATCAACGACAAGAAAGTGACCGACCACCATGCGGTGATCCCTACCCGCAACATCCGGGAGGCGGACCTGTCCGCTCTGCCGGTGGGGGAACGGGCGATTTTGGAGCTGGTGGCCCTGCGGCTGCTGTGTGCCGTGGCCCCTCCCTATATCTATGATGAAACTTCTGTCACGGTGGAGTGCGCCGGTGCGGAGTTTACCGCCAAAGGCCGCACGGTGAAGCAGCCCGGCTGGCGGGCGCTGGACGCCGCCTACCGGGCCAGCATGAAAAATGCGGAGCCGGATAAAGAAACCGAGGACAAGGCCCTGCCGGAGCTGGCCGAGGGCCAGGAGCTGCCTGTCGCCGGTGCCGCCGTCAAGGAGGGTAAGACCACCCCGCCCAAGCACTTCACCGAGGACACGCTGCTTTCTGCGATGGAGACTGCTGGTGCCAAAGATATGCCAGAGGACGCCGAGCGCAAGGGGCTGGGCACCCCCGCCACCCGCGCCGGGATTTTGGAGAAGCTGGTGTCCACCGGCTTTCTGGAACGCAAAAAGAGCAAGAAAACCGTGCAGCTTTTGCCGTCCCACGACGCCATTTCCCTGATTACCGTCCTGCCGGAGCAGCTGCAATCCCCGCTGCTGACTGCTGAATGGGAGTACCGGCTGGGCGAGATCGAGCGCGGCGAGCTGGCCCCGGAGGACTTCATGGCCGAGATCACAGCCATGCTGAAGGAGCTGGTGGGGACTTATCAGGTCATCAAGGGCAGCGAGTACCTGTTTGCCCCGCCCCGCGAGGTGGTGGGCAAATGCCCCCGCTGCGGCGGTGAAATTGCAGAAATGCAAAAAGGCTTCTTCTGCCAGGACAAATCTTGCAAATTTGCAATCTGGAAAAACAGCAAGTGGTGGGCCGCCAAGCGCAAGCAGCCCACCAAGGCCATCGTGGCGGCGCTGCTAAAAGATGGCCGCGCCCGTGTGACGGGGCTGTACTCCGAGAAAAGCGGCAAGACCTACGACGCCACCGTGGTGCTGGAAGATACCGGCCAGTACGTCAACTTCAAGCTGGAATTTGACCGGCAGAAAGGCGGCGGCAAATGAAACTGAGTTTGTATGAACAGGAAACGATTATCCTCTACAACCAGGCCGAGGCCACCGCCGAGGTCTATTCCCACGACCCGCGCCTGCTGGAAAAGCTGCGGCGGTTGGCGGAAAAATACCCGGACCAGATCGTGAAAAAGGACCGCCAGACCTTCGTGGTGCCCAAACGCTGCGTGTCGGTGCGGGAGCCGTACAGCGCCGAGCGCCGAAAGGCCGCCAGCGAACGGGCCAAGGCCGCCGGGTACAAACCGCCCGTCCCGAACGCGGGCGGCAAGTAAGCATGGGCGAGAGCGTCTTTGAAGTCGTAAAACAGTCCGTCACCGTCCGGGAAGCGGCGGAGCTTTACGGCATCGCGGTGGGGCGCGGCGGCATGGCCTGCTGCCCCTTCCACGATGACCGCCACCCCAGCCTGAAGCTGAACGAGGACTACTTCTACTGCTTTGGCTGCGGGGCCACCGGCGACGTGATCGACTTCACCGCCCGGCTCTATGGCCTGTCCCCCAAGGAGGCCGCCGAAAAACTGGCCCAAGATTTTGGCCTTGCCTATGACAGCAAGGCCCCGCCCCGGCGAAACTATGTCCGGCAAAAATCCGAGGCGCAGGCGCGGAAAGAAAAACGGGAACACGGCTGGCGTGTCCTGACGGACTACTACCACTTGCTCCGAAAATGGGAGGCCGACTATTCCCCCAAGACGCCGGACGAGGACCCGCACCCGCGCTTTTTGGAGGCCATCCAGAAAAAAGATTACATGGGCTATCTGCTGGACACCTTCCTCGACAGCAGCACCGAGGAACAGGACCAGTGGATCGCAGAACACACCGCTGAAATTTCGGCCATAGGGAGGAGAGTGAACATCATGGCTGACAAACCTACCAACCGGGAACGGTTGCAGCAAATCACGGCGGGCATTGAACAGGGTATCAAGGAGCTGTTCGAGAGCGAAAAGTATATGCGCTACCTGTCCGTGATGTCCCGTTTCCACCGCTACTCCGTCAACAACACCATGCTCATTTATATGCAGAAGCCGGACGCCACGCTGGTGGCCGGGTACAACAAGTGGAAAAATCAGTTTGAGCGCCATGTAAAAAAGGGTGAGCATGGTATTACCATCATCGCGCCCACGCCGTTCAAGAAAAAGATTGAGGAACAGAAGCTGGACCCGGACACCCAGGCCCCCATCCTGGACGCAGAGGGCAAGGCGGTCATGGAGGAACGGGAAGTTGAGATTCCCATGTTCCGTCCGGTGAAGGTGTTCGATGTAAGCCAGACAGACGGGAAACCGCTGCCGGAGCTGGCGTCCTCCCTGTCCGGGAACGTCCAGAACTACGAGGCTTTCATGGAAGCCCTGCGCCGGTCCGCGCCGGTGCCGCTTTCTGTGGAGCCGATGGCCGCCAACATGGACGGGTATTTCTCGCCGGACCAGCAGCGCATCGCCATCCGAGCAGGCATGAGCGAGGTACAGACCGTTTCCGCCGCCGTCCATGAGATCGCCCACAGCAAGCTGCACAACTACGCCAAGGCACAGGAGGAAGCGGCCAGGGCCGGTGACAAGGAGCCGCCCAAGAAGAAAGACCGCAACACCGAGGAGGTGGAGGCCGAGAGCATTTCCTACGCGGTTTGCCAGTATTACGGTATCCAGACCGGCGAGAACAGCTTCGGCTATATCGCCAACTGGAGCCAGGGTAAGGAGCTGCCGGAGTTGCGGGCCAGTTTAGAGACCATCAACAAGGCAGCCGGGGAACTGATCGCGGACATTGACCGGCATTATAAGGTTATCTGCAAGGAGCGCGGCATTGACCTGACCGCCCAGCCGGAACAGGCTGCACCCCAGCAAGCCACAGAGGAAACACCCACCATGCCTGAACCCAGCGCCGAGTACCGCGAGGCCCTGCTGGTGCTGGACGATACCACCTATCTTCATGTTCAGCCCTGCGATACCGGCTGGGACTACACGTTCTACGACGCCGCCACCAGGAAGCAGCTGGACGGCGGCCAGCTGGATGCGCCGGAGCTGCCCCTGTCCACCGCCGCGCTGAAAATCTGCGAGATGCACGGGATGGGCGGCCAGACCATTCAGTATGCGCCGCTGTCCATGATCGAGACCTTGCAGGAGGCGGCTGTCCAGCAGATGCAGACAGAGGCCAAGGCCGCCGCCCCGGAAACCACCCAGCTGCCGGACGCCCCGGAACAGCATCTGGACGAATATCCCATGCCGGACCCGGCGTTGACCCAGGACGATTTGGAAAAGTGCGGCTACCTGGACGGGGACCTTTTGCCCCTTTCCAAAGAACGCGCCTATGAGCTGATGGAGCGCGACCTGACCGTTTATATCGTCCAGCAGGGTGAGAATCCGGCGATGGCTTTTGATACCACTGACCTGGACGCCCACGACGGTATCTTTGCCGTCACCCGCGAGGAATGGGAGGAAAGCCCGGTTTTCGATGCCCAGGTCAAGGCGCGCATGGACCACCAGCAGGAACGGGAGCAGGCTTTCCTCGACCACAAGGGCGACTGCTTTGCCATCTACCAGGTGAAGCACACCGACGAGCTGCGGGACATCCGCTATGAGGGGCTGGAGTGGATCAAGTCCATTGGGCGCACGGTGCAGCGTGACAACTATGATCTGGTCTACACCGCGCCGCTGGCCCCTGGCGACCTGAAAGGCAGCGTACTGGACAATCTTGAATACCGCTTCAATAACGAACACCCCGCCGACTATCGCCACCCGTCCATGAGTGTCAGCGACATTGTTGCCATCAAACGGGACGGCAAGGTATCCTGTCACTACTGCGACAGCTTCGGCTTTGCCGAGGTGCCAGGCTTCCTGCCGGACAATCCGCTGAAAAATGCAGAGATGGCCGTGGAGGATGACTACGGCATGATCGACGGCATTCTCAACAACGGCCAGCGGCAGCCGCCCCAACGGGAGCTGCCGGAAAAGCGGAAGTCCGTTGTGGAGCAGCTGAAAAGCCAGCCCAAACCCAAACACAAAAAAGCAGCGCCCAAAAAGAGCGCGGAAAGGGAGCTTTGATATGAACGCTTTGACTTTTGAGGAAACCAACCTGCTGTGTATCTACAACCCCGGCACCCGCCAGGGGGCCATCGAGGCCCTGACCGAGATGCGCGGCGAGCTTTCGCCGGACGAGACCGAGCTGCTGGCCCTGACCGACAGTACCCTCACCAAGCTGCGCGCCATGACCGACGCCGAGTTTGACGCGCTGGAGCTGTACCCGGATTTTGACGAATAACACCCCGTTTTGACCCGCAGGGCGGCCATCGTGTCGCCCTGCTTTTATATAAGACCAGGAAGGAGGACAGAACCCCATGCCAACCAAAGCAGAACAATATGCGCAGATGGCCGACCAGGTGGCGCGGCAGCTCACCGGCAGCTGGCAGGAGTGGGCGGGCTTTCTCACCACCGCCGCCCGGCTCTACAAGTACCCGTTCCATGAGCAGATGATGATTTACGCCCAGCGCCCGGACGCCACTGCCTGCGCCGAATACGACCTGTGGAACAACCGCATGGGCCGCTACGTCCGGCGCGGCTCCAAGGGCATCGCCCTGGTGGACGATTCCGGCGACCGGCCCAGACTGCGGTATGTGTTTGATATTTCCGATACCGGCACCCGTGAACACTCCCGCACCCCCTGGCTGTGGACGCTGAACGAGGAACACACCGCGCCGGTCATGGCGATGCTGGAGCGCAACTACGATGTGAGCGGCGGCGATCTGGCCCAGCAGCTGGCCGATGTGGCCGCCAAGCTGGCGGAGGAATACTGGGCCGACCACCGGCGGGATATTCTCCCTATCGTTGACGGTTCCTTTTTGGAGGAGTACGATGAGTACAACATCGAAGTCCAATTCAAATCCGCCGCCACGGTCAGCATCACCTACGCCCTGATGTCCCGCTGCGGGCTGGAGCCGGAGCAATATTTCAGCCATGAGGACTTCATGCCGATCTTCGACTTCAACACCCCCGCCGTGATCGGGGCGCTGGGCACGGCGGTCAGCCAGGCAAACCAGCAGGTGCTGCGGCAGATCGGCGTTACCATTCAGAACTATGAGCGCGCCAAGAGCGCGGAAAGGAGTGCCACACATGGAGAACAACCTGACTTACATTCAGAACGGGGACTACCTGATTCCCGACCTGCGCCTGAGCGAGCAGCCGGAGAAGCCCCTGGGCAAGTACGGCCGGATGCGCAAAGCGTACCTGAAGCAGCACCGGCCCATCCTGTACAACCAGCTGCTGATGACCGAGAAGCTGTACCCGCACCTTCTGGAAATCGACGAGACGGCGAACCAGCGGTTGGAGCAGATGATGCCCCAACTGGCCGAGGCGGCGGGCGCGACGGAGGCGCTGAAAACCGCCGACCCGATGCAGTGGGTAGGCCTGATGAACACCTGCAAAGCCCAGGCGGAGGAGATTTTGATGGCGGAACTTATCAACAGCTGACCCTAAACCTGTTCCTCTCTGAAGCGGAACAGATTCAACAGATTGACGAAGCAGAGAGTGTGAAAACGCCCTCTGCTTTTTCTTTTGCCCAGGCAGGTATAGACCATGTTCTGCGGCTCGGCGGCAACACGGACCGCTTTCGGGAGCGTGTTGCTGTGGAATTTGAAAAGCAGAAGTCCATTTCAGAGATCGCGGCGTATCTGCCAACCCTCTACCACGGCGGCAGCGGGGTCGGCAGTATTACCGCATGGTGCGCCGAGGACGGCATCCACCTTTCCCACGGAAAATCCGCCCGCTATGACCGGTCCGCGCAGCTTTTGTCCTGGCAGGACGCCGCCGAACGGATTGGGCAGCTTTTGGAAGCGGGCCAGTTTGCCTCCAATGTGGAGCTGGCTGAAGCCGAAAGTTATGAACGGTCCCTGCTGGCAGACGAGTTTTGGAGCCTGTACCACGACTTAAGTGAGGAAGCCAGGAACGCCGGATACCTGCAAAGCCTTTCCCACATTCAAGGGAATGGTTTCCCGGAGGAGTCCGCGTGGCTTACCGGGCAGCTGGCAAATCCGGCGTTTCGGGCAGCACTTTTGGGCGAGTATCAGCAGTTTTTGACTGCCCATCAGGATAACCGGGCGCTGCTGCGGTTCCATTATCACCACCTGGAAGGGATGCTGGCAAGGCTCCGTGACCTGGACCTGCCGCGTAACACCTTCTCTACCGAGCTGGCGGAGGTACCATCGGCCAAGCGGTTTATCACAGAGGATGAAATAGATGCCGCTCTGACCAGTGGCAGCGGCATGGCAGGCGGTAAAGGACGTATTTTTGCCTTTTTCCAGGAAAGCCATACCGACAAGGAGAAGGTAGATTTTCTCAAGCACGAATATGGCATCGGCGGACGTTCCCACGCCTTGTCCGGCGCGGCTGGCAGTGATGAATGGTATGACGGAAAAGGATTACGCTTCAAAAAAGCCGGATGCCCGGACGTGCATCTCACCTGGGATAAAGCCGCCAAACGGATCACCGGCCTGATTCAACAAGGGCGCTACCTTTCAGCGCAGGAGCAGGCTGAGTTGGAGCAGCGGCAGGAAGAAGCAGACCTTGCCGAAGCAGACGCTATGGCGGCGCAGCAGGCTGAACTGTCCATCCAGGATTCTTTGGAACAGTACAAACCCATTGTTCGCACCGCGCTGGAGGCGGATACCGCCTACCGCAACGCCTGCGGCCACTCGGACCACGAAAACGCAGTAATCGAGGGCAACGCCGCCGTGCGTCGGGCGGTGCTAAATTCCGGCGACCTGGAACTGATCCGGCTCTACTCCGATGTGCCGGAGTTCCGTCACCGCCTGCATGGCGAGGTCATTGACGAGACCTATCCCAAACTCCATGAGCTGCTGCGCCCACTTTCGGACAATGACATTGACCGAGCTATCCAGGACTGGAACGGCAAGATCGAAAGCAAGCACGCCGTTGTCCGCTACATGAAAGACCATGCGCGGGAAAAAGATACCGCCGCATGGCTGGCCCATGAGTTTGACGGCGGCGATGGCAAAACCCCGTTTGCGGTACGCCCGGACAGCCCGGAGGGGACGGCCCTGCCCTGGCCCAAAGTGCAGCGCCGGATCGCACAACTCATCCAGGAGGATAAATTTCTGACAGAACAGGAGAGCCAGCCAGATTGGAACGAGCAGGATGCTCGCCGGTATCAGGTAGTGGTCTACCACCATTTCGAGAACGGTTTTGACGAGCGCCTGGAATACCCCACGCTGGAGGAAGCCGAGAAGGTGGCCCAGGGCTATGTGGACGGCACAATGGGGCCGGACGGTTTTGCCTACGATGGCGCGGCGATCTACGATCTGGAGCAGCGGACTTACCTCCGTATTATTGGCAACTACCCGGATGAGGCTGCCCAAGCGCAGGTGGCAGCACTCGACCTGTCCGGCCAGCCCGTCACCCGCGAGGGAGACACCCTCACCATCGGCAGCGGCGAACCTACCCATGAGATGGATATTACCGTATCGGATGAGGAATATGAAGCCATCCGGCAGACTATCCCGGAAACAGAAGCCCCCACCGCCTACGCCCCCGCAACACCCCCTTACCATGTGGGTGATACGGTTTATCTGGACAATCAGGAGTACCAGATCACCGAGTTGCGGGAGGACACGGTGCAGCTGCTGCCCTCCAATATTGCGTACCCCATCTACCGGGCCGAGAGCCGGGAACGGTTCGAGCAGCTTCTGCGGGCAGACAATCGCAACGACTTTTACACCGAGTTCCTGCCTGTCAATCCCGACACGGCGGACCAGGACTTGCGGCACGTGCTGGCCCACGGCCTGATCGGCGCGCCAGACAAGGCGGAGCTTTCCGAACTGCTGCGTACCGGCAAGAGCAACCGGGAGGTCGCCCTGTGGCTGAGCCGGGCCTATCCTGACATCATCGAGACGATGGAGCTGGAGACCGGCGACACCGCCGACTACCGCACCATACCCGAAGGCATTGAGCTGGAAGTGCTGGACGCGGACGAAAAGCGGCTGGCCATGCTGTTCTTCCGCTGGGATGAAGTCGCGCCGCTGCTGCGCGGGCTGTATGCCCGCCAGATGGACGGCTTTGTGCAGGAGCAGGCCGAACCAGCGGTTGAAGCCGCTGCCACTGTTGAAGAAGCCGCCGAGGCACCGGCGTTCCACTCCGAGACGGTGGCTGTTTACCCCGGCGACAAAAACCATCTGCCCTATGACGTGGTGGTGGAACGGCTGCACGTTGGCCGGCCGGAACCCACGCCGCCCGAACCGACGCCGGACACGGAGCCGGAGGAAAAGCCGGACCACCCGGTTGCCATCCCGGTGAATGGCGAGTGGCAGACTTTCCCCAACCAGAGGGCTGCCGAGCAGGCGGCCTATCAGGAATACCGGGACAACCTGCGCTGCAACGCCGAGAACTTCCGCATCACCGACGAGCATCTGGGCGAGGGCGGCCCCAAGGCCAAGTACCAGGCCAATGTGGCGGCGATCAAGCTGCTGAAATACCTGGAGGAAACCGCCGGGCAGGCTACGCCGGAACAACAGGAAGTGCTGTCCCGCTATGTGGGCTGGGGCGGTGTGGCGGATGCCTTCGACCCGTCCAAAACTGCCTGGGCCAAGGAGTACGCCGAACTGAAAGAGCTTTTGACCCCGGAGGAATATGAAGCGGCCAGGGCCTCCACCCTCAACGCCCACTACACCAGCCCCATCGTCATCCGCGCCATCTATGGCGCGGTAGAGCAGATGGGCTTCCGCACCGGCAACATTCTGGAACCGTCCTGCGGTGTGGGCAATTTCTTCGGGATGCTGCCGGAGAGCATGGCCGGCAGCCGTCTGTACGGCGTGGAACTGGATTCCATCAGCGGCCGGATTGCAAAGCAGCTCTACCCCAAGGCCGACATCACGGTGGCAGGATTTGAGACCACCGACCGGCGGGACTTCTATGACCTTGCCATCGGTAACGTCCCTTTCGGACAGTATCAGGTGAACGACAAAGCCTACAACAAACTGGGTTTCAACATTCACAACTACTTTTTCGCAAAATCGTTGGACCAGGTGCGGCCGGGCGGCGTGGTGGCCTTTGTGACCTCCCGTTATACAATGGACGCCAAGGATTCCACCGTGCGCCGGTATCTGGCCCAGCGGGCCGAGCTGCTGGGAGCCATCCGCCTGCCAAACAATGCGTTCAAGGCAAATGCCGGAACTGAGGTCGTTTCGGATATTCTCTTCCTGCAAAAGCGGGACCGTCCGCTGGACATTACCCCGGACTGGACGCAGACCGGCCGGACCGAGGAAGGCTTCACGGTCAACCAGTATTTTCTCGACCACCCGGAGATGGTGCTGGGGCGACAGGAGCCGGAAAGCACTGCTCACGGCATGGATTACACCGTGAACCCCATCGAGGGGATGGAACTGGCCGACCAACTGCACAACGCCGTACAGCACATCCACGGCACCTACCAGGAGGCCGCGCTGCCGGAGCTGGGCGAGGGCGAGGACATCGACGATTCCCTACCGGCTGACCCGGATGTGAAAAACTATTCCTACACGGTGGTGGACGGGGCGGTGTACTTTCGGGAAAACAGCCGCATGGTGCGCCCCGACCTGAATGCCATCGCCGAGGCCCGTGTCAAAGGGCTGGTGGGGCTGCGGGACTGTGTGCAGCAGCTCATCGACCTGGAGATGGACGCCGCCGCGCCGGATGCCGACATCCGGGCGCAGATGGCCGAACTGAACCGCCGCTATGACGATTTCTCTGAAAAGTACGGCCTTATCAACGACCGGGCGAACCGGTTGGCCTTTGCCGATGACAGCAGCTATTACCTGCTCTGCGCCCTGGAGGTGCTGGACGAGGACGGCAGGCTGGAACGCAAGGCAGATATGTTCACCAAGCGCACTATCAAACCCCATGAGGCCGTCACCACCGTGGACACGGCCAGCGAGGCGCTGGCGGTCTCCATCTCGGAGAAAGCCTGCGTGGACATGGCCTATATGGAACAGCTCACCGGCAAAACCGGCGAGGAACTGGCGGACGAGCTGCGTGGTGTGATCTTCCGTGTGCCGGGCCAGACCGAGCCGGACGGGACGCCCCATTATGTGACCGCCGATGAATACCTCTCCGGCAACGTGCGCCGGAAGCTGCGTCAGGCCCAGCGGGCGGCGGAGCAAGACCCAGTCTTTGCGGTCAACGTGGAGGCCCTGACCGCCGCCCAGCCCAAGGACCTGGACGCTTCGGAGATCGAGGTGCGGCTGGGGGCAACCTGGATCGACAAAGAGTACATCCAGCAGTTCATGTACGAGACCTTCGACACGCCCTTTTACCTTCAGCGCAGCATTGAAGTCCACTACTCTGCGTTCACCGCTGAATGGCAAATCTCCGGCAAAAACGCTGTGGGACAGAGAGATGTGGCGGCTTATACCACCTACGGGACCGGCCGCGCCAACGCCTATAAAATCCTCGAAGATTCCCTCAACCTGCGGGATGTGCGTATCTACGATACTGTTGAAGATGCAGACGGCAAGGAACGCCGGGTGTTGAACGCCAAGGAGACCACCCTGGCCGCCCAAAAGCAGCAGGCCATTCGGGAGGCGTTCAAGGACTGGATTTGGCGCGACCCGGAGCGGCGGCAGGCGCTGGTGCGCCAGTACAACGAGGAAATGAACGCCACCCGCCCCCGCGAGTATGATGGCAGTTACATCGTTTTTGGTGGCATGAACCCGGCCATCACCCTGCGGGAACACCAGAAAAACGCCATCGCCCATGTGCTGTACGGCGGCAACACGCTACTGGCCCACGAGGTGGGCGCGGGCAAGACCTTTGAAATGGTGGGGGCCGCGATGGAGGCCAAGCGCCTGGGCCTGTGCCAAAAGAGCTTATTCGTGGTGCCCAACCACCTGACTGAGCAGTGGGCTTCGGAGTTCCTGCGTCTATACCCGTCCGCCAATATCCTGGTGACAACCAAAAAGGACTTTGAGAAACACAACCGCAAGAAGTTTTGTGCCCGCATCGCCACCGGCGACTATGATGCTATCATCATGGGCCACTCCCAGTTCGAGAAAATCCCCATCAGCAAGGAACGCCAGGAGCGGCTGCTGCATGAGCAGATTTGGGAAATCACCGAGGGCATCTCCGAGGTGGAGTCCAGCGGCGGGGAACGCTTCACCGTCAAGCAGTTGGAGCGCACGAAAAAGTCTCTGGAGGCCCGGCTGGAAAAGCTGCAAGCGGAAGGCCGCAAGGACGATGTGGTGACGTTTGAACAGCTGGGCGTGGATCGGCTGTTTGTGGACGAGGCCCACAACTACAAGAACCTCTTTCTCTACACAAAAATGCGCAATGTGGCGGGCCTTTCCACTACGGACGCGCAGAAATCCAGCGATATGTTTGCCAAGTGCCGGTACATGGATGAAATCACAGGCGGGCGCGGTGTAGTTTTTGCCACCGGCACGCCGGTTTCCAACAGCATGACCGAGCTTTACACCATGCAGCGGTATCTCCAATATGACCGGCTGCAAGAGCTGGGCATGGCGCACTTTGACTGCTGGGCCAGCCGCTTCGGGGAGACAGTGACCGCTTTGGAGCTTGCCCCGGAAGGGACCGGCTACCGGGCGCGGACCCGCTTCTCCAAGTTCTTCAACCTGCCGGAGCTGATGAACCTGTTCAAAGAGGTGGCAGACATCAAGACCGCCGATCAGCTGCACCTGCCCACCCCGCAGGTGGAGTACCACAACGTCGTGGCCCAGCCCACCGACATCCAGAAAGAGATGGTAAAGACCCTCTCCGAACGTGCGTCCGAAGTACACCGGGGCAGCGTGGACCCGTCGGTGGACAATATGCTCAAGATCACGTCGGATGGGCGAAAGCTGGGCCTGGATCAGCGGATCATCAACCGGATGCTGCCGGACGAACCGGGCACCAAGGTCAACCAGTGCGTGGACAACATCATGCAGATCTGGCGGGACGGCGAGGCCGACAAGCTGACCCAACTGGTGTTCTGCGACATTTCCACGCCCCAGGCCAAACCCGCCAAAAAAGTGGCGAAGGCGCTGGACAACCCGACCCTCCACGCTTTGGAGGACGCGGTGCCGCTGCCAGAGCCAGAACCGGCCTTTACCGTGTATGAGGACATCCGTCAGAAACTCATCGCCAAAGGCGTGCCCGCCGAACAGATCGCCTTTATCCATGAGGCCAACACCGAGGTGCGCAAAAAGGAGCTGTTCTCCAAGGTCCGCACCGGCCAGGTGCGCGTCCTGCTGGGCAGCACGGCCAAAATGGGCGCGGGCACCAACGTGCAGGACCGCCTGGTGGCGCTGCATGACCTGGACTGTCCGTGGCGGCCCGGCGACCTGGCCCAGCGAAAGGGGCGCATCGAGCGCCAGGGCAACCAGAACGAGACCGTCCATGTGTACCGTTATGTCACCGAGGGGACTTTCGACGCCTACCTCTGGCAGACGGTGGAAAACAAACAGAAATTCATCAGCCAGATCATGACTTCTAAATCGCCAGTGCGAAGCTGCGACGATGTGGACGAAACGGCGCTTTCCTTTGCCGAGATCAAGGCGCTGTGCGCCGGAGACCCGCGCATCAAGGAGCGTATGGACCTGGATGTGGACGTGGCGCGGTTAAAGCTGATGAAGGCCGACCACCAGAGCAAGCAGTACCGCCTGGAGGACCAGCTGCTCAAAACCTTCCCGGAGGAGATCGAGAAAAACAAGGGGTTTATCGCCGGACTGGAAGCCGATATGGCGACCTTGGCCGCCCATCCCCACCCGGAGGACGGCTTTGCCGGGATGGAAGTCCGTGGCGACACCCTCACCGACAAGGAAAACGCTGGGGCCGCGCTGCTGGACGCCTGCAAGGAGGTCAAAGGGGCCGACCCGGTGCCGGTGGGCAGTTACCGGGGCTTCACCATGTCGGTGTCGTTTGACGCTTTCCGGCAGGAGTATATGCTCCTGCTGAAAGGCCAGATGACCCACCGGGCGACGCTTGGCACAGACCCCCGTGGAAATCTCACCCGTATCGACAATGCGCTCAGCCAGATGCCCCAGCGGCTGGAGGCGGTGAAGAACCAGCTGGACAATCTCTACCAACAGCAGGCCGCCGCCAAAGCGGAGGTGGGCAAGCCCTTCCCCCAGGAACAGGAGCTGCGGGATAAATCCGCCCGGCTGGCCGAACTGGACGTACTGCTGAATATGGACGGCCGGGGCCGCCCTGCGCCGGAGGCGGTGCTTGCCAAGAGCAGCCGCCCCTCGGTGCTGGAAGGGCTGAAACGCCCGGTGCCGCCGCGCAATCCCGAAAAGAAACCCAAACACCACGAACAGGAGGTGCGATAAGATGAATACCGACAAAAACGCGGTCCTCTATGAGAAGATGGCCGCCGAACAGGACAAGTTCCGGGACTGGCTGAAAAGCCAGCCCCCGGAGGAAATCCTAAAGCATACCTATGAGTACACGGTCCGGGAGGACATTCTGGTGGCAATGGAGGAGTTGGACCTGCCCCAAAGCAGGGCCGCCGCGCTGCTGGTGTCGCCGTCCCCACTGGCCGATGTCTACAAGGAGTTTTCTGACCGGGAGACTTCCTACATGGATGTGGTGCGGGACAGCATCGAGCAGCGGGCCGAGGCGGCGCTGGACGCCCAACGGGAGCTTCCACTCTACCGGCACGACGCCGCCCATGCCCGTGAACAGGGCGATCTGGATTTGTACCGGGCGTCCCGCCGCGCCAACATCGCCTGCAAGGAGGCCATTGAGGCGTCCATTTCGGAACATTACCGGGACAACCGGCTGGACAAAGACGCGGTGCCCCAGGTGATCGAGCAGTTCGGCTACACCCGTACCCTCTATGTGCTGGCAAACACCGTACAGCAGAAAGATTGGGATGAGCGTTTCAGCCCGGCCAACAAGACGTGGGCCAGGACGGTGGACATCCCGCCCAACCCGGACGGCTTCGGCGGCGAACGCAATCTGGACTTTGTAGTGGACAGCCACTCCGGCCTGGTCGATCTGTTCTTGAGCCAGGCGCGGCAGGACTATCTGCGGCTCCAGCCGCTGACGCCGGAGGAAATCCGCACCGAGGCCGCCCGGCTTTTGCAGGAGCTTCGTGCGCCGGATACGCCCAACAGCCCCCACGGCACCCACTACATGGCCCGCGTTTCGCCGGACTTTCTGGCCCGCGCCGGCACCCAGGCCCACGACCAGCTGATGGCGCTGCTGCCGTTCCGCAGTCTGGCAATCACCGGCATGAAGGACCTGCCCGGCATCTATGTCACCATCCTGGCCAGCGAGGACCGTTCCAAAGAGCTGCGCCAGCGCCGCCCTTCGGTCCGCCGCCAGCTGAAGCAGGAGCCGTGTTCCGCTGAAAAGAAAGCGCCCGTTCGTAAGAAAAAGGAGCCGGAGCGGTGAGCGCCCCCAAGCGCAAACGGGAGGTGCAGCTGAACTTCCGGGTCTCGCCGGAGGAACTGGCGCTGATCGAGCAGAAGATGGCCCAGCTGGGGACAAAGAACCGGGAAGCCTATCTGCGCAAGATGGCCCTGGACGGCTATGTGGTGCGTCTGGAACTGCCGGAGCTGAAGGAGATGGTGTCTCTGATGCGCTATTCCAGCAACAACCTGAACCAGCTGGCCCGCCGCGTGCATGAAACAGGGCGCATTTATGACGCTGACCTGGAGGATATATCCCGGAGGCAGGAGGCTTTGTGGGATGGGGTGCATCGGATATTGACCCAGCTGGCAAAGCTGTCGTGACAGGGGCATACGCCCCGGCTTTGAGGGAGGTCCGGCGTGTGCCTGCGGCTGCGCCGGGCCTCCCTCTTTTTTTCTTTGCCCGTATCGTTGCACTTTTACAAACCACAAGCGATAATATCATCAGAAACGGAGGTGAAGGCTGATGTTGACATTTGAAAATATCTTGGAGTTGTTTCAAGAGTATCTGCTGCGTGACCCGGAGGAAGAAGTCCTTCCGTGCAAACGCGGCTATGTCCGATTGACCTGGAACAAGGATTCCCGCTACTGCGTGGACGGCATCCTCTGCCAGACCCCGGAGGAACTGTTTGACCTGCTGCTCACGGATTACCAGGACTTTGAATTGCTCCGCCGGACGAAAGGCCGCCGGGAGGTTACAGAGGCCGATGAAAAAGCCGTGGAGAAGCTGTGCCAGCCCTACCTGGACTGGCGGAAGGGGGCGCTGAAATGAAAGCGGTATGGTTTATCTTGAAACTGGGGCTGAAAATCCTTGCCGCGCCATTGGTGCTGGCGCTGGCCCTGTTCACATGGGTATGCTTCGGCCTGCTGTATGTGTCCAGCTTCATCTTCGGCCTGGCCTCCACGGTGGTGGCGCTGCTGGGGGTCGCGGTGCTGGTGACCTACTCGCCGCAAAACGGCGTGATCCTGTTGGTGATCGCTTTCCTGGTCAGCCCGGTGGGTCTTCCGATGGCTGCCGCCTGGCTGGTGAGCAAGGTGCAGGACCTGCGGTTTGCGATCCAGGATGCGGTGTACGGCTGAAAAGGAAATGAAGAATTGCCGGGAGTGAAGTCCCGGCAATTTTTAACTTTACTTTCGTGCTAATTTCGCGTATAATATTAGCATGAAAGGAAGGTGAAGAACATGAGCCAATTTCAACAGTTAGACCAGCTGATGGAACGCCAGGACGGGATGCTGCGCACCGGGCAGGCCCTCGCGGCCGGGATCTCAAAAACTGTTTTTTATCAATTCGTGCAGTCTCGTGGACTGGAACAGGCGGCGCATGGGATTTATCTTTCCAAAGACGCCTGGGTGGACGCCATGTATCTGCTGCATCTTCGCTGTCCGCAGGCAGTTTTTTCCCATGAAACGGCGCTGTTTTTCCACGACCTGACCGACCGGGAGCCGCTGGCCTATTCCATTACGGTCAAGACGGGCTACAACCCCACCCGGCTTAAAAGTGAGGGCGTTCAGGTCTTTACCATCAAGGCGGAGCTGTATGAGGTCGGCCTGTCAACCGCACAGACCCCCTTCGGCCACGATGTGCCGGTCTATGATATGGAACGGACGATCTGCGATGTGCTGCGCAGCCGGAGCCACATCGAGATGCAGACATTTCAGGACGCTTTGAAAGCGTATGCCCGCCGGAAAGGCAAGGACCTGCGGACGCTGGTGCGCTATGCTAAACTGTTCCGGGTCGAGAAGATTTTACGCCAGTATTTGGAGGTACTGTTATGATAAAGACAGCCAGGCAGCTGAAAGATTTGATCCGCAACCTGTCAAAGAAAAACGCTGCGGACGCGCAGATTTTGATGCGCAACTATATGATGGAGCGGTTTCTGGAACGCATTTCTCTCTCGTCCTACCGGGACAAATTTATCCTCAAGGGCGGGATGCTGGTGGCCGCGATGGTCGGCCTGGACGCCCGCTCCACGATGGACCTGGACGCAACAGTCAAGGGGGCCAACGTCAGCGTGGAGGATGTGGAGAACATGATGGCCGAGATCATCGCGGTTCCCATTGACGATGGCGTTACCTTCCAGGTGAAAAGCATTTCGGAGATCATGGATGAAGCGGAATATCCAGGCATCCGGGTGACGATGACAACGCTTTTTGACGGGGTACGCACCCCGCTGAAAATCGACATCTCCACCGGCGACGCCATCACCCCTAAAGAGGTGCGGTACAGCTTCAAGCTCATGCTGGAGGACCGCTCCATTGACGTTTGGGCCTATAACCTGGAGACCGTGCTGGCTGAAAAGCTGGAAACCATCATCACCCGCACCACGACCAACGCCCGCATGAGAGATTTTTACGACATCGCCATCCTGCAACAACTCTATGGCAGCACTCTGGACCCGCACGTTCTCCATGACGCGCTGCTGGCGACAGCCCACAAGCGCGGCACCGAGCGCCATCTGGCCGAGGCCGCCGAAGTCTTTGATGAAGTGGAGGCCAGCCCGGTCATGCAGGACCTGTGGGCGGCCTATCAGAAAAAGTTCTCCTATGCGTCCGACCTTGGCTGGGATACGGTCATGGCTGCGGTCCGTCAGCTGTTCGCTCGTTGCGAGGGCACGGTATGAAAAAGCGTGGACACTACTGCAAGGTCTGTGGCGAGTATAAGGCAAACGAAAAGTTTTCTGGCAAGGGACACGCCGCGCACATTTGTAAAACCTGCGCCGCTCTCCCGCCAGAAAAGCAGGCAGAAGAAATGACGCTTACCCGGCTTGTCAACCTTCCCTGGCGATTATCCAAAGAACAACTTTCGTGGCTGAAGAAACGGATGAAGGACAAGCGGGATGCCGTGCGAACCCTGGCGACGGAACAATATGAAATTCGGTTCCCGCCCAGGATAGAACTGGATGAATTGGAAGATGACTTTGAAGAAGATTTCGATTTTTATATGGACGAGGAAACTGATATAGAGTAAACCGATGCGGTCTGTGATGAGCAGGCCGCTTATTTTTTGGAAAGGAGGCGGACCCCACATGGCCACCACCCGCATTATACCGCTGCACGCCGGCAAGGGCCGCACGGTCGGCAAGGCGATCAGCGACATCATCGACTATGTAAAAAATCCAGAAAAGACCGACCACGGTAGGCTCATCACCAGCTACCAGTGTGACAGCCGCGTGGCCGATGCGCAGTTCCTGCTGGACAAGCAGACCTACGCCGCCCGCACCGGCCGGGTGCGCGGTGCGGACAATGTGATTGCCTACCACCTGCGGCAGTCCTTTGTGCCGGGCGAGATCACGCCGGAGGAAGCAAACCGCCTGGGCGTGGAGCTGGCCCGGCGCTTCACCAAGGGCAAGCACGCTTTCATCGTCTGTACCCACATCGACAAGGCTCACGTCCACAACCATATTATATGGAACTCCACCACGCTGGAGTGTGACCGCAAGTTCCGCAACTTTTGGGGCAGCACCCGCGCTGTCCACCGTCTGAGCGATACCATCTGCATCGAAAACGGTTACTCCATTGTGGAGGCTCCCAAGCGGCGCGGCCAGAGCTACAACAAGTGGCTGGGTGACGCGGCGAAGCCCTCCCACAAGGAGCAGCTGCGTCAGGCCATTGACCGGGCACTGGCGCAGAAACCGGCCAGCCTGGAGGAGCTGCTGCGCCTGTTGGAACAGGACGGCTTCACCGTTCACCGGCGCGGAAAAAACATCTCCATCGGCGCGGAGGGCTGGGGCAACAATGTCCGCTTTGACCGGCTGGGGGACGGCTACACGCTGGACGATCTGTTGGCGGTCCTCTCCGGCCAGAAAGAACATACGCCCCGCAAGCAAGCCGTCCCGCAGGCCGCTCCGCCGAAGGTCAATCTGCTGGTGGACATCCAGGCAAAACTCCAGGCCGGAAAAGGTGCCGGGTACGCCCGCTGGGCCAAGGTGTTCAACCTCAAGCAGATGGCACAGACCCTCAACTACCTGTCCGAACATGGGCTGCTGGATTATGCCGATTTGGAAACCAAAACAGCAGAGGCGACGGCCCGCTATAATGCGCTGTCCGATCAGATCAAGGCCGCTGAGAAGCGCATGGCCGAGATTGCCGTGCTGCGCACCCACATCGTCAACTACGCCAAGACCCGCGAGACCTATGTGGCCTACCGCAAGGCCGGGTATTCAAAGAAATTCCGGCAGGAGCATGAGGAGGAAATCTTGCTGCACCAGGCCGCCAAGGAAGCCTTCAACGAGCTGAATGTGAAGAAGCTGCCCACCATCAAGGAGCTTCAGACCGAGTACGCCCAGCTACTGGCGGACAAGAAAAAGGCTTACGGTGAGTACCGGCAGGCCCGCGCCACCATGCGGGAGCTGCTGACGGTCAAGAATAACGTGGATCGGGTCCTGGCGATGGAGCAGACCGAGCCGCAACAGAAAGAAAAAGACCACGGCCAGCGGTGAGCCGGTCGCGGTCAAAAGCGTTCGCCAGAACGCGCAGCCACAGATTGAAAATCTGTGTTCAAAGGGGGCTTGGGGGCGCGGCCCTCAACAAGCGCGTGGGGCTATCTGGATAGCCACAAGCATCGCTTGCCGCTTTCTTCGAGAAATGAAAATAGCCAGCGGGGAAAAGTAGCATTTTCGCTCGCTGGCCTACTCTTTTTCAAATTTCCTGGAAAGCTCCGTCAGTTCCTCTGACAATCCTTGTGTCTGGTGCAAAAGCGTTTCTCGCATCTCCGGCGGACAATTCATGTAGAGAATTTTCATCTTGTTTGCGCCTTCATCATCTGGGGAAATTTCAGGGGCAAGCAAAGAATCCAAAGAAAGCGGAACAACCTTTGCCAGAGCTTTCAAAATCAGATAAGACGGGTTCATTTTCCCTCTCTCAATATTTGCGATCTGCTTTGTGGAAACATGGCTGATGTCCGAGAGTTCTTGTTGTGTCAAGCCTTTTTCTTTCCGGGTAGCTTTCAGCTTCAGACCCAATTCCTTCAATTCGTCAATCGGCATAATCATTCACCTCAATAATATTGTATCCTGCCGATTTCAGACAAGGAATAGCCTTGTTGTTCCGGTTTGCAGGAATGATTATGCTGATTTTTGGATTCCGTTCATGAGTATATGCTTGTATTCTTCGAGCAGAAGAACTATAATAAAAACATGGAGGTACTTGTATGGACTATATGACGTTGAAAGAAGCGAGTGAAAAATGGGGAGTAACCACTCGATGGATTAACTATTTGTGTACTGCGGGACGCATTCCGGGAGCAGTAAAAATGGGAACTGTTTGGCTGATACCAAAAGGCTCTGATAAACCGGCAGACAGACGCAGAAAAAACAAGTAAAGTTATAAAGGAGTTTCTTATGCAGGACAAAATATTGATTGTAGATGATGAGCAGGAAATTGCCGACCTGGTTTCTCTCTATTTGACGAATGAGGGATTTCAGGTGTTTAAGTTCTATAATGCGGCTGATGCATGGAGTTGTATTCAGACCGAGAACTTGGATTTGGCAATCTTGGATGTAATGCTGCCTGATATGAATGGCTTTGAACTTTGTCAAAAAATCCGTGAGAAATATCAGTATCCAGTCATCATGCTGACAGCGAAAGGAGAAGGAATAGATAAAATTACCGGCCTTACCCTTGGGGCAGACGACTACATCACCAAACCCTTTCTTCCTTTGGAGATGGTGGCCCGCGTTAAAGCACAGCTGAGACGGTATAAGCATTATAATTCGGGAACACAAACAGATGATGTCATTACCTATTCTGGCTTAGTTATCAATACCAAAACGCATGAGTGTACCTTGAACGGGAAAGCTCTATCTCTTACACCTACAGAGTTTTCTATTCTGCGTATCTTATGCCAGAAAAAAGGAGAGGTTGTGAGTTCGGAAGAACTGTTTCATGAAATATGGGGAGATGAATATTTCAGCAAGAGCAACAATACGATCACGGTGCATATCCGGCATCTCCGTGAAAAAATGGACGATTCCTTTGAAAACCCGAAATATATAAAGACTGTTTGGGGGTGTGGATATAAAATTGAAAAGTAAAATTACAAAGCCTGTTAAGATTTTGGGGGCTTGTGTTATTGGTATTATCTTATGCCTCGGCATCTACTATTTTGTAGATTATATTTTGAACGGTTCTTTTGTGGACTGGTTTGAAGAACATTATATGATAACGCAGGAACAATATATCCCCGAAATAGGCTCTAACGGTATCGTGCGCCAGCCCGTATATTCCGAAATCAAAAAATTGTTACTGCTCGTATTTATCAGTGTCGTAATTTTAGGGATCGAAATTACTTTTGCTGTATCGCACTTTCATGCAAAATCTCAAACGCGGAAAGCCATAACAAAGATCAGCGAGAAGATGCACGACTTTATGCAAAGCGAAAAAGAGGCGGTTGAAGTATTTCCGAAAGAATATGCGGAAATTTCAACACAGATGGTTGAGATAAAATTTACCATGCAGCGCCATGAGCAAATTTTGAAAGAAGAAGCGGCGCGAAAAAATGATTTGATCGCATACCTGGCGCATGATTTGAAAACACCGCTTACTTCGGTCATTGGATATTTGAGCCTTTTGGATGAGGCCGTTGATATGCCTACCCCACAAAGGGCAAAGTATGTGAGTATCACCTTAGATAAAGCGAAGCGTTTGGAAAAGCTCATCAATGAATTTTTTGAAATCACTCGCTATAATCTTCAAGGCATTGTCCTTGAAAAAGAAACCATAGATCTCTACTATATGCTGGTTCAAATGACGGATGAATTTTATCCGTTGCTGCAGGCCCATCAAAATACCACAGAGTTGGATGTGGATGAGGAAATGACGATTTACGGAGATGCGGAAAATCTGGCGCGGGTATTCAATAATATCCTGAAAAATGCGGTGGCATATAGCTATCCTGGCACGGCAATCAAAATCAGTGCCAAACAGACGGATACAGAGGTTCAAATATGTTTCCAGAATAAAGGCAAAACTATACCTGCACATAAACTGGAAAGCATTTTTGAAAAGTTTTTCCGATTGGATGAATCTCGTTCCAGTAATACAGGTGGCGCAGGATTGGGACTTGCCATTGCAAAGGAAATTGTGACATTGCATGGCGGTACTATATCGGCAGACAGTCATGACGAAATAACAACCTTCTCGATCACTCTGCCTGTGTTCTCTTAGGAAAACATCAACCCCATCTTAGCCTTTTCTTAGGAATTGAACAACTAAATATTAAAGTACAAATCGCTTCTGTTCAGTACAATAAGAACTGTTCAGGAGCGATTTTTGTTTTCCAGGAGAGGCAGGTGAACTCCTAATGGAGGATACACAATATAATAACCGGCGTTCCCGGTCTAGGAAACGACGCCGTAAAAGGAAATCTTGCGTCTTTTTCAAAACATTCATTACTGTATTTGCCATTTTTTCGCTGTTCCTTATTGGCAGTAGGGTACTGACTCCTTGGTTTTCGGGAGAATTAACAACGGAGCAGATGGACGGGGTGGGAGATAACTTCTCTTCCATTCCCGAAACGGTCCAACCAGATACGTCCATTGTTCCTCAAATGGCAGAGATTGATTTGGAGAATCTTTACAGTCCATATGCAATTTTGGTGGACTTGGATTCCGGTACTGTTCTGAAAGAAAAGAACAGCACCGATAGAATTTATCCTGCTTCCCTTACCAAGATTATGACTGCGATTTTGGCGATTGAAAATACGGAGGATTTAGAGGAAATCGTTCAGCTTCCCGATGAAATTTTCCCGCCGCTTTACGCACAAAACGCTTCGATGGCCGGTTTTCAACCAGGAGAAGAAGTTCGGTTGAAAGACTTACTGTATGGAGTTTTGATTCCCTCCGGCGCGGAGTGCTGTCTTGCATTTGCCGACCGTATTTCAGGTTCTGAAGAAGAATTTGTTTCGTTGATGAACGATAAAGCGCAGGAATTGGGGATGAAAAATACACACTTCACCAATTCGACGGGGCTGCATGATCCGGAACACTATTCCACAGTAGAGGATATTTCCATTCTTTTGCAATACGCCTTGAAGAATGAGTATTTTCGAGATGTTTTTACAAGCAGCAGATATAGCACCCTTCCTTCAGAACAGCACCCAGAGGGTTTTACCTTTCACAGTACGATGTTCAAGTATATGGACAGCACGGAAGTAACCGGTGGCGAGATATTGGGAGGGAAAACAGGCTATACCGAAGAAGCGGGGCTATGCCTAGCGAGCTTGGCCCAGGTCAATGGAAAGGAATACATCCTGGTAACTGCAAAAGCCAACGGGACACATCAAACAGAGCAGTTTCACATTTTGGATGCCATCAATGTCTACAGCCAAATTGGAGAGGCTGGTCAAAACACTTATGAATAGGAGGATAAAAGATGAATCAATTTGATAACGAAGTAAGCAGCACTTTGAAAGAAATTGCGGAGCGCGTTGAAACACCGCCATACTTGAAAGACAGAATTGATAAAGAACTTTTGCGGCGCTGCCCAGAATATCGGAAGAAAATTGCCGTTATTTTCGGCGGTTGTTCCCCGGAGTACAGCGTATCGCTGCAATCCGCATATGCGGTAATCAGCCATATGGATACTGAAGTATATACCCCTGTTCTGATCGGCATTTCTCAATCTGGCGATTGGTTTCTGTATGAGGGAGATATTGAAAAAATTGTTTCGGATACATGGTGTGGCGGGAAGGATTGTACGCCGGTTGTGGTATCACCGAACCGCACTTCGCATAATCTTTTGCTTTTGGAAAACGGCAAAGTGAAGAAACTGCATATAGATGCGGCCTTTCCGGTGCTACACGGCAGAAACGGCGAAGATGGAACGATTCAGGGGCTTTTTGAAATAGCGGGGATTCCCGTTGTGGGATGTGGCGTCTTGTCCTCGGCCTTGTGTATGGATAAAGATCGGGCGCACAAGTTGGCACATACCGCTGGAATTTCCGTTCCTGCTTCCTTTGTACTGGGGAAAAGCGCATCGGTTGCGACAGCTTTGCAGCAAGCCGAAAAAATTGGGTATCCGCTATTTGTAAAACCTGTAAAGGCGGGTTCTTCTTTTGGAATTACAAAGGTTCCTTCTTCTAGTGAGTTTCCAGCTGCCTTAGAACTGGCCTTTGAATATGACAAACGGGTAATCGTAGAAGAATGTATTTCTGGTTTTGAAGTGGGCTGCGCCATATTAGGCGATGAGGATTTAACCGTAGGTGAAGTGGATGAAATTGAACTGTCCGGCGGATTCTTTAACTTTACAGAAAAATACACCTTAAAGACCTCTGCAATCCATGTTCCGGCAAGAATACCGCAGAATATCGCGGAACAAATTAAGCAAACCGCCAAAACCATTTACCGGACGCTGGACTGCCAGGGATTTGCGAGGGTCGATCTGTTCCTGACTCCTTCCGGTGAAATTGTGTTTAACGAAGTCAATACCATTCCCGGATTTACCACTCATAGCCGCTATCCGAATATGATGAAAGCAGCGGGTTTTACCTTTGAGCAGATCGTGTCTGCGCTGATCGAACAGGCGGTGAGAGAATGAGAGCCATAAGTTTGACCCAGGCAGATATTTATAAAGGAGAATTGATTTTAGTCAACGCAGTGCATCCCTATTTTGAAAACTTTGCAAAACCGAATTTAGTGCCTGCTGCATCTGGCAATGCTGACATTTTGCTCGAACAGAATACGGTAACTCATCTTTCGCAGGTTATGGAAAAAATCAACGGATGGCAGCAGATTGTTCCGGTCAGTGGCTGGCGTTCTTTGAAAGAACAACAGGATATTTTCAAACAATCCCTGAAAGATAATGGCCGTACCTTTACGCAACAATTTGTAGCCCTTCCAGGGAAAAGTGAGCATCAAACGGGGCTTGCTATTGATTTAGGCTTGAAGAAGGAATCAATAGATTTTATCCGCCCAGACTTTCCCTACACCGGCGTCTGCCAGCAGTTCCGTGAAAAATCCGTACCTTACGGATTTATTGAACGCTATCCAAGAGAGAAAGAACATATAACCGGAATTGCACATGAACCGTGGCATTTTCGTTATGTGGGAACACCTCATGCAGAGATTATGAGGGAACACCATTTTTGTCTGGAAGAATACATAGACTTTTTGAAACGATTTTCTCAAGATCAGCCCTATACATTTTACAAGGATTCTCAGGAAATCCAAATATTCTATCTGAAAGCAGATACAGAAAACGTTTCTCTTGAAGTCACAGAGGGTGGTTCTCTTTCCGTTTCCGGTAACAACGTGGATGGTTATATCATCACGGAATGGAGGGGATAGTCATGGAACAAAAGCAAAGATTCGGCGGACTGGACAGATTCAAGTTCATTGCGGCCTTTTTTGTTGTCGCTATCCATACTTCCCCACTATCTTCCTTCAGCGCCAACGCGGATTTTCTCTTGACAAGGGTGCTTGCAAGGACAGCAGTTCCATTTTTCCTAATGGTAACGGGCTACTTTTTACTCCCCCAATATCTTTTTGAAAAATCTATGGACCGCAGGCCGCTTCTCCGCTTTTTGAAAAAAACTGTTTTGCTGTATGGGATTGCCATCCTTCTTTATCTGCCCGTTAATGTTTACGCTGGCCATTTTCAAGGAGCAGGTATTGGGGAGCTGATCCGCAAGGTCTTATTTGACGGTACTTTTTATCATCTTTGGTATCTTCCGGCTGTTTTATTAGGAGTACCGCTGGTTTGCTGGGCGGGGTCCCGGCTGCCTTTTCGCATATTGGCTGGAAGCTGCGTGCTCTTGTACCTGATTGGCTTATTTGGGGATAGTCATTACGGCTTCATTGCCAATTCCCCCATAGCGTCCTTTTATGATGCTGTATTCCATGTTTTTTCCTATACTCGGAATGGGCTGTTTTATGTTCCCATTTTTCTTGTAATGGGAGCCAAACTAAAAGTGATTCATTGGAGGGAGAAAAAGGTCCTTTTGATTCTCGGTGCCAGCGGTTCTCTTTTTTTGATGGTTTTGGAGGGACTCTTTCTGCATAAATTGGGGATTCAGCGCCATGACAGTATGTACTTTTTGCTGATTCCTTCTATGTTTTTCCTGTTTCAGTTGGCCTTGGCATGGGACAAGCCTTCCGCAAAAACGCTTCGTACTATGTCAATGTGGATTTATCTTTTTCATCCGTTCTGGATCGTTGCAGTGCGGGGATTTGCGAAAGTTATTCACCTTGAAACAATACTGGTGGATAACAGCCTGATCCACTATCTTGCCGTTTGTATGCTATCTGTTTTGTCAGCGGTAGTATTAGTAAGGCTGCTTCCTGCGGAGAAAAGAAGGGATTCCAGCCCACAAGCACGCGCATGGATTGAACTCAGCAAACAACAGCTTTACCAGAACGTGGACGCTTTAAGTCAGCTTCTTCCTCCCGGCTGTCAGTTAATGCCAGCAGTGAAAGCGAATGCTTATGGGCACGGGGCTGTTCTAATTGCCAAAGCGTTGCAGGAGAAAGGGATTCGGGCTTTTTGTGTGGCTTCCGTTACAGAAGGAGTTGAACTGCGTAAAAATGGAATCACCGGAAAAATTCTAATTTTGGGATATACACACCCTGACTCTTTTCCGTTGCTTTGGAAATACCGGTTGACGCAGACAGTAGTTGACTATCCATATGCCCAAAGTCTGAATGCCTGCAGGAAGAAAGTCCAGGTACATCTGAAAATTGACACGGGGATGCACCGTTTAGGCATACGTTCCGATCATATTGAGGAAATCAGCCGGATATTTCAGATGGACAATCTGCTGGTTGACGGTATTTATACACACTTGTGTGTATCAGACAGTATGACGGCTGCCGACCGAGAATTTACCTATCAGCAATCCGACGCTTTCTATACTTTACTGGAAAAATTAAGTGAACGCGGAATTTCCTGTCCGAACATCCATCTATCGGCTAGTTATGGACTCATCCATTATCCAGAGTTCCCCAGTAACTATGCAAGAATAGGGATTGCCTTGTATGGGATGTTAAGTAGCAGGCAGGATGAAGAAAACTGTTCTATCCCGCTTTTTCCAGTGTTGTCTGTAAAAGCAAGGGTCAGTTCCGTCAGGGATTTGTATAAAGGGGAAGGAGCTGGATATGGGCTGCGGTATGTGGCCAAAGAAAATCGACAAATTGCAGTGCTTTCCATTGGATACGCAGACGGTATTCCCCGGAGCCTTTCAAACGGTCATGGGCGTGTACTCATCAACGGACAATTTGCTCCTATTATTGGAAACATCTGCATGGATCAGATGCTGGTAGATGTGACAGATATTAAAAAGGTCAAGCAAGGCGATATTGCTGTTCTCATTGGAAAATCAGGTGACTTGGAGATCACGGCCTACGATTTGGCAGAACAGACAGAGAGCATCACGAACGAGATATTGAGCAGATTAGGCGCTCGACTAGAACGCATATTGATTTAATAGCAAACATCATAAGTAACTTCCATCTGCCCAGCGGCAGAAAAGAAAAAAACCGCTGTGGGCAGATCACTACTCATGCACAAATCCATTGTTATACGGCGGTTTTGAGAAATCAAGGCCGCCATTTTTTGTGCAGATATATGTAATTGCTACGGCGGCAACAGGAGGATGCCGCCATGCACGATACAAACCAGCGATGTAATTCACCAAACTTGATGCGGTCAAAAAAAGCCTAGGCTTTACCCAGAAACACTACGCTCATGTATCGGCATTATCATGGCAGGTTTATCAGTATAATAATAGCCTATTTCGTCGCGCCAGTTTCCTTATATGGGATGCTGGCGTTTTTGTTTGTCGTTTTTTAGGGAATTGCCCCGGAACGTGTCACTGCCGTTCACCGCCCACCCCATTTCGGTCACTCGTTCACCCACAATCGAAATGGAGGTACATAATGGAATATATCAACCTGCGGGAATTATATCCCGATGTCTATAAAACCGATACCCTTGTAGAAGTCACCGAAGAAGTGATGGCCGTTATCCAGGCATCTAACCGGGCGGAAGCTGCATATACGCGCCGGATGTATCGCCACAAAGCACAATACTCCTTGGATTGCAATAACGGCATTGAGAAAGTAGTGATGGTTCAGCCGCCAACGCCGGAGGAAATCCTGGAGGATAAGCAGCTGCGGGAACAGCTCTACGCTGCGGTGATGGCTCTGCCGGATAAGCAGGCCAAGCGGATTTATGCCCACTTCTATCTGGGGATGACTCCAAAGGAGATCGCCCAGGCGGAAGGTGTAGACCCTGGCCGGGTGCGGGACAGCATCCGCAAAGGGCTAAGAAAGTTGGCTAAGCAATCATGGTAAACGGGACGGTCCCCTTTCCTTAGCACACAATTCCGATGAAAATGGCCAGCGAGTGAAAAGTAGCATTTTCATTCGCTGGCCTACTTTTAATTGTTTGAGGACCCTTGTTAGGATAAGCATTTTAAGTCTATATATGCCTTGAATACGAACATGAGCTGACTTATATCCGTTGTGCTTTTACCTTAATTAGCGTAAGGTAAACATATGGCTGGCGGGCTATTTTATTGTGTTTTTGGTCTGAGTATGATATATTATAGTAAGCGGCAACTAACTACAATGCGAGGAGGTTTACTATGAATGGTAAAAATTTCAGACAGGAATGGTATGGTTCACAAGCCAAAATAATGGAGCAGACTCGTGATTGTGTGGTCGTTGATTATGGCTGCAATGGCCGTGGTATCGTGAAAAACTATAACTTGTTTGAGGGTATACAGCTTTGCTTTCTCGACTTTGAAACGGATGGGGCTATGAAAGCTCAAAAGTTCAATCCAGATATTATCCAGATTACGCATTGTCAAACTGGACGCTATGAATGTGAATTTGCCAATCACACTGTCTCATATTTGCCAGAGGGCTATTTTAGTGTTGCAGCAACGGAGCATTTACCAGTTTCCTTCTCCTTTCCTTTGCGGAAATATTACGGAGTAAGTCTCGTCATAGACCGGCAGGTATTATCGGATGCAACGCGCCGGATGATGCAGACAATTCCCATTGATCTTGACAAGATAGGAACAACGCTGGGGCTTGAAACAAGGTGGTATGTTAGCGATACTCCACCACAACTACAACACTTATTTTCAGAATTGTATACTGCTGTCGATACAGAGCCAATCGGCTATTTCAAAATCAAAGCCATCGAATTACTATACCACATGGATCAGTTGACACAGATTAACGGGTGCGATTTGAAGTATTTTGATAAGAAACAGATACAGACCACAAAAGCGATACGAGAATATCTTATTTCCCATTTGGATGAGAAAGTGTCCTTGGAGCAGTTGGCAAAGGAGGCACACTTAAACCTCTCTGTTTTTCATTTGGTGTTTTCTCATATCTATGGAGACACGCCCTATGCGTATCTCAAAAAATACAAAATGAACTTGGCAGCTCAATGGCTTTCAGAACACAAAATGAAAATTGGAGACATAGCTCTGGAACTGGGGTACAGTAATGCGAGTAAATTTGCCAAAGCATTTCAATCTGTATATGGAGTGCTGCCAAAAGACTACCGAAAAAATAGATAGGAAGAACGGGCTATTTTATCTGCCATTCTAAAAGAATGGAGCAGAAAAAAATTGAGGGACTATGTATAATGGGTTGATGTAGTTAGCTATATCTAACTACATCAACCCATTTTTAGGAGGTGGTGATTTGTGCTTGTTATAGACACACGAATAAAGTTGCTGTTATTCATCCTTATCAACTTTATGGTGTTTGGCTTGAAGGATTTCATTCTTGGCAGTGTGTGTTTTGCCTTTATTTGTGTTCTTTCGTGCCTGATGGGACAGAAAAAAATTGTATTAAAGTACATAATCTTTTATTTGGTGATTGCGGCTATACAACAGTTATGTGTTTATCTTCCTCAGGCTATCGAAACGATCTTGTCGATTTTCACGCTATTCATCCGTGTAATGATACCTGTGGTGCTTTTCGCATCTACTTTTATTGCAACTACAAAAGTTAGCGAGTTAATCGCGGCCATGTATTCACTGAAAATTCCGCGGAGCATTACCATAACATTTGCGATGGTGTTGCGCTTTTTTCCAACATTCAGCGAAGAAATTCACAATATTTATGATGCGATGAAATTAAGAGGTATTGCACTCTCATTGAGAAATGTATTAACACGCCCGCTGCTTATTCTGGAAGCAATCGCTATTCCCATTGTGATGCGATCTGCTTCGATTGCAGAGGAATTGTCCGCATCTGCGGTGACGAGAGGGATTGACAATCCAGCGCAGCGGACATCATTTATCCAGCTAAAATTTCATGCCAAAGATTGGGTAGTGTTGTCTATTTTTGCTGCTGCCTTTATTGCGTTATTTTTCTGCAAATACCAGATATATGGGAGGGTGTAAGTATGATTGATATTAACCATGTGTCCTTCCAATATTCCGGTGCTGAACAAGAGAACCTACAAGAATTAGTTCTACATATCAAGAAAGGTGAATGTGTTGTCCTAACAGGAGAGTCTGGCTGTGGAAAAACCTGTGTGACAAGGCTAATAAATACGCTTATCCCACATTTTTATGAAGGCGAAATGTCAGGAACTGTTTCCATTGATGGCGTTGATACCCGCACAATCCAACCGCATGATTTGTCGGACAAGATAGGCTCTGTTTTCCAAAATCCTCGAAGCCAATTCTTTAGTCTGGATACAGACAGTGAGATTGTGTTTGGCATGGAAAATAAGGGGATGCCTTATCAGATGATGCTGGATCGCTATCAGCAAACTCTTCGGGAATTGCATATCGAAAAGTTGAAGGGTCGTAATTTATTTGATCTGTCTGGCGGGCAAAAGCAGACCATAGCCTTTGCCAGTGTTTACGCATTAAATCCTGATATTTTTGTCTTGGACGAGCCTTCCTCAAACTTGG